>Ga0334888_1000410_pt1 | contig 69065 bp, 73 predicted proteins | sample GraSluR1_MG_FD_207227 | JGI IMG/M metagenome (GOLD analysis project Ga0334888, IMG submission 207227) | Sludge microbial communities from methane-producing bioreactor in Wageningen University, Netherlands - Granular Sludge_3_08-R1 | ecosystem: Engineered > Bioreactor > Anaerobic > Unclassified ... | reverse complement strand
ACCTCATCAGGTGGCCGTCGGTGGTCCTGACCATCGGCATCTCCGATAGAAGGGAACCTACCAGCGTTTGCTGCTGCGTTTTATGTCCGTTAACCTTCCGGCTCAAAGACGAAACCCCCACGGGATTGGTGAGAAGGCGGATCCGAGAGAAGGCGTGGCGATCTCATGGTACCCCCCCTCCTGCTCCGATCTTCACCCCAATGGTAAGGGCCCGAAATTTATAACCCCTTCGCCCAATAGGGACTAAAATTATAATTTAAGTTCTTCCTCGATTAGGATCCCTTGCCTGGGTCTAATCGCAACTCTTTACCGATATTTAAAGCTGGAGAAAACAAAGAGCTATTCGGGGTTTTGACCGACAAAACCCTGATATTCCGGTCGGATAGCCCCCCGCGACCTTCTATCGGCGGGTCGTTGGTGAATAGATCCCCTCTCCACCGATCGCGAATCCCGGACTGGATATCTTCCGCTATTTTTGATTGAAATGGGACGGCAGAGATCAGGAACGTCCATCCTTGCCCCCTCCGAGCCGCTCGGCGTATCCGGCGAGGACGGCATAGAACTTCTCAGCCCTCCGGTGGTAGGCCTCCTTCTTGATCGCCCCGGATTCGTCGAAGAGCTCCTGGACCTTTGGGAAGTAGAGGACCTCCCCCGTCGGGAGCATGTGGAAGCGAACGCAGGTCGCGATCAAGTGCTCGATCATCCGGGCGCCGCCGAAGACCCCGGAGGAGACGCCGCAGATTCCCACGGGCTTTCCGAAGTACTCAGCATAGAGGAGGTCGAGCATCATCTTAAGCTCCCCGGGGTAGCCGTGGTTGTACTCCGGGGAGACGATGACGATCCCGTCGGCCCGGAGGACCTTCTCCTTGAGTCGCTTCGCCGCCTCGGAGGTCTTGGTATCGTCCGTCGCCGGGAGGCGGTAGTCTCGGACGTCGATGATCTCGCTATCGAGGCCGAACTCGGCGGCCTTCGCCAGCATGAACCTCGCGACCTTCTCAGACTCGCGCCCCTCCCGGGCGGTCCCGAGGATGATGGGGATGTACATGAGGTTCATTTTCTTGTTCAAGATATGAATAGGCTTCTTTCGATCCGTACGGCGCTCGCTGCCGCAGGCGCAGACCTGGAGGACGTCGTCAAGGGGAACGTCCCCGTCGCCGCCTGCCAGCCCCCCAGGCCGCCCGCGAGCCGTTCATGAGGGCGTGGGGCGGCCGGCCCAACCCGTCGGCGATCACCGCCGCCATCGCCATTGGGCTCGCCCGCCCGGAGTTCCTGGTGGATATGGACGCCGTCGCCGTGGTGGCGGAGTAGGGAGGACGGGAGAAGATGGTGCAATTTGTGACGTGGGCTCCGGCTCTGGGCGAGGCCTCTTCAGCGGGAGCCGCGCAGCTTCCCCCCCCGGACTCCGATCAAACAGCTCAACGGGAAACCGGCCTGCACTTGTGCTTCCCGGACCCGAATGAGCGATCACTGATATCATTATAACCTATCACAAAAAACCGATATAGAATTATCACTGATAACCTTATATACCTATCAGTAAATAATGATATAACTCATGGAGACGATCTCACCCAACGACTCTGAGTTGATCGCGCTGCTTCGCACCGAGCTCGAACTCAGCGAGAACGCACTGATAAAGCAGGAGAGTACTTTCAGGGATAACTACCCCATTCGGTTTGACCTGATCATCGAAGACGGCAACAAAACGTACGTCGTCGAGATCAAACGGATCGTCCGCCTTGAAGCCCTCTCGCGGCTCGGGCTGCTAAAACTGCTCCTAAATGCCGATAACATCAGCGCTTACAACATCGAATTCGTCGTTGTAGGGAAACGTATAGCTCCAGAAGCTGCACATGCCGCTGAGAAGACAGGGATACGATTCATCAAGCTGCCTGCTGACGTGAACTTGGAAGAAGCCCGAGTCAAGTCCGGCGCCTTGCCGGCGAAGCTCACATCCCCCAAGTCCTGGCAGGCCATCTCGTATCTTCTCAAAATAAAGGGGGCTTCGATCAGGCAGCTTGCGATCGGGTCTGGCGTCTCGTACGGCTGGACCCATGCGACGGTTAAGGCTCTCGCTTCAAAGGGGATCGTATCATCCGATAGAGGCCTTGTAAAGATCGCTGACATCAACAAGCTTCTCAACGGCATCGCGTGGGAGCGTCCGTTCGAGAAGCTCTTTGCCCAGGAGATTCGGATAGCTGCCGAGAGCCCCATGGCGCTCGCCCAAGAAATTTGCATCGTCTGCGATGAGCAGCGGATTGCCTGCGCATTTTCCAGTTATACTGCAGGGGAGATTTACACCGGCTACAGCGCTAGGCACGATTCGGTCTACCTATACCTTGAAAAGAAAAATATCCCAGAGCTTGCTGGAATGTTTGACGTCGAGGACGAAGGCGGAATAGCTGTACGAATCTATGCTCCGGACCGCGATCTCTTCAAGGATCGCAAGGTAGCCGCCGCCCAGGGCGTCTGGCTCGTCTCACCAGCCCAGGCCCTCCTCGACTGTGCGGGCCTGGGATATGCAGGCCGCGACCTCACACTTAAACTGGTAGAGATCTATGACCGCTTATAGAGCCCCACGAACGATTGTGGACGCATCCCTGGAGGAGCTGATCGACATATTCCGCGGGGTCCATGCACGAGAGAGGAACGAGAAGAATCCCGTCACCGTTTTGATCGGCGGCTGGGCGGTGTACAGCTACAACAGGTGGTATGGCTCGGTTGATATCGATCTTGTCACCAACAACAAAACCAGGCAGCGCCTGATGAAGCGCCTGAGGGACGAACGCGGATTTGTTCACCAGAGGGAACCGATGGTTCCCACCACCGTCGTGAAGAATATCCGAGAAGAGAAGATCCTGATCGACTTTGGGTCGCGGGAGGACGTCTGCAGGTTTGAGGGGAGAGACGAGCAACTCCCGTTTTCGCTTCTTGATGGCCGTACAGAGGCAAGAGAGATCAGCCCAGGCACTTCTGTTTCTGTGACCGTGCCCGAAAGAACCCTGCTCATGATCTTCAAGCTCAAGGCTGCATGGAACCGCTCGTTTCGGATACAGAATGAAACCGCCGACGATGAGGAATGGGAGAAGAGCAAACTGCGCAAGGATCGTGCCGATATTATAGCCCTCATCGACCCTGACGCCGGGGGCACAGAAATCGATATTCAATACCTTGGTGAGAGGCTTCTTATGAACCCGTTCCTGGTGGAAGTGCTCCGGGAGATCCCGAGCGACATCGATGCGGTCAATATGTATGGCAGGATGAAACAGAAGGAAGTACGGGACTCAATTGAGATGCTGCTCCTGCTGGCGGGAGAGAGAAAATGAGCTTCGCTTGAATGATTTCGTTCATCATACCGATCCATCGCCAGTCCCCGCCCGCTGCCCTCCAGTCCATCGGCCAGCCGCAGCAGAATGGACGCAGTCGCCGTGTTGGAGGAGCAGAGATAATAGCAGATCACATACCAAAAAACGATCCTACCTTCGATCCCCCACGTGGCGAGTCAGCTGAGATAAAAACAGGTTTGCAGATAGATCCTCTGCCGGTTCGATGTAGTTCTCGGCAGAGTCGGATCTTTCACGAACTGCAATGATGAAACAGGCTGCATTATATTGACGCTCTCGGACCAGCTTTCGGCAGAATAGCTCGTACCTCTTGGCATATGAAGCGCCCCGAAACTCCTCGAAGACCGGAAAGTGGGGCTCCTGAGTTCTAACCGGACTTCTTGATTGTGGGCAGTCCTCCAGCAAGAACAGATATCCAAGCCAGGGCGCAGGGGATGTGCGAAAGGCACCTTCTCTGTAGGCGGTCCAGAGGTACAAGGCGGTCCCCATCGCCTCTTCGGTGCGGTTGTTGAAGTTGTTCCCGAATGACGGCCCCACCTGAGACTTGAGCTCGATGGCAGCCTGAAGCTCTCCATCCACTACCACCACGATATCCCAACCCTTGACCGGCCGGAAGAATCCGGGCAGGTGGGTCTTTTTCGTGTAGATGTTCACCTCATCGACGCCGCTTGCCGTCATCAGCTCGATGATCTTTCGGACGAATCCGTCCATCTGCCTTCCGCCGGTGACCGCGCTCCGCGCCCCCCGATCAGACCCGCCGCGCCTCTCCTGCTCCTTTATCTGTCGATCTCTGATCTGCCAGAAAGTTTTCACAGCGTCAGAGAAAACGAGGTCTCCAGCGAAATCAGTGATAATTCCACCCCCTAGAAGCCGTCAAAATCCAGCGTAAGCTGCTTATTTCTGATCTTGTTGAGACGATTTGAGGCCATCTCAAAATACATCGGCTCGATCTCGAATCCCACGCTGCTCCGCCCCCACTGGCCAGCGGCCAGGTTTGTGGTTCCCGTGCCCATGAAGGGGTCGAGAACCGTATCTCCGACGAAGGAGAACATCCTTACGAGCCTCTCAGCAAGGGCCAGAGGAAAGGGGGCAGGATGTTTTCTCGTCGATGCCCCCGTGATCGTCCAGATCTGCTGGAACCACTCCTTGTGGAGATCCTCGGGGATCACCGAGAGGAGACGAGCCGCATTTGAGGGCTTTCTATACCCTCCTGGCTTTCTCTGAAATAGTATGTACTCGATGTCGTTCTTGACGATGGCGTTCGGCTCATAAGGTTTGCCAAAGAACTTCGATCCGTTGTTCGACTCAAATTTCGCGTTCGCGATCTTGTACCAGATTATCGGCGCCAGGTTGTCGAAGCCTATCTTCCGGCACCTCTCCTGGATGCTGGCGTGGAGGGGAAAGACGACGTGCCTGCCGAAGCAGCGCCGGGGGAGGCAGACGTCCCCGACGACGACCACCAGACGGCCGCCGGGGACGAAGACCCGAAAGACGTTCCGCCAAACCTTGTCCAGCTCGTCGAGGAACTCCTCGTAGTCCTCGACGGAGCCGAGCTGCCCCACGTGGGAGGGGTACTCCTTGAGGGTCCAGTAGGGTGGAGAGGTGACCGCCAGATGGACGCTCTCGTCCGGGATCGCCTCCATAAAACGGCTGTCGCCAAGGAAGAGCTGATGACGGGTGGGAACCCGCTTTGCAGCCATCTCGATCTCCAGGAGAAGATCCGGGTTTCTGGCGATGGCTGGAATCGCTCTCTGCCCTTCGCTTCGGGCAAAAGTTAAGGCGTTTATCGGAACGAGATCCTCCAGGTCCCGCCCAAAATCGGAGGGCTCGATTACCACCAGATCTTCGCACATCTTCTAACTCAGACTCCTCACTCACTCTTGCGGCTTCCTCGCAAACTCCTTCGCGTAGTACGTCAATATCATATCCGCCCCGGCCCGCTTGATCGACGTCAGCGCCTCCATCATCGCCCGCTCGCCGTCGATCCAGCCCCGCTCCGCCGCGGCCATGATCATCGAGTACTCCCCAGACACCTGGTAGGCGGCCGTAGGCATCCCGAACTCGTCTTTGACCATCCTCACGACGTCGAGGTAGGGCATCGCCGGCTTCACCATGATCATATCCGCCCCCTCCTCGATGTCGAGGCGGACCTCCCTTAAGGCCTCTAAAGCGTTGGCCGGATCCATCTGGTAGCCGGACCGGTCGCCGAAGGCGTACCCGGACTGCGCCGCCTCCCGGAAGGGTCCGTAGAAGCTGGAGGCGTACTTGGCGGCGTAACTGAGGATGGGAGTGTCGCTGAAGCCCTCGTCGTCTAAAGCGGCCCGGATGGCGGCGACCATGTGGTCCATCATCCCGCTGGGGGCGACGACGTCCGCCCCCGCCCGGGCCTGGGAGACGGCTGCTTTGCCCAGGAGGGGGAGGGTCTCGTCGTTGGCCACCTCCTGGTTTTTGATGACGCCGCAGTGGCCGTGGCTGGTGTACTCGCAGAGGCATAGGTCGGCGATGACGACGACCTTCGAGGTCGTCTCCTTGATCCGCTCGGCGGCCCGCTGGACGACGCCCTGGGGATCGTACGCGCCGGAGCCGACCTCGTCTTTTTTTTCAGGAAGGCCGAATAAGATGACCGCAGGAACCCCCAGCCCCTCCAGCTCCTCCACCTCTCTTGCCAGGCTCTCGATAGAGTGCCTATTCTGCCCCGGCATCGATTCGATCGCGACCGGCGCCTTCAACCGCTCGTCGACGAAGAGGGGCATGATCAGATCGTCCGTCGATACCCTCGTCTCGGCGACGATGCGCCTCAGCCCCGGCTTACGAAGCCTTCTCATCCGTCTCATCCGTCTCATCATAATCCTCCTCCAGCCCGAAGAGCTCCTCGACAAAGATCAGACATCCGTCGTCCCCCCGCTCCGCCGCCCTCCTCAGGGCCTTCGTCGGCTCGGCGAAGATCTTGTTGACGATGGAGTGGCTCATGTCCGTGAGGACCCTCTCCTCTATCTCCCCTAACGTGTGGCGGGCGCCTAGCTTGTTCATCGCCCTCATGATCTCCTGGGCCTTGATCTCCTCGGCCTGGAGGTAGATCCTCCCCAGAAGCTCCTCCGCCCTCCTCCTCTTGTACTTCGCCTTGAGGAGGGCGAGCTCCTCGGCGATGATCATCTCGGCCCGGTCCATCTCCGCCATCCTTAGCCTCATATTCTCGGCGCTGATCTCCCGGAGGGCGTCGATGTTTCGAAGCTCCACGCCGGGGATCTCCCCTACGTCCTCGTCGATATCCCTGGGGTTTGCGATATCGATCATCAGGAGCGTCCCCTTAACCCTGCGGCCCATCACCTCCTCCAGGTCGTCCCGCCTCAGGATGTAATGGGGGGCGGAGGTGGCGCTGATGACCAGGTCTGAGGTCCTGATCCTCTCCTTCATCTCGTCGAAGGGGACGGCGACGGCCCCGAGGCTGGCGGCGAGGGAGAGGGCCCGGCCGAAGGTCCTGTTGGTGACGCGAACCTCTCCTACGCCCTTGGAGAGGAGGGCTCGCGAGATCAGCTCTCCCGTCTCCCCTGCCCCGATCACCAGGACGCTTCTCCCTGCAAGGCACCCCAGGATCTCCTCGGCAAGGTCGACGGCCGCCGAGCCGACGGAGATCGACCTCTCGTTGATCCTCGTCTCCCGCCGGACCCTTTTGCCGACGGAGATCGCCTTCTTGAAGGCGACGTCCAGGGTCCATCCGGTGGTACCCGTCTCCTTCGCCATCGAATAGAGCTCCTTCATCTGGCCGAGGATCTGGTCCTCGCCGATGATCATCGACTCGAGCCCCGAGGCGAGACGGAGGAGGTGGGCGAGGGACTCGTCATGATCGTGAAAATCGATGATCCTCGATGAGATCCGGGCCCGCTTGGCCAGCTCGAATAGGACCTTCTCCCCCCGGGGGGATACGACGTAGATCTCGACCCGGTTGCAGGTCTTGAGAACGGCGCACTCCTCGACGAGATCGTGAGACGATATCCAGGATAGGAGCGCCTCCAGGTCGCCGTGCCACGACCGCTCAATCTCTTCGATGCAGGCCTTCCGGTGGGTCACCAGCATCGAGGCTATCTCGCTCATCTGGGGGGATATGTTCTCCAGCCCTCTTATAGCCCTTTTCGTATGACTCGGAGAGGAGATGCCATACTTCATCGTCGGAGATGATCTCGTAGAGGACCCGCCTCCTCTCCCCCTGGTCGGCGACCCGTTCCTTGAGAACCCCCCTCATCTCCCCCAGGAGCCGGGCCATATCTTCGTACCCCTCGTCCAGGACCGTCTCGATCCTCTCCCGCAGGAGCCTCGATAGCGCAGGGCTCTCTCCGAGAGTCGATACGGCGACGACGACGGGACCTCTCCTGACGACGGAGGGTACGACTACCTCGCCGACGCCGTCGACCCTGTTGACCAGGACCCCCGCGGCTCTCGCCACCTCTTCGAGGCGGAGGTTGAGATCGATATCGCTGGTGGCGGGGATGGCGATGAAGGCTTCCCGCAGGAGGTCGGCCGCGCCGCCAGGGAGATCGATCTCCACGACATCGATCGACCCCTCCGCCGCCATCTGCTGGATCCCCGCCGAAAAGTCGAGGGACGCCACCGTCACCTCAGCATATTGAGAAAATAGCCTCGCCTTCCTCTCGCCGACGGCGCCTCCGCCGAAGACGACGACCTTCCGCCCAGAAAGGTCCAGGAGGAGGGGGAGGTGGCCCATCAGATCCTCGCCCCCGTCTTCTTGAACTCTCTCTCGCTGAAGAGGACCTGATAGTCGGAGATCCCGACCTTCCGGGATATCTCGGCGGCGACCTCCCGGCACTCCTCCCTCGACGGGGAGTGGACGACGGTGTAGAGGTTGTAGGGCCACTCTTGCCTTGGGGTTCTCTCGTAGCAGTGGGTCACCTCGTCGAAGGAGGCCATCACCTCCCCGACCCTGGCCACCTCGTCCTCGGGGACACGCCAGACGATCATGGCGTTGGCGACTATCCCGAGGGCCCTGTGGCCTATCGTCGCCGAGAACCTCCTGATCGCCCCCGCCTCGATGAGCCGCTGGAGCCTGTCGATGACTTCGCCCTCACCGATATCGACCTCTCTACCCAGAAGCTCGTAGGGCCTGGAAGATAGCTTTATTCCCTCCTGGGAAGCCCTGATGAGGGCGAGGTCAAGTCCGTCGATATCCTCTCTCATTTCTACGACCTCCTATTTGAGCCGCTTCCAGCCGTCGGGGTCTTCGTAGGGGTACCTGTCGATCCCCTTCGATGTTATCCGCCTCGGATCCGTCCCCGGATTTCCCGAAGTATGATGATCGCTCCAGAAGTTTCCGCCCGCATCAGTCCCGCCATCCCACTCGTTAACCCCGTTATCTACGGCGTTCTGAGGAAGCATCGGGTTCCCGTTATCGATGAAGTTGTTGTGGTAAAGGGAGAAGCCGCTGCAGTCGACGAGAATCACCCCGGATAGCCCGTTCTCGATGAAGGAGTTCTCTCTCACCGCCCCATCCCTGGAGTAGCTGATCCTGAGGCCGTAGCGGCGGTTCTCGCTCAAGTTGTTCCCCTCGATCCTCCCCCCCTCGACGGACTGGAGGAAGACCCCTTCTCCGTTCCCCCGAGCAACGTTTCCAGAGACCGTCGCCGTCGAGAGCTGGTGGAGGGCGAGGCCAGCCCCCTCGTTTTCGAATAGGTCGTTTCTGATCGCCATCGTCCCGTCAGATCCGGTGACGCGGATCCCCTGCCGGTTCCTTTCGGCGGAGTTCTGGGAGAGGACGGATCTTGGAGACCTGGTGAGGCTGATCCCGTCCTCCCCGTTCGCCATCGCCATAGTCTGGATGATCATGGTGGACGGCGAGTTGGTGACGGTTACCCCCACCCTGTTCTCCGAGGCGATCGAACCCTTCAAGACCACCCCGGAAGAGCCCTGGATATCAAAGCCGGTGGCTGAAGAGCCGCTGGCCTTGCAGCCGAGGATCTCGTCCCTCTGACCTGCCTGGACGAGAAAACCGACGGTGGAGTCGGCGGCTCTGCTATCCAACACCCTGGAGCCGGAGGTCTTCAGCAACCTCGCACCGACCTCGTTCCCGGAGAGGGTGAGGTTATGAAGGAGCGATCCCGTCGAGTTGACGACGAGGGCTCCGGCGGTGTTGTTGGTGAGGATGAGGTCCTCGGCGGTGACGTTGCTGCACCCCACCAGGACGATAAGAGCGCAATCTTCCGAGAGGAGAAGGTCTCGGCCGTCGACGACGTAGCAGACCGGCCTTCCGTCGATGGTATTGGTGGGGTCGAAATCCTGGCGGAAAGGTCCGTCATCCCAGGAGGAAGGGTCCTCCCGATCGACCCGGACGGCGTACCGGTTCTGGTCCATCCCGTTCCCCCGGAGGAGGTTATCGCCCGACCCCAGAAGAGAGATCCCGCGCCCGTTTCTGACGATCCGGTTCCCTTCGATGGCGTTCTCGGTGGAGGCCGACTTCAATATAATACCCTCGACGTTCCCCGCGAGGAAGTTACCATCGATTATGTTCTTCGCCGAGCCCTCCAGAAGGATCCCAGCCACCCGGCTTTCTTCAAGGTCGTTTCCGCTGATCCGGTTATCTTGTGAACCCTTAAGCCTGATGCCGATCTCGCAGCCCAGTACCGAATTGTTGGAGATCCGGTCTTCGGCGCTCGCCTCCGCATAGAGCCCCATCTGAGATAGGGAGAGCTTATTATCCGAGATCGAGTTTCTCCGTGAATCACGAACGGTGATGGCGGCGGTATTTGAGCCAGAGACGTTGTTTCCGCAGATATCGTTATCCTTCGACCTCACCAGGACGACCCCCCCTCTGGGAGAGGAGAAGGTATTCCCTTCCACCAGGTTCCTCTCAGAGTCGCGGATCTCTATCCCCGTCGTCGAGAGGAAGGCTGAACCAGAGACGGCGGCCCCGCTGGAGTTGTCGATGTAGACCCCGATATCTCCAGAGAAGGAGGTGTTGGATATTATAGCTCCAGCAGAGCCCACCAACTCTGCGCCCCTTGAAGATCTGATCCAGGAGTCGGCGATGACATTATCCGTCCCATAGAGGATCCGCAACCCTACAGAGGTGGCATCGACCGATGAGCCGATGACCCGGTTATCCGACGCCGATGAAGAGACCCCCGTCGAGAAGTCCAGGATGACGCACCCCTCTACGGAGTTTCCCGAGGAGTTGAGCACCACCCCCGTCCCCAGACCAGACCCCCTCATCTCGATCCCGGTGATGGTGCAGCCCGGTGCCTCCGCCCTGAAGGCTGCCTCTCCTGCAGACTGAAGGACGACGGCCCCACCGGTCCCGACGACGGATATCGTCCGGTGTAGAGGGATCTCCCCCTCCACGTAGTATCCCGGGTTGACCTGGACGACGTCTCCGGCCTTCGCGGATAGGACCGCTCCTCTTATGGTAGAAAAATCCCCCCTTCCACCCTGGTCGACGACGAGGGTCGACGCCGATGCCTGGTGAAGGCTGGCTGATATCAGAAGGAGCGAGATAAAAAGCCATGTCTTTTCCGTTCCGATGCCCCCAATCCTTAAACTCGTTCCCGTTATCGTGGGGGATAGATAACTCTATCCCCGCCCGACTCGAAAGGCCGACCCCAAAATACGGATTGATAGACCCCACGAACATGGAGGTCGGGCTCGGAGGCGGAAGGGAAGGTACTAATCGGATGAAATCGGATATTTTGGAAGAAGAGATGAAGAGGCGAACCATCGTGACGAACCCTTACCGAATCCTGATCGTTGAAGACGACCCCAACGACGTCGAGCTGATCCTCCTCGGCTTTTCGAAGCACGACGAGTTCTTCGTCGACGTCGCCACCACCGGGGAGGAGGGGCTTGAGAGGGTCAAAGAGGCCACCTACGACCTCGTCTCCGTGGACTTCGCCCTCCCGGGGATGTCCGGCCTCGAAGTCCTGGAGGAGATCCGGAAGAGCGATCAGGACGTCCCCGTCGTCATGGTGACGGGCCGGGGTACAGAGGATCTCCAGGTGGTCGCCTTCGAGAAATATGCCACCAGCTACGTGATGAAGAGCGTAGACAGCTTCAGAAGCCTCCCCTTCATCTTCGAGGCGCTGATAGGAGAGGCGAGGTTCCGGACCAGAGAGAGGAGGATGAAGAGGGACGTAGAACGGTCGGAGGCTGTCAGCAGGTACCTCCTGGAGAACTCTCCTTCCGGGATATACGTCCTGGAGGACGGGTGCTTCAAGGTGGTCAACTCGAAGTTTGCTGAGATCTTCGGCTGTGATAAGGAAGATCTTATAGGCGAGCACTTCTGGAGCCTGGCAGACCCCGAGAGCTTCGAGTGCATCGAGGGCGCCGGAAGAGAGGCCTGCCCCGATAGATCGATATTCCACGAGTTCCGGATAGCAAGAAAGGACGGGTCGAAGCGCTGGGTCGAGGTGAGGATCGTGCCTCTGGATTACCTGGATGAGAGGTGGGTCCTGGGGAATCTCGTGGACGTCACCGAGAGGAAAGAGGGTGAGAGGGACCTTTTGATGGAAAACCGGAGGCTATCTCTCCTCTACTCCCTCGCCACCAAGGCGATCGAACCCCGTGGAGAGATCGGCGACCTCCCGGGAGAGGCCCTCTCTCTGATCATGGCGGGACTCGACCGGTTTCTTGTGGGGGGGATCTTCATCCGGGAGGGAGGAGACCTGGTTCTTCGGGCCCTCGCCGGACCCCTGGAGGATCTGATGGATTTCATGGGACGGATCGATGCCGAGGAGCTCTTGAAGAAATCGGGGTCGAAGACGGCCGAGGACGTTGGCGGGAGGATCTACTGGGCTTTCTGTCCCTTCTCCTGCGGCGGTGAAGGAAGAGGAGTTCTGGTCCTGGGCAGAGAAGAGGAGATAGGACCGGAGATCCTGAAGCTTCTGAGAGATATAGCCCGGCATATCGGCAAGATGATGGAACTGCGGGAGCCGGGAGGGCCCCCCTCGTCCCGGGTTGGAGGAGGACTATAGCCGCCTCCAGATGAGGACCGTCCTCTGGAGGGCCGTGAAGTGGCTCGCCACGGTGATCAGGACTATGGCCCACCCCAGGATCGAGAGGCCCACGATATCGGCGGGGTAGACGGCGTTGGCGATGGTGGCGGCGAGGATCAGGACGAGCCGATCGGCCCTCCCCATCACCCCTCCGTATAGGCGGCCGAGCCTCAGGGCCTGGGCCTGGGTCCCGAGGTAGCTCGTCAGGAGGACCCCCATGACGGCGAAGATACCGACCGCCTCCGAGACGTAGCCTGCGAGGACGATGCCGGTGAGGATCGCCATGTCGGCGTACCGATCTATGACGTGGTCGAGGAAGTCTCCCCTCGCCACCGCTGCTCCGATCCTCCGGGCGAGGGTCCCGTCGACGGCGTCGAAGACGGCGTTGAGGAGGACCATCAGAGCCGCGAGATAAAGGAGAGAGGTCTCCTCGGACGATAGATAGTAGATGGCCCCCGCCGCTAGGGCGAAGAGCATGGAGACGAGGGATATGGCGTTGGGGGTCGCCCCCGCCCTCTCCGCCAGGGCGGCCAGGGGCTCGGTCACCATCAGGGACTTCGATCTCAGGTCGTCAAGGGTCAAATTCCATCTCTCCGGTCCAGTCGACTTCTCCCGGGGGCATCTTCAGTTCTCCCCGTAATATCCCCACCACCCGGTCTGCCACCTCCTCCGGCGATAGACAGGTGGCGTCGATCTCGGATACCAGGTCGCACCACTCCACCGCCTCCACCAGGATCACGTCGAGGAATTCCGCCTCTAAATTCTCTCTCACCTTCTCCTCGGAGTACCCCCGCCGGAGGAGCCGCCCCTTCAGAACCTGAGGCCTGGTCCTCAGGACGACCGCCTCGGAGGCGAACTGGTGGCTGAAGTGCCCCTCCAGAACGACGATCTCGTCGCCTCCTTCGGAGGCGAGCTTCTCGAGCCTCTCGGCGAGGGCTTCGACGTCGGCTATCAGGCACCCCCGATCGGGGTCAGTGCCGATGGTGAGCCCCTCCTCCCTGACCAGGGAGTTCAGATCGATGACCCTGAAAGGGAGGAGAGCGGCGACGGTCGTCTTCCCCGTCCCCGGCGTACCGGTCAGGGCGGCCCGCATACCTCACCGTAGGCCTGGAGAAACCGGTCGTTCTCCTCCGGCGTTCCGACCGTAACCCGGAGGGCGTGGTCTCCGGCGCCCCGGAAGGAGAAACAGTCCCGGACGATGACTCCCCTCCGGAGGAGCTTCTCCGCCACCTCTCCCGAGGCGGCCTCCGTCTCGAAATAGAGGAAGTTTCCCCCCGAGGGGCGAAACTCCGGTATGAGCCTCAGGAGCCGACCCCTCTCCTCGCATATAGCCTCAACGGACCGTCTCATGTAATCGATATCCTCCAGGGCGGCCATTCCCGCCGCCACCGACGGCGTCGTCACCCCGAAGAAGGGGGGTGCCGCCCTCCGATACTCTTCGGCTATCCACGGGGGAGATACGGCGTAGCCGAGCCTCATCCCGGCGAGGCCGAAGGCCTTGGAGAGGGTCCTTCCCACCACCAGGTTATCGTACTCTGTCGCCAGGGGAAGGAAGTTCTCGTCGCTGAACTCGGCGTAGGCCTCGTCGAGGAAGACTATGCCGTCGGTCCCCTCGACGATCCTCCTGAGGTCTTCTTCGGGGATGGTGTCGCCGGTGGGGTTGTTCGGCGAGCAGATGAAGATCATCTTGATCCCGGCGGGCAGGTCCGTCGGCACCTCGAAGTTGTCTGCCCGGGGCAGGAATACCGGCTCTGCCCCTGCCGTCACCGTCAGGATCTCGTAGTAGCTGAAGGTGGGGGTGAAGATGGCGGTCCTGTCGCCGGGGTCGAGGAAGAGCCTCGTCAGGGTGTCCATCACCCCGTCCATGCCGGCGCCGATGACGACGTTCTCCGGGGCCGCCCCGGTGTACCCGGCCAAGGCCTCCACCAACCCCTCAGGCTCAGGATACCTCTCGGGCTTCGCCGAGGATATCGCCTGATAGACCCGGGGGCTCGGGCCGTAGGGGTTCTCGTTACTCCCGAGCTTTACGATCTCGTCTGGTGGAAGGCCGTACTTCGCCGCTATCTCCTGGATGCCCCGGCCAGCGACGTAGGGTCGCAGCCTCGACAGCGAAGGCCTAAGGTTCTCTCTGTATCTCTCCAAGGACCTTCACCACTCGATCTATCTCCTCTTTGCCCACCACCAGGGGCGGGACCATCCTCAGGACGTGGTCGCTGGTGGCGTTGAGGAGGACGCCCAGCTCCCTCGCCCTGGCGACGACGGCGGGACAGTTCGCCTCCAGCTCCACCCCCACCATCAGCCCTAGGCCTCTTACGTCGGTGGCGTCGATCTCGGCGGAGAGCCTCGACCGGAGGTACCGGCCCATCTCCTCCGAACGCTCCACCAGCCTCTCATTCTTGATCGCCCCGATGGAGGCGAGGGCGGCCGCGCTTACCAGGGGACCGCCGCCGAAGGTGGATCCGTGGTCGCCTCGCTGGAAGACGTCGGAGACGGACTGCGCCAACAGCATCGCCCCCATGGGAAGGCCCCCGGCGATCCCCTTGGCGAGGGCCATGACGTCTGGCATCACCCCGCTGTGCTCCTTTCCAAACCACCTGCCTGTACGGCCGAAGCCGGTCTGGACCTCGTCGAGGATGAGCAGAGAGCCGCAGTCGTCGCAGACCTCTCGGGCCGCCTTAAGGTAGTCGGGGCTGGGGACGTTCACCCCCCCCTCCCCCTGGACCGGCTCCAGGATCACCGCCGACGTCTCCTTCGAGGCCGCCGCTGCCAGGGCCTCGGGGTCGTCGAAGGGGACGAACTCCGCCTCCTGGAGGGGGCGGAAGGGCTCTCTATAAACCGCCTTATAGGTCGCCCCCAGAGACCCGAGGGTCCTGCCGTGGAAGGAGTGGACGGCGGCGATGATCTTCGACCTGCCCGTAGCCCGGCGGGCGAGCTTCAGGGCCGCCTCGATGCTCTCGGCCCCGGAGTTGCAGAAGAAGGCTCTATCCATCCCCGTCAGGGCCTTCAGCTCCTCGGCCAGGGAGACCTGATTCTCGGTGTAGTACAAGTTCGAGGTATGGATCAGTTCTTTCGCCTGCCTGGCGATCGCCTCGACGACGGCAGGGTGGCAGTGGCCGACGTTGTTGACGGCGATCCCGGCGACGAAGTCGATGTACTCGCGCCCCGAGGCGTCCCAGACCCGCGCCCCCGACCCCCGGACCAGGTGGATAGGCTGGCGGGTGTAGGTCTGGACTACCGCTGCCCTCTCCCGCTCGAAGATCAGGGCGGCCCTCTCGGCCCCCGAAAGATCAAGGTTTGGCGTCTGGGCCATCTCATCCGTCCCCTCTCCGGTCTTCGTCTCAGTCTCCGCCTTCATCTTCATCCTCAAATCGCTCTCCTAAAATGGCTCTTCTCATCGATCATAGAACGCTCCGCGCAAACCGCAGGCTCGCCTGGATCTGGCGGCCCACCTCCCCGCTGACGACCTCCATGTGGCCGGGGTAGAGGACCTCCACCTCCAGGGTCGTCAGCCTCTCGATGGAAGAGACGAGGTCGGAGCCGCAGCCGGCATAAAGGTCGGTCCTCCCGATGGACCCCTGGGGGAAGACGGTATCCCCGGAGAAGAGGACCCGAGCCTTCCTCTCATAGAGGCAGATACCCCCCGGGGAGTGGCCCGGGGTGTGCATCACCTCCAGCTTCCACTCCCCCAGGTCGAGGACGTCCCCCTCGCTCAGGACCCCGTCGGCCTTCACCTCCGGGGCCGAGAGGCCGAATAAGTACGCCACCGTCGCCATGTCGTCGCCGAGGAAGCCCGCCTCCTCCTCGTGGATCAGAACCCTCGCCCCCGTCGCCTCCTTCAGCTTGACTACTCCGCCGGAGTGGTCGTGATGGCTGTGGGTGAGGATGATCATCTCGATATCCTCCGGGTCGATGTACTTTCGTATCTTCCGCAGCGTCGGCTCCGGGTCCATCCCGGCGTCGATGAGGACCGGGACCTCGTCTCTTATCAGATAGACGTTCCCGTCGAAGGGCGAGCCTGAGACCTTGTGGACTTCCACCATTCCAACACCTACTCCGGGGTGGGGCTACCCCGATATATCTGTTTGGCAGCGGGATTGAGGGGGGGTTCGGGGGCCCTATGCCAGCCTTGATGACGCCTGCAGCCGGCTCTTCGGTTGGGCCTTCCAGGATGGATACCAACCGAAATACGCCGCCTGGGCGGCCCGATCCGCCTCTGACCACCGAGACGTCGAAGGTGAAAGCCTCCAACCACTTAAAGTACGCCGATATAATAAAAAGTTATGAATACTTGCACGGCACCGGGAATTTCATGAGCGATCAGATGCAAGCCGTCCGCGACGAGATCCTGGAGATCTTGCGAAAGAACGAGGTTAAGCGGGCGGCCTTCTTCGGATCGATCGTCCGGGGCGAGATGGACGAGGAGAGCGACATCGACATCCTCATCGAGTTCGAGGGAAGAAAGAGCCTTCTGGATCTCTCTCGTCTCAAAAATGAGCTGGAAGACGCTCTTAATCGGCGGGTGGACCTTCTGACATACAAATCCCTTCATCCCCGGCTGAAAGACCGGATCCTCGCCGAGCAGGTCCCGATTCTATGAAGAAAGACCCCGAGGTCTTCCTCGATCACATCCTGGAATCCATCGATCTCATCGAGGACTACTCCGAGGGGGCGGGAGAATCCGAGTTCATCAGATCAGACGAGGACTTGGCCGGGGTCGCGGGGGTTTGAAGAGGGGGTAAAGCGCGGAATCGAAGAGTACAAAAGAGGCCAGGTGAAGACCTTCGACGAGGGAGCTAAATTCCTGAGCCATCTACGCAACCTTTGAACTTCGCTTCAACACGACATTGTGTATAGAAGAGCCCTATTTATATCGGCGGGATATCGGCTTTTTTACTCCACTGCGACATCTTTTTAAGACATTAGGGCGACTGCGTGCTATCAGTTAGATAGGTGCCGATATGTCCCAATATGAGATCAATATGAAGAGCGTCCCCGCCCTGCGGGTGGCGAGCCTCTGGGCCAAGGGCCTCCCCTTCGCCGTCACCGTCCCGAAGGCCTACGAGGAGCTGGCGGCCTGGATGGCGAAAAAGTCGATCCCCGCTCTATCGGGCTCGCCGATGGGCCTCGCCCTCTACTACGACGACCCCGCCTCCGTCGCCCCCGAGGAGGTGCGGTTCAAGGTGGTGGTGCCGGTGGCGGCCGAGACGCCCGTGGTCGCCGAGGGCGGGGCGGCGGTGGAGGTCCTGCCGGGGGCGGAGGTGGCGTTTCTCACGGTGGAGGGGCCCTATACCAGCCTCGAAGACGCCTACACCCAGCTATTCGGATGGGTCTTCTCGAACGGCTTTAAGCCCAAAGACGCCGCCCGGGAGGTCTATCTCAAATGGGGCGAGGCGATGCCGCCGGAGGATTGGGTGACGGAGATCCAGGTGCCGGTGGGAAGGTAGAGAGAAGAGGGCGAGAGGGGGGGAGCTGCGGCGCTCCTCGCCAGACTCGCCCCCCGTCAGAAGGAGGAGCTGGTCGCCACCATCCCCCATGATCCCCCAGCTCGTCATATGCAGTTTGCCACGACCATTGAAGAGCAGCCGATGAACTCTCCGGATGTGAGTCTCCATGATATCAGAACCTAACCATCTTACCGAAGGATTGAATAATCATTAATTACAATGACAATAACAATTAAGTATAAGGGTACTTTCATCCGCCCCCTGAGAGGTATGGGTATGAAAAAAGGTATAGTCTTTGCATTAGCTCTGGTTTTTGGCGTACTGTTTATCTCCGGCGCCTCGGCCAGCCTCGCACAATTTCAAGGGACCTGGACGAACGTCGATTCAGGAACCTCAGGAATTACCAAACTCAAGGTGGACGTCTCCGGCACCAAAGTCGCGGTTCAAGCCTGGGGAAAGTGCCACCCCACCGATTGTGATTGGGGTACCGCCAAGGGCGTAGCTTTTGCCCCCTCCGTCGGCTCAGACCTCACCAATGAGGCCAACGCCGTCCTGGCGGTATTTACGGAAAGCTTCAAGAAGACCACCCTGGTCCTGACCCTTTCTGGAAGCCGCCTGGATGTTATATCCCTCAGTGAGTTCACCGACTCCAGCGGAAGAACCAACTACGCCAGCAAGTACACCTTCGCCCGTGCTCCTGCAACTCCAGCTCTCACAACTCCAGGTCTCGCAGGCCTTGCGAGAACTCCGGTCATCACAACCACGGGTCTTGCGGCTCCAACCCAGATCGCGCCAAAGAATAATGAGGTATTCAGCCACTATCCTCGGGATACTACGCTGCAATGGATGCCCGTATCCGGGGCAGCCTCCTACACCGTGGAGGTCGATTGCTACCATTGCTGCGAGTCCAACAAATGGTGCACCGATGTGGGAAAGACCTGGAAGGTGGTCCCTGGGATAGAAGGTACGACTTACTCGTTCAGCTTCGTCGGCGCCCAGCCTGGTAGATGGAGGGTTTGGGCCATCGGACCCGGCGGCGAGGTTGGGCCCAAGTCTGGTTGGTGGCAATTCAGCTATACGCGGTAGTTGTGAGCGGCACAGCTCACAACTAAATAATTATTTTTATATGATTTGCGGCCGGTTGAAGTTCTCTGAACGAGTAATATTTTAATTTCGGCCCTCCCAGTCGGCTCTTCCAAGATCCGCCTTTTCCTTCGACTTCCTGGCAAGGCGGCCCAGCTCTCCGGCCTCAGATCTGCTGGCTCCGGTTCCCATGCCTACCAACCCCGAATCGAGCCTCTCGGCTATCCCCGCCACCACGGCACCACCCGCCCCGTCCGTTCCATATATCGCCGGTACTCCTCGCCGAACCTTCCAAGCATCATCTCCTCCTCCCGGGGGATCCGCGCCATATAAAGGGGGAGGGACGCCACCAGGAAGGCGGGGCCGGCGATCCAGTTGTGGAGGAGGAGGATCTGGGCCGTGGCCCAGAGGAGGTGGGCGGCGTACATCGGGTGGCGGATCTTCTCGTAGGAGCCCGTCGTGACGAGGCGGTGGCTCTTTTTTATCTGAAGCCCCGGGGAGAAGCTCTTTCCCAGGTCGGCGTGGGACCGCCAGAGAAGGAGGAGGGCCTGGAGGAAGAGGGCGGCCCCGAGGGAGCCGGCGACGAGGCTTGCCGTCTCCGGGAGGGTGTAGTCGGCGAAGTCGAGCCTCGATGTGAAGAGGTAGAGGAAGGGGACGACGATCATCCCGGCGGTGGTGAGGAGCATGAGGGGACGGTCCTGCTTTCTCTCGCTGCTATCGGCGACCTGCGAGGGGGACCGCCACCAGGGAGGGGTTCTCTTCAGCCAGTAGACCCGGATCAGGGAGGCGGCGACAAATCCGGCGAGGAAGACCAGATCGAAGAGATCGTTGAGCATGAGGGGACCATTCCCCCGGCAAGGCAAAAATAGGCGGCGGTACCGATCCGCTGGATCAGTGGATCGACCTGGCAAACGCGAGGCTCGCCATTATCTGCTCGTTGACCTCATCGTCCGTCGGCTCCATATGCCCTGGGTATAGGACCAGGACGTCGAGGGACGCGAGCCTCTCGATGGATCTGACCAGGTCCCTCACCGCCTCCTCCGACCGGCGGGTCCTACCGATGTTACCGTGGGGGAAGAGGGTATCCCCGGAGAAGAGGGCCCGTGCTTTCGGCTCGTATAAGGAGATGGAACCCGGGGAGTGGCCCGGCGTTCCTATGACCGAAAGCGACCACTCCCCGAGGCGTATGATGTCCCCCTCCTCCAGGGTCCCATCGATCCCGAACTCTGCCGGGTCCTCTCCGTACCGGTAGGATCCGGTGGCGACGTCGTCGCCGAGGTCGCAGACCTCCCCCTCCCCGATGAGGACCTTCGCCCCCGTCGCCGCCTTGAGGGCGGGGACCGCTGCGATGTGATCGTGGTGGCAATGGGTGAGGATGATGAACTCGATATCCCTGGGATCGATCACCTCCCCGACGTTATGGAGGATCGCTGAAGCATCCCTCCCCGCATCGATGAGGGCCGCCACCTCGTCGACGATCAGATAGACGTTCCCCTCGTGGGTGGGTCCGCCGCCGTTAACCTTATGCACTTCCACCAAAGAAGTCACCCCACAAGATGAATGCTGTCCCTTAAATATATCGGCCGGTTGGTATCATGACTCTGATCGAAGACGCAAAAAAGGGGAAGACCCCCCCCGAGGTGGAGACCGTCGCCCGGAGGGAGGGGGTTGACCCCGATAAGCTCGCCCGCCTCGTAGCCCGGGGCAGGGCGGTCATCCCGAGGAACGTCCGCCGGGAGATCGACCCCATCGGGATCGGCGAGACCCTCACCACCAAGGTCAACCTGAACCTGGGGTCGTCCCGGGGTCTCGCCGACCCCGGTGCGGAGGTGGAGAAGGCTGTGGTGGCGATGGAGGCGGGAGCCGACACCGTCATGGATCTATCGACCGGCGGCGACCTCGACGAGATAAGGCGTCGGGTTCTCGACGCCGTAGCTATACCCGTCGGGACCGTCCCCATATACCAGGCGGAGGTGGCGGGAGATCTCACAAGCCAGGGGCTCTTCGACGCTCTTGAGCGGCAGGCTAAAGACGGCGTCGACTTCGTCACCGTCCACGTCGGGGTCAACCTCAACAGCTTCGAGCGGCTGAAGAACAGCCATCGGATCATGGGGGTCGTCAGCCGGGGCGGATCCCTCACCCTCAAGTACATGAGCGAGACCGGGGAGGATAACCCCTACTACGCCGAGTTCGACCACCTCCTGGACATAGCAAGAGAGCACGAGCTGACTCTATCCCTGGGCGACGGCCTGCGCCCCGGCTGCATCGAGGACGCCAGCGACAGGGCGAAGTACATGGAGTTCATCATCCTCGGCGAGCTCGTGGATAGGGCAAGGAGGGCCGGGGTCCAGGCGATGGTGGAGGGGCCGGGGCACGTCCCCGCCGACGAGATAGAGACGAGCGTAAAGGCGATGAAATACGTCACAGACGGCGCCCCCGTCTACCTCCTCGGGCCGATCGTCACCGACGTCGCCCCCGGCTACGACCACATCACCGCCGCCATCGGCGGGGTCATCGCCGGGATGAGCGGCGCCGACTTCCTCTGCGCGACGACGCCCAGCGAGCACCTGGATCTGCCGACGAAAGAGGACATCTTCGAGGGGACGGTCGTCACCAGGATCGCCGCCCACGCCTGCGACCTCACCAAGCCCGGGGTGAGAGAACGGGCCCGCCACTGGGACCGGAAGATGGCCGTCGCCCGCAGGGACCTGGACTGGCCCGCCCAGTTCGACCTCGCCATAAACCCCGCCATCGCCAGGAAGATCCGCCACCGCAGAGGGGTCGACGTCGAGACCTGCACCATGTGCGACGAGCTATGCGCCATCAGGCTCGCAAAGGAGGCGATGGAGCGGGAAGAAGAGAAGGCTAAGAAAAGTACGAAGAAGAGACACGAAGACTAAAGAAGAGGACGAACGAGAGAGGGGGCCGGATACCCCCTGAGAGCCGGATACCTTAGGAGCAGCTCTCGGGCCCCTTCTCCACCACCTCGCCGCCGGGGGCCACCTCGGCGAAGACCTGACCCTCGAAGAAGAGGACCTCCGTCTCCTCGTCGATCCAGGAGTCGGGGGGAAGACCCGCCTTCAGGCAGGTCTGGCATAGAAAGTCCGTCGCGTCGAACTCCCACTCCGTCGCCACCTGAGGCAGAAGGAGCCCCGACCAGATGCCCCGGCGGACGATGAGGCCGTGCTCCCCTATCCTGACCGCCTCCGGAAGGTCCCGGTTTCTGACGTCGTAGCGCCTCGGCGGGGTGAGGACCGTCACCTCGATCTCGATTTTGGGAAGCTCTTCGGGCCTGACCCGGGGAAACCGGGGGTCGCGGGCGCCGGCATTTATCGCCGAGTCGACTATCGCCTGGCCTAGGACCATCACCGGCTCCGGGTAGCCTATGCAGCCCCGCAGATCGCCGTCCTCGTGGAGGGTGACGAAGACCCCGGCCTTCTCCTGGAAGGACGGCGGGAGCCCGTCGGGGGCGATCCTCTCCTTCTTCTCGACATAAGCGGTCAGGGCGTCCCTCGCCAGTCCGACGGCCCGCCTCCCCTCTTCGATGGTGAGCATGGATGATTAATTGTGCTGCTGGATATAAAGAGTTTTTAGCCGTCTAAAAACATAAAGATTTGGCCAGATCGAAGGATTTCCGATAAGAGAACGCTCCGATCAGCCCAGATGAATCCGACAGCTAAAGAGACCATAAGCTTATTCTATGATAAATTGACATATTAAACCATAATAGTTTCCTTGGGAGGAATATTATGGGAAATCCTTTGGACGCCAGCCAGCTTATTGCCCTCGTTGTCATAGTCTTAGTGGTGGCATCGATCCCGTTGTTAATCGTTGGAGGTAACGTCTATTATGCTTTTAGGTCTTACAGGGAGAGGCAAAGGGTCTTTGGAGACCTCTTGGCCAATGGGGGAGATAGGGATGATAAAAAAACTGAGATGCTGATAAGAGAGTATACATCTATGAAGCCGATCGGCCTTGAGGGCACGGCTAGATCGGCTATGACCGTCAGCATAATCGTGATTCTTGGGGTTACCTTGGCCTACCTGTTGATCAACCCAGGGGAAGATAAGTCGACAGTCAAGGACGTCCTTCTCATCCTATCGGGGGCGGTATCCTCCATCGTCGGGTTCTACTTCGGTGGAAGGGCCGGCGACCATGAGGAGGCGCCACCATCAAAAGAGGCGGAGGAGTCCCCTAAGCCAAAGCCGGTCGGCACGGGGCAGCCGACCGATGATGTGGTGAGGCCGGAGGTTGAAGCTGAGAAGTGAGCCTGTGATCCCCAAGCCTTCCACACCCTTTTTATCGCATAGGCTTCAATGGTGAACTCCATGACAAAATCAGCAGATTTCCTGAAGGAGGCCTTCGCCGGGGAAGCCCAGGCGAACCGGATGTACCTCGCCTTCGCCGAGAAGGCAGACGAAGAGGGCTTTCCCCAGGCGGCGAGGCTCTTTCGGGCCGCCGCCGAGGCGGAGGCGGTCCATGCGAAGAACCACCTCAGGGCGATGAAGGCGGTAAAGGCGACGAAAGAGAACCTACGGGAGGCGATCGCAGGAGAGACCCACGAGTTCAAGGAGATGTACCCCGGGATGATCGAGGCCGCCCAGTCCGAGGGGGATAAGGCCGCCGAGAGGACGTTCAGGTACGCAAGCGACGTCGAGGAGATCCACGCCCGTCTCTACCACGATATGATGGAGAACCTGGAGTCCCGGGGGGTGGAGAGCAGCCCCTACTACGTCTGTTCTGTCTGCGGGATGACCGCCGAGAGGGCCCCGCCGGAGAAGTGCCCTGTCTGCGGCGTCAGAGGGGAGAGGTTCAAGAGGATCGACTGATAAAGGTCGGTCAGGATTCTCGGAGAAGATGAGAAGATATTCCTTCAGAGCCACAGCGTTGTTGAGCCTCTCGTCCTTCGCTCCAAAGACGAGGGTTACGTCCCCCGACGAGATCTTCTCCGATATAATGCCGACGAGATCACCTTTCGATGCCAGCTCACTGTGGTACCTCTCTTTGAACTCGGCCCATCTCCCCGGATCATGGGCAAACCAACTCCTCAGCTCGTCGCTCGGAGCCACCTCCTTGAGCCAGAGATCTATCCGGATCTGGTCTCTCTTCATCCCCCTCGGCCATATCCTGTCGACGAGGATCCGAAATCCATCATCCTCCGACGGCGGAGCGTATGCCCTCTTCAATTTCAGCAAAATCCTCCCTACCGAACCCCCGCGCTTAAGAGGTGGCGCTCGAGCCTCTCCAGGAGCCTCCATAATAACAGGATCTGGACCATGCCGGTGGAGGTGACGACTCCGCCTCCGGATCGGTCACAGATCGGGGTGCCGGAACCCATGAGGGCGGAGAGCTTCTCCTCCAGCCCCTCTATCATGGAGCTGGGAAGCTCGCCGTCGATGGTGAGGACGGAGACCCTCCTGCCGTAGTAGTCGTCCCGCTGATATGCGATGGAGAACTCCTCTTCCGCCTCACGATAGATAGCCGAAAGGTCGATCTTAAGCTCCACCTGCGAAGGCTCAGAGTCCATCGCCTCCTGGATAAGCCTCACCGAGTACCTGTCGCTGGGGGCCTCTCCCGTAAGGGGCGCCGGAAGCCTCGACTCCTCGATCTTGACGACCGCCTCGGCGTATATCTTCTGGACGTCGACGTAGAGCTTGTAGTCGGGCTCGCGCTCCAGGATCTCCCTCATCACAGCTTCCCGCTCGTAGTTTCGATCGACACAGTCCCTCTTGATCTTCCACCGGCGCTTTACGGAGCGGCTCGGGTCGACGAAGATCCCCAGGTCGACCTCCCGACGCAGCTCTGGGGTGTAAAACGGGTGGAGCCCCTCCACGATGAGGACGGGTGCCGATCTGAAGGGGACGGGCCCTTTGATCGTACCATCGGAGTGGTCGTATACCGGCTTATCGATCTGCTCACCCCGCCGCAGGGCCGCGAGGTGATCGGCGAGAAGGTCGAGGCGGTTCGCCTCGGGGTTGAGGGGCGTGATCCCCAGAACCTTCCTAGCCACCCGGTCGAGGCTGTGGTAATCGTCCATGCTGAAGGTCGAGACGAGCTCCTCGCCCAGGAGCCTTCTGATCCCCCGGGAGAGGGTCGTCTTTCCCGAGCCGCTATCTCCTCCCACCGCCACCACGAAGACCTTTCCCGACGCCTTAAGCCGCTCGGGCAGACTTGATCTCATGAAAAGCTCCTCCGAAGAGAAGCACCTTGAGATCGAGGAGCGGACTCCATGGAATAATGGATCATCGATCCTGCTTCTCCGACATGAGGTCTGCGAACTCGCTCGTCTTGTCGATCAGCTCGAGCTCTCTCGTCTCGATGACCGCCGTCTCCTCTACCCGCTCGACCTTCGTCTCGCCGTCGACGATCACCGCCGACCGGGTCTTGGTGATTATCGAGAGGCTGCTCATCAGCCTCGCCTTCTTCATCATGGTGGGCGAGAGCTTCCCGACCGCCGTCAGGACCACCAGCGCCTCGTTCTGGGTGATGGCGTTGAAGGGGGACTGGACCGTGGGGAAGACTTCAAAGCCGATCTGGGCGAGGTGGCTGAGAACCTTGTCGTCGATCAAACACTGCTCTCCCGCCACGGAGCCCTTCTGCTCCAGGATCTCGACGGGCTTTATCAGCTCCTGGCCGAAGAGCTCCTCAAGCCTCAGGGCGACTTCGATGGTGGTGTCCATGCTCTCTATCTCATACTTGCTGACCGTCCTGCGAGATACGGAGAGCTCCGAGGCGAGGGCACCCAGGGATATCCCGCTCTCCAGGCGGAGCTTTCTCAGTAGTCCGCCGTCGATCTTGACGTACAGGCCGCCGTGGGCGGCGTAGACGAGGGGAGGGATATCCTCCACGATCCAATCAGCGAGGGTGTGAAGGCTGACGGTGGGAACTCCATATCTGAAGTAGACGACACCACCTTCGAGGCCGTGATCCCTCGTCTTCTCCCCGATCAAAAGCGGGTTTCCCGAAAGGTATTTAGCGAGGCGGCGGATCTCTACCGCGGTCTTCTCGTTGAGGCCGTCGATGTTGGAGAGGATCTTCAGAATAAGGAGGATGCCGCCTCGCCTCGCCGCCAGATCGAAGCTTCTGGGCCTGACGTAACACCGGTCAGAGACCGAAAATCCAGATCTAGCCAGAAGATCTGCGACCCGATCGGTCAGAAACTCCTTATTCATCATTATACATGTTTCAGCTAAGCCGTTATTTAAAGGTTCACCACGATGATAACGATAGGGATAGACGATACCGATTCGCAGGAGGGGCTCTGCACCACTTACCTGGCCGCCGTGATGATGGAGAGGCTCAGAGAGATCGGCGAGATCGTGGGCCTCCCAAAGCTCGTCAGGCTCAACCCCTCCGTCGAGTTCAAGACGAGGGGAAACGCCGCCATCGCCTTCTCCCTCGATACGGAGCTGCCGAATGAGGCCAAAGAGGTCGCTCTCGCCACCCTTCTGGAGCTCTCCGACTTCTCGGGACCGAAGACCAACCCGGGGCTCGTGGTGGCTGAAGAGACGCCGCCGGAGCTCTACCGCTTCTACCAAAGGGCGCTTCATGAGATCCTGGAGGTCGGGGAGGCCTTGGAGATCATCGAGGGGCTCGGCCTCTGGTCCCGGTCCTTCAAGAACCGTCAGGGGCTCGTGGGGGCCCTCGCCGCCATCGGCGCATATTTCCCCGACGAGACCTATGAACTCCTCGCCTATAGGGAGGTGAAGAGGTGGGGGACCCCCCGGGAGATCGACGGGGAGTCGGTATGGAAGGCCGACGAGCTGACCTACCCGAGGACCTGGGATACCGTCGACCGCCAGAACGAGAAGATCGTCTTCGCCCCCCGTTCGAAAGACCCGGTCCTCTTCGGGATCCGGGGAGAGGACCCGGATGCCCTCAGGGAGGCCCTGGGGGTGATCCGGAGCGAGCCCTTCGAGAGGATGGTGATCTACAGGACGAACCAGGGGACCGACGCCCACATATGCCGGGGCGAGATCGCCGGCGTCGTCGAGGATAGAAGCTACCGCCTCCGGGGGGAGGTCTCGCAGGCGCCTTCGGCGATCGAAGGAGGCCACGTCTTCTTCTCCCTCCGGGACGAGGGTGCGGACGCCTCCATCCGATGCGCCGCCTTCGAGCCGACGAAGAACTTCAGGGATCTGGTGAGATCCCTCTCCCCTGGAGATCTCATCGAGGTCTACGGCGCCGTCAAGAGGGGAACCCTCAACCTCGAGAAGATGGAGGTCTTATCCCTCGCCGAGGGGTCTGTGGAGGAGGCGCCCCTCTGCCCCGCCTGCCGCCGGAGGATGAAGTCCGCCGGTCGGGGCCAGGGGTACCGGTGCAGGAGGTGCAAGACCCTGGCCGGGGGGAAGGTCAGTATCCCCCTCCGTAGAGAGATCTCTCCGGGGTTCTACGAGGTCCCGCCGTGCGCCCGCAGGCACCTATCAAAGCCCCTGGTGAGGATGAGAGGAGGGCGGGCATATCCCAGCAGATGATGAATATAAAAAAGTAGGGGCCGCCTCACTTGAAGGCGGCTTCCAGGGGCGGTATGACCTGCTTCTTCCTCGATAGGACGCCCTTCTTGTAGATGGAGTTGTTCTCCATCTTGCCTTCGAAGGCCTTCTCGAACTTATCGGCGGGGCTTCCAACAAAGAGGAGATCGCTCGCCTCCTTCATGACGTCGGTGAGCATGATCAGAACGAAGCTTAGACCCTCCTCCTTCCTCACCTTCTCCATATCCTCCAGGATCTCCTTCTTCCGCGGAGCGAGAACCGATAGGTCCATCACCTCGATCTGGCCGATCCCGGCCTTCGTCCCGGCGAAGTCGAAGTGCTTGTAGTCGCCCTTGACTATATCTCGGGCTGTCTTGGAAGATATGTCGCTCTTGGCGGTGAGCATCGCGATCCCGTACTGCTGGTAGTCCTCCCCGACGATCTTGGCGAGCTTCTCCACCTGGGCTTTGTCCTTATCGGTGCAGGTGGGGGACTTGAAGAGGACGGTATCGGACAGGATGGCAGAGATCATCACGCCGGCCATCTCCTTGGTGATGGGGACCTTATACTGGTCGTACATCGCTGAGATTATCGTCGCGGTGCTGCCGACGGGCTCGTTGTGGAAGAATATGGGACTTGAAGTCTGGATGTCGCCGATCTTGTGATGATCCACGACCTCCAGAAGGTCTGCCTCTTTGATGTTATCCACCGCCTGTCCCACCTCGTTGTGGTCGACGAGGATGATCTTCTTGCCCTTGGCGTCGGTGATCGTCTCAGGCACCGGGACGCCGAAGTGCTCGAGGACGAACTTGGTCTCATTGTTTATGGTCCCTGCCGCTGCCGGGACGTAAATCTCCGGCATCCCCTGCTGGTTCTTCAGGTTCGCATAGGATATTGCCGCTGCTACAGAGTCGGTATCCGGACTCTTGTGGCCAACCACGTAGACGTTATCAGCCAGATGAAACACCTCCGAAGATATTCAACGCGCGAATCCGACTTAAACCTTTGCAACGCTTCCGTTTATTAATAAAAACCCGGATCAGGCCGCCTCGGGCCCGTGGGATCGGTTCAGGCCATCACCTTTATATAATGCTTTGCTTATATGTCCAAGGTTCCCTTATGAGGACCGGCGGGAGCCGAGGCGTCCGCCGTCGCCGTGACCGCCGGAGCAAAAGGGGAACGACACCAAAAGCCGCGTTGATAGGTCCTTGGGGGAGATAATGACTACCGTCTGCCCATGACCTCAAGACAACCCAGATGCGGTACAGATAAGCCCGCTGCGAGGGTCACTGGGCCGACCGGCGGATCTTTCCGGGAATGAGGCCTCAGAGTTAGCAGAGCATCGGGCGACATACCAAAATCATCTCCTAAAGTTTATTTCCAAAAGTTTTATTCATTTCATTGTATTCTATTTATAGAGGACCGCTCTGCCCATGGCTTAAATACCAGCAGCTTCTGATCAGATTTTGCTGATTATGAGAGGTATCCTGATCACCTTCGAGGGGATAGACGGATGCGGCAAGTCGACGATCGTCGCCGAGATAGCCCGGAGGATCCCTGGCGAAGATAGGCCGCCCTTCCGAGGACGGGAGTTCCTCTTCACCGCCGAGCCGACGGACGGGGAGGAGGGTCGGCTCCTGAGGGAGAGGCTGAAGCTGCCCCGGTCGGCGGTGGGCGGCGGGTCCGGATCGGCTGATGCCGACGGCCTCGAGGAGCTTGAGGATCTCTTCCTCTTCCTGGCAGACCACGCCCGCCACCTGAAAGAGACGGTCGTCCCCGCCCTGGTACGGGGCGCCGTCGTCATCTCGGACCGGTACTCCGATTCGAGGGCCGCCTACCAGGGCGCCACCCTCCGGACCGCCGTCCCCCGCCCCCGGGAGTGGGTGAGGGATCTCCACCGCCCCTGGTCCGTCCCCCCCGACAAGACGATCCTCTTCTCCATCGACCCGGCCCTGGCCTTCGAAAGGTGCCGATTGAGAAGAGGGGAGGGTCCCTCCTCCCCGCAGCCGCCAGGCCCCGATAAGTTCGAGGAGGAGCCGTTCCTGCGAGAGGTGGCGGCGAACTTCGAGGAGATGGCGAGGGAGGAGCCGGGAAGGTTCGTCGTCATCGACGCCGGCCGTCGAAAGGACGAGGTTCTGGAGGATGCCATGATGACTCTGGCGGTGGCGCTGGCGGAAGGGGAAGCGGAATCCGGGCAATAGATAGAGACCTTTCGCGGATCGATCTACTCTGAAGAAACCTCTTTCAATGCCATCCCCACCAGCCTCCTCGCCCAGGCGAGCTTCATCTTCTTTTTGGGGGTGACGTCGGGATCGTCGTAATCGAAGCCTATTGTCCGGATCTCCTCCGCCCCGAACCGCCGGGCGAGGAAGACCGCCCGGTCGCCGTCGGTGAACCCCCCGAAGTTGTAGACCCCCTCCAGGGGGACGGACTGGGTCGTCCCCAGGACCCTTTTTAGGCGGGGGACGTACTCCTTCAGGGCGGCTGCGTTGTCGCCGTGGGCGTGGACGACGACCGCCGACCCCATGGCGTTGGCGGCGATGATGTCGGGGAGATAGCCGTCCAGGTCGGTGACGATGACGTCGGGGACGACCCCCGCCGCCAGGAGGGGCGTCGTCGCCCCGTCGGCGGCGATGACGACCGGGTCGTCCATCCCCGAAGGAGGGGACGTCGCAGATTTCTTCTTCTTCTCCTTCTGGCCCTTCAGGATCTCGTCCAGCTCCCGCGATAGGCTCGGCCCGTTCCCGCAGACGAGGACCCGCCCGCCCTTGATCATCGAGTTGAGGTCTTCGATAGCGAGATCCCCCCTCCGGACCGATAGTAGGCCCTTGAGGAGCCGGGCCGCCTCTTCGTCCCCGTCGCGAGAGAATCCGAACTCCTCCAGGATCTCCCCGTATATCGGTGCCCATACCTCAAACCGCATGGTAAGCCATCGCCTCGATGGAGGTTAAGCCTTTCCAAGATGCTCATGCCAGGTCTCGTTAGAGGACGAAGGATATTGAAGGGACCAAAGCCAGATAAAAGAAGAAAAGAGGTCGGGGAGGTCGTCCCCGATTAGAATCCGCCGACAAAGGTGGCCGTCTCGCTGGGGGCGGAGGCCGACGTTGTGGGGGGGTTCAGGATGCACGGCTCGCAGGGGTTGTAGGGGCCGCACGGCGTCATTGTATCGCATCCGCCGAAGCAGCAGCTGAGCCAGTCCTTCTCCTCAACCACGTACTTGTAGGGGACGTCGAGGGCCATCTTCTTGTTGATGGTGAAGGTCCCTATGTAGTTCTCGTCGATCTCGATCATCGGGTTCCGCCACGCTGTCGTCGAGGGTATCTGGTAGCCGGTGTCATCCATGGAGTTCGGCTGGCCCTGGAGGACCCCTATGTGGACGTAACCGTCGGTGACATCCTCAGTGATGTTCATCGATGTATAGCCAACGCCCTGGTAGATCGGGTCGCCATAGAAGTACTGCTTGTCCTTGACGATGACGTCGATCTCCTTGTCCACCGCCTTGGCGTACTCCACCTGGTGGTGCATCATGGTGACGGGCCTGTAGTTCTTTATGTACGTCTTCTCCTTCAGGAGGGAGTCGTAGCGGATCGGGTTACGGGCGTAGTAGCCGTTGCCGTAGGACATGGTCATCGGGGAGTAGACCATGGAGTTGTCCTCCCTCGCTATGATGCAGGAGTACGCCTCCCACTCCAGGTAGCAGCCCACATCTCTAACGTAATCGATGATATCGGCGCTGATGATCATCTCGTTGTCGATCGTCCCGCTCCCGTGGGCGTAGTCCTTGTACATAGGGCCCTTCTGGTCGGTCCCGGGGGAAGGCAGCTGGATGTATCTGTAGGTCATGAAGTAGCCGCTACCCTGGACGGACTGCTCGAAGTCGAAGGTGATATTACGAGAGCCAACTGCTAATTCGTCTTTTTTCGTCGACATATGTGTTGGCTCTTTTTGCTCGTAGACAAACTGCGCCGCCGCCATCCCCACCAGGAACGACAGGGCGAGCATCGCGAAGATTATTTTTCTCAGATCACTCCCTCCATCTAAACTAAGTTCAGTAGAGCTTTGCATAAATCTAACGCCACCCACCTATTTTAATCTGTTGATCGCATGGCTTATGGTCCCGATGATCATGGCGGCGGATGAAAACCTCGCCGCCGATGGACCGGACCCTTTCGACATAAATATGAGAAAATTATGGCTTACCATGGCTTACGCGAAAGGCGGCCGGAGGGGCCCGTCCTAACCAAAAGATTAATACGTGAGAGGCAAAGTAGAAAAACGGCACATGCCCGTCGACGTCGATCTTGAACGCGAGCTCTATTTTGGTTCCGGGTGGCTGGAAGAGGGCGATCCGTTGATCAGGCGCGCGGACCCAGCTGAGATGACCATCAGATGACGAAGAAGACAGAGATTTTATTGATATCTCCTCAAGAACGCAGGTCGATGGAGGAGGCATGGCAAGCCGATGGTGCCCCACGATGAATAGTGCCGTAGGGAAGTGACGAAATACCAGCCCTGGTGCTGGAAAAGGAGGACTAAAGGGGGATGCTGGCAGAACTGGAAGAAAAGAAGGCCCGGCTGAAGCAGCAGGCTATCGATTTCAAGGATAGTCGAAGCCAATTGAACGCTGAAGCTAGCAAGTGGGCCGCGGAGCGGAACGAACTGAACAAGAAGACCAAGGAGCTCATAGACAAGGCCCAAGAGCTCAAGACGCTCCGTGACGAGTACAACAAGAACGTGGCTGACGCCAAACTGAACCGGGACGAGTACAACGAGAAGACCAACGACCTTTACGCTCAGATAGACGAGATCAGAAAGAAGCACAACCTCACCGGCGATCGATCCATCCGGGGTCTGCGACGGGAGATAGACCACATGGAGTTCAAACAGCAGACAGAGGTCTTAAGCCCCGATAAAGAGAAGCAGCTCGTCGAGAGGATCGCAGCCCTCCGGGCCGAGTTCAAGACTCGAAAGGAGCAGATGGAGAAGAACGACGTCCTCAAAGACCTCCTCGACGAAGCCCAAAAGCTCCGGGACCAGGCCTCCGAGTATCACGACCTCGTCACCAAGTCCGCAGAGCTCGCCCAGGAATATCATGACAAGATGATCGCCACCTTCAAGGAGGCCGACCAGGTGAGGGCCCAGGCAGACGGAGCCCACCGGGAGTTCGTAAAGGCCCAGGAGGCGGCGGACAAGCAGCATCGAGAGTTCATAAGGACTCAGAGAGAGATACGCGATTTCGACAAGATCATCACCGGTCTACGGAGAAAGAACCGGGAGAAGAGAGAGGACAAGGTGAAGGCCGAGGTCAGGAAGGAGGCCGAGGAGATCCTCACCCAGTTCCGGCAAGGAGAGAAGCTGGACACCTCCGACCTCTTGAGACTTCAGCGTTCTGGACTGGTCTGAGACCCGTCCTCGTCCGAGATCCCGAGAGCGGCCAGCCGGCCGCTCTCCCAAAACCCGCGATATCCGCCGTCGCCGATCTTCGTCCGTATAGATGGCGAAGATGGCGACCGCCCCGGGTGGATGGAGATGAAGATAACCTGGCTCTCTCATTCTTGCTTTGAAATTGTCGAGTCGACGACGGTCCTGGTGGATCCCTACATCCGGGATAACCCCACGGCCCCCAAGCCGGTCGAGGAATTCAATCCGGATATCATCGCCGTAACCCACGGCCATGGAGATCACCTCGGGGACGCCGAAGATATCGGCCGGCGGACCGGCTCACCGGTCCTGGCGGTATCCGAGGTGGCGAGGTATCTCGCCGGAAGGGGGGTGAGAGCTGAGGGGATGAACATCGGAGGCTCCTTCAGGGAGGGAGACGTCCTATTCACCATGACCCCGGCGGTCCACTCCTCCGATATCACATTGACAGATCCGCCGACCCCCGGCGGCGAAGCCGCGGGCTTCATCATCGACGACGGGATCCGAATCTACCACGCCGGGGATACGGCCCTATTCGGCGACATGAGGCTTATAGGAGAGATTTATCGGCCCGAGGTCGCCCTTCTGCCCATCGGCGGCAGGTACACCATGGGGCCCCGGGAGGCGGCGGTCGCCGCCAGCTGGATAAGGCCCCACCTGGTGATACCGATGCACTACAACACCTGGCCCCAGATAAAACAGGACCCCGCCGAGTTCCGGAACCTGGTGGAGACGCTCTGCGACTCTGAGGTGGTCATCATGGAGGCCGGGGACGCTCTTGAGTGCTGAAATCGCCCTATTTATTTTTATATTTTCGTCCATACCGTCCTTCTTCGACCCATCATCTCCTAGCCCGACCGGTGGCACGACCGCAAACTTTTAAACTCCATCGCCGAACCACCCGTTGATGAGCGATCTTCGGCTTATCTTTGGAAGACCCAAGATAAGGGAGAAAGAGGCCTTTCTGGCGGCGTTGAGAGAGGCGGCAGACGCCACCGGTTCCGTCATCCAGGCGATGGACGCATCATATCTCGTCGGCGAGAGGCACGCCGCTTCAGCCGCAGAGAGAGCCCTCCGGGCCTTCGCCGAGGAGAGGAACGTCGCCAAAGACCTGGGGCTTGAGATCCTCCGTTACGCCGCGGGTCAAAGACAGATCGAGCGGGCGCTCTCCTTGGGGGTATCGCAGGCCACCGGGCGGGTCGCCCTGGTGATTGTGGAGGAGGGAACGCCTCCGGAAATTTCCGATCTCATAGAGGTCGACGGTGAAGGGGCCAGGTTCTGCGAGGCCGCCGTCAGGGAGGCCTTCGATATCGGGGAGGCGGAGGTAGAGGCCGTGGGCGAAGAGAGGATCCCCGACCTCGTGCTGGAGCGGATAGCTCTGATGGACGCTTACCGATGAGAGGATCTTATGAAAGAAGAGTTCTACACCCGGGGCCGCTGGCAGAACTGGATCAACAAGATAAAGGAGAGCGGGTTCACCCTCCAGGAGTCGGATGAGGATCCATCAGCCGCGGTCTTCGTCTACGCCATGGACGACGTCGTCTTGGCATGCCTCAAGGTGATAGCCAGATGCGAACATGGGACGATAACCAGAGAGGACGCGATATCGGCCATCGATGAGATCAGGGATATCGTCTCCGAGAGGGACGGATCCCTCGGAGATGACGCCGCCCTGATGCTCGAGTCGTTGAACGCCTCCCTGACGGCGGTATTCATCTCAAGCCAGCGTTACATAAACGGGGGCTACGACGCAAAGACGCCCCTGGCGGAGATGGTGAAGAAGGCGGTCGCCGCCGAGGAGGCTGACCGGATGGAAGAGGCCCTCTCGATCCTGAGCGAGATCGGGGCGAGGGTGATCGGGGGGGAGAGCCTCCCGGAAGAGGCCTTCAGCGACCTGCCCTACTGCCTGACGGCGGAGCTCCTCGACGGGATCGACGCCATATCCGCCGCCCAGATCGGGGACGACAGCTACAAAGAAGACGACGGCTCCGAGGACGACGGCGAAGACTCCTGATCTTTGGGTCCCTGCCGCCGATCCGGCCCTGGAGGTCGCCAAAGTCTCTCTCTCACCTCCGCCGCGTCGTCACCTCGCATCCGCCCTCGAGGACGATCACCGTATCCTCCGCCTGGGAGACGAGGGCGCCCTCCGCCTCCACCAGGAGGGGATACCGATGGAGCACCCCCGCCCGGAGGAGCTGGCCTATGGCGTATTCTATCCTATCTCCCGAGAGCCATCTCCGGGCGAAGGGGAGGGTCGAATATCTCTCCTGGACCTCCTTCAAGAGCGCTCTCGCCGGAGGAGACCTCACCGGCCTCTTGGCGACGAAGGAGAATATCTCGGCCTCCCGCGCCTCGGAGATCCTCCCGACGCCGTCGGTGGCGAAGGGCTCGATGGCTATGACGTCTCCGGCCGAGAGCACCACCCCCTTATCGACGGCCCTGTTCGGGATCGACGGCTCGCCGTGGGCCTGGTAGCGGCCGAGGCCGTGGCCCGTCAGGTTCGCGACGGGGCTGTAGCCGTATCCTCTGATCGCCTCCTCGATGGCGGCCCCCAGCTCCGCCGTGGTGACGCCGGCGCTGACGACCTCTATCGCCGCGGCAAGCCCCGCCGCCGAGGCCTCGGCGAGGTCGGGGTGGCCACTGAGGTCCACCGTCACCGCAGCGTCGGCGATGTAGCCGTCGACGTGGACGCCGATGTCCAGCTTCACCATCTCCTCGCCGAAGACGCCGTCGTCCCCGGGGCGGGGGGTGTCGTGGGCGGCGACCCTGTCCCTGGAGATGTTGCAGGGGAAGGCCGGCTCGCCGCCGAGGGTTCGGGTCGTCCCCTCGACGAAATCCGCCACCTCCAGGATTGATACCCCTACATCGACCATGGAGGCCGCCTCTTCCCGGACCGTTGCCAGGATCTCTCCGGCCTTCCTGTACTTCTCGAGAACTTCAGATTCCATGAAATCATACTCCTCTCTGACCTTACCCCACCCTGATCATACCCATCTCTGATACCTCTCATCTCAGAGGATAAGCCTCTTTTCAAAGTCGGTGAGGTTCTCGCATCCCCCCTCCCTCACCACCACCATATCCTCCAGGCGTACGCCGCAGAGATCAGGGTAGTAGAGGCCGGGCTCCACGGTGACGACGTTACCTTCGGCGAGGACCCCGCCGACCTCGCTCAGGGAAGGCCTCTCGTGGACCGCGAGCCCGACCCCGTGGCCGGTGGAGTGGATGAAACCCCGCCCTTCCACCTCGGGGTAGCCCCGATCCCTGAAGACCTCACAGACGGTGGCGTGGACGGCTTTGCCGGTCGCCCCCGCCCCGACGGCCGCGATCCCCGCCTCCTGGGCTGCCAGGACGGCACCATATATATCGACGACCTCGGGGTCGGCCTCCCCCCGCAGGACCGTCCTAGTCATGTCCGCGAAGTACCTGCCCTTCTTGGAGCGGGGGTAGATGTCTATTACGATCGGCGAGTCTGGAGGAAGTGGGCCCGAGCCGCCGCAGTGCGGATCAGCAGCATCAGGGCCTCCCGCGACTATCGTCTCGGGGGCCTCAAAGCCGGACCGGAGAAGGGCGAGATCGATGGCGGACTTCACCATCTCCGAGGTGAGGGGCGACCCATCGTAGATCAGCTCCTCGCCGGCGGGGCGAGATCGTTTAATCATACCGACGGCGGTCCTCATCGCCTCCTCGCAGGCCTTCTGGGCCGATCTCATCAGATCGACCTCCCGGGGGGTCTTCACCTCCCTCCACCTCGATACGGGGCTCTCCAGGACAGATACCTGGAAGTCGGCGGCTAGGTCGGAATAGACCCTCACTGGAAAGTCGCCGAAGACCCCGAGCTTCTCGACGGCGTGATCCCGGAGGAACTCCTTCAGAACCGCGACGTAGGCGTCCTCAGGCCGGCCGAAGGTCGCAAGCTTCTCTTTCATCCCGTAATCGGAGGTGGCGGCCACCTCGTCCGCCGACGACTCCTTCTTTGCCCGCCCCGCCTCCATCCCCGATACCAGGATGGATAGGGATGGCGCCGCCAGGAGGGCGAAGCGGTCCGGGGCGAGGAAGCGGGATAGGTAATAGATATCGGGGTTGCATAGGCTGTCGCCGAGAAGGAGGAAGCCATCTAGGCCGTGGGCGGAGAGGAACTCTCCGATCCTCTTAGACGAAGGGGGCATGGTACCGGATTTGGATACGAGGTATAAAAAGATGGATCAAAGGAGGCTGATCGAGATGATGCATCAATAGGGACGGATCAAAATGATGTATCGAAGGGGATATATCATCGCCTTTTTATCGCCGAGGTGATCTCCCGGACGAAGGCCTCCACGTCCTCGGACCGCTCGACCCCGGTCCCGGTGACGATGATATCGGCCCCTGCGGAGACGAGCCGCCGGGCCGCCTCCCCGGACCTGATCCCTCCGCCGACTATGAGATGGGCTCTGCCTATCGCCCGCTTCGTCGCCGCCACCATCTCTGCCGGAACCGGATCCTCCGCCCCCGACCCCGCCTCCAGATATACGAACCTCATCCCGAAGTAGGTTCCGGCCAGGGCGTAGGCGGTGGCCAGCTCCGGCTTGGATCTTGGGATCAGCTTCGCGTCCCCGACCCAGCCCACCGTCCCGCCGGGCTCCACGACGACGTAGGCCATGGGTATCGGCTCAAGGCGGTATCTGTGGACGAGGGGCGCCCCAAGGGCCTGATTCTCTATGAGGTAGCTCGCGGACCTGGAGTTCAAGAGGCTCATGAAGAAGACGGCTTCGGCGTTGGAGCAGAGCCCCGATACGCCGCTGGGGAAGAGGATCACCGGAAGGCCTGACCCCTCCTTTATGGCCGAGACGGCCTCCTCCAGGCCGCGTCCTGCGGCGCCGACGGACCCGCCGACCATGATGGCGTCGGTTCCGCCCTCCGCCGCCGCGTTTGCCATCGCCCCGGCCTCGGCGGGGCTCACTGAGTCGGGGTCGATGAGGGTGAGATGGACGGCTCCGGCCGTCTCCACGACCTTTGCCAGCATCTCCTCGACGGGACCGATCATGTAAACATCAGCCCCAGCTTCGTCTACCCTCTGCTCTCCTTGGACTTGACGCGGAGCCCCTTGTAGCCGCACTTGCGGCATCGGGTTGAGCGGACGGCGTTTCGCGCGTTGCAGCGCATGCAGATCTTCATATTTAGAAGTCGGTTTTCTGCCTCTGGAAATCGAGCCATGAAATTTGCCTCTTGATCGATGGTTGTCAGGTATGCGATCACCGCAGACGCGAAGCGGCGATATGAACTTTTTGGATGAAGGTTATTGGCGCCGGGGTTGGGATTTTCCTGGGAGGGCTATCGCGCCCCCCCATTTCGAACCCAAGAGTCCCGGAAGGGACAACAGGTCTCGAGCCTGCCGCGTTTGGACTCTTCAGACTCCAGGGAGAGAGAAGATTAGTCCGCTCTGCCACCCCGGCTCCGGAGCTTCATCTTCAAGCTTCTGGTTTATATCTCTTGGCCCCATGCCCGGGATAGGCTTATGTGGACGGGAGGCGAAACTGCGGCCGGAGATTTTGATGACGCTTCGAGAGGATGCGCTGGAATTCCACCGGAAATCAAGGGGTAAGATCGCCATAAAGAGCAAGGTACCCTGCCGGACCCGGGAAGATCTGAGCCTCGCCTACACCCCCGGAGTCGCCGAGCCCTGCCGCGAGATCGAAAGAGATCCGGAGCTGATCTACGATTACACCTCCAAGGGGAACCTCGTAGCCGTAGTCACCGACGGGACCGCGGTCCTGGGTCTGGGAGATATAGGCGCTGGGGCGGCGATGCCGGTGATGGAGGGCAAAGCGATCCTCTTCAAGGAGTTCGCCGACGTCGACGCCTTCCCCGTCTGCATAGACTCAAAGGACCCCTCGGTGGTGGTGGAGGTGACCAAGAGGATATCCACCGTCTTCGGTGGGATCAACCTCGAGGATATAAGCGCCCCCCGGTGCTTCGAGATCGAGGACCGGCTGAAGCGGGAGCTGGATATCCCCATATTCCACGACGACCAGCACGGAACCGCGGTGGTGACGGCCGCAGCCCTCATCAACGCCCTCGAGGTGGTGGCAAAGGGCTTCGAAGAGGTCCGGGTCGTCACCAGCGGGGCCGGGGCCGCCGGGGTAGCCGTCTCCAAGTTCCTCATGAGCTTCGGCGTCGAAGACCTCATCCTCTGCGACAGAAAGGGGGTCGTCCACGAGGGTCGCGGCGACCTGAACCCCTCCAAGATGGAGATGGCGAAGATCACAAACCCCTCTGGAGTGACCGGGTCCCTAGCCTGCGCCCTGGAGGGGGCCGACGTCTTCGTCGGGGTCTCCGCCCCCGGGATCGTATCCGAGGAGATGGTGAGGTCGATGGCCGAGGGCCCAATAGTCTTCGCCATGGCAAACCCCGTCCCCGAGATCATGCCCGACCTCGCCAAGGATGCGGGTGCGAGGGTCGTCGCCACCGGAAGGAGTGACTTTCCAAATCAGGTGAACAACGCCCTGGGCTTCCCGGGGATCTTCCGGGGGGCCCTGGACGTCCGGGCTAGGGAGATAAACCAGGAGATGAATATGGCGGCGGCGAGGGCGATAGCCGAACTGGCGGCGCCGGTTTCGGCGGACCGGATCATCCCCTCCCCCTTCGACCGGCGGGTGGTGCCGAAGGTGGCGGAGGCGGTGGCGAGGGCGGCCATAGAGTCAGGGGTCGCGAGGGTCGAGGTCGATCCTGCGGAGGTGGGCCGGAGGGCGGCGGAGAGGATCGGGCTTATGGGGTAGACGGCGGGGGAAGGGGCCTTACCTAAGACAGATGAGGGGGTCGTCAGGAGGGCGATCAAAGTGATCAGAGGACTCCCGCAGGCAGGGGATTGAGCCGAGCGTCTACCAAGTCGCCGAGGTTGTGGGGGGCCATCCTAAGCATTTGGGACGGTGGCTGAAGGCCGAGGGGCTGGAGGATCAGAACATCCGGCGGGGAGGGACGAGGGCGAGGAAGTACACCTTCGAGCTGAAGAAGAGGGTGGAGGAGCTGCTGGGTAGCGGCGAAAAGAAAAGCTAAAGCTCGATGCCTATATCTCTTGCAAAAGCTCTGAATGGGATAGGGTCCGGGTCACCACCACATCCGGAGTTGATTTCATCGATTTCGTCATCACTTAGCCCAGCTATAAAACTGTCTAAGTACTCAATTTCATCTGCCATCACCATGACTATGGGATATCTTGGTATTTAAGCTTTCCAATACTTAAATATCAGAAACCGCGATCCTTTCGAGTGAATTTACTTTCTATAATCACTTTTCCTGCGTTTAGTAAGATGTATTCTGGTTATCGTGACCGTCCGATCAGTGCTATTTATCGTATATTCTACTCTGATCTGAGCACCTATTCTAAGACGATAACTTGGGGGATTTGAACCTTCGATATGATCGATATCGGTTCCCGATCTCGGCTTATAAGGATCGTCTTCTAATTTAATTATATTATTTGATATAATTTTAGCTACTTCTTCGTCCTTGTCTTTGACCTTTTCGAAGGTCTTTCGTGAGCCCTCGTTTATCATTATCTCATATCGTTTTCCCAACGCCGCCATCCCCAAATGCACCGATGTTAACATAACATAAAAACCCTTCATCTAACTGACTCACGGCGGCGCGTATTCGAGCTGAGGGAGAGGGTCGAGGAGCTTCTAAATAGACGTGAAGCCGAAACATTTTTAGTCTCTAAGGGCTGCCATTTTTCCAGGAGAGGAGAATGACGATCATGAACACAATTTGCCCCAAATGCGGACACGGAAATGAAGGCAACTTTTGTAGCAACTGCGGTGCATCGTTGTCACAGCTAGATATCAGAACGGAACAATGGCGTTCTTTGTGACCATGCCCAACATTGCGAGGGATCTGATAGAAATAGGCTTGTCCAGGGGCCTCAGAGTAAAATTCGCCGCCTGCCAGTGGCGGATTTGTGGAAGATAAAAACAAAAAAAAGAGAGGTCAGATATCCTTCTGGACCTCGCCCCTGATATCCTCGAAGTCGACGAAGTGCATCCCCGCCACCTCTTTAAGCTCCCTTGCGATGAACCGCTTCGTGGACATGACCATGAACCTCTTCCCCCGGGCCCGCAGGAGGCGCAGGGGCCGCTCGAAGTCGCCGTCGCCGCTGACGAGGATCGCCATGTCGTAATTATCTATGGTGTTGAACATGTCCAGGACGATCTCGATGTCCAGGTTCGCCTTCCTGATCTCCCGGCCGTCATCGAGGACGATGATCTTCAGCTCCTTGGTGATGATGGAGTAGCCGATGTCGGCCAGAGCCGTCAGGAACCCCTGCTGCCTCGTGTCCGGGGGGTTCTCCTCCCCGACATAGTAGTAGGCGTCGATGATCTCGCCGCCGGTTCTATTCTCTATCCAACGGAGGAGCTTCTCGAAGTTGATCCACCACTTAAGCTCGTCTTTCTGCATGTAAAAGATGTTGGCACCATCTACGAATACCGATATTTTCACTTATATTTCCCCTTTGTGTTAAATATAATTAACATCATGGCCGGTCTCCGGGCCATGGCTGCGATTACGGGTGGGAGTAGATCTGAGGATACATATAGTTTGCTGAAAGTCTGCTGAAGGCAGCTCGCTTCTGGCTCCCTGAAAAAAACTACCCCTTCGCCTGGAAAAGTACTTATTAAAGAATATCATTTATAACGTTTGATGGTGAGGATATGGCCAAGATCGGAGTTGTAAGACATAAGGTGGAGGACTTTCCTGCCTGGAGAGAGAAGTTCGATCAACGGATGGAGATCCGCAAGAACAACGGATGGTCCGGCCACGAGCTCTACTACGACGAAGGCCGGAAAGAAGCCTACGTGGTCCATACCGTCTTCGACGAGAAGCTGGATATGGCCAGGGAGCATATGGAGAAGTTCAAGGCCATGGGGAGGCGGACGGAGATGAAGCCCTCCGGAAACCCCGACCACTCGATAATGCCGAGGGGGGAGAGGATCGAATCGGTTCAATACTGATTCCCTAAATTAAATGAATTAAATATTAAGTGATGCCCCGAAGGCTTCAAACGGATCTTAGATCAGGTGGTGAAGCCTTCTCCCCTCAAGCTTTTACATCAAGATCATCGAAGAGAACTCTTTAAAGCAGATTCGCAATTGGAGATGACCACCATGAAATTTCCCGTTATAATCCTTATGATCGCAGCCCTCCTCTCAGCCGCAGGCTGCGCCGACAAGACCGATTACAATGGAGCCGCCGGAGAGGGGCTGCCGGTGGAAAGCTTCACCGTGGATATCATGAGCGATAACCTGACCTATCCCGCCTACGTGGCGGCTCCGGCTCAGCCCGGAGGGGAGATCGACGGGGAAGGCAAGATGGCGGTATATCCAGGGATCGCGATGATCCACTCCTTCAACGGCCTCGAGCCCGGCTACAGAGACTTGGCCGACCGGCTCGCAGCCTCCGGGTACGTCGTCATCGCCCCGGAGTGGCAGACCTTCGAGAGGGCCCCCCTCGATGGGGTCGTCGAGGGGCTCCTCATGGCCTCGGCCGCTTATCTGATGGATAGGGATGACGTCGACGGCACAAGGCTCGGCCTCACAGGCTTCTGCGCTGGCGGGAGGTACACCATGCTCTTTCTCCCCCAGATGGACGAGTTTCGCTCCGGCGTAGCCTGGTACGGATTTCCCTACTCCGGCGGCTTCAACGACGAGGCCCATCCCGCCGACCTGATCGACGACCTCGATGCGCCGATCCTGATCATCCACGGGACGAAGGACGTCCCAAGCCCCATCTCCGGGATATACGAGTACACCATCGCCCTCGACGCCGCTGGAAAGTACTTCGAGCTGAAGGTCTACCAGGGGGAGCCCCACGGCTTCATGATAACCGGGGGCGAGAGGTCGGAGAGCTTCGCCGCCCTCGACGCCGAAGAAGAGATGGCCAGGTTCTTCGACAGGACGCTTAAAGGATGAGGATGAGGTCGTCCGCCGGGGCCGGGGGGTTTATAAAGACCTTATAAAGACCTCGCCCTGGCACCTCCTTCCATTTTTTTCTGCTTTAAACCTCCGACCGGCCCGTGACCATCTCGGCCACCCAGTCCCAGTCGTGGTCGTAGATGTGGGCCGAAGCGCTCACTGTAGTGATCGACCCCGGCTCCGCCCCCACCCTCTCCGCTACGTATTCTAGGAGCCTGGTGAGGCCGTAGAGGTTTGCCGGATAGGCGCCGGCGAAGTCGTGGCTCCGGAAGAGGGCCGTCAGGTGGAGTCGGCCATCCCTAATTTTGAAGTCGTCGACCATCATGCAGGGGACCTCCTCCTTCTTCGTATCGACGGGGGGGATCCACGTCACCGCCGATGCCCTCCGGGAGTTGGGACTCGCCCGGAGGCGGCGGACGATGTACTCGATCTGGTCGACGGGCCCATGGGAATCATCATCTATCTTACTATGGGAGGAGGGGAGGGCCCAGCCCCGGAGCCTCTCGCCATAGGTGTACTCGAAGCCGGGGTTGTCGCCGCTGATCAGCTGCCCTGCATAATCTTCGAGGCGGGGCCGGTTCCAGGAGTACTCGTCGGGGACCATATCCCTCCTGGGGTCCTCCACCACCACCTCCAGGGCCAGAATCTCTTTCGTCCTGGTCCCCCGCTCGTCGGTGATCTCCTCGCCGTCCCGCCAGATGAGGCCGAGCCCCCGCCGCCACGCCTCGGGGATCGTATCCGCCCGTATGAACCTTCCGACCCTCAAAAAACCACCGTTCTCCGTCATGGCCCACTTGGCTAAAATAGGTTGGCTCTCAACCTTCCAGCTAGAGCAGTTCTGGAGACATTTAAAATGCCCGACTTCGAGTGGGAGCTGGTGGCGGCCATAAACCGCTTCTTCGAGAGCGAAGGGATCAGGGGGGTAGCCTATCGGCTGAAGCAGAGCCGCTACACTTCCCAGGTCGTCGACCTCCTCGTCGACTCGCCCCGCCCCGGCTACTATCTGGCCATCGAGTGCAAGAGCCTCGACGCCCGCAAGGCTAAGACGTTGTACTACAGCCAGCACTTCTCCCTCGCCTCCGGCGTCCACCAGATCGATAGGCTCGACCGGTTCATCGAGGTCTCCGGTCGGCGGGGGGCCCTGGCGGTGGAGCTGCGGCAGGGTCCGGGAAAGCCGAAAGCCGCCCACCTAATACCCTGGAAGACGGTCGTCGAGGGCTTCAGGTCCGAGTCCCCAGGGATCCCGGTGGAGGCGATCGAGGCTATCCCGCCCCTGGGAAGGGAGAACGGGGCCTACCGGATAGAGGCCGGGGACCTGGAAGGTCTAAGTATTTGAGGCCGATCAAGAAGGTCGATCAAGAAGGCCGATAAAGGCCAATCAATTTTACTGTAGGCAAGAGGATTTGGATTAAGCTTATATCCCCTTCCGCCGCTCCCAAAAACCATGAAGCTTCCCGGTACCGCGACCCAGCCGGAGAACGTCCATATCGCCGTAGGAAAGCTCGACATCAGGCCAGGGATGGCCTTCCTCGATATAGGGTGCGGCTCGGGGGCGGTATCCTTTGCCGCTGCTAGGTTCACCGACCGGACATACGGGATAGATCGAAGATCCGAGGCGGTGGAGATCTCGAAGGGAAGGGTCCCGGCCGGGACCTTCCTCTGCGGCGAAGCCGGGGAGATGATCCCGACGCTCCCGGAGATCGACCGTTGCTTCATCGGCGGGACGAGGGGGATAGAGGCCTTCTTTCCGGCTCTGATGGATAGGCTCTCTCCCGGAGCCGTCGTCGTGGCCGACCTCGCCAGGATCGGGATGGCGTCGAAGGTCGCCACATTGATGAAGGGGGCGGGGATCTACGAGGAGCTCCTCCAGATCGGGATCGTCCGGGGCTACGACCTCGCCGGGGACGTCGCCCTCAGGCCGGAAAACCCCATATTCATGGTGGTGGGAAGGCTTCCAGGAGGTCGCAGCCCTTGACGGGAGGAAGATCGAAGATGGGGGACTATCGGAGAGGAGGCAAGATCTCAGGAGAGGAGATGGAGATGGAGATGATGGGTTGCTGATAGGGGTGAGCCTCGGCCCCGGGGATCCGGAGCTTCTGACCCGGAAGGCGGAGAAGGCCCTCAAAGCCTCGGATGTGGTCTTCGTCCCCGGGGAGATGGCAGCCGAACTCGTACGGCCCTTCGCCGAGCCGGAGGTCCTCGACTTTCCCATGATCTCAGATAAAGCGAGGCTTCTGGAGATCTGGGCAGATAACGCCGACCGGGTCGCATCACGGGCCCTCGGCGGCGACGCCGCCTTCGCCTGCATCGGGGACGTAAACACCTTCTCCACCTTCTCCCACCTCAAGAGGCTGGTAAAGGAGCGCCACCCGGAGGTGAAGATCGAGACGATCCCCGGCGTAGGGACCGTCCCCGCCCTGGCGGCGAGGCTCGGGGTCGACCTCTCAGAGTCGTTTCTGGTATCCGACGGGACGAGGGTTCAGACGGTGATAAGGATGAAGGCGGTCAGGCCCGCCGAGATGGCGGCAGAGCTGGCGGCCGAGGGGTTCGACGAATTCATCCTGGGGGTCCGGCTCTACACCCCCGAAGAGCTGGTCGTCCGTGGGGAGATGCCAGAGAAGAGCGACTACTTCAGCGTCCTCTGCGCCAGGAGGAGGAGATGATCCCTCACTGCGCCACGACCGGTCTCCCCAACGGGAGGGTGAGATGAGGGTCCACTTCGTCGGCGCTGGCCCCGGGGACCCCGAGCTGATCACCGTCAGGGGCGCCCGGCTCCTGGAGGAGGCGGACCTCGTCGTATACGCCGGCTCCCTCGTCAACCCCGCCCTTCTGGTGGGCCTGAAAGCGAGGCTCGTAGACAGCAACAGGATCAACCTCGAGGAGATCAACGGGATTATGCTCTCCGCCCTCCGGCGGTCCGAGAAGGTGGTCCGGCTCCACAGCGGCGACCCCGCCCTCTACGGCGCCATCCTGGAGCAGATGAGAACCCTGGAGGAGGCCGGGGTCGAGGTGGAGGTAGTCCCCGGCGTCTCCTCCCTCTTCGCCGTCGCCGCCGCCCTCAAGACCCAGCTGACTCTGAAGGGGGTATCCGAGTCCCTGATCGTGACGAGGCCTGCCGGGACGACCCTGGAGAGGGACACGATCCGGGAATTCTCCAGGTTCGGGACGACGATGGCGATATTTCTCGGGGCCGACAGGATCAGGGAGACGATGGACCGGCTGGAGGTCCCGGCAGAGACCCCGGCCGCCGTCGTCTACCACGCTTCCTGGCCCGACGAGCTGGTGATCCTCGGGACCGTCGGTGACATCGCCGATAGGGCAGAAGAGGCGGGTGTCACCAAGAGCGCCATGATCCTCGTCGGAGACGTCATATCGAGAAGCGGCTTCGGGAGGTCTCACCTATACCAGAGTCGGTAGCCGTCCTCGTCTTCGACCGCAACCTCCCCGAGGGCGAGAAGATCTCCGCCGCCCTCTCCGGCCGGTACGACCCGGAGGTTCTCGTCTACAGGAAGGGAAAGACCCAGGAGACGGTCGAATGCCTAGCCGGCTTCGACCTGGTGGTGGCGGTGATGGCGGTGGGGATCGTGGTGAGGATGATCTGCCCGGCCCTCGCCGACAAGTGGACGGGAACGCCGGTGGTGGCCGTCGACTCCTCCCTCCGGTCCGCCGTCCCGGTCGTCGGCGGCCACCACGGCGGAAACGACCTCGCCTTTCACCTCTTTGAAAAGCTCGGCGTCTACCCCGCCATCACCACCGCCACCGACGCCGCTGGCCGCCCCTCCCTGGAGGGGACGGCGGCGGTTCTTGGGGCCCGGATCGTCAACAGGTCCTCTTCCAAAGACGTCAACCTCGCCTTCCTGCGAGAGGAGGTCCCCGTCGTCAGGCTCGCGGGGCCTAAGGTCGTCCTGGTGGGCGAAGGGGTCGCCGTCCTCAAGAGCAAGGGGGGCGTCGTCGTGGGGATCGGCGCCAGAAGGGGGGTCGAGGCCTCGGAGGTGGTGGAGGCGGTACGGCTCGCCCTGGCGTCGGTGGGGCGGGGTATCGAGGAGATCAGAGCGATAGCCACCGGAGAGATAAAGAGGGACGAGCCCGGCATCTGTGAGGCTGCCGAGAGGCTGGGGCATCCCGTCATCTACCTCGACGGAAAGGTTCTCAACTCCCAGTCCCCGACTACCGCCTCCAGGGCCTCCTCCCTCGGCCTCGTGGGGGTGGCGGAGCCCGCCGCCCTCGCCCTATCCGAGAGGCTGATCATGCCCAAGAAGGCCTACGGGAGGGTGACCGTTGCCCTCGGAGAATAGGCTTTACATCGTCGGCATCGGCCCCGGAGAGAGGGGCCAGATGACCAGGAGGGCGGCGGAGGCGATATCCGAAGCCGAGAGCGTCGTCGGATACCGCCCGTACCTCGACCTCATCTCCGACCTCCTGAGAGGAAAGAGGGTCGCCTCCACCGGGATGGGCCAGGAGGTGGATAGGGCGAAGGAGGCCGTCGACCTCCTGGAGGAGGGCTCGGTGGCCCTCATCAGCAGCGGCGACCCCAACGTCTACGGGATGGCGGGGCTGGGCCTCGAGGTCGCCTCCGGGAGGGTCGACCTAGGCCGGGTCGAGGTCATTCCCGGCATCACCTCCTTCTCGGCGGCGGCCTGCAGGGCCGGGGTCACCTTCACCGAGTCGGTGGCGGTCATCAGCTGCAGCGACCTTCTCACCCCCTGGGAGATGATAGAAGAGAGGGCGAGGATCGCCTCGGGATTGAAGATGCCCATGGCGATCTACAACCCCCGGTCCAGGAGGAGGACCTGGCAGCTCGATCGTGTCCTCGAGATCGCCACCTCCGACGGCGAGAGGGACCCGGCGGTCCTGGTGGCGAAGAACGTCGCCCGGGAGGGGGAAGCCCTCTTCTGGACGAGGGCGACGGATATGCTGGAGGAGGAGGACCTCCGGGAAGAGGTGGATATGTTCACCCTCCTGATCCTGGAAGGAGAGGGGATGGTCATATCCGCGGCTACCAGGGGAGGGAGGGTCTCCCCCGATAGTCTCCGCATAGAAGGTGGAAGAGAGGCATCCAGGGATGACGCCGACGGCGATGAGATGAGAGCCGACGCCGGACAGGAAGCGAGGAGTCCCCCGGCCGGAGGGATACCGGCGAGGGTCCAGATCGTGGGGGTCGGCCCCGGCGACCCCCGCCACCTGACCCTGGAGGCGGAGGGGCTTCTGAGGACCTCCGACCTCCTCCTGGGGGCGGAGAGGCATCTCTCCGCCGTAAAAGGGCTGGCCAGAGGAAGGGCGATCACTCACGAAGGGGCGGGAGGGTTTGAGGAAAGGATAGCAACGAGGGTCCGGGCTGCCGAGGAGGCGGCCCGTCTCGGCAAGAACGCATCGATCCTCTTCGGGGGCGACCCCTCCACCTTCAGCTCCGCCTGGAGGGTACGCAACTCCTCGAAGGTTCGGGCGTCTCCCGGGGTCGGGGCCTTCTCGGCGTCGGCGGCGAGGGTCGGAGCGCCCCTGGTGAACGACTTCGCCCTCCTCTCGGGGCGGGGGGAGCTCACCGGAGAGAAGGCCAAAAGGCTTCTGGTGGGGGGGTACGCCGTCGTCCTGTACAACCAGGACTCGAGGAATCTATCAGCCCTCGCCGAAGAGATTTGCAGGAAGGACCTGGATAGGCCCTTTGCCCTCCTCCAGGACGCGACCCGCCCCCAAGAGAGGATCTTCATCGGTAGGGGGGAGGATCTGGCCCGGCCGGGCTTTGAGGGGAGAAGGTCCACCCTCATCCTGGCGGGGCCCAAGGCCGATATAAGAGAGGGGAGGATCATCGCCAGGAGAGGGTACGAGAGGAAGTACGATTACTGATCGATTAGGAACCTGGAGAGTTTTTGATGACGGAGAAGAGGTATTCAGATCTGGGGGCGGTGACCCCCGAGGGGATGGAGATCTACAACAGGAGCCGAAGCTTCATCGCCGGGATCGTGGGGGATAATACCCCCGAGGACAGGATCAAACAGCGGTGCGTCATCGCCACCGGCGACCTGGCCGTCGCCGATATCCTCAGGTTCCAGGCCGACCCCGTCGCCGCGGGGCTCGCGGCCCTGGAGGCGGAGGCGGCGATATACGTCGACATCAGGATGGTGGAGGCGGGGGTGTTGAAGCGGGGGCATAAGAGCCCCGTGGTCACCGCCATCGGCAGGGGGGACGAACTCGCCGAGAGGGATGGGATCACCAGGACCTCGGCGGGATTTATGGAGCTGGAGGGGGAGCTCTCCGGGAGCATCGTCGTCATAGGAAACGCCCCCTCGGCCCTCCTCACCCTCTGCGACCTTATTGAAGAGGGGAGGACGAAGCCCGCCCTCGTCATAGGCGTGCCGGTCGGCTTCGTCAACGCCGCCGAGAGCAAGGAGAGGCTCCGGGGGATCGATATCCCGTCGATATCGACGGCGGGAACCCGGGGCGGGACCCCTATCGCCGTCGCCGCGATAAACGAGATCATAAACATGCGCCATGGAAGAGAAGAGCTCTGAAGAGGGGAGGGGAGGGGTCATAGACCCCGTCTCAGGCTTGGCCATACCCTCCTGCTGGATCGAGAGGTCCGCCGACCCCCAGGTCTTGGAGAAGGTGAAGAGCGGCCTCTGGGCGCTTCTATCCGACGGGACGCTCCTGCGGCGGGGTCTGACCACGGGAACGACGGCCTCCGCCGCCGCCAAGGGGGCGGTCATCTCCCTTGAAGAACCGGTCGACGAGGTCGCCGTCCTCACCCCGGCGGGGATCCGGGTCGCCGTCCCCGTCGAAGGTCGCGGAGGGTACTGCACCGCCGTCAAGATCGGCGGAGACCACGACTCCGACGTCACCGCCGGGGCGATGATGGAGGCGAGGGCGACCCGAGTCATTGGAGAGATCGATGCTGGAGGGAAGATCGGATCGGAGAATGGCTCAGGGCGACCATCTGAGTTCAACTGGGCGGGAGAGGGGATCGAGATCGCCGCTGGCCCGGGTATTGGGAGGATCGGGAGGCAGGGGCTCTGCGCCCCCCTGGGAAAGCCGGCGATCAGCCCCTCGGCGAGGGGAGAGATAGCGAGGGCCATAGAGGAAGGAATGGCGGCGGCGGGGATCGGGGCGGTCCGGGTCGTCCTCTCGGTGAGAGACGGAGAAAAGATCGCCGAAGAGACGATGAACCCCGACGTCGGGGTCGTCGGGGGGATATCGATCCTCGGCTCCACGGGCTTCGTCGAGCCCTGGAACGAGCACCTCGCCGAGAGCCGGGAGGCGGAGATCCTGGTCCCGGATAGGGTGGTGGTCACCACCGGTAGGGTCGGCCTCAAGTACTCGCGGTTCCTCTTTCCAGGACACATTGCCGTCCTCGCCGGAAACCGCCTCGACCGGATCCGCTTCAGAGATGATCAGGAGAGCGTCCTCTGCGGCCTTCCCGCCCTCATCCTCAAGTGGGGTAAGCCCGATATCCTGGAAGGGACCGGATACGGGACCGTGGCGGAGATGGTGGATAAGGAGCCCGAACACCCCAGGATAGATGAGGGCCTCCGGAAGGTGAGAGGAAAGCTTCCCCGGACCAGGATCGTCCTCCTCAACAGGGACGGATCTATCCTGAGGGATGTGGTCCCTTGACGGGCGAGATTCGACGGAAAGATAATAGGTAGCTGGGAGAAGAGAACGTTGGGATGAGGCCGCATTATGAAGATCATAGGGGTTGGAGCCGGGCCGGGGATGCTCACCATGGAGGCGGCCGAAGCCATAAAGGTGGCGAGGCTTATATACGGGTCACAGAGGGCGATAGAGCTCGCGAGGGGCGAAATCGATCCCGGAACCGACGTGAAGGTGATCGAGGACTATAAGGCCCTCCGTAACCTCCCCCCGCAGGCCGTCGTCCTCTCCACCGGAGACCCGATGTTGAGCGGCCTGGGCTACCTGGACGGAGAGGTGATCCCGGGGATATCTAGCCTCCAGGTCGCCTGCGCCAGGCTGAAGGTCAGCGAGCTTAAGGTAGTTCCCATAACCGTCCACGGCAGACGGATGGACCCCGAGCCGATCATCGCGGAGCTTACTCGAGGGAGGACCGTCTTCCTCCTCGTCGACGACTCTACAGACCTTCCGGGGCTCTGCCTGCTCCTGGAGGCGAGGGGCCTGGCCAGGGACGTCGCCGTCCTCACCGACCTCGGCTACCCCGAAGAGTCGATCTGGAAGGGCACGACCGCGAGGCCGCCCCCGTCGAAGGGGCTCGCATCGGTGATGATAGGAGATCTTGGGTCCCAGAAGACCCCTTGATTTCCACTGGAGATACCGCAAGCTTCGCCCCTGAGAAAAAGACATATTTAAAAAATGATATTTATTCCGGGTTGCAGGCCTTGCAGGGGGAGTAGCCCGCCTCCCGAGCTTCCCACACATCGCGGAAGTATACCCGGTTTTCTTTCTTTATCTTCTTCGCCGAGGTGCAGTCGGGCAGGTGATACTTGTCGGAGTTCTTGCTCCCTATGTATAGATATTCGCCATCTTCGAAAGAATCCCGTAGCTCACTGGAGGTGGGTTCTTCTTTATAAGAGGATGTTCCTTGATATGCAGGTCTCTCCTGATATATGGAGGTCTCTTGATATGCAGGTCTCTCCCGATATATGGAGGTCTCTTGATATGCAGGTCTCTCCCGATATGTTGAGGTCTCCTGATATGTGGACGTCGATTTCGAGGAGATGGCGGCATCATCTGCGGTCCGGGAGAGAGGGGTAGTATCCATCGACTTAATCTCAGGTGCCGCATCCCGGCTGTAGAAATAGCGGCTCGGATAGCGGCCCGAGCCAGGGACCACGACATCCGGACGATCTTCGGCGACGATGCAGTCTCGCCGCTCGGGGCAAAAGAGCCCCTCCGGCACCTCCACCTCCAGGAGGCTGGAATATCCCCTCTCCGGGCTGAGGGTGCAGATCTCGCGTATATCGAAATCCCGGCTCTTGCCAGGCTCCAGATCCATCATCATATACCTGGTATTCTCGACGAGCCGATCCTCGTCCCAGAGGGTGGCGTTGAGGATCAGGTATTGGAGGGTGGAGCCGCCGAGAAGGGTCAGACTCCCCCAGGTCCGAAAGAGGCTGCTGCTGACAGAGGAGTTGAACTCCAGGATCGCGGAGAGGGATGGGGAAAGGGGAATCTCATCGTTGACCTGCCCGGATCCATCGTCATTGGTCCTCCTTTCTTCATCCATCCCCCCTTCTTCATCCAGCCCCTTTTCAAGAGATGGGCCAAAACCCCTGGATCCGGAAGGAGGCGAAAGGAGATCTCGGAGAGAAGATCCGCCCCTGGAGACGGAGGACCCCATACCTGAGATCCACGATCCGCCTTCCTCCAGTATGGAGGAGAAGGCATCCTCCGCCTCAGGTGGAAGGTGAAGATCACCACCCGTATGAAGGTAGGCGATGGACGACGCGAGGGCCATTAAGAGGATGGCGAGAAGGAGGATCCGCCTCCTGGAGAGAAGGTTGGGCGACAAATTTAGACCCCTTTACTAGACCCCTTTATTTCCACTGGAGACCCCAATCGGTAGCGGCTCTAATATATACCTATAACACCTGGCCTGAGATACGCCCATAGTGCATGGTCCCGGAGATCGCCCTCAATCCTCCAGCCGCTCCAAGACCTCCAAAGCCTCCTTGACGCACTCGATCTGGCTCTTGAGCCTCCCCAGATCCTGCTCATTCCGCATATTTCCGGAGATCTCCCTGATCTTCTGGAGTATAACTGCCTTAAGCTCTTTCAGGGCCGGATCGGAGATCTCTTCTCCTGCCATCCCCACCGGTTCTCCTTCGCGATGGCCGATCATACCTTTATTTCGGGGCTCCGGATGGAAAGGTTCATCATAGCCGATCCTCGCCCCCGGGCTGGGCCCTGACGCCTCTCCTCTCCAGGCAGGAGATATCTGACCCCCTCCGGCGGGAGAAGGGGCTTCCCGGTGCTCGAAGGCAGCTCTCTCCTCATTATAGGCGGCCTTTACCGATCCGACCTCCTCAAAAGAACAGACGGGACATACCACCTCCCCTTTGTAGCGGAAGAGCGGCGCTCCGCAGTCGTGGTGGTTTGCCAGCATCGTCCCCCCCATCTCCAGGAGCCTCGTTATCCTCTTGATAGCCTCTTCTTCTTCCATCCGCGATCACCAAATTAGATCAAAGACCGTCACCGAGCGTCTCCCATCCATCACCAAGCCCCCCTCACCGATGCAGCACCACAACGGATAAAGAGGCCCCCAGCCTGTGAAGAGGTTAGACGCCACCATATGTTTAAATATGACGACCATGTCATAACTTGATGGTACGGGCTTTATCTTTAACCTTTTTGCCCTCTTGAAAATGTGGTGATTTCATGGCAGCTGAGAATGTGATTAAGCAATGTGTTGAAGTTTTGGAGCGGATCATGAGCGACGATACCGTTCCCAGAAATATAAGGCGTTCTGCAGAGAGCGTAAAGTCAACCCTTCTCAACGTCCAAGACTCTGAGGCGATAAGAGCTTCATCAGCGATATCGATCCTGGACGAGATAAGCAACGACCCGAATATACCCCTCCACACCAGAACCCTCATCTGGAACGTCGCCAGCCAGCTCGAGACTATACCCGTCGACTGATCCGGTCTGATCAGCGCCCTTGAGGAACTTCTCCTGGGGGGGATGGAGATCCATTTTCTGATATATATCGGATAACAAAGATTGATGTACATCGGATCAAGTATACCGGGAATCTAATAGCAGCGAAAATCGGATAACCGCCGGAATTGGAGCATATCCGGGGCAGGAACCAAATGGGAGTAGGAATCAAAGGAACCAGCGATCCCTCGATAACACCCTTCCAGGAATTCCGCTCACCTTTCCGCCTTTTGATATTCACCCTCGAATGATCACCCCGAATCCTACCTTCAGGCCCCATATATGGGTCCTATATGGCTCCTGACTCCATCTGTCCCCCCTCACCCATCTAACCCCCACCCACCTAACCCCCAATTTCGCCCCCTTCATTTCCACTGGGGCCCCCGACCCCATCGTTTCCACTGGAGGGGGGGCGGGGTGGACGTAGGCGATCTGAAGTGCGATTAAAAAATTATCAATATTTTTCTTTTACGAATAAAATTCTGCCGCAGATCAAGACCCCGATATTTCTAGTGGAGCTGCGACCCCCCTTTGTTTCTACTGGAATTATAGACAGCTAGATCCGCCGATCCTCATGGATAGATCAGATCAGCAAATGAACTTGTTGAATCGTTAAGAATCTGATCGACTTATTAAAATATCGCAAAATTCCTGGCTGGAAGTCAATCATTCTTCTTCCGACCGTAGATCGAAATTAATTCTGCGTTAAATACGTGCCTTCGGCGTATAATGATTTTAATCTCAATGTGTCTATTTTCCATCTCTATCGGCGTCTTTATCGGCGCAGTACCGGTTCATGGATATATACCATCAGAATCTTTAAGTACAATCAATTGATCAGTCACACATAGATATATCCACAATATCCATACATAAAGCCAAACGGGATATATCCAGTCTCCAGTAGAAATGATGGGGTGGGGGGGGTTGCAGTAGAAATGAAGGGGGGGGACCGTAACTCTTAATAACAGATAGAATGTATTTCTTTTTCTGTCTTGGGGGATCGGGTCTTTCATGTCAGGCGGATTATTCGCGGACCTCTTGAAAAAGGGGGAGATATTCAAGTGCAGAGAGGTGCTCCGCTCCAGCTATACGCCTCCGGAGCTGCCCCACCGTGAAGATCAGATAAACGGGATGGCCTCCATCCTCGTCCCGGCTCTCAGGGGCGAGACCCCTTCCAACGTTCTTATATACGGCAAAACCGGTACCGGAAAGACCGCCGTCGCCAAGTACGTCGGCTCGGAGCTGGAGCTGGCGGGGACCAAGAGCAACTTCAACTGCTCCTTCATATACATCAACTGCGAAGTCATCGATACCCAGTACCGCGTCCTGGCCCATCTCGCCCGCTCTTTTGGCAGAGAAGTTCCCATGACGGGGTGGCCGACGGATCAGGTCTACGAGGAGGTGAGGACCTCCCTGGACGAGGACCGCCGGATGGTGGTGATGGTCCTCGACGAGGTCGATAAGCTGACGAGAAAGGGAGATGACATACTCTACAACCTCACCAGGATCAACTCAGACCTGGACCAGGCCGGTGTCAGCTTGATAGGCATCTCCAACGATCTCAAGTTCACCGACTTTCTGGACCCCAGGGTAAAGAGCTCCCTGGGTGAAGACGAGATAATCTTCCCTCCCTACAACGCAGAGCAGATCAAGGACATCCTGGAGCAGAGGGCTTCTACCGCCTTCAAGCCCGGAGTCCTCGCCGAAGACGTCATCCCCCTCTGCTCTGCTCTGGCGGCCCAGGAGCACGGAGACGCGCGAAGGGCCCTAGACCTTCTGAGGGTCTCGGGGGAGCTGGCGGAGAGGGTGGGGTCTGATCGGGTCACCGAAGACCACGTCCGATCCGCCAGGGCCAAGATCGAACGGGATCGGGTCAGGGAGGTGGTGATGACCCTCCCGACCCAGTCGAAGCTCGTCCTCTACAGCGTCCTCCTCCTGGAGGAGCAGGGGATAAAGAACGTCACCACCGGGGCGGTTTACGGGATGTATAAGCAGCTCTGTCCTGTGGTGGACCTGGATTTTCTGACCCACCGGAGGATCGCCGATCTCATCGCGGAGCTGGACATGCTGGGGATAATCCACACCGTGGTGGTGAGCAAAGGAAGGTACGGGAGGACCAAGGAGATCTCTCTTTCCATCCCCCTCGCGAAGCTGAAGTCTATGATCCTAGACGACTACCGTCTCAAAGACCTCATCGGCGGCACCTCTTCCCTCCAGAGCAGGTGGGTCTGAAGATACTGGTCTGAATAGATGGATTTGAAGATGTGAATCTTAAGGCGGGAAGAGCCGGTCTTCAGCCATCGGCTTTCTACTTTTAGCATCAATAGAGCCATAGGGTCTTCACAGACCAACGAGGCTTGAGGGATCATGGCGATTTGAGGTGTGAAATGGGCGCAAAACAGTTACCAGAAGCGTACCTACCAGAAGCGAAGAGTGCGCCGACCGGGATTCGAACCCGGGTTTAGGCGTTGGCAACGCCTAGTGATGACCACTACACTATCGGCGCTCTGTTGTTGGTCGCCACAGACCCCATAACGTTCCAGCGTAAAAACATTGCGGGTAGACAGGCCCCCTCTCCGGGGGACGTTGCGTCGCCGAAGCCTTTGGCCCTCGGGGGTCGCCCTGGTTGTCATCCCTGCACATATTTTCTGCACATATTTTATCTATCATCAACTTCAAACTCGGTCTTGCGCTGGTGGTGTCTTATCGTGTACGACGTCATAATCATCGGGGCGGGCCCGGCCGGCCTTACCGCCGGGATGTACTGTGCCAGGGGCGGGAAGAAGACCCTCATCCTCGGAAGCGTCTACGGATCGCAGCAGTCGATGGGGGGGCTGTACGAGAACTATCCTGGCTTTCCCGACGGGATCCAGGGGATCGAGCTCTCTGAGCGGATGCGGGCTCAGGCCGAGAAGTACGGCGCAGAGCTTCACGAGGAGCTGGCGCTGAAGGTCGTATCTCTAAACGGCTTCTTCAGGGTCAAGACGGAAGGCTGGGAGTACCAGGCGAAGGCCCTCATCCTCGCGACGGGTGCGAGCCACCGCAAGCTCCTCGTCCCCGGGGAGGAGGAGTACGCCACCAGGGGCGTATCCTACTGCGCCTACTGCGACGGCGCTCTATTCCGAAATAAGGTAGTGGCCGTGGTGGGATACGGTAACGGTGCGGCTAGGGCGGTCCTTTATCTTGCGGGTCTCTGCCAGAAGGTCCACCTCCTTAACGTCCGGGAGGAGCTGGTGGCGGAGGCGGTCTACATCGACCGGATCGAGAGCCTGAAAAACCTCACCGTCCTTCAGGGGGTCGAGCCTGTTAGGATCCTGGGGGATGGGTTCGTTACAGCCGTCGAGTTCAGGGCGAGAGGGCGGGAGAGGAGCCTGAAGGTCGACGGCGTCTTCGTCGAGATGGGAGTAAGCCCGAACGTCGAACTGGCCACCGATCTTGGGGTCGACCTGACGAAGGGTGGCTTCGTCAAGGTGAATCGATTGACCCAGGAGACGAACGTCCCGGGGGTCTTCGCGGCCGGGGACGTCACCGGCGGGAGGATGCAGGTGACGACGGCCGTCGGCGCCGGGACCTCCGCGGCGATCAGCGCCATGAGGTATATACAGTGATCTCCAATGTATGCAGCGGCCCCCATTGGTCTCCAACGTATCCAATAATATCCATCAATATGGATGAATCCGGTGGTGAAAAATCACGAAGAAGAGGCGAGAGAGGCCTGATCTCACCAGGCCTGTAGCCGTCTGGCGGTCAAGAGACCTCCTGGACGGGGAGGCCGCAGGATCTCTGACCATGATCCTGAGGACGAGAGGATGCAGGTGGCGGAGGTGCGCTATCTGCGGCTACCCATCAGAGGGGGCGCCGGCGAGCGCGGAGGATCTCACCGTCCAGTTCCGGGCGGCAACAAGAGACCTATCCTCCGAGGATCGGGTGGTCAAGATATATACCAGCGGAAGCTTCTTCGATCCCGAGGAGGTCCCGGGATCGGTCCGGGGCCGCATAATTGATGCCCTCGCCGCCTCTGGGGTGGAGAAGCTCGTCTTTGAATCCCGCCCCGAGTACATCACCAGGGAGCTGGTCGAGGCCTCTGCAGCGAAGATCAGGACGGAGGTGGCCATCGGCCTTGAGACCTCCAGCGACCTGGTCAGGGAACACTCCATCGGTAAGGGGTTCACCTTCGCTGATTATAAAGAGGCTGCAGAGGCCGTCCGCCGCGGAGGCGGATCTGTCAAAACCTACCTCCTATTAAAGCCCCCCTTCCTCTCCGAAGCCTCGGCGATAGCCGACGCCCTCCGGTCAGCCCGGGATGCGACGGCTTCCTCGGACGTCATATCTCTGAACCTCACCAACATCCAGAGGGGTACTCCCCTGGAGAGGATGTGGCTGATCGGCGACTACCGGCCCCCGTGGCTCTGGAGCGCCGTCGAGGTCTTGAAGGGCGTCTCCTCCGTCCCGATCATCTCCGATCCGGTGGCGGCGGGGACGAGGCGGGGGCCGAGAAACTGTGGCAGTTGCGACGAGGCCGTCGCGAAGGCGATAAGGGAGCATGGCCTCACCCAGGACCCGGCGGTCTTCGAGGATCTCGACTGCAGCTGCAGAGCCGCGTGGGAGAAGGTTCTGGAGCTGGAGGACCTCGCCTTCGGATCTCCCCTGGGATCGGATTCGAGGGGGCTTTAGCCCTTTCGAGGAAGCATTACCCGGATTCCATATGCCGGATTCCATATGCCGGATTCCATATGCCGGATTCCATATGCCGGATTCCATATCTGAAGGTCGATCGGGGCTCTCAACATTTTCGACGCTTTTGGATGCCGGTGAGGTCTATCAGTGCGAAATCTCTTTTTATGGTCGGTAGATTGAAATATAACGGATTGGATATCAGCTCTCGAAGTAGCATATGCGGCTATCGAGGTATATTCAGAGCGCAGATCCAGAAAATTATAGGGAGGTATGATAAGGATGTTCGAAACGGTGTTGGTTCCCACGGACTTCTCCAAGTATTCGCAGAAAGTCCTCGAGTGTGTCGGCGGATTGCCGGGTGTTAAGAAGGTCGTCCTCCTGAACGTCATCGGTCCTGCAGACCCTCTTGCCAGGGTCTGGGACCCCGGAGCCAGGCTGAAGGAGGCGAAGAAGAAGCTGGCCGATCAGGCTAAGCTTCTCGAGGCTCAGGGGCTGCAGGTGACTCAGAGGGCAGAGCCGATGCTGGAGGGGGATATATTCAGGAAGATCCAGTCGGTATCCGACGAGGAAGGGGTCAACCTGGTGGTGATGGGAGCTCGCGGCAAGGGCTTCGTCCAGAACATATTCCTAGGAAACGTCGCCAAGAACGTATTGAGGTACGGCGACAAGCACCTCCTCCTGATGCGCTACAAGATCCTGGAGGGCGGCGACAATCTCGAAGAGTACTGCTCCTTGATAACCACCAAGGTCCTCTGCCCCACGGACTTCTCCGAGCCCTCCGACGAGGCGATCCAATTCATCAAGGGGATGAAGGGGATCCACGAGGCGGTCCTCTTCACCGTCGTATCCAGCGGCGAGAGCCAGGATCACGTAGACGCCAAGACGAAGGAGGCGACGGAGAAGCTGAACGCCATCAAGGCGGATTTCGAGAAGGCAGGGATCAAGACCGCCGTCAGGGTCGGCGTGGGCAGCCCCGCCGAAGAGATAATCGCGGCGGCAGAAGACGAGGACGTATCCCTGGTGGCCATGAGCTCCCACGGTAAGGGGTTCGTAAAGCATCTCCTCATAGGTAGCGTCGCCTACGAGGTATCCAAGAACGGGACGAGACCGGTGCTTGTCCTGAGGGCAAGCAAGGCGGGGAAGGCCTCCTGACTTTCCCGTCGTTCTATATTTTTTCTTCCTCTCTCTATAGTTTTTGCATGGTAAATTGTCCCTTTTTTTTAGCGGGACAAAAGGATTTAATATAGCGAGAGTATCCCTTCTCAAGTTCCCGCTATCAAGGGAGAGAAATAACTCGCAGTATATCGGCTTAACGTCCAATTAAGGAGAACCCATATGGAGACACCGACTATAATTGATATTGGTCTATTTGCCATAGTTCTCGTCGTCTTGCTCGGACCTTTTTTAGTCCGGAAGATAGAACATAATTTGGAAGCGTTCCTCTTCGTCATGGGGGTCACGGCGGTCACCCTCTCCAGCTTCGAGAGCCACGAAAACCTGACGAAGCTATACGGAGAACACATCCCCCACGTCGGCTGGAATATGCCTCTCATCATGGAGGCGATCGAGGAGCCGGTGATGAAGGGTATAGTCCCGGCGGTCCTGGTGGCAGGCCTCCTCTTCTACTACGGTAGGGACCACGTCCAGAGCGGTATAGATGCCCTTCTGAAGAGGGTGCCCCTGAAGATCTTGGTCTTCGTGATGATAGTCATCCTGGGGCTATCGGCCAGCATCATCACCGCCATCATAGCAGCCCTCCTCCTCGTCGAGCTGATCAGGGCGATGCCGATGGACAGGAAGACCCAGGTGAACGTCGTCATCATCGCCTGTTTCTCCATAGGCCTCGGAGCCGTCCTCACCCCCGTCGGAGAGCCTCTATCGACGATAGCCGTCACGAAGCTCCAGGGCGAGCCATATCACGCAGGCTTCTTCTTCTTATTCAACATCCTGGCCATTTATGTCGTCCCGGCCTGCGTCGCCATGGGCCTTCTGGGGATGGTCTTCACCGGGAAGGCCGCAGCCGTCAAGGAGAAAGCGGTCGCCGCCACCCAGGAGACCCTCAAGGACGTCTTCGTCAGGGCGGGGAAGGTCTACCTCTTCGTCATGGCCCTCCTCCTCCTGGGAAGCGGCATGAAGATCATCATAGACAAGTACATCCTCACCATCCCACCCGAGATCATCTACTGGGTGAACATGATATCCGCCGTGCTTGACAACGCCACCCTGACGGCGGCCGAGGTCTCTCCGCTGATGGGGATGGAGCAGCTCCAGGCGGTTCTGATGGGCCTGCTCATATCCGGCGGGATGCTGATCCCAGGCAACATCCCCAACATCATCGCCGCTCAGAAGCTCTCGATCACGAGCACGGAGTGGGCGAAGCTGGGGGTCCCTCTCGGCCTCGTCCTGATGGCGATCTACTTCGTCTGGGTCTTCTACATCCCCTTCCACGTCCAGTTCAATCTATAGAGGGAAGGGGCCCTTCTCCATTTTTTTATCTATCCATCTGATACGATAGAGTCCGCCCCGCGGACAACAGCCCAAGAAGATCGTCCGATAGTAATCTCCTCCTCTCGTTCACAGCTGGGTCGATCGGTCCATCGCCGGGTTTTCTGCCGCTTATTAATTTGTGGGGGTCTTTTGACCGCATCCTTTTCGGTTTTGGAGATTAGATACGCAATCAGCCGCCCCCATTTAGAATATCTATTTATAGAATAGAGTTTCTCTGGCTCAAAGGTGTTTTGGATCCTTGGTATAGTCTAGAGAGGACCGGAGCGCCCTGGAAAAGAACTATTAATATCGAGAAAATGAGGATTCAAGTTCTCGTTCAAAGGGAGGGAGTTATAGCCGGCTCTCCTCTAAACCGCTCCCAGCGAGGCGTTCTGCAGAGGAGGCTTTGCGGAGGGCTGCAGATGACGGCTATAACTGGGAATCAGGATGATATCATCCAAAGGGAGGTATTAAGATGGTCGATTGGATTCCGACGGAAGCTCCGACTTTAGTCGAACTGGGCTTGTTAGCCATAGTTCTCATAGTCCTGCTCGGGCCCTTTACGGTCCGAAAGATCGAGCATAACCTAGAGGCTTTCCTCTTCGTCATGGGGGTCTCGGCGGTCACCCTATCCAGCTTTGAGAGCCACGAAAATCTGGTGAGGCTCTACGGGGAGACGATCCCCGAGATAGGCTGGAATATGCACCTGATCATGGAGGCGGTCGAGGAGCCGGTGATGAAGGGGATAGTTCCGGCCGTCCTGGTGGCCGGGCTCCTATTCCACTACGGGAGAAACCAGGTTAACACAATTATCGACACCGTTTTGAAGGTGGTCCCCCTCAGGATTCTGGTATTTGTCATGATCGTCGTCCTGAGCCTCTCCGCCAGCATCATCACCGCCATCATCGCCGCCCTCCTGCTATGCGAGCTTATGAGGGTTATGCCGATGGAGAGGAAGACTAAGGTGAACGTCACCATCATCGCCTGCATAGGGATAGGCATAGGAGCGGTCCTCACCCCCGTCGGAGAGCCTTTATCCACCATAGCGATCACAAAGCTCCAGGCTCCACCCTACGATGCTGGCTTCTTCTTCCTCTTCAACATGCTATTCATCTACGTCCTCCCGGCCGTCGTCGCCATGGGGGTTCTTGGTATGATCTATGCGGGGAAGGCGACGGCCGTCAAAGAGAAGGTGGTCTCTACAGCGGAGGAGACCCTGAAGGACGTCGTCATCAGGGCCGGGAAGGTCTACCTCTTCGTCATGGCCCTTCTCCTCTTGGGGAGCGGGATGAAGCTCATCATAGACAAGTACGTCCTGGCCATCCCGCCCGAGGTGATATATTGGGTGAACATGGTATCGGCGGTCTTGGACAACGCCACCCTGGCGGCGGCCGAGATCAGCCCGTTGATGGACCCGCTGACCCTCCAGGCGGTCATCATGGGCCTGCTCTTCTCCGGAGGGATGCTGATCCCCGGGAACATCCCCAACATCATAGCAGCCCAGAAGCTCTCCATCACGAGCACCGAGTGGGCGAAGCTGGGCATCCCCGTGGGTCTGGCCCTTATGATCGTCTACTTCATCTGGATCTTCTACATCCCCTTCCACTACCAGTTCAACTTCTGAAGGTGGGGGGAGATCCCCTATTTTTTTTAAAAAATAATTCGACGCATCAGACGGCTTCGTCGAACTCTTGGCGATAGCTGGCGGTCCCTGAGGCTCCGACCATCGCCGTCTTGTTCAGGATGAGGATCATGAAGGCCTCGTCGGGGACCTCCGGCCACTGGCTGTGGATCCCGTACCTGGAAGCCCGCTCGAAGCCGAAACGGGGGTAGTATTCTGGGTAGCCGAGGACGATGACGAAGGGGCACCCCCTCTCCCTCAGCGTCTTTATCCCGTTGTGGATGAGGAGGGAGCCGATCCCCTGCCCCTGGCACCGCGGGAGGACGGCCATCGGAGCAAGCCCCATGCCGGTCACCTTCTGGGGACCTCCCTCCTCCTCGATGGAGGCGGGGCTGAAGAGGATGTGGCCGACGACCTCTCCCTCCCGGACCGCCACCAGGGAGAGGAGGTCTCTGCAGTTCTCCCGGATCCGGTCGACGACCTCCGCCTCTACAGGCTGGCGGAAGGCGTCCTGGTTTATCCTGCGGATCGCTCCGGCGTCCTCCGGCCTCTCTTCTCGGATGATGATCATCTATTCACCTATAATATTGGAATCTCAGAGCATCTGGACGGAAGATCGTTCCTATGGATTATTCCTACGGATAGTTCACCGGGGCTCGTTTCCATCGAAGATGCCGCCTCATACCTCAAACCCCGGCTCCGCCGCGACGGCCGCGAGGAGTTCCTCCGCCGCCGCCATCTCCTCAGCGCTCCCGTCAACGGCAAGCCAGATCGACCCCTCGGCCCCGGAGACGCCGCCGGCGGCCACCAGCTCCGCCTTGGCGCCGGTGAGAAGCTCGATCGCCTCAAACTCGGTGAAGACCTCGCCGGGGACGGGGAGGAGCCTCGGCCCCTCGGCGCCGGGTTCGTTCAGCCTCGCCGCCAGGTCGTCGAGGTCGGAGAAGATCCGCTTCTCCAGGCCGACGGGGAGGATCAGCCGGATGCGGCGGCCCACCACCGCCTGGAGGGCGAGGCCGATCGTCCCTCCCTTCGGGTGGCCGATGAGGACGGCGGCTCGCTTCGCCCATAGGTCGAGGGCGTTGGCGCCCTTGACGATGACGTCCCCCTCCTTCAATCTATCGACCACGTTGAGGATCGTCTTCCCCTTATGCCAGACCCCATTGACGAGGACGACGTCCCCGGGAAAGCCGGACATGTCGTGGATCATCCCGTCTTCGTTGGTGGGAAGCCACGGCGGCAGGGTTATCCCGCGAAAGAACCTCTCCCGGGAGAAGCCCTCGAGTTGTCCGGTCTTCGCGAGGATCTCTTCGGCGACGTAGCCGTTGGTCGTCCCGGCGATGATGACGATGGTTCCCGATTCGAGGGCGGCTTCGATGGCCGGGTGGCTAGCCATCCCTCTGCCGATAAGTCGTTTTCCTGCTGCTGGGGAGAGGACGAAGGATCTCATAATCTTCTCTTTTCTCCCATTAAAGAAAATTGTTGTGCTTTGGCGTGGGCGAAAAGTCTCCTCTCGAAGGCTTCCCGGCCGTCACCGGCGATCCACAGATCGATCCCCGTCGGCTTCCTGGCGGCTGCCGACAGCCTCCCGGTCGATCCCCCTCGGCGCCAGGTACCACCTCCCCTTACGCCCCGCCATATATTCGAGGGCCTCGGGGTAACCGTCGAAATAGACCGCTTCGCCGCCATCGAGGTTGAGGAGGATGAGGGCGCCTTCTCCGGCGTCGGACCTCTTCATGGCCGCCTTCAGGGCGGCCTCGATCTCTTCGCGCTGCCGGCTCCTTTTTTTTGCGCCGAGGGCCTCCATCTCCCGGAGGAGCTCCTCCTCGTCCACCACGTAGTCGTCTTCATCCTCGACCACGCAGGCGACTTCTTCGGTGGGCTCGTCGTCGTCTTCATCCTCGACCTCGTAGACGTCTTCTTCGGCGGGCTCATCCTCGACCAGCTCATCTCTCCTCCCTTCTCCGCCGTCATCTATCCTAGCCATATCATCCCTCGGATCTCTTCAGATCTTGGCGGCCTTCCCCTCCTCGGCGGCCCAGCAGAGGTACTCCAGCGAGGGGAACTCGTGGATGGTGGTGGCGACGATCTTGCCGCGGCCGACCTCTCCGACGACGAGAACCGCCCTTCCCCGGTCGTCAATTAGGGCTGTTACAAAACCCTCCCCGGGGACCAGGTAGCCGTCGCACTCCGCTGCCTTCGCGCCTACGAGGGCGGTGGTGGGGTGGTCGCAGGCCGGGACGAGATCGGCTCTGCGGGAATCTCCGACGTATTTGAGGGGGAGGGGGAGCCATTCGTAGTCGTGCTCGGGGACCAGGGGGGCGAAGACGGTGATGACTCCCCCCCTCTCCAGGAAATCCGCGATCCTCGATCTTGCGGACCGGAGGGCGAGGAGGGCCCTGGAGTACTGGGGGTTGGCGAAGCCCGTCGGTATCATCACCATCCTGAACCGGGGGAGGAAGGGGCTTCCCAGGACCTCGGGCTTGACGAACTGGTACTCCCTTCCCGTCTCAGCCAGGAGCTTGTCGAAGAGGAAGGTCTCCTCGCCGATGATCGCTATATCAGGCATGTAAGGGGGGTATTCTTCGGAGGAGGTCTAAAGCCTTTGTCCGGGAGATGATCCCCTCGCCCCCGTCCTCACCCCCCTACTCCCCCTTTAACCTCCCTCTCCCTCAGCGATTCAGCATCCTCCCCGCCCCTCCGAGTCGCTGTCATATACTCTCCTGCCCCTGCGTACCTCCTCCGTCCCTCAAAGGGCCCCCAATTCTTTCCTATTTATTCAGAATGAGGTCCAATAGATTTATTACTATATATGACTCTAATCACGGTCATAGGTGATATTCATGGAACAGGAACTGATGAGAATTGGGGTGTCTCTTCCGGAATCGCTCTTGACCAGGTTCGACGGGATCATCGAGCAGAGGGGCTACTCCTCCCGGTCTGAAGGGATCAGGGACGCCATCAGAAACTACATAGTCCACTACGAGTGGATGAGCGACGTCAAGGGAGACCGGGTTGGGATCATCACCATGGTCTACTCCCATCACCAGCGGGGTCTTGTAGACGCCCTGACGAACATCCAGCACGAGTTCACAGAGATCATCCAGTCTACCCTCCACATCCACCTGGATCACGAGAACTGCCTGGAGATCGTCACCCTCCGGGGCGAGGGGCAGGACGTCAGGAAAGCGGCGGAGAAGATGATGGCCTTGAAAGGGGTCAAGCACGTCAAATTGACGACCACATCCCTGGGCCACGAGCTCTGAAGATCCCCGTGATCGGTCCAAATATATTATCGGGAAGACCGGTCCGAATATATCAGAAAGGGCGGTTCGAATATATCAGATCAGCTTCGATGGGGCGCCAGGTTTGCAGATTTTAGAGGATCTCTCCGGGATCTCCGTCCTCGACCTCTCCGGCGAGACGAGGGTGGCGACCAGGCCGAAGGTCTCCGTCCCCGTCTACGGGGAGCGGATCGTCGAGGGCTTCAGGATCTGGGACCCTCACCGGAGCAAGATGGCGGCGCTCCTCATCAAGAGCCACCTCGCCGGAACCTTCAAGAGACTCGTATCGGATCTGAACCTCACCCCCTCCTCAAAGGTCCTATACCTGGGGGCAGCCACCGGGACGACGGCGAGCCACTTCAGCGACCTCGTCCCCGCCGGCCTCGTCTACGCCGTGGAGTTCTCCGCGAGGTCGATGCGCGACCTTCTAGTCCTCTGCGCCGCCCGCGACAACATCATACCTATCCTCGAAGACGCCTCTTCCCCCGAGAGTTACAGCCCGATTCTTGAGCCGGTGGATCTCGTCTATCAGGACGTAGCCCAGAGAAACCAGGCGGAGATCGCAAATCGAAACGCGGAACTCTACCTGAAGGGGGGAGGCGCCCTCGTCCTGATGATCAAGGCGAGGTCCATCGACGTGACGGGTGATCCAAGGGCGGTCTATAAGGCGGAGGTGGAGCGGCTTCGAGGGGTCGAGGTGATATCCGTCGCCGACCTCCGCCCCTACCACCGGGATCACTGGGCGGTGGTGGCTAGAAGAGTGGCGGAGAGTTGACAGTCCGATTCTCTAGCCCCTCTCCATGGGTTAAGAACCAAGGACCGTCTCGCCTCCAAATTCGATTCAGCTGAAGAGCTCTCTGATCTCGTTTCCTACGATGCTGGGAAGGAGCCTCACGTATCCGACGAGGGGGACTCTGTACCTGGCGACGCCTATCACCCAGTCTTCGCGGACCGGCATCAGGTAGTTGATCCCAAAGATGACGTAGACCTCGTCGCCCCGCCTTATGAAGGTGTACCCGAGCTCATGGTCGAGGTATGTCCCGTTCCCCATCTCTTCGATCATCCCCCTCGCCATCTGCTCATTGAAGTAGCTCTCCCTGACGACCCCCAGGAGCTGGCCTGCGTTCTGGTCGATCTCGGAGTTGTTGTCGCCCTTGGTGATGTAGCCTGCAAAGGGGGCGGCGGGCCCACCTTCCCACATTGGCTCTCCCTCGTCGACCCAAGAAATCGCCCTGTGAATTACGGGAGTGGCCTTGTCGGGGGGGTAGGGCCTTCTGAGGAATATGTGAGCCGCCTGGTCGGCGAGGGCCAGCTTCTCCTTCCCGTAGGGCTTGTAAAGGATGACGTTTCCGGGGTTGTTGAAGGTGGTGTAACCTCTTGCCTCCCCCTCCTCCCAGGTGACGACCTCGGTCCTGGAGGCGCCCTGGATGATGATGATGTCACCCACCTTCATGTTGGGGTGCATGGACCCCGACTCTACCGCCACCATCGGCGTCCAGACCCCCAGGGTGACCTGGGACAATATGGAGATGACACCCACCACCACGGCGACGAACAGCAGATCCCGCAGAAAGCCCTGGATCCTCCCCTCTCCTCTCAGCCACTCTAAAAGCTTCATCGGGCTTGCTTTATCAGCACATTACCGATATAACCGTTTTCGGTGGAGATCTCATCTCGCAGTCCATCAGAGCCCTTTATCTAATGGGTCTGGGGATAATGGAGATCGATGCGGGAGATCGTCCAGCGTTTCGCCGAGGAGGGGTATATGATAGATCCCGATGCCCTGGAGCTGATCGCCTCATATCCCGGATCCCGGCAAGAGCTGGTGGACGGGGTGATCCGGGGTCTCTCCAGGACCACCCTGGTGGTGGTGGCATCGGATATCAGGGCTTCATCTACCTGGAAGTCGGCGGAAGGGAGCAGACCCTCATCGAGCCACCCCCGGTCCGCCCCGCCATCACCGCCGCAGCCCCGATCGAAGGCCTCCGCCCCGAAGGGATCTCCCCGACCCACCTCCCCAGGAGGTTTCGGAGCTGGAGGACGGATCCACCATGAGCCTTCGGATGATGATGGTATCTCTCCTCCGAAAGATGGTATCTCTCCTCCGGAGGCTCCAGCCCCCGGAAGGGATGGAGGACCAACCCGGCCGGTCCATGTAGGCGGTCAGGAGCTCGATGGACGGCCCCTTCCCGCCTGGGGGGCGAACTGCTGCTCTTCGGGCCCGCAGATCCCGGCCTTCGGCGGTCGAGATCTCTTGGGTGACCGCCTCGCTTCACCTCTTAGCCCCGGCGAGGCCCCCATCGTCCCGCCCCTTCCCTTCTCTCTGGAGGGGCTCTCCGACATCACCGGGAGGTCGACCTGCGTCGGAGAGTACCAGGACTTCGTCAGGTACTTCCGGGACAGGTACTCGAAGATCAGGGATATCCTTTCGGGGAGGGTTAACGGAAGGCCGATCGAGAGCCTCAAACGTGGCGTAGCTGGCAGGGAGATCTCCGTAATCGGGATGGTGATGGATCTCAGGACCAGCGCCAAGGGGAACCGGGTGGTGGAGCTGGAGGACCCCACGGGAACGGTGACGGTGATCTTCAGCAAGGGGGATCCGGGTACGGAGGATGTGGCGACCCTCGTCCCCGACGAGGTGATCGGGGTCACCGGCACCACCGACGGGAAGGGGAGGTTCTTCGCCAAGACCTTCATCCGGCCGGACCTTCAGGCCCGCGCCGCCATAGCCAGCGGCGAGGGGGGAGCCCTCCTCCTCTCCGACGTCCACGTCGGTTCGACCTACTTCATGGAGGAGGCCTGGGACCGGTTCGTCGGCTGGATCTCCGGGGAGGAGGACGACCCCCTGGGGATCGCCTCGAAGGTGAGGTACGCCGTCATCGCCGGCGACCTCGTCGATGGGATAGGGGTATACCCCGGCCAGGAGGGGGACCTGGCGATAAAGGACATCTGGGAGCAGTACGAGCTGGCGGCGGAGCTCCTAAAGGGTATCCCCGACAGGGTCCAGATCGTCCTCTCCCCCGGAAACCACGACGCCGTCCGGCAGGCGGAGCCCCAGCCTGCACTGCCCGAATTTCTCCGGGGGCTCTTCAAGAGTAACGTCACCTTCGTCGGTAACCCGGCGGCCTTCAGGCTCGGGGGGGTGGAGTGGCTCGTCTACCACGGCAGGTCGATAGACGACCTCGTCCTGAAGATCCCGGGGCTCTCCTACGGCGAGCCGGAGAAGGCGATGGTGGAGATGCTGAAGAGGAGGCACCTCTCCCCCATCTACGGCAACCGGGTCTCTATAGCCCCGGAGGTGGAGGACCACATGGTGATCCACAGGCAGCCGGCGGTCCTCCACTGTGGCCACGTCCACACCGTCGGGATGACCCGCTACAAGGGGGTGACGGCGATAAACAGCGGCACCTGGCAGGGCCAGACCGACTTTCAGAAGAAGATGAACATCCAGCCGACCCCGGCGATAGTCCCCTACCTCGACCTCGCGACGATGCGGGCGAAGAGGCTGATATTCGACTGACCCGATACATATATCTGGACATTTTTTGTTCACGAAAATCTCAGCAGGATGCCCCCGACTTCAGTCGGGGGAGGAATGCGTCCATACTCCCGCTTCTCCTTGGCACCGAAATGTTCATATCTATAGATGGTATACGTCTATACGCATGATGCAGAC
>Ga0334888_1000408_pt1 | contig 69376 bp, 63 predicted proteins | sample GraSluR1_MG_FD_207227 | JGI IMG/M metagenome (GOLD analysis project Ga0334888, IMG submission 207227) | Sludge microbial communities from methane-producing bioreactor in Wageningen University, Netherlands - Granular Sludge_3_08-R1 | ecosystem: Engineered > Bioreactor > Anaerobic > Unclassified ... | reverse complement strand
ACCATCGCCTTCGAGGTCCTCTTCGAGGTGACCATCCCCTGGCTGATGGCGGACATCCTGGACGACGGGATCGCCCGGCGGGATTTGCCCTTCATCCTCCAACGCGGAGGGTGGATGCTGGGCATGGCCGGTTTGTCCATGGCGTGCGGGGGGGTCTCGGCCCGCCTGGCAGCCCTGGGAGGGACGGGCTTCGCCAGAGGTCTGCGGACGGCTCTGTTCGATCGGGTCCAGGGCTTCTCGTTCGCCACGCTGGACCGCTTCACCACCGGCTCGCTCCTGACCCGGTTGACCACGGACGTGACCAATACCCAGAACGCCTTCCAGATCGTGATCCGGATGCTGGTCCGCGCTGTGGTCATGCTGGTGGCCGCCACCCTGATGGCGGTTCACATCAACCCTGACCTGGCGGGGGTCTTCGTGGTGGCCATCCCGGTCCTGGGGGCATGTCTGACCGCCCTGGCGCTGCTGGCCTACCCCCGATTTCGCGAGATGCTGCGCCGACTGGATCTCATGAACGCCCGGGTGCAGGAGAGCCTGGTGGGCCTGCGGGTGGTCCGTTCGTTCGTCCGCGAGGAACACGAGAAGGAGCAGTTCTTCCAGGCCGCCGGCGAGGTGCGCGACTGGCAGGCCCGGGCCGAGGGCGTGGTGGCCGTGGAGGCCCCCATCTCCTCCCTGGTGCTGTCGGGGACGCTGGTGGCCGTTCTCTGGTTCGGAGGGCATCTGGTGGTCCGGGGGGGGATGCTGCCCGGAGAGCTGGTCAGCTTCGTCAGCTATATCGGGCAGATCCTGATCTCCTTGATGATGCTCTCCTTCGCCTTCATCGGCCTGGTGATCTCCAAGGCTTCGGTGAACCGGATCATGGAGGTCCTCCAGCAGCCCGTGGAGGGCTTCGGAGCCCCGCCGGCCCTCGCGTCGCCCGTCGCCTCGGCAGACGGCCCACCGTCCTTCGTGGACGGCTCCCTGGAGTTCGAGCACGTGGACTTCAGCTACTCAGGCAATCCTCAGAACCTCACCTTGACGGACATCCATTTCCGGGTCGGGTCCGGTCAGGTCCTGGGGCTGATGGGGGGGACCGGCTCGGGCAAGACCACGCTGGTCCAGCTCATCCCCCGCCTCTATGAGGTGATGGGGGGACGGATCCGGGTGGGGGGACGGGACGTCCGCGAGGCCTCGTTGGAGGAGCTGCGCGACGGGGTGGCTGTGGTCTTGCAGAAGAACGTCCTGTTTTCGGGGACCATCGCCGAGAATCTGCGCTGGGGGAGGAGCGAGGCCACGCTCCATGAGCTCGAAAGAGCCTGCCGGATCGCCCAGGCCCACGACTTCATCATGGGCTTTCCCGACGGCTACGACACCGAGCTGGGGCAGGGTGGGGTCAACCTCTCGGGTGGGCAGAAGCAGCGCCTGTGCCTGGCCCGGGCCCTGCTCAAGAAGCCGCGAATCCTGATCCTGGACGACTCGACCAGCGCCGTGGACATGGCCACCGACGCCCGCATCCGGGCGGCCCTGCAGCGCGAACTGCAGGGGATGACGGTGGTGGTGATCGCCCAACGCATCGCCTCGGTGCGCGAGGCGGATGCCATCCTGGTCCTGGACGAGGGCCGCGTGGTCGGCTTCGGAAGCCACGACGAGCTGCATGCGACCTGCCCGGTCTACCGCGAGGCCTGCGATTCGCAGCACCTGGGGGAGGTCTAGCATGCCACCGCCTGGACCTCGGGATGTCTTCGCCCGGCCTCGTGACACCATGCGGACCATCGTCCGGGTCCTGGAATATTTCCGTCCCCATGCCGGGCGTCTGGTCCTGGTGGCCCTGGGCCTGGGTCTGGGCACCTTCTGCAACGTGTACGGAACCTACCTGCTCAAGCCGGTCTTCAACGATCACATCCTCCCCTGGATCGGGCGGCCCGACGCGGACATGTCGGGCCTGGTCCGAATCCTGCTGCTGATGGGAGGCGTGTACCTGGCCGGTGGGGCCGGCCTCTACCTCTACCGCTTCCTGATGATCCGCGTCTCGACGGGAATCCTGCTGCAACTGCGGCGCGAGATGTTTGCGCGGACCCAGCGCCTGCCCATCGTCTACTTCGATCGGCGGACCCACGGCCAGACCATGAGCTGCTTCACCAACGACGTGGACGCCATGCGCGAGATGTTGGGGCACGGGCTGCCCGAGTTCGTCCACTCGACTTTGCGCATGCTGGGCGTCTTCGCGATGATGCTGGCCCTGAGCCCCTTGCTGACGCTGCTGGCCGTGGCCATGCTGGCCTTCATGGGGTGGCTGGTGCGCTTCCTGGCCCGCCGCAGCTCCTTCTACTTCAAGGGGCGCCAGGGGGCCCTGGGGGCCCTGAACGGGTGCATCGAGGAGATGGTCGAGGGGCAGAAGGTGGTACGGGTCTTCAACCGTCAGACGTTCGTGCGCCAGCGTTTCGAGGACCTCAACGAGGACGTGCGCCGCAACGATGCCGGGGCCTGGACCTTCGGCAGCATCCTGATGCCCCTGATGGGCAACCTCTCGCACGTCCTCTTCGCAGTGACCGCGGCGGTCGGGGGGATCCTGGCGGTGCGCTCCACCATGGACCTGGGGACCCTGGCCGCCTTCCTGCAGTACACGCGCAACTTCTCGATGCCCGTGACCCACCTGTCCCAGCAGTTCAACTCGATCATGAGCGCCCTGGCCGGGGCCGAGCGGATCTTCGACCTGCTGGACGAGCCCGAAGAACAGGACTCCGGCAGCGTCGCCCTGGTGGACGTCACCCGGGGGGAGGAGGGCGGGCTGGTCGAGTCGCCGGTCCGGACCGGCCTGTGGGCCTGGAGGATCCCGGCCGCCGGCAAGGGGGAGGGCCCCGAGCTTCGTCCCCTGGAGGGTGACGTGCGCTTCACCGACGTGTTCTTCAGCTACGACGGGCGCACTCCGGTGCTGCGCGGGATCTCGCTTTTCGCCCGGCCGGGCCAGAAGATCGCCCTGGTGGGCTCGACCGGGGCGGGAAAGACCACGATGACGAACCTCCTGAACCGCTTCTACGAGATCGACCAGGGGGAGATCACCTACGACGGCATCTCCCTGGCCCGGATCCGCAAGACGGACCTCCGCCGCTCGTTGGGGATGGTGCTTCAGGAGACGCACCTCTTCACCGGGACCGTACGCGAGAACATCCGCTATGGCCGCCTGGAGGCGACCGACGAGGAGGTGGAGCAGGCCGCCCGGCTGGCCAACGCCGACGGCTTCATCCGGCATCTGCCGGAAGGCTACGACACCGAGCTGAGCGCCGATGGGGTGAACCTCTCGCAGGGACAGCGCCAGTTGCTGGCCATCGCCCGAGCGGCGGTGGCGGACCCGCCGGTCCTGATCCTCGACGAGGCCACCAGCTCGATCGACACCCGCACCGAGGCCCTGATCGAGAAGGGCATGGACCGCCTGATGCGCGGGCGCACCGTCTTCGTGATCGCCCATCGCCTGTCGACCGTGCGCCACTGCGATGCGATCCTGGTGCTGGAGCACGGCGAGATCCTGGAACGCGGCGACCACGAGGCCCTGCTGGCCCTGGAAGGCCGCTACCACAAGCTGTACACGGGGGTCTTCGAGCTGGAGTGAGGGCGGGCTGAGGGGGCAGGCGCCCGCATCCGGTCACACCTGCCCGGCCGACTGGGCGTCCAGGCCATCATTCCGAAGTGGAACGGCGGCCTTTCCGCAAGACCTCGTCGGGAACCGGCCTTCATGGATGGTCTGCGGCGATGGGAGGATCCCGCAGCCAGGGCTCAGCGGCGCCGGGCGACCCAGACGTATTCGTCGCCCTCGTGCAGCGACTGCCCCTGGAAGCCACCCTCCAGGCGTTCCAGTTCGAAACCCTCGATTTCCAGCAGAAGCCTCCACTCGCGGCCGTGGATCCAGGTCAGCTCGAGGTCGTGGACGCCGGACTCCACCAGTCGCCCCGCAGCGTCGAACCTCTCCAGCCGCATCAGCACCAGTTTGGACTGCTCGACCAGGTCGGAGCGGGGACACCAGTGGCTCTGGACGACGCGCCCGCCATCCGGAGTCGCCTTCGTGCCGTCCACGCGCACCGAGGAGTAGGAAGGCAGCAACAGCGGGTTGGGCTGGAAGAAGTTGCCGGCGAAGCGCCCCCCATCCGTCAGGTGGTCGGCCACCCGCCGCAGGCAGGAGCGCTGCTCTTCCTGCGTCCGCAGATGCAGGAAGGCCCGGAAGGGCACGTAGATCAATCCGAAGCGACGGCCCAGGTCGAAGTCGGCCATGCTGGCCTCGACCAGGGTGACCCGCCGCGACACCTCGAGGGGTTCCCCGGCCAGGACCTGCCTCGCCCGGCCCAGCATCGAGGCAGAAAGGTCCAGGCCCACGACCTCGATCCCGTGGCGTGCCAGGTACAGTCCGACCCGGCCCGTTCCGTAGGCCAGCTCCAGCACCGGCCCGCCGGCCTCTCGAGCCAGGGCCAGGTAGAACTCGCGCTCTCCGGGCATGAAGTCTTCAGGATGGATCAGGTCGTAGAGATCCGGGCGCTGCGTGTACTGCATGGGAGGTCGATTCGTCAGTCTCCTGGTGGAGTTCCTGGTTCTCGCACGCGCTCTGCGTCGCATTCTGCAGGAGAATCCCGGGAATCGGGACGGGTCGAGGGGCCGACTGCTGACTGTGCGGGTTCCGGGCCTGACGTTTTCAGGGGGAGCAGACTCCGTCCCAAGCGGGGGACGGCTTCGCGATGCCGTCTGCCGGTTGCAGGAGCCCCCGCCTGGGGCGAGGACTCCTGCGCGCCCCAGGTTCAGGGCAGCACGAAGAAGAAGTCTGCGGTGTTGTCGACGTGGGAAGTGGTCTGGGCTTTGTCGGGTTCGAAGCGGGCCACGCGCTGCCAGTCACGGAAGAGGCTGCGTCCGGAGAAGATCTCCAGCCTTCCGTCGATGCATGCCAGGTCGCGGACAACCCAGGTCTCGTCGTGGGCCCTTTCGCGGTTCTTGTAGATCCGGTAGCTGCCTCCGGCCGAAGACTGCGAGAAGACGCTGAACCAGTAGTCGGTCCCATCGGTGGCGAAGTGGGTGGGGTAGAAGCCGTCCAGATAGAACCGTTCGCCGATCAGGGAGCCGTTTCGGTAGACCTCACCCGAGTCGTTCAGGATGAAGATGTCCGCGCCCCGGACGATCAACTGGGAGGGGCGCTCGATGGTTCCTGCCGGCATGATCACCTGGCCGTTGCGGTAGAGGTTCCCCTGCAGGGTCAGCACGTAGTAGTCGTCGCCCCTGGCATCCATGTCCACGACGTTCATGTCCTTGTAGAATCCCGAGACGAGGCGGGTTCCATCCTTCCAGATCGAGCCGTCACGCGTGTAGACGTAGTAGTGGTCTGCGGTGCCGGCGATCTGTCGGGCATTCTCAAATTTCCTGTCAGCGACCTTGTGGAGGTTGCGGTACACCGAACCCCACTCCGTGACCAGCCAGGTCACGTTCTCCTCCTGCGCCGGGGCCCATCTTGTCAGGAGGGCCAGGAACAGGAATGCCACCAGGATCGTCAGGAGAGCATTTCTCACGGGTCGGCCTCCGGCATCTCCGTTATGGACAGGGATTCTCATTCTGGTGCACCACCTTTCCGGATTTGCCGGGAATTCACCCCGGCTCGAGACCAGAGGGACTTCCTTCATCGGAGAAAGGCTCCTGCGCCCGGCGCACGGGTCGCCTCCCATTCCAGCATGGGGAGACCCTGGTGTTCCTGCTCGGAGCGCCCGGTGCATCGCCACCCGTGATCCTGGCAGGCGCGGAACCCCGTGACCTGGTTCCTCAAGATCCACCCCTGTTGTCGGATCGGGGTTGCATGACCGTTGACAAGCCCTGGTCGGTTGAGTATAGTCTAAAAGCGCTTGACGACCCCGTCAGGTGCACCCGTTTGCGGGGGTAGCTCAGTGGTAGAGCTCCAGCCTTCCAAGCTGGTTGTCGCGGGTTCGAGCCCCGTCCCCCGCTCCAGATCCGGTCCAGTTCGCGCTGGGGTAGCTCAGTAGGCAGAGCACGTCCTTGGTAAGGACGAGGTCGGCGGTTCGAGCCCGCTCCCCAGCTCCAACAGATTCCGATGGTCCGGGTCCGGTTCCTGGGATTCCAGTGTGGCCTTCGCCTGGAGTCCCGGCTGGGCCAGACTGGAGCCGGAGCGAGGCCTCGGAGTCTTTTTTTTGTTCGGGGTCTCGGTAGGACCGCGACTCGCAAGAACGGTGCAGGACCTGCCGCCGACCGGGGGACGATCGCCTCGGGCTCGGGCGGCGGCAAGTGGAGGATAAAGGTCATGGCCAAGAAGGAAGTCCGTCTGATCATCAACCTGGCCTGCCAGGACTGCAAGAGGCGGAACTACGCCACCAAGAAGAATCGGCAGAACGATCCGGATCGTCTGGAACTCAAGAAGTACTGCCCGTTCTGCCGCAAGCACACGGCTCACAAGGAGACCAAGTAAACGTGGCCACACCTGGCGGCGGCGCCGCGCGCAAGAAGAGTGCACGCCGGCCCGGAGCCGGAACCAGTACGGCCGAACGGCCTCCAGAGGCCTCAGCGCCTCGAGGTGAGGCGGGTTCGTCCGGACGTGACGGGAAGCCCCTTGCGGAAGGTGACAAGCGCCTGTCCCGCAAGTCGGCGCGTCCGGTTTCGGTCGCCACGCCGGCAGGCGGCTTCAAAGAGCGCCTGGAGCAGTTCCTGCGCTTCCTGAAGTCGGTTCGGACCGAGATGAAGAGGGTCTCCTGGCCCTCCGTCAAGGAGGTTCGTGCTGCCACGATCGTGGTGATGGTGACCTTGTTGCTGATTTCCGGTTATATGGGGATCGTCGACTGGTTGTTGACCTTGTTCTTCGGGACTCCGGTCGCCACCGGGTACTGAGGGCTTCTGAGGTCCTTCCGGCGAGTTCTGGTCTGGAACCGGGTTCGAGGGTGATATGGACGACAAGACGACGGAATACCGCGAGATGGCCGAGGGGAACCTGGGGGACTCCGAGGCATCGCCGTACGGTGCGGAGGAACGCGACCCCCGGGCCAACTGGTACGTGATTCATACCTATTCGGGGTATGAGAACAAGGTCCGTGAGAACCTCAAGAAGCGCATCGTCTCCATGAAGATGCAGGACCAGATCTTCTCGGTCCTGGTCCCCACTGAAGAGGAGATCGAGTTCAAGGACGGTCGGAAGAAGACGGTCCAGCGGAAGGTCTATCCGGGCTACGTCCTGATCGAGATGGTGATGACGGACCAGTCCTGGTACGTGGTCCGCAACACCCCTGGGGTGACCGGTTTCGTCAGCCCCGGGGCCAAGCCGGTTCCCCTGCCTCCCGAAGAGGTCAAGCGGATCAAGCAGTTGATGGGCATGGAGGCTCCCTCCAAGGTCAAGATCGACCTTCAGGTTGGTCAGACGGTGCGCGTCGTGCATGGTCCCTTCCAGGACGTCCACGGCCTGGTGGAGGAGGTCAGCCCGGAGCGTGAAAAGGTGCGCGTGCTGATCTCGATCTTTGGTCGCGAGACCCCGGTCGAGCTGGACTTCGTCCAGGTCGAGAAGTTGTCCTGACCGGCCTTTCTCCAGGGCGGTCGATATTCGAAGACATCCCGGCTCGTCGGTTCTGCTGCGAGCCTCTGGCGGGCTCCCGCCCAGTTTTGAGCGAGGTGTGAAATGGCGAAGAAGTTGAAGGCCATCGTGAAGCTGCAGGTGCCTGCAGGCAAGGCCAATCCGGCCCCGCCCGTGGGCCCGGCGCTCGGTCAGTACGGCGTGAACATCATGGAGTTCGTCAAGCAGTACAACGAGCGCACGGCCAAAGAGGTCGGCATGATCATTCCGGTCGAGATCTCGATCTATGAGGACCGGACCTTCTCGTTCATCACCAAGACCCCGCCGGCCAAGACCCTCCTTCTGAAGGAGGCCGGTCTGGAGCGGGGCTCGGGAGAGCCGAACACGAAGAAGGTCGGCAAGGTGACCTCGGCGCAGGTGCGCAAGATCGCCGAAGTCAAGATGCCGGACCTCAACGCGACCTCGATTGAAGGCGCCATGCACATCATCGAAGGCACGGCCCGCAGCATGGGGATCGTCGTCGAGGGCTGAGCTTCGTCGAAATTGAGTCTTCGTCCGGCGGTCTGCACCGTCGGACGTTGCGCCGTACGTTCGTCCGGCGCCGTGGGAGGGCTCCTGGGGAGTCCGTCACGACCACATCAGGAGGATTGACCCCGTGTCCAAGAAGAGCAAGAACTTCCGTCAGGCCCTGCAGCAGTATGACCGCACGGCCTCCTACTCCGTCCCGGAGGCGCTCGAGATCCTCAAGCGGATCAAGTTCGCCCGTTTCGACGAGGCCGTCGAGGCCCACTTCCGTCTGGGCATCGACCCCAAGAAGAGCGACCAGACGGTGCGCAGCACGGTGGTGCTGCCGCACGGCACCGGCAAGACCCCGCGCGTGATCGTCTTCACCAAGGCCGACCGCATCCAGGCATGTGAAGAGGCTGGCGCGGACCAGGTCGGCGCCGAGGACATGGTGGCACGCGTCAAGGAGGGGTTCTCGGACTTCGACATCGCTGTGGCTTCGCCCGACATGATGGGTCTGGTCGGTAAGGAGCTGGGCCGCATCCTCGGCCCGCGCATGCCCAACCCGCGGGCTGGCACGGTCACCCCCGACCCGGCCAAGGCCGTCCAGGAGCTCAAGTCCGGCAAGATGCAGTTCCGCGCCGACAAGTTCGGGATCGTCCACACCGCCATCGGCCGCGTCGGTTTCGAACCCGAGAAGCTGGAGCAGAACTTCCAGACGCTGCTGGATGCCGTGGTCCGCGCCCGTCCCGCCGCCGCCAAAGGCACCTACCTCAAGAGCATCTATCTGACCACCACCATGGGCCCCAGCGTCCGCGTCGACCCCCAGCGTGCCGCCGTGGCGGCAGCCGCCAGCGGGCGATAGCCTGACTCGGCCCTGAGCCCTGAGAGCCGTGACCGGTCCTGCACGATCGGTCACGGCTCTTTGCGTTTTGTGGGCTGCCGATGCGGGATGGGCTGCAGACGCTGCGGCGCGAGGGCACTGCAGGCCGGTCTCGGCGCATCTGCCGACCCCGGCCCTGGGAGATTGCCAGGAAGACATGGGATGAGCTGGATTCCTCCTCCCGATCCCTGGTTCGCCCTGCGAGTCCTTGAACCGTCCAGAGAGCCTCCCGGATGCTACCAGAGGCCTCCGAGCAGGTCTCCGGAGGCCGGCGCCCCCATGGAGATTCCGACCGGGAAATTGTTTGCGAAATCCCTTGACAGGGGAGGTCGGACCCGCTAGAATTCCATCTTGTGACGGGGCTATAGCTCAGTTGGGAGAGCGCTTGCATGGCATGCAAGAGGTCGTCGGTTCAAGTCCGACTAGCTCCACCAGAAGGTTCAGGTTGAGATCTGTGGGGTCCGCAATAGCGGGCCCCACTTCCATTTTCTGGAAAATCGGATCGTCCGGGGCAGGGAAAGCGCGCCTCGGGTGGCGAAGCTTGAATCCTGCGTGGTTCCACCTGGCGCGGCTGTTGGGGACCGGATCAACGGAGCAACCGGGGGAACGGGTCGGGAGCTGCGATTTCATCGGACTTTAGTCGCTCTCAGGCGGGGTTGACTGGAGTGCTACAATGGGTGCAGACTTGGGCAGGACTTCTTTGTTTTCGGCCTTCCCGGGTTCGCACTCTCACTCGAGCTGAAAGAGAGAGAAACCAAGCTAATGGCGTATCGGCCGTGCAGGTTCCGGAGTTCGGTGCTGGGGATCTTCCAGTGCGAAAAGCACATGTTCCAGCATTCCAGCCCGGAAATCTATAACGAACTCTACGAGTTCTGCCTGGAGAATGTTCCGGATCGCTTCTGCAGTTACGTGGACTTTGGATTCAGCCTGGAGGGCGAGCGGCCCCGGATCTTCATCAACTGCACGCATCCCTACCAGTCTCGCCCTTTGAAGAGTTTCCGCGACTGCATCGAGGAGTGCGACTATCACGACAAGGAAGGCGAGTCGCTGGGTTAACCCGATTGCGGCACTTTCCTTCAGGTCGGGAAGCCCGGGGTTGGCCCCGGGCTTCTGCGTCCAGGCAGGGGGAGGCCGGACCGGCCAGGGACCCGGGAGGGGCAGGGAGAATCTCTGGGAAAGTCTCGAACCGTTGCAGAGCCATCCTGGATGACAGTGATTGAACACCCGCTGACCTTTGCCACCGCTCCCTTCGTGGCCCGACGGGAGTATTTCGGCTGTCTGGTGTATGACCGCCGCCGGCGCGACTACATCCCCTTCGATCAGGACGCCCTGCACATCTTCCGCCGCAGCATCGAGGTTTCCCTGGACGAGCTGCATCGCGAGCTGGCCGAGAAGGTGACCCGCCAGTCCTTCGATACGTTCGTCCAACTGTGCGCCAGCATCGATCTGATGAAGGAGGGGCGTTTCCAGGGCATCTTCCTGGGCAACGAGGTGGCCGACCGGACCCTGCATCTGTCGGCACCGACGCGCCTCTTCTTGCAGTTGACGCGCTATTGCAACCTGGCCTGTCGGCATTGTTGGGCCGATGCCGGGACCGCCCGTCCTCGCGAGCTGACGATCCTGGAGGTCCGCTCCCTGCTTGAGCAGATGGCCGAGATGGGCACCTACAAGTTGCAGCTCGGCGGGGGCGAGCCCCTGGGACGGGGGGATGTCTTCGAGATCCTCGAGCACGCCAACTCGCAGGGCATCAGCGTCGGAATCTCCACCAACGCCACCATGGCCACCCGGGCTGTGGCCCAGCGCCTGGGGGAGCTGGATGTCGAGAGCTTCAAGGTCAGCATGGAGGCCGGGAGCGAGAAGAGCTACGATTACATCCGCAACGATCGGGCCTACCGCAAGGCCATCCGGGGAATCCGGAACCTCAAGGAGTTCTGTCCAAAGGCCGACCTCTACTTCCATGCGGTGTTGCAGCGCGACAACCTGACCGAGATCCCGGCGCTGATCAAGCAGGCCGAGAAGATGGAGGTGGGGCGCATCGTCTTCGACGTGGCCGTCCCGGTCGGCCGCGCGCGGGAGAACTCCCGAATCCTGCTCTCCCAGGAAGAAGCCTTCCATGCTCTGGACCTGGCGCGTCGGATCGGAGCCTCCTCACGCGTGGAGGTGGAGGTGATGGGCCAGGTCCCGCCGCTGGTGCGCAAGAAGCGCGTCTTTGAGGGGTTCGGCTGCGAATGCGGTCAGTTGCATTGCCACGTTTCTTCGGAAGGGGTGGTGGCCGCCAGCGGCTTCGTCAGCAGCACCCTTCCGGCGGGCAACGTTCGCGAGACCCCGTTGCGGGAGATCTGGAATTCCGGTCACGGCCTGAAGCTCTTGCGCAGCAACCCCGGGAACAACACCTGCAAGAACTGCGAGCACTTCCGGTCCTGTCGGGGAGGGTGCCGCAGCCGGACCTACGCCACGCTCAGTGCCCTGACCGAACCGGACCCCCTCTGCCGGATTGCGCGGGAGGCGCGTTAGAATGGAACCCTCAGCGAATCTCGAGGTGCGGGCGGCCTTCCCGGAGTGCCCTGCTTGCGACGAGCCGGTGGACTTCTCCAATCTGGCCCTCAATGAGCAGACCACCTGTCCGCACTGCGGGGCATGCGTCCTTCTCATCCGCCTGGATGGCATCCTCATGCTGTTGAAGGACGGGTGGGCTTAGGCTTTGGCGATGGGAAGGTCGGTGAGCCGGGCCTGGCAGGGAGGGATGAGGTTGGTCCTGGTTCTGGGGGGAGGGCTGGTGGCGGTCTCCGCGTTCATGGCAGGGGACACACGGGCCGGTTCGATGCTGGGTTGGGGGGCCGCCGCAAGCGCCCTGGCCCTGCTGGTCCTGGCGCTGCTCTCCCTCAAGAACGGAGCCTGCCCCCCTGGTTCGGCTTCCTGGAAGGTCCTCACCGGATTGCAGCTTCTGGTTTGTGCCGGGTTGGCCTGGTCCTCAGGTGGGGCGACGAGCCCGGCTTTCTTCCTGCTGCTCTACCTGTCGACCATCTCAGGCCTGCACCGCGAGCCCTGGCTGGGGTTGGCCACAGGCGGCCTGGCCGCCGTCCTGTGGCTCTTCGTCGGGCTCCTTGGGCCTGTTCCCGTCCGGGATCTGCCGCTTTTCGCGGCCTCCGTCCTGGCCATGCCCGTCTTCGGCTGCCTCGGCCTTCTGGTGGCGGCCCTTCAAGGAGGCGCCCTGGCCGAGGTTCTGGGTGAGAGCTCCCGGAAGCTGGAGCAGGCCTACGCCGCGACGCGTCAACAGGCCCAGGAGCGTGAGCGCCGCGAACAGGAACTCTATGAGAACCAGCGCAAACTGGCCGGGCTGATCCATCTCTCCCAGCAGCTCTCGTCGATCCGACAGCCCGACCAGTTGTTGGCCATGGTCGCCCGGATCGCCAAGGAGGAGATGAATTCTGCCCTTTCCATGGTCCTTCTGGTCCACGGGCAGGAATTGCGGGTGGTCTGTTCGCACGGAATCTCGCAGCTCTCCGTCGAGGCCTTTCGTCCCCGGGTCGGGGCCGGTCCGTTGGGTGGGATCGTGGTGTCGGGGAAGAGCCTCCGGTTCAGCGACGCGGACGGCGAGGCCTGGCGTCAGGCCCTGGAGGAGATCCGCGAGCGCCTGCGGACCCTTCTGGCGGTTCCCATCCAGAGCCCTCACGAGAAGCTCCCCATGGGTGTCCTGGTGGTCGGGAACCTGCTGGTCGGCTCACGCTACGAATCCGAGCACGAGGATTTCCTGACCCTCCTGGCGACGGATGCCGCCATCGCCATCCGCAACCTCAGCCTGTATGCCGAGGTGGAGCGCTCCTACTTCGAGATCATCCAGGCTCTGGCGCAGGCCATCGAGGCCAAGGACCCCTACACTTCCGGGCACGTGGCCCGAGTGCGCACCTACGCGACCCGCCTGGCCAAGGCCCTGGGTCTGCCTCCCGAGGAAGTGGAACTGATCTCCAAGGCCGCGATCCTCCACGACGTGGGCAAGATTTCAATCCCCGACAAGGTGCTCATGAAGCCAGGGGCCCTGAGCGACGAGGAGTTCGAGGTCATGAAGTCCCACGTCGAGAACGCTCTTCACATTTTGAAGGACATCCGCTCGTTGCCACCACGCGTCTTCGAAATGGTGCTGCATCACCACGAGCGATATGATGGGGGTGGCTATCCGCACGGGTTGAAGGGCGAGGAGATCCCGCTGGGAGCCCAGATCATCGGTCTGGCGGACACCTTTGACGCCATGACCTCCGACCGCCCCTATCGCAAGGGGTTCTCGGCGGAGGAGGCGCTGAGCCGCATGGAGGAGGCCATGGGCACGCAGTTCAATCCCCGCCTCCTGAAGGCGTTCTTCGGCCTTTTCGAATTCCGGACCCGCAAGCCCTTGACGTTGAATCTGCGCCACGAGAAGGGGGAGAGGTGAGCTCAGCCCTTCTGCAGGCCTTGCAGACCCGAATACAGGGCGCCCGGAGGGTCCTGATCCGCCCGTGCACAGGAGCAGACGCCGAAGTGCTGGCCAGTGCCGTGGCGCTCCGGGATGCCCTCCGGGAGATGGGCCGGAGCGTGGTTCTGGCCACGCCGGAGCGTCCTCCCGAGCCGCTGGAGGACCTCCTGGACCTGGGCTCGGCGGAAGTGGACGATGCGGGCGAGTTCGACCTGGCCCTGAGGCTTGCAGCCGATGGAGTGCTGGCAGTGTGCGCTGGGAGCGAGGATCTGCACCTGTCCTGCGGATCGCGTCAGGAGCCCCGGGGAACCGGTCCCTTCACCCTGGGCGAGCTGGTCTTCGACCTGCTGGAGAACCTGGGGGGCCGGCTGGATGGCCCCGTCGCCCAGGCTCTGTACGTGGCCATCGCCTGGGCCACTGACTCCTTCCAGAACGACCGGTTGACTCCGGGCACCCACTTGCGCGTGGGCCGTCTGATGGAGTCAGGGTTGCCTGCCGACCTGCTGGCCCGTCGCTTGTTCCGCGAGGATTCCTTGGGGTTCCTGCGCCTTCTGGGGAAGGTCCTGGCCGGTCTGACGGTTGCCCTGGAGGGGCGCGTGGTGTTCGGGGAGGTCTTGTGGACTGAGCTTTCTTGTCTGGCCCCTGAAGACGATCTGCCGATGCGGCTGGCCCACCGAATCGACCAGGTTCGAAGAAGCGAGCTGGTTGTGCTGTCGTGTGAACAGCGGGATGAGACCTTCCAGGTCCTCCTGAGGTCGCGTCGCCTTCCGGCACACCGGGTGGCGGCGTCCTTCGGTGGGGCTGGAGGGATGCGGCAGGCGGGTTTCCTCTCCACGGACCCTCCAGGCCGGGTCCGCGAGCGCCTGTTGGAAGCCCTGGCGCACCTGGGAGCGTGACCGCCGCCGGCCATCCTTCGAATCGCCATCTTTCGAGGGGGTGGACCCCTCGACGCCGAAGGATCCGGACGTGATGTCGGATTACAGCGAAGCGGTCCCGATCTTTCCCCTCGCAGGGCTGGTCTTCTTTCCGGGGACGGTCCTCCCTCTGCATCTGTTTGAACCGCGTTATCGAGAGATGGCCCAGGATCTGCTGGAAGGCGAGGGCCTTCTGGCCGTGGCACTCCTGGAGGAGGGCTGGGAGGAGGATGCCACCGGGGAGACCCCGATCTTCCCCATCGTCACGGTGGGCCGCGCCCGCCGTTGGGAGCGTCAGGAGGATGGCAGCCTCAACGTCGAGCTGGTCGGATTGGGCCGCGCCCGGATCCTGGGCGAGGTCACCGGAAAGTCGTGGCGGCGCGCTCGCCTTCAGCCTCTGGAAGAGCTTCCGGTCGACCCGGAGGAGACGCGAGAGCTGAGCCAGAGCCTGCTTTGGGGGCTGCAGCGCCTGGTTGGAGCCGAGAAGAGCGACCCCTCCGAGATCAAGCTCGATCCCTCCTTGGACCTGGGACGATTCTGCGACTCACTCGCCTTCCTGTTGCCCATGGAACCGGCCCGGAAGATGGGACTGCTGGCCGAGCTGGATCCGGCGGTCCGCGCGCGGGCCCTGGTGGCTCACCTCGAAGAACTGCGCCGCAAGGGAACGCTGCGTCGGGTGGTCCATATCCTGCCCGGCTTCAGCCTGAACTGAAGAGCGCCGTCCGGTCCCGGGCTGACCAGCCGGCAACACCCAGGCAACAGTTCGCATGCTGGGTTGCTCTATGCTGGAAGGTGCCGGGGCCTGTCCGGCAGATCGAGCTCCAGTCCTGCATCCGGAGGTCCTTGCATGTCTCCTCGCGTCGGAGGTCCCAACCCCTTCACCGGCCTGGAGTCCCTGGCCCGGCCCTTCTCGGAGGAGGTCGGTTGTCTGCGCGATTCCGAGCAGGTGACCCGGCCCGACCTCGGTTCGGATCGGGTGGACGGGCGTTCGGTCGACGCCGAGTGGACCTCGATTCAGAATCTGCAGGCCATGGGGCGGACCTTGAAGGAGGCGGTCCAACCGGACAAGACCCTCCAGACGACCCTGAACACCCTCAATGGCCGCCGAGGGATGCTGGCCGCGGTCTCCGGATTCCTCGAAGGCCTGGCCCTGGACGCCTGGGACGCAGTGAAGGCTCCTTTCGTCTTGGCCAAGGACGGTCTGGAAGCGGTGGCCTGGGGCGGCGTCGCAGCCTCCGAGATCCTGCACGAGGAGCCTTCGTCTCCCCCGGTCCGTCCAGCCACCCCCCCTCCTGATTTCCAGGAGGTCTCCGTGCGCGGCAAGGATCGGGGGCGCAGCGGCTACTTCCACTATGCCTTGAAGGATGGAAGGATCTGGAGTCGTTGGGACCCCGTGCTTCCGAAGGAATCCTTCTCGTTCCCATGTGGTCACCCCATGACCCCCCAGGAGGGGCAGGCCATGGTCGAGGACGGCGCCGGTCCCTACACCTATGCCTACGACGCCGAGAACAATCGGGTGCTGGTGGAACCCCGGCCGGACGCCGACCGGCTGGGCTTCAAGATGATTGCGGGGCGTCTGCAGGAGGTGCCCCGACACGAGGCGGCGGCCTGGCATCTGCACGACGGCCTGGGTGGGCCGAACCTTCCCGAGGGCGAGCACGTCGTCGAGATCCAGGTGGCGGGCGACTTCATCGAAGCCCGCTCCAACACCAACAAGATGTATTCCTACGACCCCACCAAGCCGGATCCGGTGGGCTGGAAGGCCGAGCGGGGCTGTCCTTTTGGAGGCGAGGTCCACCTGCCCGAGGGCATCCGCGACTGGACCCTGGGCGAGGCGGTGACCATCAAGCCCAAGCGGACCTGCATCAAGGCCATGAACCCCTGGACGGACGTGGTCGGCTATTACCAGGATCCCGCCGGGCGGAAGGGCGACTTCAACTTCGTGGCGACCACCGGGGTCCTGACCGGAGACGGGCGCGAGATCCGCTATCGCGACACGGGTCTGCCGGCTGACTTCACCCGAGGCTTCCTGACTCCGCACCACGGGCGTTTTCAGGGCGAGAAGCTGGCCTCGGCGGGTTCAACCTGGCTTCTGTATGGCCGCGAGCCGGATGGGGCCCCGGGTCTGTACGTCCGCATGATGGATTACGAGATCAACGGGGCCTGTCCGGGCAAGCGCTACTCCTACAAAGAGTCGCCCTTCGACCCGGAGAAGGTCTACTCGATGGCCGAGATGGTCGAGTTCCAACCCCTGCAACCCTGGGAGCGCGTCTCCTTCCCGCCGCTTCATGGTCAGGCCGCGCTGACGGATCGCATCGACATCCTGCCCGTGGGGCAGGGGAACCTGAGCCGGGAGATCCGCCTGGAAGGCTGCGACGCCCAGGGGCGGACCGGTTTCTACCACAAGCGCCTGGATCAGGAGGGCTGGAACTTCCAGGCGACCGGACAGCCGCTGCTCGGCCAGCCCGTCCAGGTGGGGGTGGCCGACCCCGAGCTCAGTACGCCGGGCACGGTCACCTTGGACTATCCTCAGGCCACCTGGTCGCGCCAACTGAAGAAGGCTCCGCTGCGCGGCATCGAACTGGTGGACTTCCATCCCTACCAGACCCAGGATCAGCCCAGCGTGATTCGATTCACCCTGAAGTCGGGAAAGCAGGTGGAGGTCCTCCTGCGCACTGGCGACGGCTACACGATGTTCAACGCGGACCCGCAAGAGGCGGCTCTGTTGGGCCAGGGGGCCGGGGTGCCCAAGGTCCTGGCGGGAACCCTGGAGGTCCCCGATTCGGTCTTGAATTCGGAAGACCCCGAGATCCGGGACTTCGCGCAGCGCCATCTGGAGAAGCTGCACCATCGCGAGAACCAGGTCATGGTCCTGGCCGACCGGGACCGGCTGCGCCTGGTCTCCGGGTGGTATCATCGCAACTCGGACAAAGGGCTGGACTGGAATCCGAACGCCCGCTGGGATGTCACCTTCACCCGAGACGCGCGCGGCGAAACGCCCTTCGAGAAGGTGGCCCTGGCGCCCGAGCTGCGGCCTGAACCGGGCATGACACGCGAAGAGCTGCAAGGGCTCCTGGAACGGAACCGGGCCACCGAGGCGCGTCTGACCACCGATTTGAAGGCCCGCAAGAAGGAGCACCGCCTGAAGTGGCTGCGAGCCCAGGGCATCGAGCTGGCCATCCGGGGAATCTCGCTGGCCGGATCTGCGCTGAACCTGACCCGGGTGATCCGCTACGCGGCGCCGGTCACGCAGTTGATGCCTCCTCTGATGGATGCCCACGAGAAGGCGCAGTGGGCGGCTGCCTGGAGCACTCCGCAGGGGCACACCCGGGCGGTTGAGGTCCTCCAGGAGAACCAGGCCCGCGCCCGGGAGCTCCTGGCCTCCTGAGCCGCTCCGCCCAGGTGGGGCCTCAGGGGCAGCGGATGGCTTCCTCTGCGGGCAGCAGATCCTCCAGCCGGGACAGCGGTCGGGTCGGGGCCGTCAGCTCGAAGGACAGGTGGATCACCGCCTGGACCGTCTTGGAGATTTCATAGAGGTAAATCCTCCAGCCCGGAACGGTGAAGACCCGCGTGGGCTTCATGTCGCTGGGGAGGACCGGGGCCGGGTTCTCGGGGATGGCCAGGAGGACATCCTGGCGGGTGATCCCTTGCTGAGGCGAGAGGGTCAGGCTCAGGAGCCGCTTGTTGCCCTCTCCCTTGTGCAGGTAGGGGAGCTCCTTGAACTTCAACTGGTAGCGGGCCCGAAGGCGCTCTCCAGCCTGGACGGACTTCTTGGGACACAGGACGTGCATCAGGACGTCATAGTCCTGGTTGTCAGGGTAGGGGGTCCGGTCCAGGGTGACCAGTTCCATGTCCGCCGTCCAACGGGCCGTCGTGGCCTCCACTCCCTTGTGGACGGCCGTGTTCGAGAAGGCGATGGCCTCCTGTCCTGGCTTGAGGACCTCCACGCAGCCCAGGAAGTCGTAGGTCACGCCGTCTGGACGAAACTCCCAGAGCTCGGCCGCCTGGTGCAGCCGATGAGGCGCGTCGGCCTGGGCAGGCTCGGCAGCCGCCTCCTGCCGGGCGGGCGAGCCTGCCGGTGCGGGTGGCACCCGTCGGGAAACGCAGGCCAGACCGGACAGGAAGAACAGGCACAGGAGGCAGGCGGGGAGGAATCTTCCAGGACGCATGGCAATAGATTCCCCCATTCCGGGTGGATTCCCGCTGCGCTGGACGTGGTCTCGCGGAAAGTGGGGGGCGGCGCTCCTGGCATCTGCCCGAGCAGTCTGTTATCTTGGGCTCAGGAGGTTCGGCTCTGGCGGCCGGGCTCCTCAGTCGATTCAAGACTCCGAGGTTCTCTTGGAACAGCCGTCCTCTTCAGCGGGTTATGGTGGCTCCCAGGCTTTTCGCGAGGCCATGGATGTCAACATGCGGATGGCCATGGCCCAGGCGCGACACATCACCCCAGATGGCGCCGACATCAAGCTGCCGTCCTTCTCCTTGAGCTGGGATGTCTGGCCTCCGCATTTCCGGGCCGGCAGTCGGGTCGAGTTCGACCCGCTTCCCCTGGAATCCGTGCGCCTGGCCGACTTCGTGGTGGTCCAGACCAGCCGCGGCCCGGCGGTTCGGCGCTTCGTGCGCTGGGCGTATGACGGGGACCGGGTCAGCATGGTGACCTTGACGCGACCTCGCTCGAGGGAAGTCGAGACCTTGCCAGGGACTGCCTTCTTGGGGATCGTCGCCTTCGTCATCCGCGATGAGAAGATTGCCGAACCCAACAAACGCAGCCACCTGGAGCGCATCCGGGCCTTCCTGACCGGCGGGGGGACCTCCGGGCCCATCAAGGAGATCCGCGAGTTGATCCGCGACGTCCTGCTGGTCCTCCAGAACCGGAAGACCGACAAACGCAAGACCAAGAGCTTCTTCCAGGCCCTGCGTGAACTGCGGGAGTATCACCGGCAGTGTGAAGAGGAAGAGGCTCGTCGCAAGGCCGAGAGCCTGGCCGCCCTGCAAGAGGCCCGGGCTCTGGAGGGAACCGCCCTCGCCTCCGGCATCGAGGCGGCGGTTCCCAGGACTCGCGCCCCGCGTCCCCCGGCGGCCCGATGATCCGGCTGGCCAGCGGACGGTTCTGAGCCAGCCGGCACCGGACCCTGGAACCCTCCCCTCCTGACGTGAGAACCGGGGCTTCGAGGCGGGTCGGTTCGTTTCGGCAGGACCCTGGTCGGCCGCCCGGAACATGCCCACCCCTGCCAGCATCTGGCCAGAACATGGGCAGGCGCAGGCCCCCGGGCGGTGACCCGAGAAGCCGGCCTGGTCGTGATCCTCCGGAGGTCTTCTTGCCCCTCGCCGATGACGTTGTGGTCCGCCCGGCTTCCTCTTCCGACATCCCAGCCATCATCGACCTGGCCGTTGCAGTCGTGGGGCACTCGGTTTCGCCTCTGCGCGAGTCCCGGCTGGAAGCCGTCCAGGACTATCGTCGGGCGGACCTGCAGGCTCTTCACGAAGTCCTGACCCTTCCCGAGTCCGGCATCTTCGTGGCAGAGGACCGCCAGGGCAGACTGGTCGGGCACGTGATCGCCATGGCCGGGCGCAGCGAGTCGTCGACGGGTGAGTTGCAGGGCTGGATTTTCGACCTTTCGGTGGTCCCGGAGTTCTGGGGGACGGGCGTGGCCCGGCGACTCCTGGAGCGGGCAGAAGATTTCGTCATGGCACGGGGACTGCGCTTCCTGGGCCTCGGGGTGACCAGCGCCAACAAGCGGGCCCTGGCCTTCTACGAGCGCCGGGGTTATCAAGAAGAGCGCAAGCAGATGGTCAAGACCCTCTCGCCCCGCGCCTCGGAGGAGGAACCTTGAAGACCTTGATTTCTCCCGTCCTGTTGGACGGCAAGAGCCTGGACCTGGGCTCGCTGGAGGAGATCGCCCTGGGCCGGCCTGCGGCCCTGGACCCGGCGGTCCTTCCAGCCGTGCGAGCCTCGCGGAAGGTGGTGGACGACCTCCTGGCGCGTGGGGAGGTGGCCTACGGGCTGAATACCGGTTTCGGCCGCCTGGCCAACCGGAGGATCGAACCCGACCAGGTCCGCGAGCTGCAGCGCAACCTGATCCTCAGTCACTGCGCCGGGATGGGCCCCTGTCTGCCTGACCGGGCCGTGCGGGCCATGATCGCCCTGCGGGTCAACGCGCTGGCACAAGGCTTCTCGGGGGTGCGGGTGGAACTTCTGGAGGCTCTGCTGGCCCTGCTGGATCACGGGATCCACCCTCGGGTTCCCTCCCGCGGTTCGGTGGGCGCCAGTGGCGACCTGGCTCCCTTGTCCCATATCGCGCTGGCCTTGTTGGGCGAAGGAGAGGTCTCGTGGCAAGGGCGCGTGGTGCCGGCTGCCGAGGCCCTGGCCGCAGAGGGCCTGAACCCGGTGGTCCTGGAGGCCAAGGAAGGCCTGGCCTTGATCAACGGGACCCAGTTGATGACCGCCTTGGGAAGCCTGACCCTGGCCCGCGCCGGGCGCTTGATGCGGTGCGCCGACGTGATCGGGGGGATGTCGGTCGAAGCCCTGATGGGCACCGACGCCAACCTGCATCCCCTCCTGCACGCTGCTCGTCCCCATCCCGGGCAGCTTGCCGCCGCCGAGACGCTGCGGCGGACCCTGGCAGATTCACCCGCCATCGCATCTCATCGGGATTGCCCTCGGGTCCAGGACGCCTACTCGCTTCGTTGCATGCCCCAGGTGCATGGGGCAGCCCGCGAGGGCTGGCGCTTCGCCGCGGAGATCCTGCAGCGCGAGATGAATTCGGTCACCGACAATCCATTGGTGTTTCCCGACTCGGGCCAGGTGGTCAGCGGGGGCAACTTCCACGGAGCCCCGGTGGCCTTGGCCCTGGACGCGGCCGCCGTGGCCCTGGCGACCCTGGGGACGATCTCCGAGCGCCGCTGCGATCGCCTCCTGGCGGGTCAGGATGGCCTGCCCTCCTTCCTGGCCGTCAACCCGGGGTTGCACTCCGGTCTGATGATCGTCCAGTACACGGCGGCAGCCCTGGTGAACGAGAACAAGGTGCTGGCTCATCCTGCCAGCGTGGATACGGTGCCCACCTCGGCGGGTCAGGAGGATCACAACTCCCACGGGCCGACCGCAGCCCACAAGCTCGAACAACTCGTCTCCAATCTGGAGCGGATCCTGGCCTGCGAGTGGGTCTGCGCCGGGCAGGCATTGGAGAACCGACGCCCCCTCCGCTTCGGTCCAGGCACCGAGGCCGGGCTGGCCGTGCTCCGGCGGGTGGTCCCCGTCCTGGAGGGCGATCGTCCACCCTATGGGGACCTGGAGGCCGCACGCTCCCTGCTGGAGGAGGGGACCCTCTGGTGTGAGGTGCAGGAGGTGCTGGGCCCGCTTCCCTGAGAGGTGGGGCAGGGGAACTCCTGACCCAGGCAGAAACCGCTTCGAGATCTCAAGATGGGTGAGGTTGCACGCCGTGGCAAGGAAGCCCCGACTCCGCTCCGACTCGGATTCCACTGAAAACGCTGCCGAAATGACCGTGGAGGCCAGGCTGGGTCGCCTGGAGACCGAGGTCGAGGACATCAACCTCACCGGTTCGGTCCAGGCCAAGGATCTTCAGACCCTGCGGGCCCGGATCGAGCAGCTCAAGGCCGAGATGGATGAGATTTCCGAGGGAGCCTCGGCCGAGGACCTGGCGCGGGTGGAGGCGGCCCTTTCCGCATTGGATGGCCGCCTGCAGGACGTCGAGTCTTCGCTCATCTCTCGAGCCGCCGAGATCGAGTCGGTGCGCGAAGACCTGGCCCAACACAACCAGCAGGCCGTCGAGGCTGCCGAGAAGACGCGAGAGCGCCTGGACGAGATGGCTCGAGGGGAGGACGCGGCTGGTCGGCTGCAGGAGGCCCTGGAGCCCCTGCGAGCGGACCTCGAAAAGCGCCTGGACGGGGTCCGCAGCGAGATCGAGAAGGGCGGGACCTGGGCTCGGCTGGAGGATCTCGAGAAGCTGCAGGAGGGGCTCTCCGGGCGTCTGGAGGACGTCTCAGGTCGCGTGGAGGCCACCCGCCAGACCTTGCGCACCGAGCTGGATTCGGTCCACGAGGTCATGCGGGCCGACCTGGACAACCTGCGTCAAGATGCCCGGGCCTCGGCGCCCGTCGAGGAGCTCAAATCCCTGCAGGCCGAACTGGCTGGCCTGAAGGCCTCGTTGGGGGATGCCGGGGACCTGGGGCAGAAGGCTCGGGAAGCCCTGGAATCGGTGACCGGGTTGGAGGAACGCCTGCGTGAGACCGAGGCCCGCTTCCAGGCCCTGCACCAGAGGGTGGACGAAGCTGCCTCCCGCATCGAGGGCCAGCTCGAGAAGATCGATCTGGCCACGCGCCTGGCCACCCAGTTGGATGAGCGGGTCCGCAAGGTGGGCGGGGCGGTGGAGTTCGGCGGTCTGGGCGGGGACCTGGAGTTCGACGAACCCGACACCGAGGGCCTGGGCTTCGAGTTGACGGATCTCTTGCAGGTGATGATCAAACATCAGGCCTCGGACCTGCACCTGAAGGTCGGGACGCCGCCGACGGTCCGTCTGGATGGGGAGTTGATCCCCGTGGGCAATCAGGTCCTCTCGCCCAAGGATGCGCGGTACCTGATCCTGACGGCGATGGCTCCCCACCAGAGACGCCAGCTCGGCCGCAAGCGCGAGGTCGACTTCGCCTACGCCACGTCGGCGGCCCGCTTCCGGGTCAACGCCTTCCTGGAGAGAGGAAACCTCAGCGCCGCCTTCCGAATGCTGCGCACCGAGATGCCCAGCCTGGAGGACTTGGGGCTGCCGGCCATCCTCAAGACCCTGGCCTCCCTCAACAACGGGCTGATCCTGGTCACGGGGCCGGCCGGGAGCGGCAAGTCGACCACCCTGGCGGCCTTGATCGACTACATCAACACCACGCGCAAGACCCACGTGATCACGGTCGAGGACCCGATCGAGTTCTTCCACAAGGACAAGCTCTCGTTGATCACCCAGCGAGAGGTGGGCACCGACACGTCTTCGTTTGCGGACGCCCTGCGTCAGGCCCTGCGCCAGGATCCCAATGTGATCATGGTCGGCGAGATGCGGGATCCCGAGACCATCATGACCGCCGTGGTCGCCGCTGAGACGGGACACCTGGTCCTCTCGACCCTGCACACGCCGAACACCGTCCAGGCCGTCGACCGCATCATCGATAGCTTCTCGGGGGAATTGCAGCGCCAGTTCCGCCTGCTCCTTTCCAACAGCCTCAAGGGGGTGGTGTCGCAGCGTCTGCTGACCCGGGCTGACGAGAAGGGGCGGGTCCCGGCCACCGAGGTGATGGTGGTGACGCCGACGATTTCCTCCCTGATCCTGGAGGGAAAGACCGAGGAGATCTACCCCTATATCCAGCAGGGCACCAGCGACGGGATGCAGACCTTCACCCAGTCGTTGTTGCGCCTGTACGAGGCCGGCCTGATCAACAAGGAGGAAGCCCTCTTCCACGCCGACCAGCCGACCGAGTTCCGTCTGGGGGCGGAAGGCCACTCCACGGCCACCTCTTCGGGATTGGCCGACGACACCCTGATGAACTGGTTGTAGACCATGGCCATCGCGTTCGGGAGCTTCGGCGATCCCTTCGCCGATCCGGTGGCGGCTCCGGAAGCCCCCACGGTTCGGTCTCGCATCGGGCAGATCCGTGAGGCCGTGGATCGGGTGTGCCTGGCCACCGGTCGGGACCCCAATTCCGTCCGCCTCCTGGGGGTGACCAAGACCCTGACCCCCAACCAGATTCGTCCGGCCCTGGAGGCCGGTCTGGAGGACCTGGGCGAGAACTACATCCAGGAGGCGCGCGAGAAGGCCACCCGCCTTCCCGGGGCGCGCTGGCACCTGATCGGGCACCTGCAGCGGAACAAGGTCAACCTGGCGGTGGATCTGTTCGAGACCATCCACACCCTGGATTCGGTCTCCCTGATCCGTCGTCTGGACCGGCGCTGTACCGAGCGGGGACGCAACCTGCCCTGCCTGCTCCAGGTCCGCCTGGGGGACGAGGAGACCAAGCACGGGATCGACCCCGACCAGGTCTTTTCGCTTCTGGATGAGCTTCACTGCGACCCGCCGCGTTCGCTGCGCCTGGTCGGCCTGATGACGATCCCGCCTCCAGGACCCGACGCCGAAGCCAGCCGGCCGCATTTTCGCCGGCTTCGAGAACTGCTCGAGGCCATCCTGGATCGCGACTACTCCTTCTGGCACGGCCGGGAGCTCTCGATGGGCATGAGTGACGACTATCTGGTCGCAGTCGAAGAAGGCGCGACCATGATCCGCCTGGGTCGGGCCATCTTCGGAGAACGCTGATCCGGTGTGGTCGCGGTCTTGCCTGCGGCAGGAGGAAACCGGGGCCTTTGACTTGAATTGCCGTCAACGGTCCGTGCCCTCTTCGTCTCGCTCCTCCGCAGCGGGGCCGGTGCGGGCGATCCGGATCGACGGAGGTGTCGAGTGGGTGCCAGCATGATGGAGAAGCTCCGTCGTTTCTTCACGATGGACGAGGAATACAGCCAGTCGGAGGAGATCTCCTCGGATGCGGCCATGGCTGCGCCTCCGGTCGGCGCCCGGCGCGAGGGTCGGGCTCGGGGCACCCTGATCGGCCTGCCCTCTCCCAAGAAGCAGGAGGTCCTGATCCTGGAGCCCGGCACCTTTGCCGAGGCGCGTGAGATTGCCGAGGCGCTCAAGGTCAAGAAGTGCATCATCCTGAACATGCGGCGGACGGACAAGGAGCTGTCGCGACGCATCGTCGATTTCCTCTCGGGCATCTCCTATGCCCTGGACGGGTTCACCCAGAAGGTCGCCGACCAGATCTACCTCTTCACCCCCAGCCACATCGAGATCTTCGTCCCGGATCGCCAGACTCCTGAGGCCGTCGGAACGGGCACCATGATGGGGGGCACCGGGGTGAGCGGGATGCCGGGGGTCGGCGGGGCGCCTGGAACGGACTACGATTCAGGAGGCTATGGGGCGGCAGGTTTCCGCTGACCCTTTCGGGGGGCAGGCAGCGTCTCTTGAAGCAAATCGCCCTCTACCTTCACCTGCCTTTCTGTCGGCGTCGGTGTGCCTATTGTGATTTCAACGCCTGGCAGGACCCGGGGGAGGCGACTCGTCGCCTCTATCACGAAGCCCTCCTGGCGGACCTCCAACAGGAGGCCGCTCGGGGGCCCTGGCGGGTCTCGACGATCTTCTTCGGCGGCGGGACGCCCAGCCTCGCCGCACCCCAGTGGATTGCCGAGCTGCTGGAGGCCTGCCGGCGTGGTTTCCACGTGGACCCGGACGCCGAGATCACCCTGGAGGCCAACCCCGGAACCCTGGGCCCTGGCCACCTGGAGCGCCTGAGGGAGGCCGGGGTCAACCGTCTCTCGATCGGGGTCCAGGCCCTGGATGACCGCCTCCTGGCGGGAATCGGTCGGATCCACTCGGCAGACCAGGCGCTCCAGGCTTTGGACCAGGCCCGCCGGGCTGGCTTCGAGAACCTCTCGCTGGACCTGATCTATGGTCTTCCCGGGCAGACGCTGGCCGACTGGCAGGCCACCCTGGAGCAGGCCTTGGCGGCTCACCCCCGACACGTCTCCGCCTACGCGCTGATCCTTGAGGAGGGGACTCCGCTGGAAGCCTCCGTGCGGCGGGGAGAGGTCCGACTGCCCGACCAGGATGCGGTGGCCGACATGGAGGGGAGCCTGCGTCGAACCATGAGGGCCGGCGGGTATCGGCAGTATGAGATCTCCAATTGGAGCCTTCCGGGTCAGGAATGTCGACACAACCTGGTCTATTGGGCCAATGGCGAGTATCTGGGCGTGGGGTGCGGTGCGGCCTCCTATCTTTCGGGCTGGAGGACCCGTCGACTGGCGACACCCGAACGCTACGCCCAGGCGTTGCGCGAGGGCGCCAGCCCCCTGGCCGAGGCCGAGCGCCTGGGGTCGGAGCACGTTTTGAAGGAGACCATGATCCTGGCCCTGCGCACCCGCTGGGGCGTCGACCTGATGCGGCTGGCCCGTCGCTTTGAGGTTCAGGAGTGGAAGCTGCGGGCGTTCTTCGACGGGCTGCCCGGAGGCCTGGTCCGCTGCTCCGGGAAGAGGGTCCGCCTGACGGCCCGGGGGCGCGATCTGGCCAATGAAGTCTTCGTCCCCCTGCTGGGCACGGCCCTGACCCTGCCGGAGCCGGGCGACTCGGCTCTTGGGGGCCGGGCTTCGTGGCCTGGCGGGGTTTCTTGACAGTCTCCGAGGCCGAGTGCTAACGTCCCCTTGGGACGCCAGGTCCGACCAGCCCGACGCGGGCCGGGGAACCTGGCGACCAGAGGGATGACCGTCGTGGCGCTGGACCCCAGGCAGGAACAGGTTCTGCTGGCAGTGGTTCGGGAGTATATCCGGACCGCTCAGCCCGTCAGTTCCTCCTACCTGGTCGAACAATATGGACTGAACTGCAGCTCGGCAACTGTCCGCAACGTGATGGCCCGCCTGGAGGAACTGGGCTTCTTGGGCCAGCCGCACACCTCGGCGGGGCGGATTCCACAGGACCCCGCCTATCGCTACTACGTCGACCGGCTGGTCGAATCCGGGATCGGCACGCCTCCCGAGGCTCCGGTCATCCGCGACGAAGTCGTGGGCGCCCAGGCTGTGCTGGAGACCTTGATGGAGCAGGCCAGCCGCCTGCTCACCCAGACCACCCGGCACACTTCCTTGATCCTGGCCCCCCGCCTGCGGCGCAGCTTCTTCCGCTATCTGCAACTGGTGCCCCTGGGGCCGCGCCGCCTGCTCTTCGTCCTGCTGACCAAGACCGGCTCGGTCGTCGAGAAGATTCTGGAGCTGTCGCTGCCGGTGCCCCCCGATCTTCTCGAAAGGATGACCGAGGCCCTGAACCGCCGGCTGCGCGGGGTTCCATTGATCGACATCTCCCAGGAGCTGCTGGGCGAGATGCGACCGGACGTCGACGAGCAGATCCTTCAGGAGTTGACCCTGGCTGCCCGGGACGACTCGTTGGATTCCGGCGCCCGTCTGGTCCTGGGGGGAACCAGTCGCCTGCTGGACCAACCCGAGTTCCGAGACGTCGAACGCCTGCGCACGATCCTCAAGGTGTTGGAAGAAGAGAAGATCCTGGCTGAGGTCCTGACCAAGACCCTGGACACTCCCGGATTTCGCATCTGGATCGGACAGGAGAATGAACTGGCCGAGATGTCGGGTTGCAGCCTTCTGGCGGTCTCCTACTCGTTGCGGGGAGAACCGGTCGGGACCCTGGGCCTGTTGGGCCCCACGCGGATGCCCTATGATCGGATGCTGGCGATCCTGAACTGCGTGGCCCAGTCGATGAGCCAGCGTCTGGAGAGGATGGGGCCGCTGGCCTGAGTCGCAGGTCCCTTGCGGGCGGGTCGTGAGGGGACGCGTCGGGGAGGCTCTTCCGCCGACTTCCCCCGTCGAAGGCTTCCGGCCGCAGGGGCCTTGTCTTCCTGTCCCGAAGGATCCGGTCGGGTGGGCAGAATCATGCGCAAGGATGCCAGGAAGGGCGACGTGATGGCAGAGAAGAAGCGGATGGAGGGCACGGCTGCCGGGCGGCCCAAGCCCCGGCCTCCCTCGTGGTTCAAGCCTGAGAAGTCCGGTGAGGTTCCCGTGCCAGGCCATCCGGATGCTTCTGTCCCACCCCCGGCGGATCCGCCGTCCGCAGAGTCCGAGGAAAGGGCCGCGCTCCCAGCCCCATCCGGGGAGATGCTCTTGGGTCCTCCTCCAACCCCCGAGGTGGAATCCCTGGATTTCTTCGAGCCACCCGCTGCCAGACCGCTCCCCGAACCGGCCTCGGAGCGCCCGGCTGGGGCCGAAACGGAGGATCTCCCCGACCTTGCCGTGCCCCATCTGAAGCCTTCTTCTGGCGGGCGTCCTACCGAGAAGCCCGCCCCCGAAGAGCCTGCCATCTCGGAGGAACGCCTGGCCGCCGAGTTGGAGCAACTGGACACCATCGTCTCCCAGGTCGAGTGTCTGGCCTATCTCAAGCCTCGGCTGGCCCGGATCCGCAAAGAGGGCTGCTCGCTGACGGACCTCACGGGAATCTACCGGATCGTGTCCCAGGCCCTGCTGGAGCTGATGTTCAAGCAGGTCGAGTCCGTCGGGGCCATGCGCACGGAGTATCAGCGGAAGCTCCGGGAAGAGAAGGAGGCTTTGCTCTTCGCGGAGTCTTCAGACCTGGTGGCCTCGGCGCTGGGCAAGAAGACTCGCCAGGCGCCCGTGGCGCCACCTCCTCCTCCGCCAACGCCCTCGGCCCAGGAGCAGGCGCAGATGGCGGTCCTGCGCAAGCAGATGGAGATCAAGGACGAGTTGCTCCTGGAAGCCCAGGAACGCTACGACAAGCTGGTGCGGGACGTGCAGAACATCCGCTCCCGCCAGGAGAAGGACCTGGAACTCCAACTCCAGAGGTCTCGAGAGTCCTTGTTCCGCAAACTGCTCCCCGTGTTGGACAGCTTCGATGGAGCCCTGGAGGCGGAGGAGCGATTCTCGGACGTGCAGGGCGTGATCCGGGGGCTGCAGGGGATCCACCGTCAACTCCTGGATGCCTGTGAGTCTGAAGGCCTGCAGTCCATCGAGGCGGTGGGCGAAGCCTTCGATCCGAATTTTCACGAGGCCATGGGCCACGTCGAGACCGGGGAGATCCCCGACGACTGCGTCTTCGACCAGATCCGACGGGGGTATCTGTTGGGTGACAAGCTCCTGCGCGCCTCCATGGTTCGTCTGGCCCGCAATCCCGCGGAAACCGGTGCGTCGGTCCCGGGGGCGCTGCCGGTGAACCATGCCGACCCCGCGGCATCGGCGGCCGCCGACGCCGAGCCGGAAGGCCCTGGGGAGGACGCCGATTCGGAACCGGAAGACCTGGTGACCGAGGGGTTGACGGTCGAGGCCTCGCAGAATCCGGCTCGGTTGGACGACGAGGTCGAGCCGCCGCTGGAACCCGCCGTTGCCGATGGAGACGATCTGCTCGTCGAGGTGGTCCAGCCGGACGGACCGGCGGGAGATTGATCGCATATTCCTCTGCGCAAGACGCGAGGAACCCGAGTCGGCCAGGGCGAACCAGAAAGCCGTTGCAACCGGAGATGGGTGTGGCCTGCCTCGCCCCGGCAGCGGGTTTCCCTGAGGGCAGCTTGAATCTGGAGGATACAGCACGATATGACAGGCAAGATTGTCGGGATCGACCTCGGAACCACCAACTCGGTCGTCTCGATCGTCGAGGGCGGTGCGCCCATCGTGATTCCCAGCGCCGAGGGGGACTATCTCTTCCCCTCGGTGGTCGGTTTCTCCAAGTCCGGAGAGCGCCTGGTCGGTTCGGTGGCCAAGCGTCAGGCCATCTCCAACCCGGAGCGGACCGTCATCTCCATCAAGCGGAACATGGGGACCGACCAGCGCACCCAGATCGATGATCGGCAGTACACGCCCCAGGAAATCTCGGCGATGATCCTGCAGAAGATCAAGGCCGATGCCGAGGCCTACCTGGGCTTCCCCATCGAGAAGGCGGTCATCACGGTTCCCGCCTATTTCTCCGACTCTGAGCGGCAGGCCACCAAGGACGCCGGGACCATCGCCGGGATGGAGGTCCTGAGGATCATCAACGAGCCCACGGCCTCCTGTCTGGCCTATGGGCTGGAGAAGGTCGACACCAACGAGGTCGTCCTGGTGTGGGACCTCGGAGGCGGGACCTTCGACGTGTCCATCGTCGAGCTGGGCGGGGGATTGGTGGAAGTCAAGTCCACCGCCGGCAACTCCCGTCTGGGGGGTGATGATTGGGACCAGAGGATCATGGACTGGCTGGTCGACGAGTTCAAGAAGATGCACGGTCTGGATCTGCGGTCCGATCGTCTGGCCATGCAGCGTCTGAAAGAGGCCTCCGAGAATGCCAAGATCCAGCTTTCGACCGAGACCGCGACTCGCATCAACCTGCCCTTCATCGCCGCCGATGCGTCGGGCCCCAAGCACCTGGATGTCGAGCTGACGAGGGCCCGTTTCCAGGAGCTGACGGCCGACCTGGTCGAGAAGTGCGTCGAGCCTGCGATGCGGGCCCTGGAGGATTCGGGGCTGAGGATCCAGGAGATCCAGAAGGTCCTGCTGGTGGGCGGCTCGACCCGCATGCCGGCCATCCAGGACAAAGTCCGCAGCCTCTTCGGTCGCGAACCCTCCCGAGAGATCGATCCGGACAAGGTGGTCGCCATGGGGGCTGCCATCCAGGGAGCGGTCCTGGCCGGTGAGGTCAAGGACATGGTCCTGCTGGACGTCACCTCCCTGTCCTTGGGCATCGAGACCGTGGGCGGCGTCTTCACCAAGCTGATCGAGCGCAATACGCACATCCCGTGCTCCAAGACCCGGATCTTCACCACCGCGGCCGATGGCCAGACGGTGGTCGAGGTGCACGTCCTGCAGGGCGAGCGCGAACTGGCCGCGCACAACAAGTCCCTGGGGCGTTTCGAATTGCGGAACATTCCTCCCGCGCCGCGCGGAGTGCCGCAGATCGAGGTCACCTTCGACATCGACGCCAACGGCATCGTCAACGTCTCTGCCAAGGACATGGCCACTGGGAACAAGCAGAAGATCACCATTCAGTCGCCCACCAACCTGACCAAGGACGAGATCGACCACATGGTCAAGGAGGCGGCCGTCTACGCCGAAGAGGATGGCAAGCGTCGCGAAGAGGCCACGATTCGCAACAAGGCCAACATCGAGCTGGATACCGCCGAGCGCACGATCCGCGACCTCGGCGACCAGATCCCGATCGAGCATCAGCGCAAGCTGCGTGACGCCATCGATCGGCTGCGGATGTCGTTGCAGACCTACGAACTGCAGAAGATCAGCCAGGACACCAAGGTTCTGCAGGATCAGCTCTTCGCGGTCTCGACGGATGCCTACTACTCGCTGGAGACCGGCAAGTCGGCCGGGGCCAAGCCGGGAGGCGCCGGGTCGATCAAGTCCAGCGTGGATGAGCCCGCCGAGGAAGACCTCTTCGGCTGGTTCAAGAAATAGTCGGGTTTCGTTCCGGCGGTTTCCCACCGGGGCTCGGCTCTGCGAAGGGCCGGGCCCCGTTCAGCCTTCGGCCCCTCGGTGTTGATCAGGGAAGGTCCTGGGGGTATGATGGGAGCGTTTTTGACAAGCCTGGAGTCGCGCCGGACCCGGCGGTGAAGGCGCTCCCAGGGAGGAGAACCCCCTCTTGAACATGGCCCAGAAGGACTACTACCAGATTCTCGGCGTTCCTCGGGATGCCAGCGTCAGCGACATCAAGAAGGCCTACAAGCGCCTGGCTCGGCAGTACCACCCCGATGTGGCCGAGGACAAGCAGGAGGCCGAGCGCCGGTTCGGCGAGATGAATGAGGCCTACTCCGTCCTCAGCGACGACGAGAAACGGGCCTATTACGACCGCTTCGGGCACGCTCCAAGCCAGAACGTCGGGCCGGGCGCAGCCGACATGGGGGGGTTCGGTTTCCCCTTCGGAGACCTCTTCGAGACCCTCTTCGATCTCGGAGGTGGCGGAGGGGGACGGGGACGTTCGGCCAACCGGCCCACCCGGGGCCGGGACCTGCGGGTTGGAGTCCGGGTGACCCTTGAAGAAGCCTACACCGGGGCCCGCCGCGAGGTCGCCTACCAGGTCGAGGAAACCTGTCTGAGCTGCCAGGGGCGGTGCACCACCGAGCCGGACGGGGTCCAGACGTGCAAGACCTGCCAGGGGGCCGGCCAGGTCCAGAGGATCGTCAACATCGGTTTCGGCAGCCTGACCCAGGTCGGCCCCTGTCCCGATTGCCGAGGGCAGGGGCGCACCCTGACCAAGCCGTGCTCCGAGTGCCGTGGACGCGGAGTGGTGAATACCCGCAAGACCCTGGAAGTGGCGATCCCTCCCGGCGTGGACAATGGCCTGTCCCTGCGCATCAGCGGCAAGGGGGAGCCCGGCCAGTCGGGCGGCCCGCCCGGAAACCTGCTGGTCACCATCCAGGTCGAGCCCCATCCGAGTTTCGAGCGCCAGGGGGACGACCTGATCCACCGTCATCGGGTGACCTTCACCGAGGCGGCCCTGGGCGCCAGGATTCCGATTCAGCAACTGATCGGCGAGCCCGAACCGATGAAGATGCCTGCCGGCACCCAGAGCGGAACCACCTTCCGCATGAAGGGCAAGGGCATGCCCAGGCTCGGTGGCTCGGGGCACGGCGACCTGCACGTGATGGTCGAGGTCATGGTTCCGACGCGCCTCAACTCCAAGCAGAAGGAGCTCCTCAAGCAGTTTGCCGAGGCCGGCTCGCAGGAGGCCGAGGAGGGGAGCGGGGGATTCTTTGGGAGGATTCGTGATGCCATCTTCGGCTGAACCGGTGCCGGGTGACTGGCTGGAAGTGGAGCTGGAGGCCGATCCGGCCATGGCTTCGGAGTTGGACGTGCTCCTGACCCGGCGCGACCTGGGGGGATGGGTGGTCGAGGCGGAAGAACCCACCCTGAAATGGCTTTTCTACGTCCCCCGCGAGTCGGGGTGGCAGGAGAGGTTGGGGTCCTTGGGGGTCTCGTTGCGGGAGGCCGGGGCTCGCATGGTGGTCCGCCGGTCGGTGGCCGACGAGGACTGGGCCGAGTGCTGGAAGCAGTTCTATCATCCCCGGCGCATCGGGAAGACCCTGGTGATCTGCCCCTCTTGGGAACGCCACGATCCCGCTCCCGAAGAGAGGATGCTGGTCCTGGACCCGGGTATGGCTTTCGGAACCGGTTATCATGCCAGCACGGCCCTGTGCATGGAGCTGCTGGAAGAGCACCTGCTGGTCGCCAGCGCTCCCCGCGTCCTGGACGTGGGAATCGGTTCGGGGATTCTGTCGATTTCGGCCCTCCTGCTGGGAGCCGATCGGGTCCTGGGGGTCGACCACGACCCGGTGGCCGTCCGGGTGGCGCGGGAGAACCTCGAGCTCAACGCCCTGGGCGACCGGGCGGAGGTTCGCCAATTCGAAGGCGTCCCGGACGGAAGTTTCGATCTGATCCTGGCCAATCTGGTGGCTCAGGTCCTGGTGGACCTGGCCGACGATCTCGCCTGTGCTGTGGCCCGAGGGGGGCGACTGGTGGCCGGAGGCATCGTGGAGGAACGCCGCGACGAGGTCGTCCGTGCCCTGCAGGCCGGGGGCCTGGAGCTGGAGGCGGAGCTCGAGCGCGAGGCCTGGGTCGGATTGCGTCTGCGCCGCCCGTGAGGCTGGCCCGGGTCTTCTGCCGAGGGATGACCTCCGAATTCCAACTGGATGAGGAGGCGGCGCACCACCTGGTCGGTGTGCTGCGCCTGAAGGCAGGGCACGAGTTCCTGGCCTTTGATGGAACCGGGCAGGAGGCCCGGGCGCGGATCCTCCAGACCCGGCCCCATGTCCGGGTCGAGGTTCTGGAGATCTGCAGGCCCCAGGTGGAATCCGAGGTCCGCGTGACCCTCTTCCTGGCCCTGGTCAAGGGAGAGCGCTTCGACTGGGCGGTTGAGAAATCCACCGAGCTGGGGGTCTCCAGCCTGGTCCCCATGGTCACCCGTCGGACCGAGGTGCGCCATCCCGGGGAGGAGCGCCGGGGCCGTTGGCAGCGTCTGGCCGTGTCGGCGGCGGCCCAGTCGGGACGCGTCCTGGTGCCTGAAATCGAGACTCCGCTGGACTTTTCCCAGGCCCTGGACCGGGCTTCCGGGTTCGAGCAGGCCTTTGTGCTGGCACCCGGAGGAGCCTCCCTGTCGGGCCCCTGGGCCGAGCGGGTGGCCCTGCTGGTCGGTCCCGAGGGCGGCTTCTCCGACGAGGAGGTGCGTGAGGCGCAGGCTCGTGGCCTGCTCCTGGCGGGGTTGGGACCTCGGATCCTGCGGGTGGAAACGGCGGCCCTGGCAGCCCTGGCCCGGGTTCTCCAGACCTGAGCCGGCCCTGGTTCGGCGGCATCCGCCATCGAGCCAGGAGTCTGGGGGGGGTTCCATCAAGTGCTATCATGGTCGCACGGGGGCCCGTCGGCTTTCCGGATCCCGGTATTCTGGAGGTGTGACCGTGAACCAGAAGTCGACCCGGCAGCTCAGTTCACTTCTGGCCCTGCTCGCGGTTCTGCTGGCCGCTGCGGCGTGGAGCCTGATGCTGATGGGCATGGCCCCGACGCGTCTCTACATCGCGTGTCCCCGAGAGGATCGGATCACCCTGGTCGATCCGGTCCGCCACGAGGTGCTCGGGGCCCTTCACACGGATGCCGGCCCCGAGGAGCTGCTGGTGGGCGGAGGGGGCTGGCGCCTGTATGTGGCCTGTCGCGAAGCGGGGACGGTCCAGGTCTTCGACACGGCGACGCGCCGACTCCTGACCCGCTACGTCATCGGCAGGGCACCCGGCACCCTCAGCCTGGACGAGAAGCGGGGAATCCTCGAGGTGGCCAACGTCGAGGGTGGCCCCAACACCTTGCTCCATCTGGAACCCGACCCGTTGTTGACCTTCGTCTCCAAGACCGTCACCTCCCCATGCGTGGGCGCGATCGACCGCCAACCCACGCGATTCAAGGGAGAGGTCACCGCCGCGATCGCCAGCCGGGTGGAGCTCCCGGAACGAGGTCTCCTGCTCGGCATCTCCGGTGAGGTTCCCGAGGTCCTGGTGGCCGGCATCCAGGACCTGGTCGTGCGTGTTCGGATTCCGATCGGGAAGAACCCCAGTGAGATCGTCGCCGACGACGGAATGACCCGGGCCTTCGTCTCGGTCCGCGGAGAGAACGCACTGGCGGTCCTGGACCTGCAGAGCCTCCGAGTCCTGGCCCGATTGCCCGTCGGTCAGGGCCCCACGCGGCTGCTCAAGCTGCCCGGAGACGAGTTCCTCTATTGCATGAACACCGACGGGGACACGGTGTCGGTGGTGCGCATGGAGGGCCCGGAGGTCTATCGGACCCTGGAAGTGGGGGGGAACCCCCTGGGGGCGGTTTTGTGGAACTCCTTCCGTCGTTGAATCCGGGGGAGCTTCGGCGATTCTGACACGCAGGCTTGGACCGGAAGATTTCTTCTTCGGACGGCTTGACAGGTTCTCGCCACTGTGATTATAATTGCGTTCGTCCGAGGGCGGATAGCTCAGTTGGCAGAGCACCTGCGTCACATGCAGGGGGTCACAGGTTCAAGTCCTGTTCCGCCCACCAGTCCCGAAAGGGACGGACCGACACACACGGGGGCGTGGCCTAGGGGTTAAGGGCGCCGGCCTGTCACGCCGGAGATCGCGGGTTCAAATCCCGTCGCTCCCGCCAGAAGACCTCTCGGGAAGCCGGAAGCGGCTTCCCGAGAGGTTCGTGTCGGAATCACGAGTTCGAGCCGAGATAGCTCAGCTGGTAGAGCACGCGACTGAAAATTGCGGTGTCCCCAGTTCAAATCTGGGTCTCGGCACCAGGCCCCCAGCAGTGAGGGGCCTCTTTTTTTTGTCGGGGTCCAGGAACTCCGCCCTCGTCTGAAGGACCCAAGCCGCGTTCCGAGAACCCTGTCCCCTCAAAAGACAGGTGTTTCCTCCCTGAGAGGCCCTGTAAAGGAGGAGCCGCAGTGGCGACAGGCTTGAAGGACGTCGGCAAGAACACCCCGGTGGCGGAGGTCATCCGCAGGGTGCTGGAGAGCAAGGGAAAACCCGTCACACTCGAAGAGTTGACGGTGTCGGTCCTGGATTCGGCAGGCCGGGATTTCCCCAGCACCCCCTATGATGACATCTCGCTGGTCTACAAGCTGGCTGTCGGCGTCCTGAACTGCCAGGTCTCTTTCGATGAGGTGGGTGGAGTCGTTCCCGTCGTCGAGCGCCTGGAGGAGGAGGGCGAACCGATTCCCCTTCATCCCCGGATGGACTGCGAGGCCCTGAACCGGATCTCCGAGGAGATCCGGCATGTGAAGGTTTGTCTGCCGCATGCCGCGACCTCTCCGGCCCCTGCAGAGGAGAAGCCGCGGAAGAAGAAGTAGCCTGCCGACCCGGTGGATCCGGAAGGAGTGCGTGGCGGAAGGCCGAACTGGAAGCCAACTCCAGGTCCTGGCTCGGGCCACGCGAGGTTGGAAGCCGTGCTTCGTCTCTTCATCGCAGTCGAGCTGGACCCCGAGATTCGGGAAAGGTTGGCCGCGATCCATGAGTGTCTGCCTGCCTCGACGGTCAGATGGGTTCGCCCCGAGAACCTGCACCTGACCCTGAAGTTCCTGGGGGAGGTCCCCCAGGAACGGATTCTGCAGATCCGGGAGGCCCTGGAACGGGTCGCCCACCAGCACTCGCCCCTGGAGTTCGTGCTGGAGGGGGTGGGAGCGTTTCCGGACTTCAAGCGCCCCGCTGTCCTGTGGGTGGGGGTGTCGTCGGGACAGGAGGCGCTGAGGCGGCTGGCCCGGCATCTGGAGCGGGAACTCGAGGGCCTGGGGGCGCGGCCCGACAAGCGAGGCTTCCTGGGGCACGTGACCCTGGGGCGGGTCACCCGCCCCGGTCAGGCACCCCTCCCGGAGCAGGCCATCCGGTCCCTGGCAAGCGGTCCTTTGGGAACCGGTCGCGTGGCGGAGTTCTGCCTTTTTTCCAGCCAGCTTCAACCCACCGGCCCGGTCTACTCGGTCCTCCATCGGTTTCCCCTGGGCGCGCCGGCGCAAGCAGCGCTTCGGCCGGGGGATTCCGGTCCACATATCCGGCGGCGCTCAGGCGTGCCGCCCCGGCGGACCAGGGATTGACCTGGGACGCAACCTGGCGAGGTGCACAATGGACAAGCAGAAAGCTCTGGAAATGGCCATCGGTCAGATCGAGAAGGCCTTTGGCAAGGGTTCGATCATGAAGCTGGGAGAGGCCTCCTCCCGATTCGAGGTTCCTGTCATCCCCACCGGCTCGCTGGCCGTCGATGTGGCATTGGGGATCGGCGGAGTCCCGCGGGGTCGGGTCAGTGAGATCTACGGCCCGGAGTCCTCGGGCAAGACCACCCTGGCTCTCCAGGTGGTGGCAGAAGCCCAGAAGCTGGGCGGGATCGCTGCCTTCATCGATGTCGAGCACGCGCTGGACCCCAACTACGCCCAGAACCTGGGCGTCAACACCGACGAACTGTACGTGGCCCAGCCCGACACCGGCGAGCAGGGCCTGGAGATCGTCGAGACCCTGGTTCGTTCCAACGCGGTGGACGTGGTGGTGGTGGACTCGGTGGCGGCCATGGTGCCCCGCGCCGAGATCGAGGGCGAGATGGGCGACTCGCATGTCGGTCTCCAGGCGCGCTTGATGTCCCAGGCCTTGCGCAAGCTGACGGCGGTCATCTCCAAGAGCAAGACCGCGGTCCTCTTCATCAACCAGGTGCGCGAAAAGATCGGGGTGATGTTCGGCAACCCCGAGACCACGCCGGGCGGGCGGGCCCTGAAGTTCTACGCCTCCGTACGCATGGAGGTCCGCAGGATCGACAGCCTCAAGCAGGGCTCCGAGAATGTGGGTAACCGCGTCAAGGTCAAGGTGGTCAAGAACAAGCTGGCCCCGCCCTTCAAGGTGGCTGAGTTCGACATCCTCTTCGGCAAGGGCATCTCTCGGGAGGGCAGCCTTCTGGATGTGGGTCTTGAAGCGGGGGTCCTGTCCAAGTCGGGAACCTGGTTCTCGTTTGGAGACACCCGCCTGGGACAGGGTCGCGACAACGCTCGGGCCTGGCTGGAGGAGAATCCCGAAGCGGCCGATGCCATCGAGCGCAAGGTGCGTGAGATCCTGGGTGGAGTCACGTCACCCCCGGTCGAGACGAAGGTCTGAGCTTGTCCGGCGGCGACCCGATGGATCTGCGCGAACGAGCCATGCGAATCCTTCAGGTTCGCGACCATTCGTGCGAGGAGCTGCGTCGCAAGCTCCTCGCACGGGGGCTGGGGCCGGAAGGCCTCGACAGCCTGCTGGAAGACCTGGTCCGGATGGGCTACCTCGACGACCGCCGTTTCGCCGTTCAGTTCGTCCGGGAGAGGACCCGTCGGGGGATGGGCCGGGTGCGTGTGGGGCGGGAACTGGAACAGCGAGGCGTCGACGCGGATCTGGCCCGCCAGGTCCTGGACGAGGTCCTTCCGGCCAATGAGTGCGAATCGGCCCAGGCCCTGGCGGAACGTCGATCCCGGGCGGGGCGGTCGCTTCAGAGCACGGCGCGCTTCCTGGCCCGTCGGGGCTTCTCGGCTGCGACCATCCGCCGGGTTCTGGGCGAGGTCTTCTCGGGCGACTGAACGTTCGAATTCTGGGGCGCTTTTGTTGACACGGATCCACGTGGGTCGGTACAATCAGGTTTACTGCGTGTAGTGCTGTTCTTGGACGCTCGGCCTGCACGGGTGTTTTCGCTGGCCAGTCGGCCTTCGGGCCGGCGGGAGGGCGAAAACCAGTTCCCCAGGAGGTGAGCCCGCCATCGAGCCCGTCACTTTGATCGTGATGGTCGGGGCTTGCTTGCTCTGCCTGGCCGCCGGCTTCATGACTGGAAGTCGCATCGAGCAACGGAAACAACAGGCCGCCGGACAGACGGCCGAGGATATTCACAGGAACGCCTTGCGGGAGGCGGAGGCCCTCAAGAAGGAGCGCCTCCTGGAGGCCCGGGACGAGAGCCAGAGACTGCGTGAAGAGAACGAGCGGGAGCGGGACGAGGTTCGGGGACAACTCCAGGCCTCGGAGATGCGGCTCCTGCAGCGTGAGCAGTCGTTGGACAAGAAGGATGAACAGCTCGATCGACGAGAGCAGCGGCTGATCAGCCAGGAACAAGAGCAGGAGAAGCTTCGCCAGCAACTCGCCCAATCGGCAAGCATCCTTCGGGAAGCACTGGAGCGCAATGCCCAGTTGACCACCGAAGAGGCGCGCGCCGAGCTATTCTCCCAGGTGGACCGCGAGAATCGGCTCTTCCTGGCGCGCAGGGTGCGCCAGGCCGAGGAGGCGGCCAAGGACGAGGCGGACCGCAAGGCCCGTCGCATCATCAGCATGGCCATCCAGAAGTGGGCCTCCGAACAGGTCGTCGAGTCGACCGTCTCGGTTGTGAACCTGCCTTCGGATGAGATGAAGGGGCGGATCATCGGGCGCGAGGGCCGGAATATCCGCATGCTCGAGAGCCTGACGGGGATCGACCTGATCATCGACGACACCCCTGAGGCCGTCATCCTGTCGGGCTTCGACCCGATCCGACGGGAAGTTGCCCGGATGGCCCTCGAGAAGCTGGTGCAGGATGGACGAATCCACCCCGCCCGGATCGAAGAGATGGTCGAGCGCGCTCGCAAGGAGATGGACGAACGGATCGTCCAGGAAGGCGAGCGGGCGGCCCTGGAGGCAGGGGTGACCGGACTTCATTCCGAGCTGATCAAGCTGCTGGGGCGTCTTCGCTTCCGGGCTTCGTACGGCCAGAACGTCCTCTTCCACTCGCTGGAGGTCTCCTTCCTGTGCGCGCATATGGCCGCAGAGTTGGGGGGGGACGTGCAACTGGCCGGACGCGCGGGTCTGCTTCACGATCTCGGCAAGGCCGTGACCGCCGAGATCGAAGGCCCCCATGCCCTGGTCGGGGCTCGGCTGTGCGAGAAGTACGGGGAGTCGCCCGAGGTGGTCCACGCGGTGGAGGCCCATCACGAGGACGTCGAGCAGCGCACCGTCGAGGCCATGCTCGTCCAGGCCGCGGATGCCATCTCAGCGGCCCGACCGGGGGCGCGGCGCGAGAACGTCGAGACCTACGTCAAACGTCTGGAGAAGCTCGAGAAGATGGCGACCTCTTTTGAGGGAGTCGAGCAGACCTACGCCATCCAGGCGGGCCGTGAGGTGCGCATCCTGGTCCGCCCCGAGGCCGTCGATGACCTGGGGGCCACCCGGCTGGCGCGCGAAGTGGCCCGCCGGATTGAGGAGGAGATGCAGTATCCTGGCCAGATCAAGGTGACGGTCATCCGCGAGACCCGTTCGCACGAATATGCCCGGTGAGGAGTCGCGGCAGGCGGTCCGTTTCCTGACCGCTCTTCTGGTGACCCAGCCCGCAGTGGGGGCGGCCCAGTTGATTCAGGCGGATCCGCACGAGGGCCCCCTGCTCAGCCTGGAGTTCTTCCTGCATCGTCGCCTGGGCACGGCCCGCTTCCGCGAGTTCTCGCGGGAGGTTCGTGAGGCCCACAAGGTGTTCTCGATGTTGAAGGGCCTGGACGCACCCGTATTGAAGGTCCTTCGTGCCGGAAGTCCGCGCCGGTCCGCCTCTTCGGAGTCCTTCGAGTCCTCCGAGGATCTTCAGGAACGGGTCTACTCGGTGTTGGTACAGCGGGATCTCCGCACCCTGGTTGTGGAGGATTTCTCGCTGCTGGTCGACGTGGTTGAGGACGAACTCGAGCGGGACCTGGTGATGGGCGAGGACTATGAGGAGGATGACGACGGCTATCAGGAGGAGGTGCTGGCCACCTCCCTGGAACGCATCCGCTTCCTCCCTCACACGATGGATCTGGTGGGATACCGCGATGGCCTGAGAGTCCTGGTCTACAGCCTGCGACAGGACGGACCCGAAACGCCTTGAAGTTCGAACTGCATTGTCACAGCACGGCCTCGGACGGGACGCTGACCCCCGAGGAGCTGGTTGAGCGGGCCCTGCAAGAAGGCTTGGAGGCCCTGGCGATCACCGATCACGACACCGTCGCAGCGTATGACCCTGCGCGACGGGCGGCAGCCGGCTATCGGCTGGAGGTGGTTCCGGCGGTGGAGATCAACTGCGAGGAGGGGCCGTTGGATGTCCACATCCTGGGCTACGGTCTCGACCCCACCTCGCCGCCCTTCCTTCGCACCCTCGCTTCACTTCAGCGATCGCGAGTCCGGCGCATGGGCGAAATCCTCCTCCGGCTTCGGGACCTGGGGGTTCCGGTTCGCGAGGAGCGGGTCCTGGCCTTCGCCGGTGGCATGAGCGTCGGACGCCCGCATGTGGCCAGGGCGATGGTCGAGGCCGGACACGTTTCCGACCTGGCCGCAGCCTTTGACTTCTACCTGGGGCAGGGGAGGCCGGCCTTCGTTCCTCGCAGAAACCTTCGTCCGCTCCAAGCCATCCAACTGGTCCAGGAGGCTGGCGGAGTGGCCATCCTGGCGCATCCAGGTCAGATCGGGGACGAGAGCCTGATCCGTGCCTTGGCGGCGGCAGGTCTGCAGGGGCTGGAAGCCTTCCACCCCTCGCACCCTCCACTGCTCTGTCAGCATTACCAGGAACTGGCCGGGAGCCTGGGTCTGCTGGTCACCGGGGGGTCCGACTATCACGGTCCGAAGCAGCGCCACCGGGTTGACCTGGGTGGAGTGTGGTTGCCCCCGGAGACCTACCCGCGGCTCCGCCAGGCCGCGGGGCGAGGAGCGTGGGGCTCGGCTTGAACCTGTTGCCTGGAGGTCGCCATTCATGCAGGATCACGAGGAATACACCACGTCGGTCCGAGGCCTGCGAGAGGTGGGGGCCCGCTTCCTGACCCTGGAGGCCTTCTCGGGTGAGGGAGGGGAGGTCGAAATCGTCTGCCACTTCTCGCTGAGGGACGAGGTGCAGACCCTCTCGACCCGCACGGTGGACCGCACGGTCCCCTCGCTCTTCTCCTTCTTCGGCAACGCCGACTTCCCCGAGCGCGAGGCGGCCCGCTCGTTTGGCGTGAAGTTCCTGGGCCATCCCAACCTGCCTCGCAGCGGAGAATCCCGATGAGCCCATCCAGAACCTTCTTGATCCTCCTGGGCCTGGTGTTCGTCTTTCTTGTTCCGCCGGGCCTGGCCCAGTCGATTCAGGCCACCCAGGATTACAAGCTGGGAAGGGTCCTGGCCTCGGGCGGCCGTTGGGAGGAAGCCCTGGTCGCCCTCGAACGTGCCCTCAAAGAGGATGCGAACCATGCCGATGCCCTCTACCTGGCCGGTTTGTGTCACGCCAACCTCGAGCAGTATGACCAGGCCGTCGCGCGCCTCCGGCGGGTGACCGAGTTGCGACCCGAGTTCCTGGCTGCCTGGGGACATCTGTCCCGACTGCACGTCGTGCAGAAGCAGTATGACCAGGCCCGGGACGTGCTGGGTTCCTTGGGCAAGGTTCGAGGCGGGGCTCCGGAGTCTCACTACGGCTTCGGGGTCCTGGCCTGGGCCGAGAATCGCCTGGACGTGGCCGAAACCGAATGGCGAGAGGCCATCCGACTCAGCCCGGGAATGGCCAAGGCCCACCACAACCTGGGCATCCTCTACCGCGAGAAGGGAGACCGGGCACGTGCCCTGTCGGCCTTGCAGGATGCGGTTCGTCTGGACCCCGAAAGCCCGCTCTATCGCCTCAATCTCGGCTGGCTGCAGGTGGACATGGGCAACCGGGTCGATGGGATGGCCAACCTGGACCGGGCGCGCTCCCAGACCGAGCGTCACGACCTGGCCAGTCTGGCCCTGGCCGTCCAGATGTTCTTGCACAATCACCCCGAGCAGGCCGAGAAGGCCGCCGCCCGCGCCCTGGAGGCCAATCCGGACCTGACCATGGCCCTGGTCTTGAGGGCGCGCGCTCTGGAGGCCCTCAAGCGGCTGCCCGAGGCCCGCACGCTGTACGAGCAGGCCTTGGAACAGGATGCCACGCTGGGGGAGGCCCGACGAGCCCTGGAGCGCCTGCCGGCGTCGTCCGCTCCCTCCGAGCCGGATGCACCCGTGGCGCCGGCCGCTCCTGGCGAGCCGGGCGCACCTGAGGCGCCGACTGTTCCTGGCGAGCCGGGCGCACCTGAGGCACCGGCCGCTCCCTCCGAGCCGGCGGTGCCCGGGACCGCCCCGGAGTCCTGAGGGCTTTCTTGAGACTGCGCACGCTGGGCCTTCTGGCCCTCCTGGTCTGGGGACTGGCCTGTGCGGGGCCCTCCCGGCAGCCCGAACCGCTTCGCCTGGAGTTCTGGACCATCCAACTGCGCCCCCGCTTCGACGACTACATGAATGGCGTCGTCGCGGCCTTCGAGGCCGCCAACCCCGGGGTTCGCGTGGACTGGATCGATCTGCCCCAGAAGAGCATCCTGCAGAAGCTCATGGCCTCCATCGCGGGGGGGGTGCCTCCGGATCTGGTGAACCTGAACACCGGCACAGCGCTCCTCCTGGCCCAGAACGACGCGCTCCACGATCTGGGCTCGGCTCTGCCACCATCGGCTCGAGAGCTCTACTTCGAGAACCTCCTGGAAGCCGGGCGCCATCGGGAAGGACTGTATGCCCTTCCATGGTACCTTTCCACCCGGGTCCTCATCTACAACAAGGACCTCCTGGCTCGAGCCGGGCTGGACCCTGACAGGCCGCCTCGCACCTGGGGCGAGGTCGCCGAGGTGGCCAGGGCCGTCCGCGCCAGGACCTCCGCCTACGGATACATCCCCGTGGTGCGGATTGTGGACGACTGGAGGATGTGGGGAGTCCCGATCTGGGACCCGGCCACCAGGCGCGCTCTCTTCAACACGCCGGCCGGGGCGGCCCGCCTGGCGTGGTACGCGCGCCTGTATGAGGAGGGCGTGATTCCCCGCGAGAGCCTGACCGAGGGCTTCCAGGGGGCTCTGGACCGCTACAAGCAGGGCGCCCTGGCGCTCTTGGAGGCCGGCCCGCAGCTCCTGCTCAAGATCCAGTCCGATGCCCCGTCGGTCTACGCCCGGACGGGGGTGGCCCCCTTGCCCGAGACACCTGCGGGCACCTTGCCGGCCTCCTTGATGAATCTGGTGGTCCCCCGCTCGGCGCCTCATCGAGACCTGGCCGTGAAGTTCGCTCTCTTCCTGACCAGTCCGGCCAATCAGTTGGCCTTCGTCCGGGAGGTGCCGCTCCTGCCCTCGACCCGCCAGACCGCGCAGGAGGACTTCTTCCGCCTGGGCAAGGGCGAGCCCCTGCAGGACGAGGCCATCCGCCTCTCGCTGCGGCAACTGCCTCAGGCTCGAGACTTCTCGCTGGGCCTCGACCATCAGCAGGATCTGGAGCGCCTTCTCAAGGAGGCCGTGGAGGCAACCCTCTATGGCCGTCTGGAGGCGGGGGAGGCCTTGAACCAGGCGGCCCTGGAATGGAATCGGACCATGGGCCTTCCTTGAAGGGGCGACAGGGGGGCTGCCGAAGGGGGCGCCCCGTCATGCGCAGCGATTCACGATGGACCGTGGCCGAACTCCGGGAGGAGGTCCTGGCCTTCCGAGACGCTCGGGACTGGGCTCAGTTCCATCAGCCCAAGGACCTGGCCCTGGCTCTCTCGATCGAGGCGGCGGAGGTCCTGGAACTCTTCCGTTTCAAGACCGACGTGGAGGTCCGCGCCCAGGTCGAGAAGCGCGACGTCACCGACCTGGGGCACGAACTGGCCGACGTCCTGTACTGGGTCCTGCTCTTGTCCCACGAGACCGGCATCGACCTGGCCCAGGCCATGGAGGAGAAGCTGGCCTTCAATGCCCGACGCTATCCCGTCGAACTCTCCCGGGGGCGCAAGGAGAAATACACCCTCCTGCACGACGATCAGGAGACTGCCGAGCCCACGGGCGAGGCCGTCCCCGAGAAGGGCTCAGACGAACCCGACCCTCCCGTTCTGAAGCCGACCTTGATGCCCGGCGACCCGCGCCGCAAGGCGGCTCCTCTCCTGCGCAGGAGCGGGGATTGCGGTGAGGATGCCCGCGCTGGACTGGAGTCTGCCGGAGTCCCCGCGAGCCCTGCGTGAGATCTCCTGGCAGCCTGGTGGCCTGGCTGTTCATGGCCCCGGCCCTGTTGGTGCTGGGTCTCTTCACCTTCTACCCCATCCTCTGCGGCGTGCTGCTGGCGTTCTTCGATTTCAGCATGCTGCGCCACACGCCGGAGGGACTTCTGGCTCCTCCGCGTTTCGTGGGGCTGGAGAACTTCCAGCGCCTGCTGCACGACCGCTACTTCTGGACGGCCCTGGCCAACTCCATCCTCTACCTGCTGGTGGTCCCGGTCCTGCAGATCCTCTCGATCCTGATTGCGGTCGCCGTGAACCAGCCTCTGCGTGGAGTCCGCTTCTTCCGGACGGCCCTGTACGTGCCGGTGGTCACCTCGGTGGTGGTGGTGGGTATCGCCTGGAAGTGGGTCCTGCGCTCGGATGGGCTGGCCAATCGCCTTTTGGAAGCCTTGGGAATCGGCCGCCTGGCTCAGCTCCTGGGAGTTTCGGACTTCCTGCCGGTCCCCTGGTTGACGGATCCCGACTGGGCGCTCTTCTCGGTGATGCTCGTCACCCTCTGGCAGGGGCTGGGCTACTACATGATCCTCTACCTGGCGGGGCTGCAGACCATCCCCTCGGAGCTGGAGGAGGCGGCCCGGCTGGATGGAGCAGGCTTCTGGGCCGTCTTCACCCGGATCACCTTGCCCATGCTGCGTCCCACCCTTGTGCTGTGCACCATCCTGTCGTGCATCTCGGCCTTGAAGGTCTTCGGCGAGATCTATGTGATGACCGGAGGGGGGCCTCAGAACGGGACCCTGACGATGGTTTTCTACATCTACAACCGGGCCTTCGAAGGATTCGAGATGGGGTATTCCGCCGCCCTGGCCCTGGTGCTGGCCATGGTGGTCGGGCTCATCTCCTACGTGAATGTGCGCTGGTTCCAGGAGGGCGGCATGCAGGGCTATGACTGAGCCTCAGGTGTCGAATTCGCCGGCTCGTTCCGAGCGGGGCTCGGGTGACGACACGGAGTCGGGAGGAAGGTAGTCGAGCTGGCCGGGGGGTGGAGCCGGGATGGCCCGCACGGTTGCCGACGGGGTTGCGGACGGGCCCGGTTCTCCGGGAAAGGCTGCATCAGACCCGGTCCGATTCGGCAAGGAAACCTCGGGCGCTCCCTCCGGGCTGGCTGCTGGCGGATTTCCCCGCATCGGGTCCTGCAGCCCCGGGGCCGGTGGCTTCCCCTCCATGCCGGACATCCACAGAATGCCTGCCAGGACGGCCAGGATCACGAGGGCCAGGATGGCGGAGGCGATCTGGTTCACCCTCCGGAGCTGTTCGCCTGTGCTGTTCATGGACCTACCTCCCCAACACGAAGACCTGGGTGTTCAGCCGGGCCACATCCTGCCCCCGGGTGCACGAGAACTCCAGCTCGAAGAGGTCGGGCGCCCGCCAGATGGCACGCAGGCTGGCCGAGTCCATGCTGGCCAGGACTCCGTCCACGGTGTCGGCCACCGAGCCCGAGGAGGTCCAGGTCTTCACCTCCCGACGCACCGTCCCCCCCGTGACGTAGTAGCGGACGGTCCTGTAGTAGCTCGGATCCTGCGGATCGAAGGACGAGTCGAGCGGATCGTAGCGCGCCGGGTCGGGCTCGGTGAAGACCAGCTCGTCGGCGATGGGGGAGTGGGCGTTGGGCGTCAGCACCGCGGTGGGGTCGACGGCCGGCGAGATGCGGCGATAGCCCGTCGAGGTGGACGCCGGGGCGGGATTGGGGATGCCCTGGCGCAGCTCGTTGGCCACCGTCCCCGCCACCAGTCGGCAGGACGACACCGCGTCCACCGTCGAGGAGATGGTGCGCCAGTATCCCAGGGTCAGGTTCAGTCCTGCCAGGGCCGTGGTGGAGAAGAGGCCGAAGAGGGCCACCACCACGACGATTTCGGACAGGCTCAAGGCACGCGGACGGCGCATGGTCAGCACTCCTCTCAAGGGGCCAGGTAGCTGCGGAGCACCCACAGGTGGGACCGCACCCCTTCGACCCAGGTGACTTCGACCTGGACCAGTTGCAGGTTGGGATGCCCGTCGACGGATTCACCCCACCACCGGCGACGCATCGAAGCGTCGGAGTAGGGGTAGTCGACCAGGGCCACCCCCGAGAGTCGCTGGTTCTGGTGGAGCAGTTCGTCCAGCTTCTGCTCAGCCTGATACAGAGCCTGGCTGGACATGGTGCTGACCTTCTGCACGCGGGCCGCCGCCGGCATGCATCCCAGAAGGCCCAGGATGGCCACGGCCAGGACACCGAAGGAGACCAGGACCTCGATCAGGGAAAGGCCTGGAGGACGGCGAGCCATGGCGGTTCCTCCTCTCATGGCAGTCTCTCCACCGCGCCGGTGCTGGCGTGAACCTTCCAGCGAACCGAGCTTCCCGTCGCGGAGCTGCTCAGGGTGATCTGGCGGTCGGCGGCGAGGGTCCCGGCACCGGTGAACTCGATTTCCTGCGGGGAAGCGGGTGAGAGCGTGACCTGCAGGTCCCGATCCATCTCACGCTGATGGGTCAGGCGGGTGCCGACCAGGACCTGCCAGTTGGCCTTGGAGGTCGGCGTGGCCTCATGGAAGAGGATCTGGGCCCCTCCGGCGTTGGGCGCGGCCTGGCGTGCGTTGCGGAGGGCTCCTTCCAGTTCCATGCTGGCGGTGTTCAGGCTGCGCTGGGCCAGGGCCCGGTTGCCCCCGAGGGTGACCAGGGCCAGGAGAATGGCGCCGATCGCCAAGGCCACGACGAGTTCGATGACGGTGAAGCCTCTGTTCTTCCTCATGACCCTCCCAGGGACCCCCGATCGATCAAGCTTTGAATCTGCAGGTTCCCGGTGGTCGGGAAGTTCAGGGGCGGGGTGCTGGGCAGCTTCTCGTCATAGATGTAGTTCTTCGAGTAGCCGGTCGAGACCGCGTTTCCACTGAAGGTGCCGATGGCTCCCCGTGCGGACTGGACGATGCCTCCGAAGACGTGCAGGACGCCGCGGGGAGAGCCCGAGTTGTAGTCCGGGACCCTGAAGGAGCCGTTCAGGGCCATCATGACGCCGTGCACGTAGCGGTCCTTTCGCTGGTTCGGGGAGGACTCCACCAGGATGTCCTGCTGTCCGACCAGGCCCAGCACGTCCCGGCTGGGGTCGGCGTAGACCAGGTCGCCGTTCAGGTGCACGGTCTTGGTGGCGCCGACCGTCACCCGGCCCTTGACCGTTCCGCTGGCGTAGAGTTCGCCGTTCACGTGCAGGGTCACCCCGGGCAGGGTGTCCGAAGGGATGGTCTCGACGTTCTTCCAACTGTTTCCCGTCCTGCGTCGCACCAGCACCGTCCCGTTGTCCCGGAACTGGAATTCGATGGTCCCGGAGTAGGCATGGTCCGCTACGCTCTGGATCTGTCCGGTGTCCAGGGGCATGGTGATGGCGTTCTGGCCTCCGGCAAACGAGAAGCGCGGGCTGGAGTCCAGCGCCACGGGTGAATCGGAGCCATAGCCGGTGTGGGTGTGATAGAAGCGGGCAGGGTCCGTCTGCGTACCCTCCTGGCGGTAGGTGAAGTCGGTGGCGTTGAAGAGGCTGTCCCCCGAGTTGGCGGAGGTCATGCGGTCGGCAAAGCGGGGGTGTCCGGAGATGGAGAAGTATCCGTTGGTATGGACCGGGCCATCGAGCCGATCCTGGGTGAAGAAGTAGATGGGGGTCCCGGAAGTGGTGAACTCGCGGTTGGTGAAGAAGATGAAGCGGGCGAAGGACTCCAACTGCAGGATGGCTTCCACCCGACGCTGGGCCCCTTCGCAGGACCCCACCGAGGTGACCCGCCACAGCTTCTCGCTGCGGGACGCGTTGTCTGGCGCCGGCACCACGGTCACGGTGTAGGCCTCCTGGTCGGCGTCCGCCGTCAGCAGGCCGCTCCCAGAACTCCAGGCGTAGTTGCTGGCCAGCTCATCCATGGCTCGGGAGACTCCGGCTCGAGCGGCGTAGAGCGCTCGAGCCCCGGCATAGTCCTGTCGAGCGCTGCGCGTGTCCAGGGTGGCCAGGCTCAGGGCGCCGAAGGCCACCAGGCTGAGGATGAGGATCAGGAAAAGCGTGAGGGCGAGGACGAATCCCCCGGGTCCGGGTTTCCTCATGGGCCATCCCTCCGATCTCGTGAGGGGGGCGAGTGGGAAGCCTCCGTGATGCCCCCGCTCTCGGGGCCGCCCTCTCGGAAGAGGGTGGCCCTTTTGACTCATTCGCCCATAGTATATTCGGACTAATATCATGGGTCGAGTATACTGGGTTGGAATGCGGCGCGGCGGGGGGCTGAAGGACTCTACCCTGGGGGGGAGAGGGGATGGACCCCTGGTTGGAGTCCGTGGCCAACGCGCTGGACTGCTGGCGTGGTGTCATGGAACCACGAAGCTCTGGAGGTGGACCTCGTGGGGACGTCCCTGCTCCAGCCAGGTGACCAGGACCTCGACGCGCTGGACGTCGGGGCACCCCGAGACCGGTCCTCCCCACCACTGGCGGTTCAAGCTCAGATCCCCCAGGGGGTAGTCGCTCTCGGGCGTCGTGGCCTGTCTCTGGTCCTGCTTGAGCAGGAAGTCCATCTTCTGTTCAGCCAGGTACAGTGCTTGGGTCGACCGCGTCGAGCACCTCTGCAGACGCGCGGCGGCGGGCATGCAGCCCAGCAGGGCCAGCAGGGCCGTGGCCAGCACGCCGAAGGCCACGACGACCTCGATCATCGACAGCCCATTCGGGCGTTTGGGCACGGGTTCACCTCCGCAGACGGGCATCGGGGTTCAGGCTCCCCCCAGCGAGCCGTGGTCGATCAGGCTTCGGATCTCCAGGCTGCCGGTCGTCGGAAAGTTCAGTGGGGGGGTGTTGGCCAGCTTCTTGTCATACACGTAGTTCTTGGAATAGCCGGTCTGGATGGTCGACCCGCTGATGGTCCCGACCGCTCCACGCCGGGCCTGGATGATCCCTCCATACACATTCAGGACACCCCGGTAGCGCCCCGAGTCGTAGTTGGCCACCCGGAACGAGCCGTTCAGCGCCATCATGACCGCATGGATGTGGCGGTCGTCGGTGACCGAGGTGGACGATTCGACCACCAGGTCCTCCTGACCGACCAGCCCCAGGACATCGCGGGTGGGGTTGGCGTAGACCAGGTCGCCGTTGAGGTGGATGTCCTCGGTCGCCCCGAAGGTGACCCGGCCTTTGACGGTCCCGTTGACCCAGGCCTCGCCATCCACGAAGAAGGTGACCCCCGGGCTGGTATCCGTCCGGCGGGTCTCGACGTTGATCCAACGTCTCCCCGACTTGCGGCGGACCTGCACCGTCCCGTCGCTGCGGAACTGGAACTCGTGGTCTCCGTCGTAGGAGCGGTTGGCTCGTCGGCGGATCTCGCCGGTGTCGGCGGGCATCGGGATTCGGGTCTGCCCTCCGGCAAACGAGAAGTCGGGGCTGGAGTCGAGGGCCACCGGACAGTCGGTGGCGTAGTTGGTCTGGGTCCGGTAGAACCGCGAGGGTCGGTATTGGACTCCTTCCTGACTGTAAGAGAAGTTTCCGGAGTTGTAGCGGTTGTCCCCGGTATTGGCAGAGGTGACCCGGGAGGCGAATCGAGGGCGCCCGGCGATCGAGAAGTAGCCGTTGGTGTGGACCGCCCCGTCCAACTCGTCCCGGGTGGCGAAATAGATGGGCGTGTTGGCGGTGGAGAATTCCTGGTCGGTGAAGTAGGCAAATCGGGCGAAGGACTCCAGGGCGACCGTTGCGCTGAGTCGACGTTGCGCCCCCTGGCAGCGGCCGGTGGACGTGACCTTCCAGAGCTTGTCCGGCTCGGTCTGGTTGGTGGCCGCGGGGACGACCTGCACCGAGCAGGTCGGCGCCCCGGGTTCTTCCGACAGGCTCACGCCGCCCGAGGTCCAGTCGAAGTCGTAGGAGAGTCGGGACATGGCCAGCGCGATTCCCGCCCGGGCAGCGTACATGGCCTGGGTCGAGCGTTGGTTCTCGCGCGCCGTCCTGGAGTCCAGGGTGGCGATGCTGAGGGATCCGTAGATCAATGTGGCCAGGATCAGGATCAGGAACAGGGCCATGGCCAGGGCGAAACCGCCGGGCCTGAAACGTCCCCTCATGGGCTCACCTCCACTCGGTCCCAGCCTAGCCGGCATGGCGCGTCCTGCGGAACTGTCAGAGGTTGGAAGAAGCGCCCAACTCGCGTTGGCACTTGGCGGACGACGGGGGAGGCTCACTCCACCCAAGGGAGGGGGAGGCTTGGACCCTGGGTTGGAGTCGGGATCCAGCCTGGGGGGGAAGCCTCGGCCGAGCGACTGGTCTAGGCTGGAGGGGTGAGCCTCTCGGTGCGCTCCCCGCGTCTGTCCAACCTGCTCCTGGGAGCGGCGGTCCTGGCCCTGGTGGGAGGATTGTTGCTGAATCTGGTTTCTTCTCAGACCGGCCACGCCGAGGCCCGACGAAGTGCCCAGGCCCTGTTGGCAGCGCAGAGGCTGCGCCGGGGTGAGGTGCCAGCCCGGCTTCCCGCCCTTCCCGGGGCCGTCGAGGTCGAGTTGGAGGCCCTGGCAGGTTCAGACCCGGAGCTGGGGCGGGCCTTGGACCGTTACGAGACCGAAGCCCTGATTCAGCTTCTGGACGCCTGGTCGGCTCGTTCTGCCGTCGGCGCGCTGGCCCTGGGCCTTCTGGGTCTGGGAACGCTGTTGTTGACGTTCGAACTGGCGCGTCGCGTGCGTCTCGGTTTCACCAGGACGGCTCACGTTGCCCCACCTGAACTCGGGGGGGACGCGGGTTGCGAGGACCTGGAAGCATTGTTGGACCGGTGGCCCGCAGCGGTCGTTCTGTTGGACGCCCAGGGGCGGGTGGCGTTCGCCAACCACGCGGCGGACGAGCTGCTGGGGGGGGGCTGGCGAGGGCGGGATTCTCGAAACCTTCCACTGATTCGTGAGGGGCGGGAATGGACCTGGGACGAGGGGGAGTCCCTGGCGGGTCCCGGCTGGCACCTCACGGGTCGAGCCGATCACGAGCTGCACCTGCAGGTCCTGCGCCTGGAGCGTAGCGGTCGGCTGGCGCTGGTGCTGCGACCCGACGGGCCTTCGTCGGGCCCCGAACCGGCCGAGTCGCCTCTGAACCACGAACCTCCCCAGGCCCCTTGCGTCCTTCCTCCCGCGCTCAAGGAACTGACTCTTCGAGAGATGGAGATCTTCGAGATGATCGTCCAGGGACTGAATAATCGGGAGATCGCGGACCGCCTGGTCATCTCGGAGGGGACCGTCAAGTCGCATGTCAATCGCCTGCTGCGCAAGCTGGACCTGCGCAACCGGGTGCAGGTCCTCCTCTATGCCGCCAGCCACGACCTGCTCAACGATCGGGAGGTGCACGCGTGAGAAGACTCGGCAACCCTCGCCGGCGCGGTTTCGCACTGGTGATGATCCTCTCGCTGGTGCTGGTCCTGGCTTTGACGGCGGGCACCGTGATGTTGCGTCAGTCGGCCGGACACCGTGCCGTGGCCCGAGGGGTGGCCGGGGCCGAGCTCCGCCATCAGGCCATGGGTCATCTCAGCCAGGTCCTGGATCGGGTCCGCCAGGGTCAATCACCCTCCCAGGCCGCCGCCTGGCTGCGCGAGACCCATGGGATGGATTGCCGCTTTGTCGGGGGCAGGTTCCTGTTGGACTGCGAAGGGACGGACCTCCTGCTGGCCCGTCTGGACAGCCGCGCCTACAGCCACGTGCTCTTCGGCGCGTCTCTGGACCTCCGGGGGCGGGAAGGTGGCTTCGAGCCCGAGGATCCCCATGCCCCCGCGCTGGGGCAGCCGCCGGAACCCGAACCGGGATGCCTGGAGTTGTGGCGGGAGAGGGCCTTGAGCGGAGGGATCCTGCTGGCCGCACGGCCCGAGGACTGCCGCTTCCAACCGGGCGGGGGGATCTGGCAGAGGACCCATTGGGAGGGGAATCCCTCGTTCCTGTACCTTGGCGGAGGGCTCGGGGAGGCGCGGGACTGGGTCCCCGGAGCGCATCGCTGGACGTTGCTGGGCAGCACCTGGACCTGCACGACCGGAGAGGAACTGCTGTGGAGGGAGGGCGGGTGGGTTCTGAGCCGGGGGGGGAGCCTGCCGGGCCCCCTGCTGGTCGAGGGGGCTTCTCTCCGGATCGAGAAGGATCTCCGGCTGGATGGAGAGCTTGTTGTGTGGGGCGGGGGTCTGGAACTCCAGCGCGGGACCCTGGAGGTGCATCCCGGCGCGTCCTCCACCCTGGCCGTCGCGGTCCTGCGCGGTGGGCCCCTGGTTGGGGAGTTGCCCTCCTGGAATCAGGATCGGAGCCTCCGTGGTGGGGACCTGATCCTCTCCACGGGAAGTGCCCGCCTGGTGGTGGGAGACCCGCTGCGCCCCGAGCAGACGGGTTCCCTGGTGCTGGCTCAAGGGCGCCTGGTCCGGGTCGGAGGCGGCTTGAGCCTGGTCGGAGTGGCGGCTGCGGGTCGGATGGAGATGCGGGGGGTCCCGGCCCAGGACCTGGTCTGGAGCGGTCGGGTGGCCCGCATGCCGCCCGAAGGTTTCACTGGGGGGGACGTCGAGATGCAGGTCGGCCGCGTCGGTTCACCGGGCTCCTGAGGAGTGCCGGGCAGGGTTCGCCGTGGAGCCCGAGAACCGCGCGCCCATGGATCTCGCCAGGCCCCTCGCTGAACGTCTGGGCGTCCGCCCCGCCCAGGTTGCCGCCACCATCGAGTTGCTGGATGCCGGCAACACGGTTCCCTTCATCGCTCGCTACCGCAAGGAGGCGACGGGGGGACTGGACGATGAGCAGCTTCGCCACCTGGAGGAGCACCTGGCCTCGTTGAGGGCCTTGGAGGAGAGGCGAGCCTCCATCCTGGAGGAGGTCGGCCGGCAGGGGCGCCTGACCCCAGAGTTGGAAGCCCGGTTTCGTTCGGCGTCGACGCTGACCGCCCTGGAGGACCTGTACCTTCCCTACCGTCCCCGACGTCGGACCCGTGCCCAGATGGCCCGGGAAAAGGGCCTCGAGCCCCTGGCCGAGCGCATCCTGGTCCAACGGCCGGGCGGTCCTTCCCCGCACGTGGAGGCCGAGGGCTTCCTGACCGCCGAGGTGCCGAGTGTGGAGGAGGCCCTGGCGGGGGCTCGGGACATCGTGGCCGAGAGGATCTCCGAGGATCCCCGGGTCCGTGGGCCCTTGCGCGAGAAGGCCGCCCGTTGGGGCGTGTTGGCCACCAGGAAGAACCCGCGGGGAGAGGACGCCAAGGGAGTCTTCCAGACCTACTACGACTTCACCATGTCGGTTGAGAGGATCCGCCCGCACCAGGTCCTGGCCTTGAACCGCGGTGAGGCCGAGGGGGTACTGAGGACAGCTCTGGAGGTCCCCGAGCGCGACTGGCAGGAGTCGATCCAGAGGGCCCACCCGGTGGATCGCCGCTCACCCTGGGCCGCCCAGATCCTCCAGGCGGGGGAGGACGCCGCCCGGCGCCTCCTTCTTCCCGCGGTCGAGCGCGACGTGCGCCGGCAGTTGACCGAAGAAGCCGAGAATCACGCGATTTCGGTTTTCGCCGAGAACCTCCGCGGCCTGTTGAGCGGCCCCCCGCTTCCAGGCCGCACCGTCTTGGGACTGGACCCGGGTTTCCGCACAGGCTGCAAGCTGGCGGTGGTCGACCCCACGGGGCGGGTCCTGCGGACCGGCACCATCTACCCCCACCCCCCCCAGAACCAGCGCCACGAGGCTCTCTCGGTGCTGAGGGCCCTGGTGGAGTCCCATCGGGTGAATCTGGTGGCCATCGGGAACGGAACGGCCTCGCGCGAGACCGAGGCCCTGGTGGCCGAGCTGGTTCGCGAGACTCCTGACCTGCACTACGTGATGGTCGACGAGGCTGGAGCCAGCGTCTACAGCGCCAGCGCCCTGGCCCGTGAAGAGTTGCCCGGGATGGATGTGACCTTGCGAGGGGCCGTCTCGATCGCCCGACGCCTCCAGGATCCGCTGGCCGAACTGGTCAAGATCGAACCGCGGTCCATCGGCGTCGGGATGTACCAGCATGACCTCAACCAGACCCGACTGACCCAGGCCTTGGAGCGAGTGGTCGAGGATGTGGTCAACCGGGTCGGGGTGGATCTCAACACCGCCTCACCGGCGCTGCTGACCCACGTGGCGGGACTGGGTCCCAAGCTGGCTCGGAGCGTGGTGGCCTGGCGCGATGAGCACGGTCCCTTCGCTCGCCGCAAGGATCTGCTGAAGGTCTCCGGGCTGGGACCCAGGTCCTTCCAGCAGGCCGCCGGCTTCCTGAGGATTCGGGAGGGTCGAGAACCCCTGGACGCCACGGCCATCCATCCGGAGAGCTACGAGGTGGCCCGGGCTGTCCTGGAGCGGGCGGGCATCTCGGGGAAGTCCGAGCCTTTGCGCCGGGCAGCGGCCCTGGAAGCCCTGCTCGCCCAGGTGCCCCTGTCTCGGCTGGCTCGGGAGTTGGGGACCGGAGAGCCGACCCTCACCGACATCCTCGAACAGTTGGTTCGTCCTGGTCGGGATCCCCGCCAGGATCTGCCCGCGCCGTTGCTGCGCCGGGACGTGCTGGCCCTGGAGGACCTCCAACCCGGCATGCGACTGCACGGAACCGTCCGGAACGTGGTGGATTTTGGGGCCTTCGTGGATCTCGGGGTCAAGCAGGACGGCCTGCTGCACACCACCCGCATGCCCCGCGGGGTCACCGTGCGTCCGGGCGACGTGGTGGAGGTGACGATCCTGCGGATCGAGGCCGAGAGGGGCCGGATCTCGCTGGGGTGGGCCGGAGGGACCTGAGAAGTCGGGGCCGTCAGTGGGACCGGTAGAGGCGCATGACCTTTTCGGGATAGTGGCGCATCTCGCGATACTTGCCGGCCGCTCCGTGGCGGTAGATCTCCACGCAAGCCAGGTACAGGGGGGTGTCCTCAGGTTGGGCGGGGTTGCCGACCAGGTTCTCCCAGCGGCGGGGGTCCAGCCCCCGTTCCCAGGCCACAGCCATGGCTCGAAGAACGGTTCCCCCTCCGCCGTTGTAGGCCGCCAGGACCAAGGGCCAGCACTCGTCGGGTGAGGGTGGTCCCAGGGTCTGGTAGGCCTCTGCCACCCGAGCGGCGTAGGGGCAGTCCTCGGCTCGACGTCCCAGCAGTTCGTGGTAGCGAGCCGGTTCGACGATGGCGCGGGCCTTCTCGGCCAGGACCTTGACCCCGGCGGGCACCGCCTGGCGGGGATCGTGGGCCGCCTGAAGGCTCAATCCGAAGCGGCGGGCCGTGTCCGGAGTCAACTGGACCAGGCCCCTGGCTCCCGTCGCGCTGACGGCCTGGGGGTTGAAGGCGCTCTCGGTGGCGATCACGGACTTGAACAGGGTCGGGGGGAGGGCCAGTCCCCTGTGAGGCCAGGCGCTCTGGACCGCGTACAGGATCGTCTCGTTGAACTGGTTCTCGCGTGCCCCAAAACCCCAGGTTGTCCGCATGTCGGTCCGGACGGGGGGCAAGGGGGACACGTCCTCCTGGGCGGGCAGGGGCTGGAAGGGGATCAGGAACACGTCTGCCGCAGAAGCCGAGACGGGCACGAGGTGGCTGGCGTCGGTCTGTGGCTCATGGCCCAGGACCGGCCGGCCCCCCAGGGTCAGGAGTCCGAGCGTCAACAGGGCCAGGACCTTTTGAAGCATCCGGGTCCTCCAGAAGTCGTGGAATGGCCTTCAAGCCAGAGCGGGGGAAATTCTCGCCGGGTGGGGCTTCTCCCTTCTGCATCCCGGAAAGGCCCCGGCCCGGGTCCGGGCGAAGGGTTGCGTCATGGCAGGACCAGGTGCCGGCTTCTGGCTCGCTCTTCTCGTCTTCCTGATCCCGCTCGGCACGTCGCTCCGAGCCCAGGAGTCACCTCCCTCTGTGGAGCCGAGTCCGGTTCCCCTGGCCTCGATCGCCGAGGCCGCCGCCCAGGCCCGCTCCTGGCTGAAAGAGGTCGATTCGGAGACCCTGCAGGCCACGGATCCTGCCCTGCTGCAGGCCCACCTGTTGGACTGGTCGCTGCGCCTGGACCGACACCTGCAAGAGAACGAGAGGATTCTCCTGGACCAGCCGCCGCTGGAGGTCCTGCGGGTTCGGGAGGGGGCCCTGGCGCAGCTCTCAACCCCTTTGGAGACCTGGAAGAACCTCCTCTCGAAGCGTTCCGAAATGCTCGAGAACCGGGCTGCGCGCCTGGGGGGGCTTCGCGAATCCTGGCGTGCCACGGCCGCCGAAGCGCGCGAGAAGGGGGCCTCCCAGGCCCTGGTCGAGGAGATCGATCTGGTCCTGGCTTCCTTGGAAGCCGCCACTCTTCGGATCCAGGACCATCAAGCCAGGGTCCTGGACCTCCAGAAACAGGTTGCTCTGCAGGAGGATCGGCTGGCCCGGGCGGCCAGCGGGCTGTCCGAGGCGCGCAAGTCGGCCCGCGACCGGGCCTTGATGCAGGATTCCCCTCCTCTGTGGAAGCCCGGGGGCCTTCGAGAGGGGTTGGACATGCAGCAGAAGATCGGGTCCAACCTGCGAGCGCAGTCGATCGAGTTGCATGCCTTCCTTCTGGCCGGGAGTGTGCGACTGGGCTTCCTGCTCGTGGTCTTCGGCCTGGTGTTCTTGGGATTGCGGCGCGTCCAACGCCACCTCCAGCCTCAGCTTCTGGAAGAACCTTGTCTGCATCAACTTTCGCGCCTGCTCGAGGCGCCGGTTCCCGTCGCCATGCTGGTCACCGTCGCCTTCGGGGGACTGACGGACCTGCAGGCTCCCGGCCTCTTCCTGGGCCTCCTGGGGGCGGTGGTCCTGGTGCCGACGCTCCTGATCCTCCGCGTGTTGCTGGAACCCTACCTGCTACCCCTGCTTCGCGTCGTGGCGCTCCTTTTCGTCCTGGGCCTGGTGAGGATGGTCGCCCAGCCGGTTCCCATGTTGGACCGCCTGGTGCTCTTGGTGCAGACCTTCCTGGCTCTGCTCGTCCTGGTAGCCTGGCTCCTGCGGCCGGCGCGCTGGCTGGAGGTGCCCATCGCTTCTCGCGAGGCCGTCCGCGTGCGCGCCATGACGCTGTCACGGGTGGCGGCGGCGGTCCTGGCCGCCTCGACCCTGGCCAACCTCCTGGGCTTCGTAGCCCTGGCCGACTTGCTGGGTACGGGGATCCTGCGCTGCACCTACGCCGGCCTGGTCCTGGCGGCCGGCTCGCGGATTCTGCAGGGGTTGGTTGCCTGGCTTCTGTACGTGCGCCCCCTCTGCCAGTCGCAGGCGGTGCGCAAGAACCGTCCTCTGCTGATCACTCGCCTGGGTCGGGCGATTCAGTGGGCGGCCCTGCTGGTCTGGGCCCTGGTGGCCCTGGAGGCCTTCTCTCTGCATCAGCAGGTGCTGGGAGGGCTGGGGAGGATGGTGCGGGCCTCGGTGGCTCTGGGCTCCTTCAGCGTCAGCCTGGCCGATCTTCTGGTCTTCCCCCTGTCGCTCTGGATGGCCGTCCAGTTGTCCCGTTTCCTTCGGTTCGTCCTGGATGAGGACGTCTTCCCACGCCTCCACTTCAAGCGCGGAACCGGGAATGCCCTCTCGCTGACCCTGCACTACGCGATCCTGCTGTCCGGATTTCTCTTTGCCCTGGCAGCCGTGGGGCTGGATCTGACCCGCCTGACCGTCCTCCTGGGGGCCCTGGGTGTGGGCATCGGCTTTGGACTGCAGAACATCGTGAACAATTTCGTCTCGGGGCTGATCCTGCTCTTCGACCCCTCGCTGTCGCTGGGCGACCCCATCCAGTTCGGCGCGCATCAGGGAGAACTGGTCCATATCGGCTTGCGGGCCAGCACCGTCCGGCTGTACGACGGGCGGGACCTGGTGGTCCCCAACTCCGAACTGATCAGTCAGCAGGTGATCAACGGGTCGGCCTCCAACCTGCAGCCGCGTCGGATCGAACTGGACTTTGCGCTGGTCGGCCCCCTGGATGCCCAGGCGGTGTTGGAACTGGCTCGCCAGGCGGCCCAGGAGCATCCGGACGTGGCCCGGGAGCCGGCACCCCTGGCGTTGTCCACGGGATTCCAGGAGGGTTCACCTCGTTTCGTGCTGCAGGTCTGGGTCCACGACCCCGCCCTGGTCCTGCAGGTCCGCAGCGATCTGGCGATGGCCCTGGGAGAGGCCTTCCAGAAGGTGGGCTACCGGCTCGCCGGTCCGCGCCGCGAGGTCCGCGTCGCGATCCGACCGGACCGGGACCCCCCCCCTCTCTCGGGAACTTCTGAGCCTCGGCCCCCGATTTCCGGTTGACATCCGAAACTTGAGAACCTATTATCATTTCTCCGGGACTCCAGGTTCCGGAGGTCGCCAGAAAGGACCCGGAAGCCCCATGCTCCAGACCATCCCCACTCCCGCCACCCCCGCCCCGCGCCTGGGGGGGTTGGATCTTGCAGGGGTCGTGCTCTCGGGGCTGTGCCTGGTGCACTGCACCTTTCTTCCCGTCCTGCTGGCCCTGCTGCCGGTCCTCGGCGTCCACTACCACGCCGACGAGCGCCTGCACCTCCTGACCACGATCCTGGTGGTCCCAGTGGCCACACTGGCCTTGATCACGGGCTTCCGGCGGCATCGGCAGTTGTGGATTCTCGCTCTGGGTCTGGCGGGGCTGGCACTGATCCTGGGCGGGCCGCTGATGCACGACACCTTGGGGCATTTCGCGGAGGGCATCTTGACGGCCGTCGGGGGCCTGGGCCTGATCTCCGCTCACCTGGCCAACTGGCGCCGCCTGCACGGGCGATCGGCCTGCTGCTCGCGTGGAGCCTGCTGCCCCGGTTAGTGCCGGCTCGACCCTCCCCGGACCGGTCGCGCTCTCCCGTCGGGCGGGCTCTCCGTCATTCCAGGGGGGGAATCCGATTTTGGAAGGAACCCCTCTCTTCGTCGGGAACCTCCCGGGAAACCGGTGGACCGACCCTGCCGGATCGACCCGTCTCGACCCGACCCGAACGGCACCGAGCAGTCTTTTGAGCCCCTCCGGGGCCATCATCATCAGGAACGGAGATTGATCATGACCCAGTCCGCACCAGCCCTCAACGTCGCCGCCATCCAGGCGGAGGTGGCCAGGCACCGTGACGACATCATCAAGTTCATGCGGGAGATCTGCGCCATCCCGTCGATGGAGTCCCAGATCGGCCCCGTGGGCGAGCGCATCGCCGAGGAGATGAAGAAGCTCGGCTTCGCCAAGACCTGGTTCGACAGCATGGGCAACATCGTCGGCGAGATCGGCGAAGGCCCCCGGACCATCGTGTTCGACAGCCACATCGACACCGTGGGCATCGGCGACCCCGCCGAGTGGGAGTGGGATCCCTTCCAGGGCAAGGTGGAGGACGGAGTCCTCTATGCGCGCGGCGCGTGCGACGAGAAGGGGAGCACCCCGGGCATGGTCTATGGCCTGGCCATCGCTCACCGCCTGGGCATGCTGAAGGGCTGGAAGGCCTACTACTTCGGCAACATGGAGGAGTGGTGCGACGGCATCGGGCCCCACGCCTTCGTCGAGCACGAGGGGATCAAGCCGGACTTCGTGGTGATCGGTGAGCCCACCAAGATGAACGTCTACAGGGGGCACAAGGGCCGCGTCGAGATCGAGGTGATCTCCAAGGGCAAGAGCGCCCACGCCGCCTCCAACCACCTGGGGGACAACGCGGTCTACAAGGTCCTGCCCCTGATTGAAGGGATCTCCAAGCTCGAGCCCGAGCTCGGGGACCACGAGTTCCTGGGCCACGGCAAGATCACCGTCAGCGACGTCAAGGTCCAGACCCCCTCGATCAACGCCGTCCCCAACGAGTGCCGGGTGTACATCGACCGCCGCATGACCTTCGGCGAGACGGCCGAGAAGGCCATCGAGCAGGTCCGCAACCTGCTTCCCGAAGAGCACCGCAAGGACGTCACCGTCGAGATGATGCGCTATGAGGACCCCTCCTACACGGGCTTCGTCTTCCCGGTGGACAAGTACTTCCCGGCCTGGGCCCTGGACGAGTCCCATCCCCTGGTTCAGGCCGGCCAGAAGGCCCGCGTGATGATCGGCCTGGAAGACGTGCCTTCCAGCAAGTGGAACTTCTCGACCAACGGCATCTACTGGATGGGCAAGGCCAACATCCCGTCGATCGGCTTCGGCCCTGGCGACGAAGAGACCGCCCACACGGTGCGCGACAGCGTCAAGCTGGACGACGTGGTCAAGGCCGCCGAGTTCTACGCGGTCCTGCCCTCCTTGATCCCGTAGAGCCTCCCTCTGGTCAATTGACCTGACCTGCGCGGGCCCGGCCGGACCTTGATCCGACCGGGCCCGCGGCTTTTCCAGCGACTGGGGAAGAGAACCGGGCGGCCTGCGACCGGAAGATCATGATTCAGACAGGAGGAAGCCGGCATGTCCGCCTTGGTCTGTCCCATCTGCGGCACCTCGGGTCGACTGGACGAATCCCTGCGCTGCCAGTCCTGTGGAGCGTGGTTGGAGTTCGGAGAGGATCGGCGCCTGCGGGCAGCCTCCGAGGCCAGGGTCTGCGCCTGCGGGACCCGCAACCCGCCCGCCCGCCCGGATTGTGAGGGCTGCGGGAAGACCTTGCAGGAGCGCTGCCCGCTGTGTGGAGGTCTCCATCCCCTGGGGCGGCGGGTGTGCGCGCGCCTGGGGCAGGTGCTTCCACGTCGGGGGCCGGCGCGGTCGCTCCTGGCGCTGGCGGGCATCCTGCTGGTCGCCCTGGCCACCTGGACCTTCGCGAAGCCGCCCGTCGCTCTGCCCGGTCCAGGTCCCCGCCTGGACGTGGTCTTCGTCCTGGATGCCACCGGAAGCATGGGAGACGAGATCGACGCGGTCAAGCAGCACCTGCGCTCCATGATCGCCCGGATCCAGGCGGGAAGCCCGGTTCCCCGGGTCCGCTTCGGACTGGTGGCCTACCGCGACCACGGAGACGAGTTCCTGACCCGGGTCCTGGAACTCTCCGAGGATCCGGACCGGGTGGAGGCCGCCGTCCGGCGCCTGGAGGCTGACGGGGGAGGGGACACCCCGGAGGCCGTGGCCGAAGCCCTGCACGCCGCGATCCACCAGGTCGGCTGGGATCCCGACCCGGCCACCTCCCGGATGCTCTTCCTGATCGGCGATGCCGCACCCCACCAGGACCTGGGCCTGGACTTCCGGAGCCAGGTCCGTGCGGCGCGGGCGCGAGGCATCCGGGTGCACGCCCTGGGCTGCAGCGGCATCCAGGACAGCGGAGAGGCGGAGTTCCGCGAGGTGGCGGACCTGGGAGAGGGTCGCTTCGAGTTCCTGACCTATCGCCAGGAGGTCGTGCGGCCGGACGGCTCGGCGGGTCATGTCCTCTATCAGGGGGGCACCGCCTATGAGGCCTCGGACGAGGACGCCTCGTGGCGGCGGGGAGCCTCCAGGTTGATGCGGGAGGGCAAGGCTCGGGCCATGCCGGCGACCTCCGCCGGGCCCGTCCCGGCTGCCGCCGGCGACCTGCAGAACAACCTGGACTCGGTCCTGAGCGAGAGTGTGATGGAAGAAGCCCGTAAAATGGGGGTTTCCTACTAGTAGAGCCAGGGTCTCCGGCCCGGCAGCTCCCGTGTCGTGTGGACCCGGGACGGGGGCCTGTCCAGGGAACCCCACGATCCCGCAGTCCGGTCATCGAAGGCCCCGAAAGACAGAAATCCCGCCCTCCCGCGGTTGGCGAGGAACGGGATCGGGGGGGGCTGTGGGAGGCTTCGGGTCAGCGGATGTCCAGGAGCTCCACCTCGAAGATCAGCGTCGCGTCGGGCGGGATGACCCCTCCCGCGCCCCGGGACCCGTAGCCCTGCTCAGGTGGGATCTCCAGGCGGCGCTGCTCGCCGATCTGCATGCCCTCGACCCCGTTGTCCCAACCGGGGATGACCTGGCCGGTACCCAGGTTGAACTCGAAGGGCTCGCCCCTTCCGCGGCTGGAGTCGAATTCGCGGCCGTCGGTCAGCCAACCCGTGTAGTGGACCTGGACGGTCTGGCTCTTCCGGGCCTTCTCGCCCTGACCTGGTTTGAGGACCGTGTATTTGACGCCCTGGGGCAAGGTCTTCTGGTCGCCGGCAGGGGGGGGACCATCCATCCGTGCGACCTGGGGTGAACCCGCGTCTCCAGCAGGAGGTGGGGTGACCGTCTCGACGGGGGCGGGCGGCGGGGGAGCGGTTGTGGTGTCGGCTGGCGGGTTCTGCGGGGTGCAGGCTCCGGCCAGGAATGCCATCATCACCAGACTGGGAATCCAACGCTTCAAGTTCTTGGCCATCCTCTACAAGTCTCGGGACCTTCCCCCGGGGGGGGCGGCTTCGTCGGAGAGGCTTCCCGTCCTGCGCCACCGGGCTGACGGGGGAGGCCCGCCCGGAAGATCGAGCCCGGGGGCCAGGGGGTGGAGGAGGCAGCCGGACGCCCCGGGAACCAGGAGGCCTGCATCGGGTTCATCCGAGAAGGAGCCCGCCCCGAAGGACCCTTTGAACAGCAGACAACTCACCCGCGTCGCCTTCTTCGTCGTGCTGAACATCGTCACGGCCCAGCTCTGCCTGACCTTCTGGGCGGTGCCGCTGACGATGCAGACCGTCAGCGTCCGTCTGGCCGGCTACCTGTTGCCGACCCGGGATGCGGCCCTGGCTCAGTTGACGTATGTGCTGATGGGCCTGATCGGGTTTCCGGTCTTCGCCGGCGGAGGCGGGCTGCAATCGGTGCTCTCGCCCTCCTTCGGCTACCTGCTGGGCTTCATCCTCATTGCGCCGTGCATGAGCCTCCTGTCTCGTCGCTTCAACCCGGAGAACCGCTATTCCAGGATGCTGGGGATCGGGCTTGTGTCGATGCCGGCCCTCTTCGTCCCAGGCGTGGCCTACCTCAAGTGGATCCTCAACCTCCCCTGGCAGGAGGCCGTGTTGGGGGGCTTCGTCGCGTTCCTGCTTCCCGACCTGGTCAAGATCGTCCTGAGCGCGACGCTGGCCCGTCGGTTGAAGAAGCTCGAACCCTGGCTGCTGGGGTAGATCCCCCCCCACAAAAGCAGAAAGCCCTGTTTCCAGGGCTTTCTTGGCGGAGAGCGAGGGATTCGAACCCCCGGTGCAGTCACCCACACGGCGGTTTTCAAGACCGCTGCCTTCAACCACTCGGCCAGCTCTCCAGGTCTTCGCAGGTGCGCAGCACTTCTTCCGCGCGCGCGTCCTCAACCCTTCGCGGCTGGGGCCTGCTTTGGCACGAAGGGACGGGCTCCTGCAGGCGGAGGCGGGGAGGAGCTCGAGGGGCTTCGGGGCCGGGGCCTCGGGGAAGGGGAAAAGGCCGGAACGGGGTAATCTCTCGACACGGAATCCGGATTCCGGAGACGTGCCGGGCCTGCCGTCCTGCGGGAAGCCCGGCAAGGTCTGGTTCCCGCTGGGGGGAGGAATTGGAGGCAACGTGACGCGCGAAGAGATGCTCGACCGCCTGGATGATCGCAAGGAACCCTGGGACATGGTCCTGATCGGGGGAGGGGCTACCGGGGTCGGCGCCGCGCTGGACGCGGCGGCTCGCGGCCACGATGTCCTCCTGCTGGAGCAGTCCGACTTCGGGAAGGGGACCTCCAGCCGCAGCACCAAGCTGGTGCACGGGGGTGTGCGCTACCTGCAGCAGGGCAACGTCAGCCTGGTCATGGAGGCCCTCAAGGAGCGCGGGATCATGCGGCAGAACGCGCCGCACCTGGTGCACGACCTGGCCTTCGTGGTGCCCAACTACACCTGGTGGGAGGCGCCCTTCTACGGAGTGGGCATGAAGGTCTACGACCTCCTGGCGGGTCGGTATGGATTCGGGGCCAGCCGATTGCTCTCGCCGGAAGAGACCGTGGCCCGGATCCCGACCATCCAGACCGAGGGTCTGCGTGGGGGCGTGGTCTACTATGACGGGCAGTTCGACGACGCCCGGATGCTGATCAACCTGGTCCGGACCGCAGCCGAGCAGGGCGCCTGCCTGGTCAACTACTGCCGCGTCGAGGGACTCACCCGGAACTCGTCGGACTTCGTCGACGGGGTGCGCGCCCGGGACATGGAATCCGGGCGGGAATACGAGATCCGGGCCCGGGTGGTCCTGAACTGTACGGGAGCCTTCTCTGACGAGGTGCGCCGGATGGACGATCCCCAGGCCGAGGCGCTGATCGCGCCCAGCACGGGGGTGCACATCGTCCTGGACAAGTCCTTCCTGCCTGGCGAGACCGCCATCATGGTGCCCCGCACCACCGATGGCCGGGTCCTCTTCGCGATTCCCTGGCACGACTGCGTGGTGGTGGGCACGACCGACAACCCGGTCGACCAGGCCGTCCTGGAACCCATCCCGACCGCGGAAGAGGTGGACTTCATCCTCGAAAACGCCCACGACTACCTCAAGCGACCGCCCACGGTCCAGGATGTTCGCAGCGTCTTCTCGGGGATCCGCCCCCTGGTCAAGGCCTCTGAGGACGGCAACACCGCAAAGCTCAGCCGGGACCACACGATCTCGATCAGCCGCAGCGGACTGGTCACCATGGCCGGGGGGAAGTGGACGACCTATCGCCACATGGCCGAGGACCTGGTCAACCATGCCGAGACCCTGGCGGATCTCGAGCCCCGGCCCTGCGTCACCCGCAGCCTGAGCATCCACGGCTTCCACAAGAACGCGGCCAAGTTCGGCGAGCTGGCGGCCTACGGGAGCGACGCTCCGGCCTTGACGCATCTGTTCCGGGCTGAAGCGGGATGCGACGAGCTGATCCATCCCCGGTTGTCGGTTCGGGTGGGCGAAGTGGTGTGGGCGGCCCGCACCGAGATGGCGCGGACCGTGGATGACTTCCTGGCCCGGCGGACGCGGGCTTTGATCATGGATGCCCGGGCCGCCTCCGAGGCGGCTCCCGTGGTGGCCCGGATTCTGGCCGATGAGCTGGGCCGTGGCGAGGCCTGGCAGCAGGGGCAGGTCCGCGACTTCCAGGCCCTGGCCGCTGCCTACCTGCCCCGGTCCTGAGCGGGGCGGGCCCGAGTCGGACCTGGGCAGGCCGGGGGGCTGCCCGAGGTCAGTCGGTCAGGCGGGGGAGGTTCTCCATGAAGACGGCTCCGTTGGAGACGATGGGGATCCGTGGGTCGAGCTTTCGGACCAGATCGGCCAACTGGTCGGCGATTCCGTAGAACAAGGCCCGGGAGACCCGCAGGGCCTCTGGAGCCAGGGCCACCTCGGACAAGGGTTCACCCGGGTCGAAGAGGATGTGGTTGCGGTTCACGCCGGCTGCTTCCGGCAGGACCGTGGCCATCAACTGCCACAGGTCGAAGAGGCGGTGGGCCCGGGTCTGACCCTCCAGGTGTCCGCCCGAGCCCAGCAGGCCCCAGGGTTCGGCCGAGCGGTTCTCGATGACGAAGTTGTCGAAGTATCCTCGTCCCTCGGGTTCGGGGGCCAGGAAGGTGCGGATCTTCTCGATCTCCTGGGGATTGAGGGCTCTTGAGACGGTGGGCATGCGGTCCTCCGGAGGTGTGGCGCGGTGGCTGCACGCGGGCCATTCGCCCACCACTCCAATGGACCCTGCCCCTGGCCGGAGTCCCAGACAGGGCGGGATCCGCTGGATTGGATGACGAAGCACGAAGGTCGTGTCCCCTTCTTCCAGACCCCTCCAGAACACCGCACAGGCCTTTGCCGCGCAGTTGCGCGAGGGACACTACAACGAGCTGCGCGTGGCCCTGCACCTGATGCTGCGAGGGTGTCTGGTCCGGATCGGCTTCTCGGATGGCCGCTACGACATCGAGGCGCGCACGCCCCGGGGGCGGATCTGGCATGTGGAGGTCAAGTGGGACAAGCGGGCCGCCGAGTCGGGACGGCTCTACTTCGAGGTGGAGAATACCCGCCAGCGCAAGCCCTCGGGGATCATGGCGACCTCGGCGGATTTGTGGTGCCACGTCCTGGGTGAGGGGGACCAGGCCTTGATGGCACGCGTGCCCCATCTGCGGGAGTTCCTGGAACGCGGGGGGTTCCGCTCGGTGCGCACCGGTGGGGCCGACTCCAACAGCCGAGGGCTGCTGGTCCCTCGCGAAAGGCTGGATGTGCCCGGCTTCGGATGGGTCCGGCTGCCGACCGTGCAGGACTACTTCGGGGAGGTCTTCCGCCGAGGAAGCTGAGGAGCCTGACCTAGGCTCGACGCACCGGCAGCTTGACGTCCCCGATGACGACCCAGTCGTCTCCCTCGGTGGCGATGGTCCCATCGGCGGGCGGCTCGGCGGAGCCGGTCCGGCCCAGATCGGCCTGGATCCCCCCCTCGCGCAGGGCCAGCACCTGCCGGCCTCCGGCCGCGTAGACCGTGCCATCGTTGGAGACGGCCAGGGCGTCGCCGCCCGCGAAGGGGAGGGGCATCTGCCACTTGGACTGGCCCTCGGGGGTCAGGGCGTGCAGCACCTTGTCGAAGGTCCCGACCAGGAGCGTGCCATCGGCCATGCGCTCGATCCGGCTCTCGACCATGCCTTTCAGGTCGACCTCCCAGGCCTTGGTTCCGTCGGGTTCCAGGCCGTAGACCATGCCCTTCATGGTCCCGAAGAAGACCCGGCCGTCCTCCTCGATCCGGGGCATCGCGCGGATCCCCCCGCGGGCCTGGAAGACCTGGCTCAACTGGCCTTCAGCAGAGACCCGGAAAAGCCCGCCCGAGTCATTGCCGATCCACACCGAGCCATCCGGGGCCAGGGCCGGCCTGCCCTCCACTCTTCCCGGGATATTGGCCTGGTGCAGCTTCTGCCCCTGGGGATCGAAGGTGGACAGGAGGGTATCCTCGGCCAGGTCCACGCGAACACTGACCTTGCCGTCGGGGTGGACCACCGGAGGCGAGGAGGCGTGCATGTCCAGAGAGGCCGACCAACGGGTCTGTCCATCTGAACCCACGGCCTGGAGCTTCCACCCCTCGTCCCGGACGCAGACGTAGGCCGTGTCGTCGGGGCCGAGGGCCGGCTGGATGGTCTGCATCTGCAGCCCCTCACCCCACCTCCAGCGGGGACGGCCCTGGGGATCCAGCCCGACCAGTCCGCCGTTGCCCGGAGACCACACACAGCCTCCGTCGGAGGTGCTCTTCGGACGGGCGTGGGTCCAGGCCTCGCGAGGGTGTCGCCAGGCGATCCGGCCATCCGGAGCGATGCTGGCCACGCCCTGATCGTCCGCAACCAGCAGGTTCCCCTGTCTGGTCACCTCCGGCCAGCCCAATCCGTCGGAACCGGTTTCGACCCGCCAGGCGATGAGATCGTTCTCGCGGCGCGAGCCGAAGACCGTCTCGGCGAGCTTTCTTCCGGTCATCTCAGGGAGGATGGAGGACGAGGCCGAGCGTTCGTCTGCGGGAGCGACCGCGGGCGGTGGGGCCGGGGTCGCGGCCAGGCCTCGGGCTTCGGGGGTGGCGGTCGGCGGCATGGGGCGAAGTGGGGAGATCATCTCTCCTGGATGATGCCATGTCGAGGGCCGGCGGTCGAGGCTTTGGGGAAAGGTTCAAGAAAAATTCGGATCTCCCGAGGCGGGTCCGGGCGAGACCTCGCGTGGCTCGCGGGCTCCGGAAGCCAGAAGGCGCAGGTCGGGCCGGGTCAACTGAGCCAGGGCCGAGTCCAGGAACTCGGCCAGGTCCAGGGGCTGGCGGGCCTCATACCAGGAAGCCTGCAGCGCCATGTCCAGCTTGTCGCAGGCCTGGACGAAGCATCCTTCGGGGGAGGAAGGCTGGATCGATTCCCGGGCCAGGGCCAGCAGCTCCGGACCTTGAGGCAGGGCGCCCAGCATGTCCTGCAGAGCCTGTCTCTCCAGGGCCAGCTTGCGTTCTTTCGGGACCCGGTCACGGGGAGTCAGGTCCCCGACACGGACTTCGGCCAGATCGTGCAGGATGGCCAGGGCCAGGGCCCGCCCCCGGTCCAGTTCAGGTGGACACAGGGCCAGGACCAGCCAGGCGACCCCCCAACTGTGTGCGGCCACGGATTCAGGTGCTTCGACCCCGGCCCGGACCCAACCGGCCCGCGGCAGGGACTTCAGCGACAGGGCCTCCAGGAGCAACTCTCGCAAGGTCATGGCCTGGACTTGCGCCCTGTCCGGCGCCGGCTCCTGCTGAGTCCGGAGTGGCTTGGATGTCTGGAGATTCGGGTCGGAGAGGTCTGGACTCTGCCACCAGGATCCCGTATAATGGCCCGTCATGCAACGAACCGAACTGCGCAACCTCGCCATCATCGCCCACATCGACCACGGAAAGACCACCCTGGTGGACGGCCTCCTGAGACAGGCCGGAGTCTTCCGCGCGGGTCAGGAGGTGGTCGAGCGGGTCATGGACTCCAACGACCTCGAGCGCGAGCGGGGCATCACCATCCTGGCCAAGAACACGTCGGTGCGCTTCGGGGAGACGACCCTGAACATCGTCGACACCCCGGGTCATGTCGACTTCTCCAGCGAGGTCGAGCGGATCCTGGGAATGGTCGATGGCGCCCTTCTGGTCGTGGATGCCTTCGAGGGGCCCATGGCCCAGACCCGTTTCGTGGTCAAGAAGGCCCTGCAGACCGGTCTGGTTCCCATCCTGGTGGTCAACAAGATCGACCGTCCCGATGCCCGGCCGCAGGCCGTGGTGGACGAGGTCCTGGATCTCTTCATCGACCTGGACGCCGAGGACCATCAGATCGAGTTCCCGGTGGTGTACGCGTCGGCCCGCCAGCAGGTGGCTTCCCTGTCGCCGGACGGCCCCTTCGAGAACCTTCAGCCCCTGTACGAG
>Ga0334888_1000407_pt1 | contig 69384 bp, 50 predicted proteins | sample GraSluR1_MG_FD_207227 | JGI IMG/M metagenome (GOLD analysis project Ga0334888, IMG submission 207227) | Sludge microbial communities from methane-producing bioreactor in Wageningen University, Netherlands - Granular Sludge_3_08-R1 | ecosystem: Engineered > Bioreactor > Anaerobic > Unclassified ... | reverse complement strand
AACAGCCCCGTGAACGCCGGATCATTGGGCGGGTTCAGCGCCCAGAACGGCGTGGGCAGGTCGATGTAATGCAGCCGCGGGTTTCCGGCGGCGAAGCCGGCGATTGCGTTGTTCGCGATCATCTCCTCCGGACCGTTGGCAAAGCGGCCGGGCGTCGGCATGATCCCGAGATAGAAGATGTCCACGTTTGGCTGCGCGGCATGAACCGTGGCCACGAATTCCTGATAGTCCGCAAAGACTTCGTTGCCGTCGCCGCCGCCGGCGATGTCGTTGGTGCCCGCCCACACCACGATGGCCGCGGGGTTGTAGGGCAGCACGATGTCGTTCACGTAGATGTTCAGATGGTCGAAGTGGGCGCCGCCGAAGCCTCGCTGGATCACCTTGTAGTCCGCAAAATCCAGGGCGAGTTGCTCCCACCGGCGAATGCTCGAACTGCCCACGAACAGGATCGCACCCGAAGGGGGCGGGTCGAGGGCATCCTGCGCCGTCCAACGTCCGATAGCCGCATCGTACTGCGCGGCAGCATGGGGCGGCGAGCAGAACAGCACGATCAACACCGCAAAGCAGCCACACCACAAGCGTCCTCGGAAGACAGAAAGATCAGTCATTGGGTCCATGAGCCTTTGCCTGGTCCGTGATTGCCGTATCCTTGCGAGATGCATGCCCCGAATCGGGCAGCCACAGCATGCGGCTTCGCCTCCTACCTGGTTATCCCCACGTATGGGATCTCAACTGGCCATCCTACGCGAAGAGCCTGTTCGGTTTCAACGGACGACAGACTCTCTGGGCGTGATTCCTGGTCGTCCGGCCGCTTTTCCGGACGCCGAGATGACCATTCCGCCGTGGCCGCCCGGCTGTGCTCGTTGAGCCACGGGCGTCTGAGCGGTATCCTTGCACGCGGCCGTGGCTTGCGGGGCGGCGGTGCCCGCGGGTCGGCACCGGCGGCGTGACGAATTCTCATCGTGAGCGGGGCCTCGGGCGAAGGGCAAGAGCGGCACATGGCCGAACGACCGATACGGTGGACGCGACGGCTGTTGATCTGGCGGTGGGCGCTGCACTGGCAGATCCTGCTGGGTCTGGCGGTTGGGGCCCTGTGCGGCCTGGCGATTGGCCGACAGGCGGTGGGGCGTGCGTTCGATGCCCAGCCCGACTATCCGCAGGCGCAGCGGGCCTTCGCCGACCGGCTCTCGCGGGAGGGCGTCTCCGATCCGCACCTGGCCGACCTGCGGGCGGCGGCCGCGAGCAACCACGCCACGCCGACCGACCTGTTGCGTCTCCACCAGGCGGAGGCCCGCCGGGCCGCGTTCGAGGCGCAGCACGGGAAGGACCGCCCGCGGCCGCCGGCGGTGCTCGCCGGGCAGTACGTGCGGAACGCGTGGCATTTCCTGCTGCTCAACCTGATCGGCGACCTGTTCATCCGCGGGCTGATGCTGATCATCGTGCCGCTGGTGACCAGCTCCATTGCGCTGGCAATCCTCTCGATCGGCTCGGCCGAACACTTCGGCCGCCTGGGCCTCAAGACCCTGCTCTACTATCTGACCACATCACTGCTGGCGATCCTGGTCGGGCTGGCCCTGGTCAACGCCGTGACGCCCGGGACGGCCGGCGGCGTCGGCATTCTGACCGGACGGGACCTGTCCGTCTTCGCCGAGGCGCAGCAGCAGGTGGAGGCCCGCGCCGGCGACAGCAGCGCCGCGGACTTTTTGAATGTGTTCCGCCAGATGGTCCCCCCCAACGTGGTGCAGGCGGCGGCGGACGGGCAGCTTCTCGGGTTGATCGTCGTGAGCCTGCTGGTCGGGTTTGTCCTCTCGCGCATGCACGGGCCGCCGCGCGAGGCGCTTGAGAACTTTGTCCTGGCCGTCCATGACATCTCGCTTACGGTAACGCACATGGTGCTGGCGGTGGCGCCGATCGGGATCCTGGGGCTGCTGGCAACCACGTTGGCCGAGCAGTACGCTTCGCTCTACCCCGACGACCGGTTCCGCGATTTCCTGGGCGGGGTCGGCACGTTTGCGGGCACGGCCCTGGCGGCGCTGCTGCTGCACTTCGGGGTGACGTTGCCGCTCATCCTGCTGTTCGCCGGACGCGTGAACCCCCTCCGCCATTACCGCGCCATGGCCCCGGCCCTCATGACGGCGTTTTCGACGGCGTCGAGCGCGGCCACGTTGCCGGTGACCCTGGAGTGCGTCGAGAAGCGTGCCGGCGTGTCCCGCAAGACCGCCGGCTTCGTCCTGCCGCTGGGCGCCACGGTGAACATGGACGGCACCGCGCTGTATGAGTGCGTGGCGGTCCTGTTCATCTGCCAGGCCTTCGGGGTGGAGTTGACGTTCGCTCAGCAGTTTATGGTTGTCGTCACCGCGCTGCTGACCAGCATCGGCGTGGCCGGCGTGCCGGCGGCGTCGCTGGTGGCCATCATCATCATTCTTCAGGCGGTCCAGGTACAGTTGCCGTCCGACGCCCCGGCGCTGATCCTGGGTCTGGGGCTGCTGTTCATTTTCGATCGCCCGCTCGACATGTGCCGCACCGCCGTGAACATCTTCGGCGACTCGTGCGGCGCGGTCGTGATCGGTCGGTCGGAGGGCGAAACGGAGATCCTCAAGCCCCCGATGGGCCCGGAAACGGACGGCGGACAACCCCAACAAACCGCTGAGGCGGAATGACGCGGCCCAGGCTCGTCGCCCCGCCTGCTCGCCACGATCAGCTCGCGCGGGTTGTCCCGCCCAAGCAGGCGTAGACCGGCTGGAAAGCCGGTCCCACAGGAAGGAAGAGACCGGCTGGAAAGCCGGTCCCACAGAAGAAGCCGGTCCCACAGGAAGGAGAAGAGGGGCTGGAAAGCCGGTCCCGAAACCCCTTCGTCCCTCCGTCCCTTCGTCCCTCCGTCCCTTCGTCCCTTCGTCCCTCCGTCCCTTCGTCCCTCCGTCCCTCCGTCCCTTCGTCCCTCCGTCCCTCCGTCCCTTCGTCCCTCCGTCCCTCCGTCCCTTCCTTTCTTCGTGCCTTCGTGCCTTCCTCCTTCATTCATACCTTCCGATCCGGTCCACCTCGGCCAGAACCAAGCGATACGTGTCCAGCGTGACGCCGGGCGGGACGGAATGGTCGGAGTGGTAGACGTAGCCCTGCCTGGGCATGGCGGCGGCCATCTTGACGCGGATTTCCTCGCGGACCCGGTCCGGATCGTTCGTCGCCAGCACCTTCACGTCAATGTTGCCAACGAACGACAGCCGGTCGCCCCAGCGCAGCGCCAATTCGCGCAGGTCCATGTTGGCGCTGTTTTCCATCGGGTTGATGGCGGACACGCCGGCCTCGATCAGGTCGTCCAGCACCAGGCGGATGTCACCGTCGGAATGGTAGATCACCGGCATGCCGCGCTTCGTGAACTCGGCGAACATCTTCTTGTGGTAGGGCTGGAGAAACTCGCGATAGTGCGCGGGGCTCATGAACGGGCCGTTGCGATAGGCCATGTCGCCGTAGACGAACGCGCCGTCGCAAGCCATGCCCTCGGCCTCGGCCATCTGGAAGAGCCGGACGGCCACGTCCGTGTAGGTGCTGAAGACGTCGTGGATCCAGTCGGGCTCCTCGATCATGGCCATCAGCATGATTTCGTGGCCCAGCACGTCCTTGATCATCTCGAACGGCTCGACCGTGCCGTAGCAGACGAAGCGGTTTGCCTCGCGGGCCCGGCGGAAGAGCGGCCGGAACTCGTCCCAGCGGATGCGGTTGCGCGTGGGCCGGATCAGGTGGCGGACCTCCTGCCAGCGCTGCGGCGTGTCGATGCCGTAACGGATGTGCTCCGGCGTGCCCATCTTATGCTTCCACCAGCGGAGCTCCGCCCAGTTGCCGTCGCGCTGGAGGACCCAGTTGTCCGTCTCGTCGAGGACCTCGGGCTTCATCCGCCGCAGGCAATAGTCCGGCCAGCCCACCTCGAGCAGGTCGAAGCCGAAGTGCTCCCACAGGGTGCCGTGCCGATGCGCCCAGGCGTCTGCGTTGCCCCAGCCGACGCCGGGCGGGAACTCCAGGTGCAGCGCCTTTCGGAAGTCCAGCTCCGTTTCGAACCAGAAGCGGTCATACCGGGGGACGCGATCGGCGGGCTGCCGGGTCAACGTGCGAGAGACGCGTTCCTTCGAGGTCAGGGATGCCATATGGGGTGCGGTTCCTTGAATCCCGGCGGCCGGGCGGGCGCCCCGTACGGCGGGGTCGCGGCGGCCGAAGGCCGCAGTGTACGCCGGGGTGGGTGATTCGACAACGCCGGTGGCGGGACTGACGGATCTCACGGAATTCGGCGATTGTTCTCGGCGTACGGATCCCGGTTCGATGGGCGTGCTGAGAATCATGAGTGCCACGGGGTGGCGCTGCATTGCGGTGCGTGTCGCATGGGTCGCGGGCGAATGCTGCACCGTGCCTTTACTTGCACCCGTCTTACCGCACGGATCGTGCCGGAGCCGAAGAGAGTGGACGCCACTGCGTGCCGGCGGGATAATCCGTGGAGTTGTTCGGCAAAACGGGCTGACTGTGGAAGGTTCCTGCCTGGCCGGGAACACCGATCCCAAGGAAGGAGGCGCCGGCGTGAGCGATCAGGCGCGAGAGCATCCTTGGCATGCCAAGGACCTGGACGAAACCCTCGAGCAACTCGACGGTCAACGGGACGGCCTGAGTGACGACGAGGCGAGACACCGGCTCGAGAAGACGGGCCCCAATTCGCTGACGGCGGAGGAGGGAGTCGGTCCGCTGCGTCTGCTGGTGCAGCAAGTGCATAACCCCCTTATCTATCTGCTGGCGGGCGCCGCGGTGTTGTCCCTGCTGGTCGGTCATCGAGTGGACGCGGCGGTCATTGCCGGGGTCATCGTCCTGAACAGCCTGCTCGGGTTCTTTCAGGAATGGCGGGCGGAGGGCGCCCTGGGGGCGCTGCGGGACATGGCCGCGCCGCATGCCCGGGTGTTGCGCAGCGGCAAGCCGCTTGACGTCGACGCCGGCCAGGTGGTTCCCGGAGACGTTCTGTTGCTCGAGACGGGCGATCGACTGGCGGCCGACGCGCGACTGCTGACCGCGGATCACCTGCAGGTGGACGAGTCCGCCCTGACCGGTGAGTCTCAGCCGGTGGCCAAACAGCCCGGGCGGGTCGATGAAGACACACCGATGGCCGATCGGCAGAACATGGTGTGGATGTCCACCAGCGTGACCGGAGGCCGCGGCCGGGCGGTGGTGGTCGAGACGGGAATGCGGACCGCCATGGGGAGAATCGCCGGGGAGGTGCGGGCCACCGGGCGGGAGAGCACGCCGCTTCAGAAGCGGATGCACAAGCTGGGCATTGTGCTGGGAAGCGGTGGGGTGGCCCTGGCGGTGGGGGTGTTCGGGCTGGGCCTGCTGCGGGGCCACGGGTGGGTCGAGATGCTGATGTATTCCGTGGCCGTTGCCGTTTCGGCCATTCCGGAGGGTCTGCCGGCCGTGATCAGCGTGACCCTGGCCCTGGGCGTGCGGCGCATGGCCGGTCGCAATGCGATTGTGCGGCGTATGTCGGCCGTGGAGACCCTGGGCTCCACTACGGTCATCTGTTCCGACAAGACCGGCACGATTACGGAGAATCAGATGACCGTTCGCCGGCTCTGGGCGGGTGGTCAGACGTTTGAGGCAAGCGGCGACGGCTATCGGCCGGAGGGGGAGTTGCGGGAAACGGGCGGCGATCGGGTGCGAGAGCGGCCCGACGCCCTGGAGCGGCTTCTGCGGATCGGCGTGCAGTCGAACAATGCCGAGATCAAGGAGGAGGACGGGCGGTGGAATGTGGAGGGCAATCCCAGCGAAGGCGCTCTTCTGGCCGTGGCGGTAAAGGCCGGCCTGGACATCGGACCAATGCGTGAGGACGGCCGGCGTCTTGGGGAGATTCCGTTCTCCAGCGATGCCAAGTACATGGCGACGCTTCACCCGGACCCGGGCGGCGACGGGCGGGTGGCCTATGTCAAGGGCGCTCCGGAGAAGGTCCTGGGGTTCTGCTCGCATGTGCTGAAGCCGGGCGGGCCGGTGCCGTTGGACGATGGTCTTCGCGAGGAGATCGGCGAGATCGGCAGGCAGTTCGCGTCTGACGCTTTGCGGGTGATCGGCGGTGCGTACCGGGAGATGCCGCCGGATGCGGACGGGCTGGAGCCGGCGGACGTGGAAAGCGATCTGACGCTTGTCGGCCTCTGGGGAATGCTCGATCCGCCGCGTGAGGAAAGCGCACAGGCCGTGCGCGATGCGAAGGGCGCGGGGATTCATCCGGTCATGATTACCGGCGATCACGCGGTCACGGCGCTGGCGATCGCCCGCCAGGTGGGCATCGCGGAAGACGGGCCGGTGCGGACCGGATCGGACATCGAGGCGATGGACAAGCCCGAGCTCGCCCGGGCGGCCCTGGCCGGGGGCGTGTTCGCGCGGGTCTCCCCGGCGCACAAGCTCAAGCTGATGGAGGCGTTGAAGGAGCAGGGGCACATTGTCGCGATGACGGGCGACGGTGTGAACGACGCGCCTGCGCTGAAGGGCGCGGACATCGGCGTGGCGATGGGCCGGGCCGGCACGGAGGTGGCCAAGGAGGCTGCCGACATGGTGCTGACGGACGACAACTTCGCTACGATCGTCCATGCGGTGGAAGAGGGCCGGGTCATTTACAGCAACCTGCGCCGCGTGGTGTTCTTTCTCCTGACGACGAACCTGGCAGAGGTCCTCACGCTGGTGGGCGCCCTGGCCCTCGGTTCGGACCTGCCACTGACCGCGGTGATGATTCTCTGGGTCAACCTGGTGACGGACGGCGCCTGCACGGTGCCGCTGGGCGTCGAGCCCCGGCACGCGGATGTTCTCAAACACCCGCCGCGAGACCCCCGGGCATTCATCGTGGACCGTCGACTGGCCCTGCGCATGATGCTGCTCATGCCGTTCATGGCGGCGGGCACGCTGGGCGTGTTCTGGTATGCGCTGCGGAGCGGCGAAGCGGCGTACGCGCAGACCGTCGCCTTCGCCACGATGGCGGCGTTCCAGTGGTTCCAGGCATTCAATGCGCGATCGAATTACCAGTCCATCTTCTCCATCGGCGTGTTCACCAACCGGTGGCTGCTTGTGGGCGTGGGGGCGGCCATTCTGCTGCAGGTGGGGGCCGTACACACGTCCGTCGGACAGATGCTGCTGGGCACCACCGGGCTGTCGTGGACGGACTGGCTTTTGGTGATCCTGGTTGCGAGCTCGATCTGGGTGGCGGATGAGGCATTGAAGTGGCTGGGGGTGTACGGCAGATGGCAGAAGGGGAAGTGAAGAGAGAAGCGCCGGCAAGGCAGGTCTTTCCGCCGCCCTGCGGAGCCGGCCGCCGGGCTGGAGGGCGGTTCCCGGCCGCGTCGGGGGCCCCCTGACGCGAGTGGCGTGGAAAACGGAACGGGCGCAGCGAAGGGGGGAGGGAGGCGGTACAATGTGGGCACACGGGCCGACGGCGCAGGTGGGCAAGGTCACGCAGAAAACAGGGGTCACAACGGCCGAACACTGCCTGACGGTGTGGTTGGGCATGGGCAGGTGGGGCGGGCCGGCGGCTGGAGGGCGTGATCATGAACTGCGCTGTTGGACTGTCTTCACGTCTGGCCTTGGTTTTCATGGGCTTTGCGGGTGGTTTTGCGACTCGGGCGACGGGCGCCGATGTCGGGTACTGCGAGTACGCCGATTGGGCCGGGTGGGCGCGAATCAGCCGGGGACACCGAGCAGGGCTGGCGTCCAGCTACGACCGGTCGGGCGGCAATGACGATTTCAGTCAGTATGAGTACCCCGAAGGGCTGGTGACGGACGAACGGGTCGTGACCGTGCGGACGATCGGCGGTCCGGGGGTGATCCGTCGATTCTGGATGCCGCATCTGACGGCCAAGCGCTCGTTCGTGGTTCGCATGTATGTGGACGGAGAGTCTACGCCACGGCTGGATACGACCAGTTCGATGCTTTTCGGCGGCACGTTGCCCTATTTTCAGTCTCCGCTGGTGACGACGTTTGCCGGCGGGCAGGTGAGCTATGAGCCCATTGTGTTCGCCGAATCCCTGCGGATTGAGTCGGTGAACAAGGAGCTGCCGTCCTCGGGGGGTTCGTCACCCAATCGGCATTACTATCAGTACACCTTCTCGACTCTGCCGGTCGGGACGTCGGTCGCGTCGTATCCCGTCCAGCCTGCCGGCCGCGATGTCGTGGCGGCGATGTTCACTAACGCCGGATCGCACCCGGCGGGCGCGGATCCCTCCGCGACAGAGGTGACCTGGTCGGACGTGGTGGTTCCCGGAGGAGGGGTCCTGGTGGCGGCGGACCTGGCGGGCCCCGGCATCGTGCGGCAGTTGACCCTGCGAATGGACTCGGCGCTCGATGCGGAACTGGATGCGCTTCGGCTACGGGTGTACTACGATCAGTCGGTTGAGGCGGGGATCGACGCGCCGGTCAGCGATTTCTTTGGCGCCGGCCACGACCGCGCGTCGTACCGGAGCCTCCCACTGGGTACGGATTCGGCCGATGGGTTCTACTCGTATTGGCCGATGCCGTATCGTCGGGCGCTGCGGGTGGAATTGCACAACACGTCTGACGAGGCGATCACCGTGGATTCCGTGCGCCTGGCGTACCGGCAGGAGGCGTTGGCGGTGGATATGGGGTATCTGCACGTTCATGTGTGTGAGCACGTCAAGGAAGCCGGCGACATCTATCACCCGATTCTCGCGGCGACCGGCCGGGGGCACTATGTGGGGAACCTGCTGTACATCGAGCAGGACGCTTGGAGCTTCTACATGCTCGAGGGGGACGATGTGATTACGGTGGACGGGGCCGACGTTCTTCACGGGACCGGCCTGGAGGACGCTTACAACGGCGGGTACTACTACAACTGGGTGGGCGTCCAGTCGGACGAGCCGGAGGGCGGCTATCCGGCGTCGGCGATCCGGCCGTTGTTTGGGATCCTGCGAGTGCATCGTGAGGATGGCGTAAGTTACGCGCGAGCGGACCAGTACCGTTGGCAGATTGCCGACCGCGTGCCGTTTGACACCTCCATCGACGTCAAAATCGAGAATCGGTACGCGGTCACCGGTTCGCGCTGGCGGTCGGTGGGCTTCTGCTATCTTCAGCCGGAGATTCCCGGTGATGTCGACGCGGACGGCGACCTGGATCTTGCCGATTTTGCCGGATTGGCGCGTTGTTTCGGGAGTTCGGCCCCGTCGTGCCTGGAGACGTTCGATTTCGACGACTCCGGGCAGGTGGATTCGGCCGATTTCGAGGCATTCGCGCTGCTGTTCTCCGGACCGATGTAGGGCGGACGGAATGCAGGGGAGCGTATCGGCGGCGCGTGGCTGGTCAGGCCGTTCCGAGCCGCATGGATTGGAGGGCGGTCGCAAGATATGCGTGTCATCGCCCATCTCCCCTGTTTCGCAACGCCAATTGGCTGTGGAAGGCGGGAAAGGGCCGGTGACGGTCGCCTCCTGCCGGCTTGCCGGGGTTTGCCGTTTGTCGTTGACAACCGTGGTGCGGGGCCGTTCAATGCGTGGGCGGGCGGTTCGGTAGCGGTTTGCCGGCGGCGCCCAGTCTTTGTCCACCCTGCATGACGAGGATTTCACAATGTCACGAACGATGATACCTCATTTGCGTCAAGAAGTTATGGTTGTTTGCCTCCTGATTGCGGGGCTTGCGGTCGGAGCGGCTGGCGCCGCGGAGGCACCCGGCGTGCTGAACGGAATCGACGTGCTGGCCCGCGACGGGTTCAAGATCCTGGACGGGGCGAAGGTGGGGCTCATCACCAACCACACCGGCCTGGACGTGAACGGCCGGTCCACCATCGAGCTGATCAACGCGGCGCCCAACGTGACGCTGGTCACGCTGTTCAGCCCGGAGCACGGGCTCCAGGGCGTCAAAGACGAACACGTGGGCGACTCGACGGACCCGCTGTCGGGCAAGAAGGTCTACAGCCTCTACGGCCAGACGCGCCGCCCGACCCCCGAGATGCTGGAGGGCATCGACACGCTCGTCTTCGACATCCAGGACATCGGCTGCCGGTTCTACACGTACATCGCCACCATGGGCTACGCGATGGAAGAGGCCGCCAAACACAACCTGCGCATCGTGGTGCTGGACCGGCCGAACCCCATCACCGGCACCCGCGTTTTCGGCCCGCCTTGCGACAAAGACGGGCAATTCACGGCCTATCACCCGTTCCCGCTGGTGCATGGCATGACGGTGGGTGAACTGGCCCGGATGTTCAACGAAGAACGCAAGATCAACGCGAAGCTGACCGTCGTCCCCATGGAAGGCTGGAAGCGCAGCATGTGGCTGGATGAGACGAACCAGACCTGGGTGCATCCGTCGCCGAACATGCGGTCGCTGACGCAGGCCACGCTGTACCCGGCCACCGGACTGATCGAAGCGTGCAGCATCTCGGTCGGCCGGGGCACGGATACACCGTTCGAGGTGTTCGGGGCCCCCTGGGTGGATGGCCGGAAGCTCGCCGCCCGGTTGAACAGCCTCGGCCTGAAGGGGGTGCGGTTCGTGCCGTACCGGTTCACGCCGAGTTCCAGCAAGTACAAGGACAAGGAATGCGGCGGGGTGCAGGTGATTTTGACGGACCGGAATGCGTTTGACCCGCTGGAGACCGGGCTGTCCATCGCTCGCGAGCTGAAGCTGCTGTTCGGCGGCGATTTCGACATCGACAAGGTGAACAACCTGATCTTCCACCAGGGTACGATGGATGCGGTGAAGGCGTCCACCGGGCCGACCTCCTACACTCAGCTCTGGAAGGATTTCGTGACCGAGTTCCTGGAGACCCGCAAGAAGTACCTGATGTACGAGTAATGGAGGGCGCGGGCTTTGCCTGCGAGTCATCCGACAGAGCGACGGGGCGATGATGAGGGGGGGGAATGTTGTGGGCTGTGAGGACGGGTACGGGCTTGATTGGGGCTGCGGGTTGCCGCAAATCACGTCCGGATAACTGGACCACACCGCCCCGTGGCGTGTTTGTAGTAGTCCGATATCTGGGCCAACCTCTGGACTCATGGGGTTTTGCGCTTGCCCCGGGACCGGCAAAACGGGTAGCATATGAGTGTCGGGACCGCACGCGCCGGCATGGCGCGCGGGGCGCAGTTCACCTCGGGTTCTGGCGGTCGCGGTGTCAATGAGAGAGAGACAGGGACGGTGTGGAATGTGATGCCGCGCACACATGTGCGCGTGCATTGGGAATTTGCGATTGTGGTGGTTCTCTCTTTTGTGAGGAGGAAGAAATGAAAAGAAATGCAACTGTTGTTCTTGCCGGTCTTGCCGTGCTGGCGGTGGCGTCCGGGGCGATGGCCGTCCCGTATGCCTCCGGCATCACGCAGTCCGGCAGCATGGTGAACTTTGTTCTGAACCAGGACGCGACGAACGCGTGGGTGGAGTTTGACGGGGGAGCCGGCGTCATGTCGCTTGGCGCCTTGACGAAGGGGAATCACTCGTTCGACATGTCGGGTTACTCTTCGTACCAGATCAAGGTGCTTGGTGGGGGTGCGGCGGGCTGGACGCAGTTCAGCAACGACGCCGACAATACCAGCAAGTACTACTCGCCGAAGGGCGTGACGGTCGACCGCAATCCGCTGAGTCCGAACTTCGGTCGGGTTTACGTGTCTGAGGGTCTGGGTGGCCTGGCCGGCGGGCGGACCACGACGGCCGGCATCTACGTGATGGATGCGGCCCAGGGCGACGTGACCGGGCAGGGTGATGCGGCGCACACCGGCGGCGTGGATTGGGTCGTCGGCGGAGGCAGCAGCCCGTTCAGGATCAGCCTGAATCGGACCGATCCGTCGGACACCAATCTGTACATTGCCGACTGGTCCGATGGGCACTCCGGCGTCTGGACGGCGAACACCGCCGACTTCAATGCGCCCTTCAACGAACTGCTGGACAACACGGGGCGCGCCAGTTCGGGCCTGGTCCTGGAGAACTACGGAACGGGCCCGGGCCAACTGCACGGGAGCGTTCCCAGCGGTCCGTGGGTGGAAGGAAGCGGTGCCGATCGCAAGATGTACACGCTGGACGAGGACATGGTGGTGGGCAACGTGTATCGGTATGACATCGGCACCACCACTTCGGGTTACGCCACTGCACCGGCGGTCCAGGTGACCGATGGGACCGACCGCATCGCGAACGCCACCATGGACCTGGTTCGTGACAAGAACGGGAGTTGGTGGGTTGCCCAGTACCGGTGGACGGACAACGCTGGCTCCTATCCCTTTCCTGTGCTGACTCGCTGGGAGGATGGCGCCAGCGCCCCGAGTTGGGAGTCGGGACCCTCCACCGTGCAGCTCAATCGTGGATATGGCAATCTTGACATTTTTGATCAGCACGATCTGATTGCCCTCGGTACGAACAACGGCCTGATCTACATCCTGGACATCAGCGATCCGGACAATCCTGTGCTGGTGGATAGCATCGCGCACACCGGCGGGACGATCCGGGACGTTGCGTTCGATGCGGCGGGCAACCTGCACGTGGTGAGCAGCAGCAGCGAAACGCTGCGGATCTATACGCCGGGCGGTGACTGGCTGGCCGTCACCGGGTCGGATGGCAGCTTCACTCTGATTCCGGAGCCGGCGACGCTGGCTCTGTTGGGTCTGGGCGGGCTGGCGCTTCTGCGTCGCCGCCGGTAAGGCCGCGTACGATTCGTTCAGAGAGTCTCTTTGCGAGGCCGCCTGTGACAGGCGGCCTCGCTTCATTTTGGCCATCCGGCTGATGCGAGCGGCTTGGGCGGATGGCGCGTGCGGCGTATAATCGTCGCCTCGCGAATGGCCTGTGTTCATGACTCGAAGACGGCGAAAACCCATCCCTGAAGTTCGGCGGACCCGTTCCCGACCGGTCCCCAACACCGGTGCATCGCGGCGGATGCCGTGGATCGTGCTGGGTCTGCTCGTCGTGCTGTCCGGCGCGGCGGGCGGCCTCTGGTGGTTCCGCTCCGCAGAGCAGGCTGCGGATGCGGGGCCGCTGAACGTTCTGCTGATCACGCTGGACACGACCCGTGCCGATCACCTGGGGTGCTACGGGCATCCGGGCGGGGCCACGCCCAACGTGGACCGGCTGGCGGCCGGGGGCGTTCGTTTCGCCCAGTGCATGTCCGCGGCCCCGAGCACGCTGCCGTCCCACGCCACCATACTGACCGGGCTGTACCCGCACGTACACGGCGTGCGGGACAACGTCGGATTCCGGCTGGGAGAGGCGTACCGGACGCTGGCTGAGGCCCTGCAGGACGCCGGGTATCGCACGGCGGCGTTCGTAGCGGCCATCGTGGTGGGGCGGGACACCGGGCTCGATCAGGGTTTTGAGACGTACGACGACACGGGCAACCGGCACGAACGCCGGGGGGACGAGGTCTGCGATCGGGCGATCGAGTGGCTTGAGGCCCATGCGAGCGAGAAGTTCTTCCTGTGGGCGCACTTCTTCGATCCTCACGCACCGTACGAGCCGCCCCATCCGTATCGCGGCCGGTTTGCCGACCCGTACACGGGCGAGATTGCGTTTGCGGACGCGCAGGTGGGCCGGCTGGTCGACGCGCTGAAGCGGCTCGGGCTGGAGCGCAGCACCCTGGTTGTTGTCACCGCGGACCACGGCGAGGGCCTCGGCGAGCACGGCGAGCAGACCCACCTGTACTTCGTCTATGACACGACGATGTCCGTGCCGCTGGTCATGCACTGCCCGGGCCGGCTGCCGGCCGGCGTGGTGGTCGCGCCTCAGACGCGGACGATCGACATCATGCCGACGATTCTGGCGCTGCTCCGCGCGTCGCCCGAGCCGGCGGTTCAGGGGGTGGACCTTCTGCCCCGCGTGCAACAGCCGTCCCGGTCGACGGACCTGCCGGCATATGGCGAATCGCTCGGTGCGCAGTTCGTGTTCGGGACGTCGGCGTTGCGCTGCCTTCGGGTGGACGGGTGGAAGTACATCCATGCTCCGAAGCTCGAGCTTTTTCACGTGCGGAAAGATCCTGGGGAGGTGCGGAACCTGGCAAAGACGGAACCGGACCGTGTGGGTGCGATGCGCGAGCAGCTCCGCTCGATCATTGCTCAGTCGCCGCCGCCGGCCGTGGATGCGATGTTGCGGCCGGATCGGGCGACGCTCGACAAGCTTCAGTCGCTGGGCTATGTGGCCAGCGGCTCGGACGTGTCGCTTCCCGGTCAGACGGAGCTGGACCGGTTCGACCCCGTCGGCGAGGACCCCAAAGACCATCTCGAAGCGATCACTCTCATGGGCCAGGCGACCCTGTCTCTGCAAACGGGGCGACTGACGGAAGCCGAGGCCCTGTACCGTCGCCTCGTGGAGATCTTTCCGGAGAGCGTGGACCTGGCGCTCCGGCTGGCCCGGTCGATCTTCCTCCAGACCCGTCTGGAGGAAGCCATCGCGATCTATCGCACGTTGCTGGAGCGTCATCCCGACAGCAGTGACGTTCAGTATGGGCTGGGCAAGCTTCTGGACCAGATTGGGCGCCTGGAGGAGGCAGCGGGGCATTTTGCCGAGGCGGTCCGTCTGGATCCGGCGTATCCCAATGGGTACTACGATCTGGGCGTGGTGCTGCGGAAGCTCGGAAGGGCCGAGGAGTCGCTCGAGTGCTTTCGCCAGGCGGTGCGGGCGCGGCCGACGCACGTGGACGCGCGGCTGAATCTGGGGGCGGCCCTGGTCGCCCGGGGAGACGTTGATGCCGGCATCGAACAATATCGAGAGGCCCTGAAGGCGGCCCCTGACGACTTCGGCGTGTACTACAACCTGGGCAACGCGCTGCTGCGCAAGGGGGATCGGGCCGGCGCCGCGGCAGCCTATCGTGAAGCCCTCCGTCTGCGGCCGGATTTCACGCCCGCCCGGCAGGCCCTGGCCGGTCTGGAATGAGGCGTCTTTCCCGTACAGCAGCGAAGGTTGACGCTGCGTCAGGGCCTGTCCAGGGCCGGTGAGTGTGAATTGCGGCTGCTTGCCGTCTTCCGTCGACCACTTCGCCAGCACGCGTACCGCCTCCTCCTGCAGCTCCTCGAAGGGCTTCACCGATCCGGGGATTCGGTTGTACAGGAACGAGAAGGCCAGCCATTTTCCGTCGTGGGTCTGCACGTAGCCGCTGAGGGTGCGGACGGAGCCGATATAGCCGGTTTTGGCGAAAACGCGGCCTTTCAGGTCACTCATGCGATTACGCAACGTGCCCTCCACGCCGACCTTGGACAGGCTCTCCCGATACATCGCCCCATCCGGGTGCGAGTGCATGACCTTCAGCAGATCGGTGAGCAGCCGGGCGGTGACCTGGTTGCCGCGGCTCAGGCCGAAGCCGTCGGCCACCGTCAGGCCACGGGTGGACACGTCCAGCCTGCGGCCTGGCCCCCAGCTTCTTGAAAGCTTTGGCCGTGCAGCGCAGAACAAGCGTGACTTCGGCCCCTACTTCAGTTCCGGTAACGAGTTTGCGATTTCCGCGGCGGCCGCCGTTGTCACGCCCGCCTGGGCAGCGTGATCAGACCAGCGTCCGACGGCAACTCGAACGTTGTCGATGATGGCCGTAACCTCGTTCTTGGACAAACCGGCCTGCTCGGCCAGGCGCAGCATGTGCGGTCGGCCAGGGTGCTTTCCTTCGCCCGCCAAGGTCATCGTGTGCTCGCCGCCGGGACCGGGGGTATGGAGCAGGTCGTAGGCCGGCGTCAATGACCAATCACCCGTCGTGTCCTCCAGCCGAAACGCGAAGTTCTTCACGTGGTCGTCGCGGTTGTGGGCCAACACGTTGAAGACCATTCGGCGGAAGGCACGCCGCACATCCTGATGATTTCGTGTCAGCAGGCTGGTCGCCTTGAACAGGTCGGCGTAGTCTGCGGAGGGGATACGGAAGTTCGATTGAATCAGGTTCCCGAACGTGTGGACGTGATACCGTCGATTGCCGGCGCGGTCGAACCGCTGAACGCCGAAAAACCTCTGGCCCGCGCGCGTTTCGAACAGCCGTGTCGGCGGGATGTCGATGCCCGCATCGCGGGCCATCAGCGAATAGGCGAACTCGATGGCTCCGGCGTCGGCCGAGTCCGCTTTCGCCGTGAACTTGACGATCCAGTGTTCGAAGCCGTCCGGCAGGTCATCCTCGCCGCTGCGTACTTCGCCGGTGTCGGGGTTATAGCCCACGAGCACCTTGGGACGCGCACCGCCGGGCGAGCCGCCGGCCCGCAGCAGTTCAGGAAGAACATCGACAGCCGCACCCACCAGGATGTCCTGCGAGTGCCGAGCCAGGTCGTGCAGGTCGAACATGCTGATGTCGGCCTCATCACGGTCGGCTGGCGGATGGTAGGTCAGTGCGCCCATAGTCCGGGTCCCGAGCCACGAAAGCCGATCCAGCGGGCTGATCGCCGCAAGGTTGTGGCCGAGCGAACGGAAATGGCGATCCATCAGCAGCAGCCCCCACCCGTCGGGCAGTGAGTCGTCGAACAGACCCGGCAACGGGCCGAATGCGTGATCGCGATGCTCGAAGAGTCCCGGCTCGAACGGGACGTGAAACGGCGAAAGACTCAGACCGGAGGCAAGGAAACCGGCGGCGTATTCAAAGTACACCCGGCCTCGGTCCTCGGCCAACGTGCCGACATGCAACGCATCGCCGGGGCTGCGGACGAAGTGAACCTCGAGCTTCTTCATCTCCGTCCTCGCTTGCGGGTGGGTCCGGCGGTCTGCTGTTCGAGCTCTGCTATGCTTCGGGCCGGCGGCAGTTGGAGCAAACGGTCGAAATCATCGAGGCGGGCCAAAGCGTGAGCCACCTTCAGAACCAACCCCAGCGAGGCTTTCCCGGATCGCTCGAAACGCCGGTACGACGCCGCGGTGACGCCCGCGCGCTGAGCGAGTGTGTTCTGTGTCCAGCCGCGCAAAAGCCGATGGGCCTTGGCACGCGCAGCCAATGCCTTGGCCACTTCGGTTGGACCGGTCAGCGAAAGCGTTGTGGCATTCATGACACGATTCTACCCTCATCACAGATGACAGTCAATATATTATCTTCATTTCCTCTAAAACGGTCCTTACCGATATAATATTATCGCTTACGCACCATCGGTTGTCCGTGCAAGGACTCGTACCAGCGCCCAGGGAATGTGTCGTAAGTTCACGTGTGAGAGCGCTTTACATCTCCGTCCGCTTCAGTTCCCAATCTGGATTCCGGCGCGCGTCAAACACTCTGTTCGACGGTTCCCTGCCCTCGAGTGAGGAGTGACCGTCGAGAGGTCCGATCTGACGATTCATCGGGAATCACCTGTGCAACCCGGCCACCGAATGCCCATTGCATTGTGAGTGCGGCTTTCGCATCGAAGACAGCACACGCGACTCTGGGGGTTTGCTCGCCGTGCTTCGGTGGGCGATGCAGGTTCCTGGCTTGTCCAGCGTGCGTGAGTGGGGGCCGTTTCTACTCGGTTTCTCCCGGTGACCACTCCGTCAGCACGCGTACCGCCTCGTCCTGCAGCTCCTCGAACGGCTTCACCGAACCGGGGATTCGGTTGTACAGGAACGAGAAGGCCAGCCATTTTCCGTCGTGGGTCTGCACGTAGCCGCTGAGGGTGCGGACGGAGCCGATATAGCCGGTTTTGGCGAAAACGCGGCCTTTCAGGTCGCCCATGCGATTACGCAACGTGCCCTCCACGCCGACCTTGGACAGGCTCTCCCGATACATCGCCCCATCCGGGTGCGAGTGCATGACCTTCAGCAGGTCGGTGAGCAGCCGGGCGGTGACCTGGTTGCCGCGGCTCAGGCCGGAGCCGTCGGCCACCGTCAGGCCACGGGTGGAAACGCCCAGCCTGCGGATGCGGTCGGGCACGGCCCGGCGGGCGTTGTCCCACGACCCGGGCTGCCGCAGCCACCACGAGGCCGCCCACTGCCGTCCCAGCGTTTTGGCCAGGCATTCGGCAAAAAGGTTCTGGGAGTGGGTGTTGGTCCGCCAGAGCACGTCGGCCAGCGGGGTTTGGCGGACGGCCAGAATTTCTCCGTCGCGCGGCGCTCCGTGAGCATCCCGCCGGACGGAAATCGGCCGGAGGTTGCCGGCGACGTCGATGCCGTGCTTCTGCAGGGCCAGGCGGAAGGCGTCGGCCAGGAACAGGCCGGGGTGGGTGACCGGCTTGGACTGCAATTCCGTGCGCTTGGTTGCCCGGCCCGTCAGTGTGAAGACGTTGCGGGTGTCATCCCGGACGATGTCCGCCGGCCGGCCGTCGCCGTGCGAAACGCAGTTGTTGACGATGGTGACCGCCTGGGTGGGCGGGGCAATGCTGTAGCTGACCGGCGCACCAGGGTCCGCAGGCGTGACGGTCACGTCGATGCAGTTGTCGTTGAAGTTCAGGCCGCTGACCGGGCAGGCGTACCATTCGGTGCGGCTGCGCGCGGACCAGTCGTCGTGGAGTTGCCTCATCTCAAACCACGACTCATCGTAACACAGGTCGCCGGCGATCCGAGTCACCCCTTTGCGCTTGAGGAGGCGTGCCCACTCATCGAGCACTCCGTACGGATCGCGTTTGTGGCGGTTGGCCAGCCGGACGTCGCCGAGGGCGGGATCGCCCGTGCCCACGATCCAGAGGTCGTCGCCCGATCGGACCAGGTACGTGTCATACGTGAAGTCCCGGCCCAGGGCGTCCAGGGCGGCCGCACTGACCACCAGCTTCATGTTGCTGGCCGGCGTGAAGGGCTGATCCGCGTTTTCCGCGTACAACTCCCGTCCGGACGGCAGCTCGATGACCCGGGCGGAAACGATGGCGCCCGAATCCTCCAGCCGGTGCAGGATGGGCGGCAGGTCCTTCGAAAGGGCCGGATCGTGCCGGACCGGTGCGCATGCTGCGGCTGCCAGGAGGCCGGGCAATACGAACGCCAGACGGATGGGTCGGTTCCGCTTCATGGTTCCTCCGGAGGGATGGGTCACTTGGGCTTCCTCGGGTTTCTCAGACGCCATTGGCCTTCGGTTGTGCCGCCACGCGCTCGATGCGGTTGCCGAGCCGCGTGGTGATTTCGTAGGGAATTGTGCCGAGCATCAAGGCCAGCGACTCGACGCTGTTCGGCGCGTCCCGATCGTTGTCGATGATCACCACCGGATCGCCCGCCGAGACGGACACGCCGTCGCGCTGTAACGCCGTCAGGTCGACGATGGTCTGGTCCATACTGACCCGGCCAATGACCGGAACCAGCCGGCCGGCCACGCGCATCTGTCCACGGCCGGACAGGTGCCGGCTGTATCCGTCGGCGTAGCCGATGGGCACGAGTCCGACCAGCGATTCCTGCCGGGTCTGGAACGTGCCGCCGTATCCGACGCGGCTGCCCGCCGGGATTTCCTTGACCAGCGTGAGTTGGGTGACCAGGCGCAGGGACGGGCGCAGGTCCGGCCGGTGTACCATGTCCGGGCCGGTGTGGTAGCCGTAGAGAGAGATGCCGGGCCGGATCATGTCGAGGTGGCTGCCCGGTACGTCGATGATGGCCGCGGAATTGGCGGCGTGGACGACGGGCACGGAAAGCCCGGCGGTGCGGACCTGTTGGACGAACGCCAGGAACCGGTCGAGTTGCTGCCGGGCGAAGGCCTTGTCGTCATCGGCCGTGGCGAAGTGGGTGTAGAGGCCCTCGATTACGAGGCCGTCAGTCCGGCCGGCGACCTGCATCAGCTCGAGCAGGGGTTCTTCGTGTATGCCCATGCGCGACATGCCGGAATCCAGCTTGAAGTGGAGCCGGGCGGGCCGGCGTAGGGCGCGTGCGGCGGCGGCCAGGTCGTCGAGGTCGGCAGCCGACGTTACCGTGACTCGCACGTCGTGCTCCACCAGCCAGCGGGCCGTGTCGTCGCGTTGCGGTCCGCGCCAGGCGTTGAGTTCCGTTCCGAACAGCAGGATCGGCCCGTTGTATGCCAGCTCGCGCAGCTCCAGGGCCTCGCGGGTGGCGGCCACGCCGAGCATGTCGGCGCCGGCCCGTCGCAGGGCGGGCAGGATGAGCCGGATGCCGTGCCCGTATGCGTCGGCCTTGACGGCGGGGCAGAGCTTGCAGCCGGCCGGGGCGAAGGAGCGGAGCACGCGGATGTTGTGCTCAATGGCGGCCAGATCTATTTCGGCACGCAGGCAAGCGGCGTTCATGCGATACGGTCCCCGGATTACGGCGCGTCGGGGCGTCGAGGGCCCGAGCATAGCGTGAAGCGGCGATTTCACAAGCGGCCTGCGTTCTGCCTTGGCACGATGCGCGAGGGGACCCATAATACGATCGCCCGTGTCCCCTGCCTGTCCGCCGTGGCGTGCGACGGGAGGCGGTACTCCTATCACACGGGCAGGAGGAGCCTGGCCTATGAAGGTCTTCAGCGGGCTGATCCGGTCCCTGTTGAACATCAACACCATCTGGGGGCTGATGATCCTGATCTCTTTTGTCCTTTGCGCGGTGCAGCACTATCAGCCCACGACCAGTCGACTGAGCTCGTCGTTGCTCGACGACGGGTCCGCCACGCTGGCCATCTACATCGGTGACGACAAGCGCGGTTTCGAGCGGTTCGAAGTTACGCTGGAGGAGGAGGATGGAGCGTTTGTGGTGCCGGACCGTTCCGACTCCCGGGCGGATGGCTCGCCGTGGCTGATCGCCGCCCGTCGTGACGAGCAGGCGATCGCGGTGACCTGGGACTACGTCGGGTACGGACAGTACCTGATGGCGGTCGAGCGGTCCTTCCGGCCGGGCGAGCGGGTCCCCGATCGGTATTTGAGCCGGGACCGCAACGCCCTGCACCTGCGGCAGACGACGGCCGACGGCGCCCAACGCACGTTCACGTTCCGGTTCCGTCGAAGCGGTGACACGCTGTCGGTCGATTCCGTGGACGGGCCGGTGGGTGTGCAGCCGCCGTACCTGGACGCCGTACACAAGGCGGAGGACGGGTTCCTGCTGACCTGGCAGCACTGTAAGCCGGGTGAGTGCGTGCTGGTGGCCGAGGAACTGGTCGCGAAGGGCAAGCTCGTCACACTCAAGTCGCTCACGGACGCGGCGTTTGATTTCGCGGCCGGCGGTTTCAACATCGCGCTGGGCCTGGTGGCGGCCATGGTCATGCTGCTGGGCCTGATGAGAGTAGGGGAGAAGGCGGGCATCGTGCAGCTTGTGGCCCGGGGCATGTACCCGGTCATCCGGTTTCTGTTTCCGCAGGTGCCGAAGGACCATCCGGCCAACGGGGCCATCGTGATGAACGTGACCTCGACGCTGCTGGGGCTGGGCAACGCCGCGACGCCGTTCGGGCTCAAGGCGATGAAGGAGCTTCAGACGCTGAACGATCGTCCGGAAGTGGCCACGGATTCGCAGATCATGCTGCTGGGCTACAACACGGCCGGGCTGGCGATTCTTCCCACGACGCTGCTGGGGGTCCGCCAGGCTGCTCAATGCAGCGATCCGGCGGAGATCATCGGCACGTGCATGCTGGCGGGGGCCGTCGCGACGGTGACGGCGATCATCATGGTCAAGCTGCTTGGACGGCTTCCCATGTTCTCCCGCGCCGCGGCGGTGGCCGAGTACGATCGCGAGGCGGCTGCCAACCGCGGATCGGAGAAGGAGGGCAAGGCATGACCGGGGCCGGAATCTTTCGTCTGGTTGTGGACCAGATTTCGCTGCTGACCATTCCGCTGATGTTCTTCGTGATCATCGGCTATGCGATGATGCGGCGGGTCAAGGTGTACGAGGCGTTCATCGAAGGGGGCAAGGAGGGGTGGGATATCTTCCTGCAGATTCTCCCCTACATCGTCGCCATTTTCGTGGCCATCGGAATGTTCCGCGTGTCCGGCGCGTTGGAGTACATCTCCGCCACACTGGCGCCCGCGACGGACCTGGTGGGCATGCCTTCGGAGGTGATGCCGGTGGCGCTGATGAAGCCACTGTCCGGGTCGGGGTCGCTGGGGCTGGTGTCGGAGATCACCAAGGCCCAGCCGGATTCGTTCGAGGCCAAGGTGGCTGCGACCATGTTCGGCAGCACGGACACCACGTTTTACGTCATCGCGTTGTACTTCGGCTCGGTGGGCATCCGTCGCATCCGGCACGCCATGGTGGCGGGGTTGCTGGCGGACCTGGCGGGGATTCTGGCGGCGGTGGGAATCTGTCATCTGGTGTTCGGAGGGTCGTAGGCGCACCTTGGCCCGCGACGCGCCCGAGGCGGGTTATTCACGCCGGCCGGGGCCGCGGACGAAGCGGCCGGGCGTGGCGCCGGTGTGGTCGCCGTCTCGAAGGACGGGGGTCCCGTTGACGACCACGTGGACCATGCCGGTGGCGTACTGGTGGGGCTCCTTGTACGTGGCGTTGTCGCGAATGGCGGCGGGGTCAAAGGCCACGACGTCCGCGAAGTGGCCCGGGGCCAGCAGGCCCCGGCGGTCCAGACCGAGGTTCGCGGCGGGCAGGGCCGCCAGCCGCCGGACGGCCTCTTCCATGGGAATGACCTGCTCGTCCCGGACGTACTTGCCCAGCACGCGGGCGAATGAACCGTAGGCCCTGGGGTGCGTGTTTCGCTTCAGGAAGACGCCCTCGGGCGCCAGTGAGCGGGCGTCAGAGCAGAAGCTCATCCACGGGCAGCGGACCTTCTTCGTTACGTTCTCTTCCGACATGACGAAGAACACCGCCCCGACCTCGCTGTCGTCCTCGATCACGAGGTCCATGGCCGTGTCTTCCGGCGGCGTGCCCCGCATGGCGGCGATTTCCGCGAGCGTCTTGCCGGCCAGCGGCTTGAGCGACGGGTTTTTGAAGCCGACCAGCAGGATCTTGTCCGGGGAGCCGACGGAGAGCCAGCCGTTGTCCCACGCCCGGCTGGGGGTGTTCATGTCGGTCTTGACGCGGGCCCGCACGTTCGGATCGCGCAGACGGGCGACCCACGCCTTGTGTCCGCCTTCCTGCACCCAGGGCGGCATGACTGCGTCCAGGCCGGTGGAGCTGGCCGCATATGTGTACATGTCGGCCGTGATGGGCAGCCCCTCCGCGCGGGCGTTGTCGATGGTTTTGACGACGGTGTCCAGCTTGTCCCAGTTGGACCGGCCGGAGGCCTTGAGGTGGTACACCTCGGCCTTGACGCCGGCCAGGCGTGCGATGGTCAGGAACTCGTCCAGGGCCTCCAGCAGGCCATCGGCCTCGTTGCGGATGTGGGAGGCGTACAGGCCGCCGTCGGCGGCTGCCTCCTTCGCCAGGGCGATCAGCTCGTCGGTGCGGGCATAGGCGGCGGGAGAGTAGATGAGGGCGGAGGACACGCCGACCGCGCCTTCGGCCATGGCCTGCCGAACCAGGGCGCACATCCGCGCCAGTTCCTCGGGCGTCGGGGGTCGATCATCGTAGCCGATCTCGTGAATCCGCAGCGTGGCGGCCCCGACGAACGAGGTGACGTTGCACGAGACGCCGCGGCGTTCGAGGAACTCCAGGTATTCGCCCAGCGTGGTCCACTCCACGTTATAGCGGATGTCTCCCTGCTGCTCGACCATCTCCTGCTTCATGGAGTCATTGAGCGGGCCCATGGACCGGCCCTCGCCGAGCACTTCGAGGGTGACGCCCTGGCGGATGTCGCTCTGCGATCGGCCGTCTTCGATCAGCGTTTCGTTGGCCCAGCTCAGCATGTTGATGAAGCCGGGGGCGACGGCCAGTCCCGTGGCGTCCAGCTCCACGCGGCCTCGGGCGTTCGGCAGGGGCGCCACGGCGGCGATGGCATCGCCCGAAACCGCCACATCGGCGGCGACCGGGGGCGAGCCCGAGCCGTCGTACACCGTGCCGTTTCGCAGAATCAGGTCGTAGTCGGGCATGGTGTGCGTTCCTTTCCTGGCGAGAATGGGCTGCGGGTTTGGTGATCGATCCTCATCGTTACTCTGCCGTTCCCATCAGGATATTGCCCACTGTTTGCCACACGGCTGTGCGGAGGGCGCCCACCTGGCCCTTGTCGTCCGGATGGACGCGGTTGGCCAGGACGATGACGTAGATGCCTTGCTCGGGGTAGACGCGAATGGCCGTTCCGGTGTAGCCGGTGTGGGCGAAGAAGGGGATGCCGTCCAGTCCTGTGGCGCCAGGTTCCGGCACGTGCAACGGCCAGAGCAGCCCGCGCGGGTCCGGGTTGCCCTTTGCGTCGGCGCCGCCGGGGTTCTGCGGCGTGGTGAGCAGGTGGATCGCGTCTTTGGAGAGGATTCGCACGCCGTCCAGCTCTCCGTCGTTGAGTAGCATCTGGGCGTATCGGGCCACGTTTGCGGCTGTGCTGAACAGGCCGGCGTTTCCGGAGACGCCGTCCTGCATGGCGGCCAGCGGATCGTGGACCTGGCCGCGGAGAAAGCCGCCCGGCCCGCGGCCGTACGGTGTTCGGGTGGTGGGGACGATTCGCGGGTCCAGGTCGGCGGCGGGGTTGAAGCCGGTGTCGGTCATGCCGAGCGGCTTGAACACTCGTGCTGCGAGGAAGTCGCTGTGCTCCATGCCGGTGACGGTGCGTACGATCTCCGCGCAGAGGATCGCGTTGAGGCAGCTATACACCACGGCCTCACCGGGCTTTCGCGAGGGCTTGATCTCGCGGATGTAGCGGCGGATGGCGTCGCGGCAGGGGAAGCCGTGCTCGTCCCGGATCGGCTTCTGCTCGCCGGCGCCGACGTAGGATTGCAGGCCGGACATGTGCGTCATCAGGTTACGTACAGTGACACCTGCCTTGTCGCCCTCCGCGAACTCCGGCAGGTACTTTGACACGGGGTCGTCCAGGCCGACCTTGCCCTCGTCGATGAGGATCGTCAGCGCGGTTCCGGTGGCGAGCGGCTTGCTCATGGAGGCCAGGTCAAAGATGGCGTCTTCCGGCATCGGGGCCGGTTCCGGCTGGAAGTGCATGTAGCCGTACGCCTTGGACCACTCCTCGTACTCGTTGCCGACCTTCCGGCCCACGTGGATGACCGCGCCGGACATGTTTCCATCCAGCAGCCGGTCGGGCACGACTGCATCCAGGGCCTCGGTCAGGGCCGTCCAGCTCTTCTCCTGCGGGACGGTTCGCACGTTGAAATCGTAGGCCCATTCGCCGAAGTAGAGGTTGCGGCCGTCGATCTCGATCTCACCGCGCTGGAAGTCGTTCGGCTCGCTGCGGAAGCTGATCTTGGCGGGCGACAGCGGCTGGGCGTAATCCAGGTTCACGATCATCCGGTACGGGTCCATGTGCCCGCAGAAGAAGGTCTGCACGTCCGGATCGTCGTGCTTCTGGAGGCCGTAGGACGGGTCGGCGGGCAGCCAGCCCCAGGGTTCGACGTAGATCTCGCACCAGTCGTGCATGTTCACGTCGTTCGGTCGCGGCGCCCATCCGGACTGCCAGCGGGCGGGGATGCCCGCGACCCGGCACAGCGTGATGAACGTGAGGGCCTGCACTCCACAGTCACCGCGTCGGGCGGCGAGGCCCTTCCGGCAGATGCTGCGGATGGTGCTGTATTCCATCTCCGCGCACCAGGGCACGTTGGCGTCGATCCAGCGGAAGAGCTTCTGCGCGCGCAGCAGGGGGTTGGGTTCGCCCGCCGCGACCTCCGCCACAATTTGCCGGACCTCCGGCGTGAAGACGATGTGCGGCGGGCGCTCGGCCGTGAAGTCACGGTACACGTCGCTCGCGCGGTCGTAGGGTTTGACCTTGGCCGGGTCGAGATGCGGGCACCAGGCGGCGGTGACGAACTCGAACTTCGACTGGAAGCGGGGCGGTTTCGACGGGTCGGTCACCGTTTGCTCGAAGTAGATCGTGCGATGGGGCGATCCGTTTTCCGCCACCCGGCCGCCCGGCGGGTCGGTGGCGATCAGCCGTACGTCGGTCTGCTGCCGGTACTCCTGGGGAAACGGCAGCCAGCACCGGACCACGGCCCCCGGCTTCAACCGCGGGTGGTTTTCGTTGACGGTCAGCGTGTATGTGACATGGTGCTTGACGGGGTAGACGGCCGGTTCGGCGCTCTGTCGCGCAAGATGTAGGACGTGTGCAGCATTCTCGGCGGACGAGAAAGACCAGCCAGCCCTTTCCGGAGGACTCACGCGGCGGGCCTTGGCCGCCTCGGAGATCCGGAACAGGTTGCCCGGCTCCCGCGCGAAAAAGCAGACTTCACCGTCGATGACGCGATGCTGCAACAGGCCGTCCTGCTGCCATCGGTTCATGTCCTCGGCCGTCGCGTCCGGGATGCTCGCGCGGAGTTTCTCCAGCATCTGGTCGGCCGACAGACGAAAATCCCGCCGGATGCGCTGCAGGATGTCCAGTTCCACGGCGTACCCGCTGATGGCCGGACAGTCCGGGTCCGGCACGTGCTTGCGGAGGATGCGTTCGGCCTCCGCGAACTTCCCCTCATCCGCCAGGGCCCGGGCTCGTGTCAGATCACTCATGGCCGTCTCCGAGGACACCGGCGCCGCCGCCAGCGAGATGTCCAGCAGCGGCAATTGTTCCCAGCCCGGGGCGTCATAGTGCCACCATTCGTCCGCCAGACCTTTGAATCCTTCCGCCTCCATGGCGGCGGCGAGCCGATCGCGGTTTTGCCGGCTCGTCTCGTTGCCGCCGGCGTAGTTGCGGTGGGCGGCCTCGGTGAAATCGTCGTACTTCGTGGGCATCTCGACGCCGCCGCCGCATGCGTCGACGAGGGTCACGTCCACCGCGGCGCCCCGGTTGTGCCGGGAGCCCTTGCGCGGGTCGGCCACGTACCGCGGGTCCGGCATGATCTTCCAGAATCGCTTCTGGACCGAGAGCGGCCGATACCCGTCGTGGATTTTGAGACCGTAGCCGTCGGCCTCCAGCCGGTCCTGTACGCGGGCCAGCCGCTGCGCCGCGGATTTTCTCAGCAGGCAGCGGGCGATGGGGTACACCGGCTCGCCGACGAAGTTGTCCGCGGTGGCGTATTTGACGTCGACGACCATGCGCGGGTCGTATTCCGCGATGTCGACGAGCGGGTCATGGGCCAGGGACTGCCCGGTGGTGTCAACGGTGGGCCGGGGTTGGACGCAGCCGCCGGCCAGGGCTGCCAGGAATCCGACCCCCAGGATTGACAGGGTGCTTTTACGGCTGTGGCGGCAGCAATACATAGGCGGTCCCACCTTTCGCTCGCATCCAGACGGTTTCGAGATCGTTCGTGCTGTATATTCGTTGTCCCGCGCGGGCGGTCCGCGCCGCGGGGTCGTTGACGGTCACGTGATCCGCGTCGGCGAAGCCGGTGATCACGATGAGGTGTCCGTCGGTGTCCTTGTAGGGCGCGTTTTGTAGCTCGCCCTCTTCGGCCACGATGGAGATGACCAGCGGGTTGCCCGCCGCGATCATCGCCCGAACGTCGTCCCAGTCGGAAAACCGGGCCAGGTATCCCGGCACGCCGAAGGTGTGGGCGGCCTGCACGTTCATCGGCCAGTTACCGTAGATGCGGTGTCGGGCGTCGAATGCCCGCTGGGCGATCGTCTCATTCGTCCGGTTGACGCCGCGGTATTCCATGACCATGCCGACGGACGTGGGGCTGCAGATTCCGTGCTTCATCTGCGGGTCGTCGGTTTTCTGGCTTCGGAAGGGGACGGGCAGGGTGCGCTGCCACGCCGCGGTTTCCAGCGGTTCGCGGACCGGTTTCGGGCGGGGCAGGGCGGTGGGGATGCCGGTGGTGTCGCTGACGCAAACGCCGACGCGGTGAATGCCGACCGGCTGCGACGCGCCCGTCACGCGCAGGCGATACTGGAGCCGGTCGAACCAGTCCTTGGATCGGAAATAGTCCTTGTCGATGTAGCCCTGTTCCGATTTGACTACCGGCTCGTCCGGGAAGGCCTCCGGGCCCCACTGCGCGACGGTCAGCCAGGGCGACCAGGTGTCGTACGCCTGCCGTCCGACCCGCAATTCCACCCGCACGGTGGCGTTGTCGGGCACGTCGAGGTTCCACGACGGCAGGGCCTCGTTGAACGTGAGCTCCGGCCCGATGACGGGGGATTCGTAAGCAGATTCCGTTCCGCCGGGCGGCGGCGCGAGTGTGATGACCGATTGCGCCTGGTTCAACTCCTGCGGGGCACGGCCGAAGCCGGTTTCGGCATCGTGGTGGATCAGTTCGTGTGCGAAGGGCCTGGGTTTCGGCTCCTTGTCGCAGATCACTTCGTCCACGGCCCGGGCCATCTGGGCCAGATACTCCTGACCCTTGGGATGCCGGGCCATGCCTGCCAGGAAGTACAGGTGCTTGCCATGCACGACGCGTGCGGTATCGAGGTGCCAGTCTTCCCACCAGCCGCTCTTTCGCAGGATGGTGACGTTGCGGCCGTTCAGCCCGCCGACGAACCGGTCGTTGTGGAATTCCAGGTGCGGGGCCGCGAAGATCTCCTTGATTTTGGCACAGACCTCGGCATTCACGAGTTTGCCCTGCTCGAGCATCAGGTAATATCGCAGGCATTGCCGGACGGAGGCCCCGTGTGAATGGTCGTTCAGCGGGTCGCCGACTCGCGGTTTGTCCACACCGTAGTGCTTTCCGCACCAGAGCCCGCCCCCGTGTTCCTCGTCGTACAGACGGTACTCCTTCGAGGTGAGCAGCTTCCGGATGAAGTCCAGCCCGACTCGTTGGCTGTACTTGGCGGCCAGATCGTTGTCCGACCGCTTGATCACCAGTTGCAGCTCGCGTTCCACCTGCGGATCGAGGTCCCGGGCCGCCTGCGGGTTTTGGGCGAAGTAGGCGAACACGATGGCGATTTTCGGGACGCTGGCTCCGTAGAAAGTCACGTCCGGCCGGACGAGGGCCAGACGTCGGCCGGTCAGGTCCAGCACGCCGAAGGCGCGGTCCGCCTCCGGGATGCCCAGCTCTTCGCCGACCCGGCGTTCGATGGCCTCCACCTGTTCCTGAAGCTCCGCGTCCACCGGCGTGTCGTGTTCCAACTGATAGGCCTGCATTCTCATCGCCCGTGCCCAATCCTCGGCGTATCCGTCCGGCGCCCCGGTCGACGTCAACGGCGATGCCGCCAGCGCCGCCTTCAGCGATCTCTCGCTCACGTCCGTCGCGTCCCGCGACGAGGCCAGTGTGTCCCGCACGATCTGCTCGGCGCCCGGTCTCAGCCGCAGAATCTTGATGCCCAGGCACCGGCGGTCCTTCTGCAGATACTCCAGCAGCGGCTGCTCGCGCACCGCGGGCTGGGCGGAGTGGAGGAAGTTCACGGTCCCGTCGTGCCCGAGCGCGATCAATCCCGTATGCCCGGCGTATTGCGACTTCTCGCTGCCGCGGATGATGTTCACGAAGTCCGCGTTCTTCAGTTCATGGAGAATGCCGGGCACGTTTGCCGACGGGATGTACGTGTCCTGAATCGGCTCGTCCGGAATGTCCTGGCCGATGCCGTGCTTCGCGAAGAAGTTCGCCCGCCGGCAAACCTGGGTCAGGGGCACGCAGGCCGTGCCGTCGCCAAGTGTGGGGGTCAGGTCCTCGAAAAGGAATGCGTTGTTGCGGTCCCAGTCGGCGATCGTGTAGTGGTTTCGCGTGAGCATCCCCACCTTTCCGTCGCGGTACCGGATTCGCTGGAGTGTGGCCAGAAACTCCCACCAGTTGCGGCTCAGGCCCATGGCGTACATGTGCTCGCTGAATACCACGCAGTCGCTGCGATCGAGGCAGTAGATCGGCTCCGGGTCGATCAGCTCGAAGGGGAATTCACCCAGCAGGTAGATGTCGTACGGCTGTCCGATGTTCTTGCGTCCCAGGTGGAGAATTCGGTCGGTCAGGACGGGTCCCGCGGCCGGCAGGGCCTGCAAGTACCGGTCGACCTCTTCCTCTGTGAAGGTGTAGAGCGGGCTGGCCTGGAGTTCCTCCATCGACCTTTGCCGCGGGAGGGCCCCCGGCCGCTCGGCGGGTTGGCAACCGCCCGCCAGGGTGACGCCCAGAACCACGAGGAGCCGGCTCCAGCCCAGGTTTCGTTGCAGAATCATGACACTCTCCGTCATTCGACAGGGATTGGACGCGAGGCGTGGAATCCATCAAAATGCGGGCGACCGCCGCCGGGACCGCGCCCCGCGTATGTTTCGCGAAGGCGCGGCGCGTGTCAAGCCGGTGGTATCCTCAAACGCAGCCGCAGGAGTGATGAACCATGCCGTATCGACGAATGATGCTCCCCGTACTGGCGATCTGGGGCCTGCTTCCCGCCTCCGTGGCGGGGGCCACAAAGCCGGCCGAGGCCCCGTCCGCGGTGTCGGACTTCACCGTCCTTCACATCTCGGACATGCATGTCAATCCGCATCTCGCCCGCCTGGGGAAGCCGGAGGCGGTGCGCGGCGCGGATTCCATTGCGTGGATCTGCCGGCAGGCCGGCAAGCTCCAGAATGTTCCGACGCGGTCCGAGCCGGCTCCCGCGCCGGCCTTCGCCCTGGCGACGGGTGACTTGACGGAATACGGCGTGATCGACGACACGTGGCAGATTTTCGAGGACGCCTTCGCGAATCTTCCGTGCCCGCTCTACGTGATGCCCGGCAATCATGACAATACATGGGTGGCCATGTATGACGTCATGCGAAAACGCCACGGCGGCGAGAACTATGCCTTCACGCAACACGGCTGCCGCTTCATCTGCCTCAGTTCCGCGTCTCCGCAGGAGCCGGTCCCGTCCCTGGACGGAAAGACGCGGGCGTGGCTGAAATCGGAACTGGAGAGAGTGTCGCGGGGGATGCCCATCTTCATCGCCCTGCATCACCCGCCGTACGTGACGGAACTCGCCCACCCGGTGGAGCTGGACACGCTGGTCGATCTGCTGCGCGACCACAACGTGGCGCTGCTGCTCTACGGCCACGGACACGGAGTCGAGCACCGCGACATCTGCGGGCTGGACGGCGTCATGGGCGGGTCCACCTACGGGAAGAACGCGGGCTACGGCCTGGTGTCCCTGCACGATGGGCGGCTCCGCTATGCGTACCACTACCATCGCGATCCTCGCGCCAAGGGGGATGAGGCCGGCAAGCCGGGATGGAGGACGGTGCTGAACAAGCCGGTTCCGAGTGAGCCGGCACCGCGGCTGTTCGCCATTGCCCAGCCGGCGTCCGATGGTTTCTCGGGCGAGGGTCCAACCCTGCCCCTGGCTCTGACCCTGAACGGCCTGGAGCCGGACTCGGCGAGTTGGGCGGTTCGGGTAAATGGCAACCCTGTGTCGGTGTCCGTTCGCCTCGTCGAGTCAGCGGCATCCACGGTCACCCTGGGCGGCCGCGTGCCGCTGGACGGGCTGCTCCCGGGCATGCACCTGCTGACGGTACAGGTCACGTTGCCGGACGGTCGCACCGATCAACGAAGCCGCGTGTTCCGCGTGGAAACGCCCGCCGTGGAAGTGGTTTGGAAGGCGGACGATCCGCGGGCCATCAAGGCTGCCCCGGTGGTTGTGGGCGACCTCCTGGTTCATGCCGGAAACGACGGCTCCGTGGTGGCGTCCGACCGTGCGACCGGTCGGCAGCGGTGGGCGTTCAAGACCGGAGGGGAGATTCTCGGGACGCCGGCATGGAACGGACAGTGCTTGGTGGTCGGGTCCGGCGACGGGAAGGTCTACGCCCTGGACGGCCAGGGCCGCCAGCGGTGGGCCTACGACGCGGGGCGACCGGTTTACGGCTGGCCGCTGATCGAAGGTGACACGGTCTTCGTCGGGGATAACGGCGGCCGGATGCACGCGATCTCGCTTGCGGACGGCAGCAAGCGCTGGGTGTTCGAGCGGGCCGATTTCGGCATCGAATCCCTCCCGGCGGTGTGGAAAGACCTTCTGGTGTTCGGGGCTTGGGACGGGTACCTCTACGCGGTCGACCAATCGACCGGCAAGCTCCGCTGGAAGTCGCTTGGGCCGAAATCCAGCGACGGCGGGGCGGCTCGCTACTACGCTCCGGCGGATTGCGGCCCGATTGTCGTGGGGGACGCCCTGTTCGTCTGCGATCGGGGCTACCGGCTGGGTAAATACGATCCGGACGGAAAGCTGGTGTCTACCTGGGACGCTGCGGTGACGGGCATCGTTCCGGCCGCGGACGGGCAGCATTTCTATGCCCGGACGACCGACTCGCACGTCCGCAAGTACGATGGCAGCGGTCAGGTAATATGGGATAAAGAGATCCCGGCGGGGCGATTCCCCATTCCGCCCACCGAACACGATGGGCGGCTATACGTCTGCTCCAACACCGGGCTGCTGAGCGTGCTGGACGCTGGGGACGGCCGGACGCTATGGCAATACCAGGCCACGCCCGGCTTCTTCGTCATGGCGCCCGTGACCGTGGCTCCGGGATTGGGGCAGGAGCCCGTGTGCTACGTGGCCGGCATGGACGGCTCGCTGACGGCCCTGCGGTATCGCCAGAACACGCGATCCACGCGGCAGGGGACGTAACGGGAGTAGAATCCGATCGGCCCGACCCAGGGGATGACGCTGGTTCGATGCCCGGCGTCGAACAGATCGTTGAGGCAGCGGCGCAGCAGGATTCGGCCGATGCCCGTGCCGCGGGCGGCGGGCGTGGTGCCCATCGGGCCGAAGAAACCCCATTCGCGGTTCTGGCTAGAATGCCCGCTGAACCCGATGATCTGCCCGGCCTTGAACGCCAGGTGAAGGCCGGGCGGGTCGTTTCGCATGGCCAGTTCGGCCTCCATGCGCCAATCCGGGCCGAAATCGCCGGCGAAGAAGGCGTCCAGCAGAGGGTCGTCGTCCCGGGTGGCCCGGCGCACGACGATGCCCTGGTCCGCCCGTTGGGCCTCATCGCGCTCGGTCTCGAACCGCTTGTCGAGGAAGGCCGTCATGTTCACGCAGTCTTTGAATCGTTCGAATCGCCTGGCTTCCACGAAGCACAGGGCCGGCGTGTAGCGGGGGTCGAGCCCGGGGTTGAAGTAGTTGCCCGGGATGGCGAGCACTTCCGCCTCGGTGATGCCTGCTTTCCGCCAGTCGGCGAGCAGCCGTTCGAAGAGGTCGGTGGCGATGCCGCGCCGGCGATGCGATTCCTCCACTGCGAAGACGCCCAGCCAGCCCTTGGACTGGGCGGGCCGCTCGACGCACTGCATGAACCCGACCATGCGTCCTGCAAGCTCGGCTGCGTACACGCGCTTGCGGAACTGCTCGGGGGCGGGGTTGTCAAAGAGCTTCTCCCACAGCAGGCCCGAACTGAAGGTGTCCAGCGTGAGGGCCGCGGCCGCGAGGTCGTAGATCGCCGGCAGGTCGGCATCATTCGCCAATCGGATGCACGCTGAGGATGCGGGATCGGGCATTGGGGGTTCTCCTCCATTGCAGATCGCTGACACACGCTGACGAATTTGGCATCGTAATCTCTCCCGGGGTCCTGTGCCACACCGATCCGAATTCCGCGACCTCGCACCCCTCGAACCCCCGACCCGTTTTGTGTACAATTCGCCCCCATGAGCAAGACCTTCACCGACGCCACCGTGTCGATCGCCATGGCCTACGGCGACCGACTTCCCTACGACGCCACGGCCTTTGCAGAGATGGCCCGGTCCGCCCTCCGGCAGGATTGCACCGACCAGGGCCCGCTGGAAGTCCTGATCGTGGACTCCCGGGGCCCGGCGGCGTCGCCGGATTTCCTGCCGTCCGATCTGCGGTCGGACCGCCGAGTCCGGCACCTGCCCGGCCAATATTCCGGCCGGGCGGCGATGTACAACGCCGCGATTGCCGCCGCCAAGGGCGATTTCCTGTTGAACCTCTACAACGAGGCCGCCCAGGTCTGCCTGCGGCAGTCCGCGGCCCGGGTCATGCTGATGGCGGCCACGCGCCGTGGCCCGGTGGGCATGGTGTATGCTGATTATGAGCGGATCGCCGCGGACGGCACCCGCAAAGACGTTCACCTGCTGGACTGGCACGAGGGCCGGCTGCGGGACCCGGTGGATTTTGGATCGGCCATGCTGTATTCGACGGCCCTGCTCCGTGAGATCGGCCGGCTGAATGAGAAGTACAAGGGGGCCGACCTGTACGATCTGCGCCTGCGGGTCAGCGAGCACGGCGGCTGCATGCACATTGCCAACCGGTACGCGGGGTCTTTGTATTCGGTGACCGCCCCGGCCACGGCCCACAACGTGTTTGACTACCTGCTGGCCGACAAATCCATTCAGCTCGAGATGGAGCAGGCCGCAACGGAGCATCTCCAGCGTATCGGGGCGTACCTGGCCCCCGGCACGCACGTGCAGAAGGTGGAATACACCGACGCCGATCGGAAGCGGCTGGGCACGCGAGTGGCCAGCGTGGTGATCCCCGTGAACAACCGGCCCAGCTTCATCGGACGGGCCATCGAGAGCGTGCAGGCCCAGACCGTGCAGAACGTCGAGGCCATCGTGGTGGTCAACGGCGGGCTGGACGACCCGACGGCGGATGCCGTCCGTCGCTACATGCCCGGCGGCGATCGGCACAAGCCGTCCGCCCCGCCGGTCAAGCTGATCGTCGTGGACATCAACAACCTGGGGTTGTGTCTGAACACCGGTTTGGCGGCGGCCGAGGGAAAGTATTACGTGCAGCTCGACTCGGATGATCGGCTCAAGCCGGATGCGGTTGAGAAGCTGCTGGCCGTGTACGAGTCGGACCCCACTATCGGCATGGTGGTCGGCTCGTACGAGGTATCCACGCTCGACGAGGCGACCGGAGCGATCACCCGCAACGCGGACGTTCCTGTGGTGACGCACGACGAGTGGACGGCCGACAACGGGCGCAACAACCTGCTGCGGATCAACGGGGCCGGCGCGCCGCGCTCCGCCCACATCAAGGCCATCCGCGACGTGGGGTGGTTCGGCGTGAACGACGATCCGGCCTGCCGGAACTACGGGGAGGACTACGACTTGGTCCTTCGCATGAGTGAGCGGTACACGATCGGCCGGGTGTGGGACCCGATTTACGAGGTGATCCGGCATTCCGGCGGAACCGATCACAGCATTGACCAGGCGACCATCGACCGCAACGACAATGCGAAGGACCACATGCGAGTCGAGGCCCTGCGCCGCCGCCGGGCGTTGAACGGCAAGGGGTGATCCTAGCCGGGGCCTCGCGCTACGCCAGCCCCAGTTCGTCGGCGATCGGCTGCAGTGCGGCGATGCAGTGGGCGATGTGCTGGTTCAACTCGAGTTCCAGCAATTCGGCGCCGCGGATGATGTCTTCGCGGGAGACGGCGGCCGCGAATCGCTTGTCTTTCATCTTCTTGCGCACGCTGGGCGGCTCCAACCCGCGGAGTCGGTCCGGGCGAACCAGGGCGACGGCGACCAGGAACCCGCAGAGTTCGTCCACGGCAAACAGCGTCTTGCGGATGGGGCGGTCCAGGGGGTGTTCGTCCTGGTTCCACTGGGCGTGGGAGAGGACGGCCGACACGAGTTCCTCGTCCACCCCGGCCCGGCGCAGGATCTCCGCACCCTGGCGGGTGTGTTCCGGGGGCTCGGGCCAGCGTTCGTAGTCGAAATCGTGCAGCAGGCCGACCGCGCCCCAGGCGGCCTCGTCGTGGCCGCCCAGGCGGGCGTAGTGGCGCATCGCCGCCTCCACGGCCAGGGCGTGCTTGATGAGCGAGTCGTTTCGGGTGTACTCGTTCAGGAGTTGCCAGGCGTCGTCGCGGTTCATGACGGATCTCCGGTTGCTCCGGCGCCGGTCGCCCATTTGACTTGCCGGGGCCGCGGTTTATCATCGAGGTTGACGCGAAGCGCATGGGCTCGTCCCCGGGACCGCAGCCGTGCGCTTGGCGACACGGCCCCGGGATTATAGAGCTTCGCCGTGAATAATCGACAGCGCGACACTTTTGGCGCCGAAGAGCTTGCCGTCGTGCTGAGTCACTATCCGCTCGGCGTCATTGAATCGATCACCGAGTTCGCACGCGGCTCTCGTCGAAGCCCGAAGGTGGGCATCGTCTGCCAGAAGGGCAAGTTTCTGCTCAAACGGCGTGACCCCGATCGCACGACGCGATCCCGGGTCGATTTTGCGCACCGCCTTCAGGCCCACCTGCTGCGGCAGGCGTTTCCGCTGCCTCGCATTGTGCTGCCCGTCAGCGCTCCGGACCCGGCCAGTCCGCTGCTGGTCATCCGCGAACAGATGTACGAGCTGTTTGAGTACGTGTCGGGGCACGCCTACACCGCGGCCGACGGGGAAACGGCGGATGCCGGGCGTACGCTTGCGGCCTTTCACCAGGCCACCCGCGTTTTTGAAGCGGGTCCCGATTGCCCCGCCGGCGACTATCACGACGCCAACGCGGTCCGGACCGGCCTGAACACGATTCCGGCTTCGATCAGCCCGCACGAAAGCGTGATGGGCAAGGATGCGGAACTGCTCAGCGCGGTCAACGTGTTGTACGATGCGTACGAAACGGCGGCGGAGGCCGCCCGCCGGATCGGCATCGAGGCCCTGTCCGAGCAGGTGATTCACTCTGACTGGCACCCGGGCAACATGCTGTTCCGGAACGGTCGCGTGGCCGCGGTCATCGACTATGACTCGGCCCGGCTGGCTCGCCGCGTCATGGACGTGGCCAACGGAGTGCTGCAGTTCTCGATGCTTACCGGTCCGCAGCCGGAGCATTGGCCCGACCACCTCGACACGCAGCGCGTTCACCTGCTCCTGGATTCCTACGAGCAGGTCGATCCGCTCTCGGACGAGGAACGCGCGTGCATTCCGCACCTCATGATCGAGGCCCTGATTGCCGAATGCACGCTGCCCATCGCCCGGACGGGCTCCTTCGGCCATTGGCAGGGCTTTCGATTCATGCAGATGGTGCGCCGCAAGGTGCTCTGGCTGCGGTCCCACGCCGACGACGTGTTCGCCCGGCCCCGGGCCTGACCGTGCCGCTCCGCCTACAGCCGCCGGATCAGGACGGCAGTCAGGTCGTCCGCCTGGCCCGTCTGGCGGCCGAATTCCGCGACGGCCCGGTGCATCCGGTCAATGAGGTCCGCGGCGGACAGGCTGTGGTGCTTGCGCACGAGCTCGAAGATTCGCTCCACGCCGAACTGCTCGTCCTGCGCGTTCGTCCACTCGAAGAACCCGTCCGTGACCAGCAGGAACACGTCTCCCGGCGCCAGGTGGATCGGCTCGGCCGGCGCGGTGTCGATCTCGGGGAGAATGCCCAGCGGGACGGTGGTGGCCGGCAGCTTGTGTTCCGAGCCGTCCTGGTGTCGGTAGAGCAGCAGGGGACCGTGCCCGCCGCTGACGTAATCGAGCCGGCCCGTCGGCGGTTCCAGCACGCCGCAGAACGTGGTGACGAAGCGGCCGGCGTCCAGGTCGTGGTGCAGAATCCGGTTCGTCTGCCGCATCACGACGCCCGGATCGTCGGTGGTGGACGACATCGCCCGCACCAGCGCCCGCACCTCGGCCATGACCAGGGCCGGTCCGATGCCGTGCCCGGTGGCGTCGGCAATGAGTAGGCCCAGCCGGCCGTTCGGCAGTTCGATGAAGTCGTAGCAGTCGCCGCCGGTCTCATCCGCCGGCTTGTTCCAGCCGGCGATGTCGTACCCCGGCACAACGGGGTTCGCATCCGGCAGAAGCGACTGCTGGATGTCCCGCGCGATGGCCAGGTCGCGCTGCAGCTTCTGTTTCTCGGCGTATTCGTCCAGCAGCATCTGCCGCTGCAGCGCCACGCCGGCCAGCGAGCTGAGCGCGCCGGCCAGGGATTGGTCAATCGGGCCGAACGGCCCGCCCCGCTTGTTGAGCACTTGCAGCACGCCCACCACCTGCCCGTCGATGCCGGTCATGGCGAAGGTGAGCAGGTTGCGCGTGCGAAAGCCGGTGGCCCTGTCCACGTCCGGGTTGAAACGGGCGTCGGCGTAGGCGTCCGGCACGTTGATGATGCCGCCGCTGCGAGCGGCTTCCCCCGCGATTCCGCGCGTGACCGGGAACCGGATTTCGCCCGTGCCGGTCGCCACCTTGCTGTAGAGTTCGCCCCGCGGCCGGTCGTAGAGGAACACGGTTGCCCGCTCACAGTCGAGCACGCGCAGGGCGGCCTGCTCGATTTGCCGGAGCAGCAGGTCCAGCTCCAGGGTTGACCCGATCTCGCGGGAGACGTCGAGCAGCACCTTCAGGTCGGCGATCTGTTGCTGAAGCGGGGCCTCGTCCACGCCCACCAGCATGGTCGCCCCGTCCGCCTTTTGCAAGCCGGTTTTCGCGTATCAGCCCCGCCTGCGAGCGGGCGGCGGCGTCAGGTAGGGCACGACGTACTCGCGATTCCAATCGTAGAGCAGGATGCACAGGTGCAGGCCGACGTGCCCCGCGTGGGCCGCTTTCCACGTCCACTTGCGTTGAACGAGGCGGGATCGCAGGGTCGGGTCGGACAGTGCGGCGTCCGGATCGAAGCCGCGCATCCCCGCGGACGCGCCGTGCCGCCGGTCCATCGTGCCGAAGACGGTTGTGCCCATGCCCAGCATGACCACGTCCAGTTCGGACCAGAAGTTGACCAAGACCCCGTCCAGATGCCGCACGGCGGGGGTCAGGTCGTATTCCGGGCTGACGGCCGGATGCACCAGCACCACGTTACGAACACGCACTGTCGGCGGCAGTGCTTCGGCCGTCATCAGGGCCATGCCGCCGCCGCCGGAGTAGCCGACCAGATCGATGGGGGCGCGCGGGTGGCTTCTGTGGTAGTGGACGATCCAGTCTGCAATGAGCTGAGCGCTGCGGCGATTGCGCTCCACCGCGGTGAGGTTCCGGATGACGCCGAGCGGTCGCTCCCAGTCGTGAATGCGGATGTCCGCTTCAATGCCGGCGTCACGGATCGCCCGGGCGACCTTGCTCATCGACCAGGATCCGCCTTCCACGCCCGGAAACAGCCAGATCAGATGCTCGCCGCACAGCCGGTCGATGGGCGTTTCGGGATTGGCGCAGCCGCCGACGCAGCAGACCCACAACACCACGGCGGTACGCCGGAGACGTCTGGACGCGCGGTTACGTGGAAGGATGTCCATCGGTGGCCGTCCGCGACGAGGGCCCGGTCGTCAGAACGGGGAGTTGCCGGTCAGGCGACGGCGGGCTCCGCGTGCTGCGTCGCCTGCTCAAAGTTCACACTGACCAGCGTGGACACGCCCGGCTCCTGCATGGTCACGCCGTACAGTCGGTCGGCCACGGCCATCGTCCGCTTCGAGTGGGTAATCACGATGAACTGGGACCGGTCCAGGAACTCCTGGATGATGCCGGTGAATCGCTGGTTGTTGGCCTCGTCCAGGGCGGCATCCACCTCGTCCAGAATGGCGAACGGGGCCGGGCGCGACCGGAAGATCGCCATCAGCAGGGCGATGGCCGTCATCGCCTTTTCGCCGCCCGACAGCAGGGAGATGGACTGGAGTTCCTTGCCCGGCGGCCGGGCGACGATTTCGATCCCGCAGTCCAGGATGTTCTCCGGGTCTTCCAGGATGATGTCGGCCTTGCCGCCGGCGAACAGCTTGCGGAACAGTTCGCGGAAGTTCTCACGGATGCGCTCGAACGCCTCGCGGAACCGTCGCTTTGATTCCGCGTTGAGCTGCCCGATCAGCCTTTCCAGTTCCTTCATGGAGTGGGTCAGGTCGTCCCGTTGGGTGGTCAGGAACTCGGCTCGCTGCTCCAACTCCTCCTGCTCGGCGATGGCGTCCAGATTGACGTTGCCCAGTCGATCGAGCTTGCCCCGCAGGTCGGCGATCTCCGCCTCGACCGCCGCCCAGTCCTGCTCTGCGTGGTCGTACGACTCGTACATCTCCGCCAGGTCCAGGCCCAGTTCGTCCCGGACCCGGGCGGTCAGTTCGTCCCGGCGAATGCGTGTCTCGGCCAGATGCATCTGGGCATCGTGCAGCCGTTCCTCCGCCTCGGCCAGCGCGGTACGGCAGTTCCTGGTGGCGGCGGCAAGCTCTTCGGCCGCCACCCGGACCTGCTCGCGATCGTGTTTCAACTGGAGCGTTCGGGCTTCCAGGGCTTCCAACTGCCGCTGCAACTCCGCCAGCCGGGTCCGGCATCGCTCAATGACGGCCTGCGAGTCGTCGATGCGGGCCTGGCATTCGCGGGCTTCCACATCTGCGGAGTCGACCGTCTCGCGCGTCTCCCGCATGTTGCGTCGGAGGACCTCCATCGACTCCGTCGCTGCCCGACGCTTCTCTGTGAGCTGGGCAGCGCTGACCCGGGCTTCCGTCAGAGTCTCGGCCAGGGTGCGCCGGCGATCCGCCAGGTCGTCGATGCGCCGTTGGTGCTTTTCCAGCTCCTGCCGGCGGACCTGGTTCTCGGTCTCCAGATGCCCGAGCGACGCCTCGTCTTCGCTGGAGCGGGCCGTGGCCGCCTCCAGCTCTCGCTGCAGTGAGGCCACCTGTCCGGCGATCAGCGGCTGTTCCTGTGTCAGCCGATGCACCCGCTCGCTGACGCTCTGCAGAATTGCGTTCGTCTCGACCCTCGTCGTGTGCGATTCGTAGATGGCCGTCCTCAGCTCGTGCTGCAATTCGTCCAGGTGGGCGGCCTCGGCCGAGGTTCGGCTGAGTTGGTCGGCCAGCCGCTCGATCCGGGCCTCTTTTTCGAGGATTTGGTCGTCGATGGCCCGCAACTCGCTCCGTCGCGAAATCAGGCCCGAGTCCGACTGCGGCGGTCCCAAGCGGATGCACCCGTCCGGCTCCACCGTCTGGCCGACCAGCGTCACGAAGCGGTGCCCGGCCGTGTCCTGGGCGGCCAGGGCCCGTGCGTCCGCCAGCGTCCGGACGACCACCGTTTTGGCCAGCAGATGCCGGGCCAGCCCCTCCAGCGATTCCGGAACCTGCACGTACTCCGCAGCCCGGGCCACGAAGCCCGGATGATCGGAGAAGTCTCGCACGTTCATGACCGGCGGCAGCCGATCCAGGCAGAAGGCGGCCAGTCGCCCCGGCAGATCCTCGAAAAGCGATTCGTCCGCCAGGAACTGCTCGCTGTTGGTGACCACGAGGAACTGGTCCAGCTCGCCCAGCGCCGCCTCCAGGATGGCCGCGTGGGTGACGTCGGGATTGAATGCGTCGGCGACGAGCCCCCAGACGGCGCCGAACGCCGGCTGGTCCAGCTCGGGGCGGGCCTGGGCTGCGGCCCGCTGTTCCAGCAGCCGGCGCACGCCGGCCCCGACGCCCTCCATCTTTCGTTCCAGATCACGGAGCAGGTCGCGCCGGGACACCAGTCCGCTGCGGGCCTCCTTGGTTTCGGCCAGTTCTTCGGCCAGGCGGGCGCGGGTGGCGTCGATCCGCTGGGCTTCGATCCGCTTCTCGTTGAGCCGCCGCGTTTCCTCGACGATCAGGTTGTCGATCTCGACGATCCGCCGTTCCAGGTCCGACTGTTGTGCCAACAGGCCGCGCAGCTCGTCCGCGATGGCGGCGTCGCGCTGGCTCAGTTCTTCCTGCCGGTCCTGGAGCGATTCGCGGTGCCTGCCCAGCGTGGCGATCTCGTTGTGAAGCTGCGACGTGCGGCGAAGCAGCTCGATAATGCCGGCCTTCTCGTCCTCCAGGAGGGCCTGGACGTGTGTGAGTTCCTGGGCACACTGGTGATCCTCACTCAGCAGCCGCTCCACCTGCGCGTGCCGGTCCTCGGCCCGGCCGGTCAGTTCATGAACCTGCTGTTCCAGGCCGGCCAGCTCCGACTCCATTTCATCCAGGCGGTGGCGGTTTGCCTCCCATTGCCGGAGGGCCCGCTCGCGATTGTGCTGCTGCTCTTCGATCCGGCGGGTCGCGCCCTGGATCCGCTCGGACTGGGCGTCCCGTTCGGCCCGGACCTTCACCGATTCGCTTTCCGCGACGGTCAGCTCTTCAGTCAAGCGGTCGTTTCGTGCGGCCAGTTGAGAGGCTTCCGCCTCGTTTGCGTCGATCCGGGTCCGCAGGGCGATCACCTCGTCCTCGGCCTGCCCGGCCGCTCGCTGCACGTGGCCCAGCTCTTCGCTGTGACGGTGATACTCTGCCATGGCGTAGCCGGCCCGGAGTTCTTTGAGCCGCGCCTGGTAGGTCTGGAAGCTTCGGGCCTTGCCGGCCTGGTACTTCACGCTCCGGAGCCGCTTTTCGACCTCGTTGATGATGTCTTCCGCCCGCAGCAGGTTCTGCTGGGTGCGCTCGAGCTTCCGCTCGGCCTCTTTCCTGCGGGCCTTGTACTTGCTGATGCCGGCGGCTTCCTCGAACACGATGCGCCGCTCGGCGGGGCTGGACTGGAGCAGCAGCTCGACCTTGCCCTGCTCGATGACGGAGTACGCCTCCGTCCCCACGCCGGTGTCGAGGAACAGCTCACGAATGTCCTTGAGCCGGACCAGTTGGCCGCCCAGGTAGTACTCGCTTTCCCCGGATCGGAAGAGCTTTCGCGTGACGACCACCTCAGCGGCGTCGTAGGGCAGGGCCCGGTCCGTGTTGTCAAACACCAGGTCCACCTGGGCCATGCCGGTGGCCTTCCGGGCGCCCGAGCCGTTGAAGATCATGTCCTGCATCTGCCGGCCGCGAAGGGATTTGGCCGACTGCTCGCCCAGCACCCATTTGAAGGAGTCGACGATGTTGCTTTTGCCGCAGCCGTTCGGCCCCACCACGCAGGTGATCCCCGGGCCGAAGTCAAACTGGACCCGGTCGGCGAAGCTCTTGAAGCCCTGGAGTGAAACACGTTTGAGAAACATGCGCTCTCGGCACCTCCGTGTGCCAGCCGTCCGCCCGGTACATCTGGCACAGCACGCGCCCCGCCGCCCTGCCGTCCAGGAGCCTGGACGGCGCGGGAGCCCTTCCGGTTTACTGGGCCGGATGGTCGTTAAGGGGGTGGTCCGGCCTCAGCCGCGCCGCCTGCCAGCCGCCACCGGTTGGGGTAGATTACCAGAAGGACACCACCCATGCAACGTCGTTCGTGGTTTTTGGGGTGGCCCGGAACGCGGGTCGATGCTTCCGGCAGGTACGAACCCGGCCTCGCCCGGCCTGAGCACGCCGGATGCCCTCAAGCGACTACCCGGTTGCGTTCGTTCGCAGTCTGTGTGAACACCGTCTCCAGCATTCGCCGGTATGCCGGCGTCAGATCTCGCTTCCGTCGAGCCATGACCTTTTGCGCGGTGGCGAGGAACCGGGCAAACTCGTGCTCGATGAACCCGGCCGCTCCGCCCCAGCAGAAGGACGGCACGTGTTTCGGCGGGAAGTCGGCGCCGAACAGGTTGCACCCGACCCCGATCACCGTGCCCGTGTTGATCATGCTGTTGATGCCGAACTTGGTGTGGTCGCCCACCGTGCTGCCCACGAACAGCAGGCCGGAGTCGATCTCCTGCCCGTTCAGGGCCACCCGCACCGTGCCGTAGTTGTTCTTCAGATTGGAGTTGTTCGCGTCGGCGCCGATGTTGATCCATTCCCCGAAGTAACTGTGTCCCAAGTATCCGTCGTGCTGCTTGCTGGTGTAGGCCTGAAAAATGCAGGCCCCGACTTCTCCCCCGATTTTGCAGTATTCTCCCGTGCTGGTGCCCTCGTAAATCTTGGAGAGCATCTTGATCGCGCCGTGCGGGCCCAGGGCCACCGGGCCTTCCACCACCGAGCCGGCCATCGCGATGGAACCTTCTCCGATGGCGATCGGCCCGTGGCTGCCCAGGAGAATCGCGCCGGGCGCGACCTCCGCTCCGGGCGCCACGTAAATGCGTTCCGGCCGATCCAGCACAGCGGACGGGTGGACCGTTCCCTCGATCCGGCCGCCCAGTCGCAGGCGGTCGAAGTCCGCCGCGATCTGCCCCGGATTGTGCTGGACCATGTCCCACGGGTAGCGAACCAGGGGCACGTCCACATCGTGCCGGGGCAGTCCGTCCGCCCATCCGTCGGGCAGGGGGCCTCGCGGGAGCAGGCCGGCGAGTTCGCCACACCGCGGGCCGCTGATCCGTACGGCCACAACCGTGCCCTCATGCCAATAGGTCGCGTCCGGGCCGTCCAGGGGAACCCGGTCGGCCAGGTCGGCCGGGGCGATCAGCCGGCCGTTGACCAGGAGGGCCGCCGGTGCGGTCAGATGATTGACGGTGACCTGAGGGATTTCCTCCGCGACGACCGGGGCCACGTAATTGCGCGCGTGCAGCACGATGGGCGCCCCAGGGTAGGCGGCGGCGATCTTTTCCCAGAGGGTCTGGATTCCGCAGCGAAGTCGGCAGGCGGGCCGCGTATACGTCAGCGGGCCGAGCCAGACGTGCTCCGCATCTTCGAACACCGCGACAGGCCGTGTCATGGTTTCTGCCTTCCTGCAGGGCGGCGCCGGCGCCTCAGACGGCCTCGGCGATCTGCCGGAGTTCCGCGGACTTGGTGTAGAACTCGGCCAGCTCCATCTCCCGGAGGTACACGATGCCCCGGCAGGCCCGCAGGCCGTGGTCTTCGTTGTAGACGAAGAAGTCTTCGCCCAGGAACGTCTTGACCTGCTGCTCGAACTGCTTGACCTGGATTTTCCGGGCCAGGCGGGAGAACGGTCCGTCCATCTGGTAGCTCGGGAAGGAGGCCGCCTTCTGCGTGCTGAAGCAGGTTTCGAAGCAGGCCTCCATGTTGTTCAGGTGCGTGAGGGACGTCGGCACGTAGAGGTTTGCCTCGGAGGGGTGGAACTCGAACCACACGTTTCGGTAGCCCAGGACCTTCAGGTCGTGTCGGCTGGTCTGCGCCTCGTACTCCTTGAGCGCCTGGGACACCGCCTGCAGCACCTTGTAGTGCGTGTCCGGGCCGCTGCCCTCGGGGTCGAAGGCCACGGTCACGGCGTCCGGATTCACCTCGTGCAGCAACTGCAGAATCGGAGGCACGTCGCGGTCGATCCGCGGCGCTTCGGTGAAGACGTCTCCCTTGTAGAACCCGAGCCGCAGGTGGCGCACCGTGTCTCCGGTGAACCCGAAGTACGCCCACTTCAGGTCGGATTCCCACTCGCGGATGCGCCCCTTGAGCTGCTGTACGATGGCCATGTCCTTCTTGCCGGGGTACTGCGTGGCGAAGTAATTCAGCAGCTCCATGCAGCGTTGTCTGATGTTCTCGACGCTGTCGTCCTCGTACACCTCGATCATGTTCCGCAGAAGTCGGCGGGCGGTGGCGGCCCGCCTTTTGTCTTCGTGGTGCCGGGCCTCGCCCTGCAGATAGAACGACGTATCGATCCGCGCCGCGGCCGCGTTGCCGGGCTCGAAGTAGTTTGTCTTGAGCAGTCCGTTGAACTCGCCCCGTTCCAGGAAGCTCAGGAGGTCGCCGATGACGCCGTGCATGTACAGATTGGTGACTGCCGTAAAGCCGGAGGTCAGGTACGCGAAGTAGTGCTTGGTGCTGCTGCGGCGGACCAGGTTCGTGACGAAGGGCAGGTACCCCAGGATGATGTCGTCGTGGTGCGGCGCCGTGTGCAGGAACGTCCTCTTCTCGATCATCCGGTTGCCCCGCCCCAGGCTCTCCAGCACCACGGACTCCGTCTGGCTGCGGAGCTGCTCGGCGGTGAGTCCGGTCCGTTTGAGCAGTTCGTTGCCGAACCGATCCTGCTCGAAGTCGGCCTTGCCCAGGGTGCGGATCGGTTTGCCCGTGGACAGGGACAGATCCATCACGATTCGGTGCGTGCGTTCCGGCGTGAGGTCCGCGCTGCGCTGGAAATCAACGAACGTGCGGTTCGGCAGTTTCAAAGCCGCTCCGCGCGTCAGGAAGAACCGGGCGTTGGGCAGCTCGGCGAGCACCGAGCCGGGGTACTGGTTGCTGCGCTCGGCGTGAATCGTCCGGGCCACGATGCCCGCCTTGGCCTCGCCGGCCGCGATGATGATGGCCACCGTGCTGGGGTTGTGTGTGATCGTTCGCAGACCGATGGTGATGAGCCGCTTGTGCCGCGCCACCTCCATCCCGCCCAGGTCGGTGGCCGCCGCCGCCTTCGTCTCGTAGTTTGCGTCGATCAGCCGGGTCGTGGAGTAGAAGTCCGACCCTTTGATGTTGAACCCCACGTGTCCGTCCGGCCCGATGCCGCCCAGGAAAAACCCCAGACCGCCCATGTCGCGGATCTTCCGCTCATACTCCGTGCAGAACTGGTCGACCTCATGCAGCACCTGCTGCTGATGCTTCTCCTGCAGGGACTTCGCCTTGCGCACCCGCAGCGTGAGGTCCACCGTCATGTCCGGGAACACGTCCGTCAGCGACATGCCCGCCGGCAGCCCGATGCGGCACGGATCGATCAGCAGGGCGCGGGCCGGATCCAGCCCGAAACCCTTCATGTAATACTTCCGGACGTAATAGTAGAAGCTGTTGTGCTGTTTCGAATCGATGGGGTAGAACTCGTCGATCTGCACGAAACGAAGACCGGCCAGGTTGGGCTTGCACTCCGTGGCCAGCCCCATCTCGTCCAGCGTCTGCCGGGTTGATTTGCGGGTCCAGTTTGCCAGGAACGACTGCACATACTTGATGAAGTACTCCGGCGTTTTTCCGGTGGGCAGAGACACGACGCCCTCCGGGTTTTCCAGCGCCCACTCCAGGAACCGTACCGCGGTCAGCCGACCCAGGGCCGGGAAGTTCTCCACGATGATCGAAGGGATCTTCTCCTCCGGCCGGTACAGAAAGCCGTACCCGCTGCGCTCCAGGGCGCGGATTTCCACGTCGCTCGTCGGACCGAACACCGGGTCGCGCTTCACGTCGCCCGGCCCTGCCATACGCTCTTTCGCAGCCGCCTTCGTCATCCTCGTCCTTCTCCCGGCGTCGTGCCTTGTGGGGCGCCGATGCCCTTGCCGGCTTGGTGTGCCCGCGTTCGCCTCCATGCTTTCTGCGGCCCCGCGTCAGCCGGATACGTGCCGCGCGTAGCCCTCGGCATCCATCAGATCGCCCGGAATCCCCGAGTCCGCCAACTCGATCTTCACCATCCATCCCTTGCCGTAGGCGTCCTGGTTGACCCACTCCGGGTGGTCCGCCAGGTCGGTATTGACGGCCGTCACTTTCCCGTTCACGGCGCAGAGGAACTCCGACGTGGCCTTGACGGACTCGATCTCCCCGCACGGCTCGCCCGCGCGGACCGCCGTTCCGACGGCCGGCAACTCCACGTACGTGATGTCCGTCAGTTCGTCAGCCGCGAATTGCGTGATGCCCATCGTGACGACGTTGCCCTGCACCTGCACCCACTCATGCGACTCGGTGTACCTGCGGTCGTTCGGATAGCTCATCGGACTTTCCTGGCAAACGGACCGGGCCGGCGGGCCCGATCGGGTTCTTGCCCGGCCCCCCACGTGCGGGCGTCGGGCGGATTTCACACACGTCCGGCCCTCCGCGGCCGAACGCTACTTCGCCCGTTTGTAGAACGGCAGCTTCACCACGCGGGCGTCGTTCGGCCTGCCGCCGAAATCCACGGCCAGCTCGGTTCCCGCCTCGGCGTGCTCCGGGACGATCAGAGCCATGGCGACGCTCTTGCCCAGGGTCGGACTGAGGCAGCCGCTGGTGACTTCTCCCACCGTTTGGCCGTTGTGGAGCACCGCAAAGTGCTGGCGGGCGGTCCGGCGTCCCTCCAGTTCCAGGCCCACCAGCGTTCTGGCGCGGCCCGCCGCCTGGACACGCCGCATGGCCTCGGCGCCCACGAAATCCTTCTCCAGGTCCACGCACCAGGCCTGCCCGGCCGACACCGAGTCGATGTCCTCGCTGAGTTCGTGGCCGTAGAGGGGCATGCCCGCCTCCAGGCGGAGCGTGTCTCTGGCCCCCAGGCCGGCCGGCCGAATGGTCGCGTCGGGCCCCTCGCGGAACAACTGGCCGGCGAGCAGCTTCACGACGCCGGCCGGCACCACCACCTCGTATCCATCCTCGCCGGTGTAGCCGCTGCGGAAGATGGTGTACCGGGTGAACATGTACACGCCGGAGGCGAACCGGTATCGCTTCACCCCGGACAGGTCGATGGGGATCATGGCCTTCGCCAGATCGAGCGCCAACGGCCCCTGGAGTGCGACCATGGCCGTATCGAGCGTCTCATCGACCAGCTCGACCTGCTGGTTCCCGATGTGCGACCGGATCCAGTTGACGATCTTCTCCCGGTTGGACGCGTTGCATACGATGCCCCATCCGTCGTCATACCGGGACACGATCAGGTCGTCGAGAATGCCGCCATCCTCTTTGCACATATGAGAATAGCGACAGACCCCGGGCCCCATTCCGTCCAGGTTTCGGGTGCATAGCCGCTGAAGGAGATCGAACGCATCGTCCCCGCGGACTCGCAGTCGTCCCATGTGGGACACGTCAAAAACGGAGCACTTCGTGCGGGTGTGATTATGCTCGTCGATGATGGAACGGTACATCACCGGCATGTTCCAGCCGGCAAACTCCACCATCTTCGCGCCCATCTGAACGTGAAGGTCATGCAGGGGGGTTTGTTTCACGGGACCACCTGGACTCCGGGGCCAAACGGGCGCCCCTCGGGCAGCCCACCGGGCCCGCAAGATTAGGCATCCCCGCTACCTCTGTCAACGAGCAGGCGTCTGCGGAGCCCGTTCCGGTTCGGCCGACGGGCGTTGGAAGGCTCACGGGGCGGACGGCCCGCGGGGCGACGGACCTTGCGACCTCGATCCGGCATCGCCGCGGGCGGACAGTTCTCCTTCCAGGATCGCCATCTGCCGAACGAGCAACGTGATCTCGCGACGGACCCGGCGCAGGCGGATGTACAGCATCCAGATGCCGAACGAGAGAATCGGAATCGCGCAGTAGAAGACCAGATCTGCCCCACGCCCGATGCCGAGAAGGTCGGCGATCACCGACGTCACGTCCGGCCGCACGACGGCGATCGCGCCCGCCGTCCAGACGAGGAGCCAGAGAATCGCGTCTCTGCGGCGGAGCCAGCCCTTCAGCAGCGCCAGAACGCCGCCCGCCAGCAAGCCCGCGATGAGCAACAACAGCACGATTTGAAACGGATTGAGTTGCCAGGGGTTCATCGCACAGCCCGTCCAATGAGATAGTGCAGCAGTACACGAAGGGCGTCGCGGGCCGACTGCCCCTTCCCGAGCGAATAGTCCGTATATCGAATCTGCACCGGCACCTCGCGGAACCGCAGCCGGCAGCGCCGGATGATGTCCAGTACCTCGCTGGCATGCTCCATGCGGTCCATCGAGATGTCCAGGCGCTCGGCGGCGGCGCGGGTGAACGCGCGCAGTCCGTTGTGCGCATCCGTGATTGGCAGCCGGCTCGTGATGCGGGTGAACAGGACCGCCATCCGCAGCAGCAGCCGGCGGGACCGGGGCATCTGCGATTTCACGCCGAGGAAGCGGGAGCCGAGTGTCACGTCGCAGGCGCCGCCCGCCAGCGGTTCCAGCAGGGCGCGGATGTCTTCGACGCGATGCTGCCCGTCCGCGTCAAAGGTCACGACATACTTCGCTTCGCGCCGCAGCGCAAAGTCCACGCCCGTCTGCAGCGCCGCGCCCTGGCCGCGGTTCAGCGCGTGCCGGAGGACGTATGGGGTGACCGCCCTGGCCGCGTCAAACGTGCCGTCCGTCGAACCGTCGTCCACGACCACCACGTTGGGGTACACGCGGACCAGCTCCGCGAGCACGTCGCCGATGGCCGCACCTTCATTGAACGCAGGCACGACGACGTACGTGCTCCGGGCGATTTCCGATCCTTGGTCCGTGTCCGTGGGCATGGATGGCGCCAAGCCGTACCGTCCACTCCGCGCCCGCACCCATTGCGGGCCGCACCCATCGTACGCGCTGGCCGCGCGGAATTCCACGGTCCGGGAGAGCCTCTCAGACACCCGAGGTTGCCCTTGTGGCACCGCTCCGGGGCGGTTGTGCTCCGTGGTGCGACCGCTGTGTGCCATCGCTCTGGAGCGGTGCGTAGATGCCACACGCAACTTGACGCGCTGCTCCGGCGGGCTACTCCGAGCGAGCCCGGGCCAACGACCCGCCATTCGACGGCCGTCACCGCGAACCGCGGCGTTCGTACGTCGTGGGGTAGTTCACGTTCGACGGGAACGTGACCGGCAGCGTGTTGGCCGGTCCCCACTCCGACGAAACGTCCACGCCCACGATGGTGACCGGGGTCGTCGGGGCCCGGGAGAGCGTGACGGGGATTCCCCCCGGCATTTCGAAGCCGACGATCTTGACGGCCACCACCTGGGGCGGCTCCCCCGGCGGCTGCCTGAGCGACAGATTCGTCACGGCGATTTCACGCCCGCCGAGATCCTGCGCGTAGGCGGGCGTGCTCAGCGACGTCCGGTCCACGCACAGCCATACCAGGCAAACGGCGATCACGGTCAGCACGATCTTCGTGTACACATCCGGCTTGTAGATGGTTTGCATCTTCCGTTCCCTCCTGGAAAAGGATTCCTTCCGCGACCGCCCAGGACCCGGCCGGACGGCGCGGACATCTCATTATACACCGTTGGGCGACGGATTCGGAAACCGGTCGCCGCTTGTTTCAGGAGAGACCGGCCTGGCGTGGAAATGGCGGGGCTTGGGTTCGGCAGGCCTGCTTGACATCGTCCCCGCGGACGGGTCAACTGGCGCCCTGAAACGCGAACTTGATCCGCGGGAGAGTCCCGTGATACCCGAACAGCTTGCCGCCCGCATTGACCACACCCTGCTGAAGCCGGAGGCCACGGCCGCCGACGTTCGGCGCCTGTGTGCCGAGGCTGCCGAGAACGGCTTCGCCACCGTCTGCGTCAACCCGACCTACGTGAAGCTGGCGGCCGGGCTGCTCGCTTCCAGCCGGGTGCGGGTCTGCTCGGTGGTGGGGTTTCCGCTGGGGGCCCATCTGATCCCGCTGAAGGCGGCGGAATCGCTGTGGGCGATCCGGCAGGGGGCCCGCGAAATCGACATGGTCATTAACATCGGCGCCCTGCGGGGCGGCGACCCGGACACGGTGGCGCGGGACATTCAGGCGGTGGTGGCGACGTGCCGTCGCGCGGACGCCCTGTGCAAGGTGATCATTGAAACGGCCCTTCTGAACGAGGACGAAAAGGCCACCGCGTGCCGGCTGGCCGTCGAGGCGGGGGCCCATTTTGTCAAAACCTCCACCGGTTTCGCCAGCGGGGGGGCCACGTTCGAGGACGTCTGGCTGATGCACTGCATCGTTCGTCCGGCCGGCGTGCAGGTCAAGGCGTCCGGGGGCATTCAGACGCTGGCCGACGCCCGGCGGATGCTCTCGGCCGGCGCCACGCGGATCGGCACCAGCTCCGGCATGCGCATCCTGGAGGAGGCGCGTCGCGAGGCAGCGGCTCGTCGCTGATCGCGACCGTCCCGCGCGGCGGGGGTCCTGGCTCGCTCCGTGTTCCCCGGGTATACTGTGGCGCAGCGATTGGTGTTCATCACTTCTTCAGGAGTGCAGGTCTCATGGCTGGCGACGGAACACGCGCGTGTCAGGGCTGTGGAGCCACGATCTACACGGAGCATCTGGATACCGGCATCGCCGGCTATCACGGCGGCAAGTTGCTTTGCCCGCACTGCCTCCAGGAGGCGGAGGCCGCTGCCGATCACTCCGCTTCCGGCAAGAACTCGGAGGACATGGAGTCCATCTCCCTGGCGGACGAGGAACCCATTTCCCGGCGCGGAGATGGCGAAACGCAGGTCAAGGCCTTTGGTAGTGAGTCACACGTCGGCGGTACCTTCGACGATCTCGGCATGGAGCGGCCGCTCAACCCCGACGTGCCCACGGCGACGCGGTGTCGCACCTTCCACGCGAAGCTGAACGAGGGGGCGGTCGCCTACATGAACCGGCAGGTGAATGAATGGGCGGATGCCGATCCCAGCATCACGATCAAGTTCGCCACCTCGACCATCGGCATCTTCGAGGGCAAAAAGGCCGATCCGCATCTGATCGTGACCGTGTTCTATTGAACCACGCCGCTCTGCGTGCGGCCGACGTCGGCCCTTCCCGCCTCGCGCAGAGACTGCCTTGACCACGACCGGCAGGGCGCGGACAATCGCCCGCACCGCCCATGCGCGAGTGGCGGAACTGGCAGACGCGCTGGATTTAGGTTCCAGTCCCGAAAGGGGTGTGGGTTCGAGTCCCTCCTCGCGCAGTCTCTCCACTGCACGCGGAACGCTCATCCGGTTCCCCGGGGGGCCGGTCCCGTTTGTCCGGGCGCGCCGCACCATTGCTTACGGCTTTGCCCTCAGGGTCTCGGCCAGCCCGGCCACTTCCTCGGCGCCGGCGGGAACGGTGATGCTGGATCCCTCGAACTCGTCCCCGAACGGCTCAGACCGGCCCCCAAGGTGCTTTGCCAGAAACGCCTCCGCCACCGCGTTGAACGACATCCGGTTTGGCGGCCGGGCGAAGCCGTGGCCCTCGTCGGGATACAGAACGTAGGTCACGGGGATGTTCCGGGCCTGCATGGCCTCGACGATCTGGTCCGACTCGGCCTTCTTCACGCGCGGGTCGTTGGCGCCCTGGCCGATGAGCAGCGGCCGGCCGATCCGGTCTACGTGGGTCAGGGGCGATCGCTCCTGGAGGAATCGGCGGCCCTCTTCGGTTCGGAAATCTCCCACCCGCCGGGCGAACAGGTCGCGCAGCGGCGCCCAGTACGGCGGGATGGACTCGATCCAGGTCAGGATGTTCGACACGCCGACGATGTCCACGCCGCACGCGAACACTTCCGGGGTGAACGTCAGCCCCACCAGCGTGGCGAAGCCGCCGTAGCTGCCGCCCATGATCGCGATGCGTTGCGGGTCCGCCACGCCGGTCTCGACGGCCCACTGCACGGCGTCGATCAGGTCGTCGTGCATTTTGCCCGCCCACTCGCGGTCGCCCGCGTTGACGAAATTCTTGCCGAACCCCGTCGAACCGCGGAAGTTCACGCTCAACACCGCGTATCCGCGATTGGCCAGCCACTGGTGGTGTGCGTTGTAGCCCCAGACGTCCCGCCCCCAGGGTCCCCCATGCACGAATAGCACCAGGGGCAGGGGCTCGGCGGGTCGGCCGTCTTCGTCTTCATCCGTGCCGACCGGCAGGGTGAGGTAGCTCACCAGTTCCAGCCCGTCCCGTGCGGGAATGACCACCGGGTGCATTCCGGCCAGTGCCGCATCCTCCAGCGCGCGGTTGTTCGTGAACAGGAAGTGCGACTTGCGCTGCGTGCGGTCGAAGTGATGGAACTGGACCGGCCCGTCGTCCACTTCAATCACGACGATCCACTGCCGGTCGTCCAGGCTGCGGCTGAAGACGCTGACGTCGCCGTCCGTGAACCCCTCCAGAAGCTCGAAATCCGCCTGGACCCGCAGGTCGTTGAACGTCCAGCTCGGTCGCAGGTAGTTCGCGCCGACGGCCTGGATCGTTTTGCGCGTGGGATGCCGGAGGATGCGGTCCACGTCCGCCCGGCCATCCTGGAAGAGCAGCGTCGTCTCGGCGGTCTCCGCGTTTACGGCGGTCAGGCCGGCGGTATTCCGGTTGCGGCTGTCGAGCATGAACAAGGTTCGGCCCGACTCGTCAAAGCCCAACGGGCGGGTCGTGAGGGTGTCATCCGGGCCGACGGCCAGGAACGGCTCCCACGCATCGCCCGCCCGACGCAGCAGCTCGTTGCCGCCATCCGGGGTGATGCGCATGCCGAATCGAACCTGGAATTCCTCATCGGTAACGAACGAGGCGAACTGCTCGTTCTCCTGCACCCGCGTTTTCTCGCCCGTGCGGATGTTCACGCGGTACAGGTCGTGGAACCGCGGGTCCCGGTCGTTCAGGCCGATCAGAATCTCGTCGGGAAACCGGGGGCTGACTTCCTGGATCTGCGCCCGGACTCCGCTGCCCGGGGTCAGCTCCCGCGTCTCGTTGGCTTCCAGGTCCACGGCGTAGACCCGCCAGTTCTCATCCCCGTCCCGGTCCTGGATGTAGACCACGTGCTCGTTGGTATAGGCGAAGAAGAACGAGCGAATCCCGCGGTGCGTGTCCCGAGTGACGGGCCGCGCCGACGACGGGTCATCCGACGGTCCCACCCAGACATTCAGCACGTCGTCTACCGGCGCCACAAACCCCAGCTTCGATCCGTCCGGGCTCAGCTTCGGACTGAGGCGATCCGGGTTTCCAAACAACACCCGGCGTGGGATGAGCGGCACGGAATCGTACGGCCGCCCGGAGGCGACAGGGGCCTCCGGCATGGGTTTTGGCTCCGAGGGCGGGACCGGGGGTTTCTCGGTGGCGGCCTGTGGGGCCGGGCCCGTTTGCGTCAGCGGACGCAACGGCTCGCACCCGGTCGCCCAGAGCAGCACACCGGCAAGCACTCCAATGCGTGTGATCCGGAACATGGCGATGGTCCTCCTTCGCAACGGTCCCGCCGGCTCACTGAATGTGCCGGCCTCGCGGAAACGGGGCATAGTCTACTGTCGCTCTCGCGGCCGCTGCACCCCCGGCCCAGGATCGTGACAAGATTTGACAGCCAGCGGCCGTCAGGCGCCTTCCAGACCGCCGTTTGGACAGGTCGGCGGGCGGGGGGTATCCTGTTTGGCGGCACGGGCGAACGACATCCGCCGCATGCCCGTCCACCGGAGAGGCCATGACCTGCCGTTTCCAGACAGGGATTGTCGTGGCGGCCATCGGGGCACTTCTGGGATGCCGCTCCGAAGAACCGCCGAAACTTCCTCCGAGGGTCAGTTCGCTTGCTCGGGTTTATGTGGTTCGCACCGAGGGGCTGGACGCGCCGCGGATGGGCTCGGAACCCGTCTACAGCCCTCAGTTTCGGGGCAACCTGGACCCTGCGGGCCGGGACGCGGGCGAAGTGGTTGGTTTCTACACGCACCTGGTGGCGTCGGACGTGGATCGTGTGCAGATGCGGCTGGTCCACGAGGGGACCGGGACTGTCACCGCGCTCGAGCGTGCCGCGGCTGCGGATCCGGGTCGGCTGCAGCCGCAGATGGAGCCGGCGGATCTGCATCACGCCGTGCGGGAGCGATTGCTGGCGGGTGTGGGCGTGTTCTGGCCGGACCCGCTGGATGAGGCGGAGGACGGCGACGGCGTACGATTCGGCGTGCTTCTCCCGGCCGGCCTTTTGCGGCAGGCCCGTCTCGACATCTTCGTGGACACCGGGTCGGGCAGCGGGGCGCCGCTCTTTCCGGCCCATTTGCGTCTGGCTCCGGGTTACTTCTACATGGCGGTGATCGGCGATTCCATGATGTGGGGCAACGGGCTGCTGGAGGACGACAAGTTCACCACACGGGTCGCCCGGACCATTACGGAGGAAACCGGCCTGCACGTCGTCCGGCAGATTCGGGCCATCTCCGGCGCGAGAATCGTCTCCCGCCCCGAGGATGGGACCTGCACCGGTGATTGCGATGGCGAAGTGCCCAAGGCGTTCACCTCCATCACCGTGCAGGCCGAGGAGATGGAGTCTCCCGAGACCCTGGACCTGGTGCTGATGGACGGCTGCATCAACGATGTCGGGGTCTTCACGACCTTGTTGTCGACGGACGTGGACAGCAACGCGCTGGCGGACCTTACCCGTGACGTCTGCGAAACGGAGATGATCGGCCTTTTGCGCCTCGTGCGCGAACGGGCCCCGAACGCAGTGATCGTGGTGACCGGCTATTTTCAGTTTGTCAGCGCCGAGACCGACGTTTCCCAACTGGAGGCGCTGGCCCTTTCGGCAGAGGTCCCGGAGGAAGACCTGGACGAGCTGCGGCGGGGCATCGCGTCACTGATTCAGAACTCCGCCGTGTTCGATGCCGTGGCACGGGAGAGCCTGCAGCGCGCCGTCGAGGTTGTCGCTGATGTGTCGCGGAACCAGCCCCCGATCGTGTTCGTCGACCCCGGCTTCGGGCCCCGGAATGCCGTCTTCGCGCCGGATGCCTTCCTCTGGGGACTGGTGAGCAGGCCGGAGTTGGAAGACGCTTTGGACGTTCCCATGCCTGTGTTTCCCGAAGACCCCCTTCTGGAGTATCGGATCGAGGCCTGCGCCAGGCCGGAGGCAGCGCCGCAGCTCCTGCCATGTATCTACGCCTCGGTCGGCCACAACAACCCGAAGGGGGCCCGGCAATACACGGATGTCATCGTGCAGGCACTGCGCGACGCGGGTGTGCTGCCGGCCAAGCCCCCCGAGTGACACTCGTCCGGACAGGTATGACGCGGTTTCGTCCTTTCAGGTGGGTGACCCACGCCGAAGGCGAACCACCGCGCGTCTCTTTGACACGCGGTTAGCGGCCGGGTACCTAACTCCCGTGCGGATCGAGAGAAACCGCGGTGGTGTCCGCCGCCGCGCCGGAGACCCGAGTCCGTGGACTGCATCGCTGCCCAACGCCTGCCTGTTTTCTGCCGCCGCAACTACTTCTACGAGTTTCTGCACATGCTGCCGTGGGGCCTGGTGGCCGGCATCGTGGAGGGCAACTTCGCCGCGGTGGTCGTGCAGGAGACATTCCGCGGCAGCGCGCTGCAGGTGTGGATCGCCTCCACCGCACCCGTCGGCGTCTACATCACCAGTATGGTCTGGGGCGCCCTGTGCGTCGGACGCCGGAAGATCGCCCTGATGACCGTGGCCGCCGCTGGCGTCACCCTGGCGCTGGCCGCCGTCGTTCTGACCCCCACCAGTCCGTTCGGGACGTGGTGCTTCGTCGCACAGATGGCCGCCTCGCAGTTCTTCATGACCGGCGTCATCACCGTCCGCACCGCGCTTTGGAGAGCGAACTACCCCGTGTCCATCCGCGGCCGGGCCACCGCCCGGTTTCAAATGGTGCGCGCACTCACAGGGATCGTGGCCGTCATGGCCAGCGCCGCCCTCTTCGACAAGTGGCCGAACTCCTACCGCCTGGTCTTTCCGTTCATCGCCCTGTGCGGAGTGGCGGGTACGCTGCTCATCCGAAGGGTTCGCGTTCGCGGGGAAGCGGCTGAGCTCAGCCGCCTTCGGGGCAGCGTCGCACCCGGCTCAGCGCGTCGGATCAGCGCGTGGGACGCCGCGAACCCGATTGTCCTCTGCCGGCAGGCCGTTCGCGTCTTTCGCGACGACCCGCGTTTCACCCGCTACATGGTTTCCCTGATGTCGACCGGCGTGGGAAACCTGCTCGTGCGTACGGTCGTGATCTTTGTGGTCGCCAGCGAGCTGCCGGCACGGATGGGCGGCAACCCGCGCACCTTCCTCATCGCTACGGCCCTGCTGGATGGCATCCCCAGGCTCGTCATGCTTCTGGCGCTGCACGGGCTCGGGCACTGGTTTGACCGGGTGGGCGTGCTGCCGTTCCGCGTGGTCAACGGCCTGTGCTGGTTCGGCTCCATCGCGACCGGGACCGTTGGCACGCTGTTTGTGCTCTACGCAGACCGGGTCGGCGGTGCGGCCGTCACTCTGGCTCTCGTCGTGTTCACGCTCCGCGCGATACTCCTGGGATTGGCCTATGCCGGTGGGGCGCTGGCCTACAACCTCGGCCACCTGCATTTTGCCCGCCCGGACCAGGCGGAAATCTACATGGGCATTCACGTCACGCTGAGCGGACTACGAGGCCTGATCATGCCCGGCCTTGGTGTGCTGCTCTGGCATTGGATCGGCTGGCCGGTGTGGCTGATCGCCTGCGTGTTCAGTTTCCTTGGCTTCCTGGGGTATAGCGACCTGGCCCGGACCGAACCGCCGGCCGGCGATCACAGCGCAACCCGCTCTCCGAGAACGTAAGTCGCCCGGGGCGGCAGCGTCGACGCAAGCATGTTGGCGACCGGCTCGCCGGGACCATCGGGAGCCAGGGGAACAACCGTGAAATCCGCGTCTTTTCCCGGCTCCAAGGAGCCCACCTGTGAGCCCCAACCCAGGGCTCGTGCTCCGTGGCACGTGCCCATGGCAAGCAGTGTTGCGGCCGGAATGTCCGAATGTACGCGGTGCAGATGCCGCAATTCGTCCAGCACGCTCAGCGACGGGTTTGACGCCAGGCTGTCCGTGCCGACGCACACGTGGATGCCGGCGGCCAGCATGTCGCGGAAACGGTGGGGGGGGTGTCCGAACGCCGCGTGCGTTCGCGGGCAGTAGGCCACACTTGCTCCGGCTTCGGCGATACGGCGGATGTCGTCGTCCGAAACGTAGTTCGCGTGGGCCAGCAGCGTCTGCGGCCCCAGCAGGCCACAGGCCGACAGCAATTCGACCGGCCGCAGGCCGGGGCAGGCTGCCGCGCCATCCCACACGCCCAACCGCTCCAGGTATTCCCGCAAGGGTCCACCGCCGGCGGTGGTGAAAGCCTCTTCGTCCTGCGTCTCCGCCACGTGGATGCATAACGGCATCGCGGATTCACGTGCCTGATGGGCGCAGAGTCGCAGGCCGTCCGGCTCCACGGTGTACGGCGCGTGCGGCGATATGCCGATCCGCAACCGGTGCGTCACAGCCGAGGAATCCACGGCCGCCGCGAGCTTCGCCGGCAGCTTCTTGCGGAGCCTTCCGATTCCAAGAACTTCTCCGAACGACACCACCCGTATCGCGCCCTCCGCCAACATCGGCCGGACGAGCTCCGGCCGACGCGTGATGTCACCCACCGTCGTCACGCCCGCGGCCAGCGACTGCCGGATGGCCGAACGCACCGCCTCCCCCACCGACGGCCCCACATCCCTGCCCGCGCGCAGAACGCGAGCCAGGCCCTCCACCCATGGTACGAAGCCCCGGTCGGTCGGAATCCGGCCCGCCAGGTGCGATAGCTCGAAATGGGTGTGGGCGTTGACGAATCCGGGCACGAGCGCGACGTCGCCCAGGTCCTCGACTCGGTCGCCGGATACGTCGCGGGCCGGTCCGACGGCTGTTACGACCCCCGCCCGTACTGCAACGGCCCCGTCCTCGAGGGGCGGACCGGTCACCGGCACCACGAACCGTGCCCGCCAGACCTGAACTGGTTGATGCGTGGCCAACTCCCCGGCCTATCCGTTCGCTTCCACCGGCGGACGCCGCAGATGGTGATCCGTCACACGCTGATATTGATGGGCGGTCGCCAGCAGCACCTCTTCGCCGAACGCCGGCCCCATGAGTTGCAGCCCAATCGGCGTCCCCGCGCTATCGAACCCGCACGGCACGCTGATGGCCGGAATACCCGCCAGGTTCACGGAAGTCGTGTACACGTCCGCGAGGTACATGGCCAGCGGGTCGCCCGTCTTCTCGCCGAGCCGGAATGCCGTGGTGGGCGTCACCGGCGACGCGATCACGTCCACCGTTTGGAACGCCTGTTCGAAATCACGCCGCAACAGAGTTCGCACTTTGAGCGCCTTCAGGTAAAAGGCGTCATAGTATCCGCTGGAGAGCGCGTACGTCCCGAGCATGATCCGCCGCTTCACCTCCGGGCCGAACCCGTCCCGTCGCGAGGCGGAGTACATCTCGATCACGTCGTCGATGCCCGGTGCTCGATACCCGTAATGGACGCCGTCGTATCGGGCCAGGTTGCTCGACGCCTCCGCCGTGGCCACCAGGTAGTAGCAGGCGATGGCGTACCGCGTGTGCGGCAGGTGGACTTCCTGCACCTCGGCGCCGTGTTCCTGCAAAACCGCCAGCGCGCCCTCGACGCCCTTTCGCACCTCGTCGTCCAGCCCTTCGCCAAAATACTCGGCCGCAATGCCGATCCGCAGTCCTTTCAGAGGTCGGTCCAGCCCGCCGACGTAGTCGGGCACGGGTCGGTCCACCGACGTGGAATCCCGCGGGTCGTGCCCGGCGATCACACCCAGCAGCAGGGCGGCGTCTTCGGCGGTGCGGGCAAACGGCCCGATCTGGTCCAGGCTGCTGGCAAACGCCACCAGCCCGTATCGCGACACCCGTCCATACGTGGGCTTGAGCCCCACAACCCCGCAGAAGGACGCCGGCTGGCGAATGGAGCCGCCTGTGTCGCTGCCCAGGGCACCGTCGACCAGGCCCAGCGCCACGGCCGCGGCGGATCCGCCGGACGATCCGCCCGGCACGCGCTCGGCATCCCACGGATTCCGCGTGGTCGCCAGGGCGCTCGTCTCGGTGCTGCTGCCCATGGCGAACTCGTCCATGTTGGTTTTGCCGACCACAACGGCCCCGGCCGCCTCCAGCCGATCAACGGCATGCGCGCTGTACGGAGAGTGGAAGTCCGCCAGGATGCGCGATGCACAGGCGGTGGTGCCGAATGTCGTGCAGAGGTTGTCCTTCACAGCCACCGGCACGCCGGCCAGCGGCCCGACGTCGTCACCTCTGGCGATCGCGGCGTCCACCGCCCGGGCGCGGGTCGCGGCCCGGTCGGCCTCGACGCGGAGGAACGCTCCAAATGTGCCGTTCCAGCGTGCGATGGCGTCCAGACTGGCCTGCACCGCCGCTTCCGCGGATTGCTTCCGCTGCCGGATGGCCCGTGCTGTCGCCGCCAGCGTCATGAGCGCTCCTCACGCACTGTCCTGGTCCAGGACCTTGGGGACGCGGAAGAAGGTGTCCTGCCGTTGCGGGGCGTTGCCCAGCACGGCCTCCGGCCCCGGCGATGGCCGGACCTCGTCCGCCCGCAGCACGTTGTGGACGGGCAGTACGTGGGCGGTAGGAGACACATCATCCGTGTTCACCTGGGACAGTTGGTCGACGTACCCGACGATGGCGGACAGCTCCGAGGTGAACTGTGCGACCTCCGCGTCCGTCAGGTTCAGCCTTGACAGCGTGGCGATGTGCCGGACCAGAGACTCGTCGATCCGTGTGCTCAAGATGCCTCCACCCGCGAACAAAAAAGGCGAGGCGGCCGGCGCCTCGCCCAAGAGTCGCATATTCACCCGTTCACGTCGGGACGTTCACGCCGTTCCGCGGCGCTATTCGGCCGGCGCGGTCTCCGGCGGGGGCCAATTCCGCTTCGGCGGCTTGACGACCAGGCCCATTCGAATGGCCTTGGCCGACACCTTGATCCGGCAGACCTTGCCGTCCACCAGGGCCCGGACGCGCTGGATGTTCGCCTGGAACGTCCGCTTGGTCTTGCCCGTGACTTTCCGTCCGACGCCGCCCAGGTACTTGGCCTTCCCGCGATGGGTATACTGCCGTCCCGCTCGGGTCTTCCTGCCGGTATAATAGCACACGCGTGGCATGGTTCTGAATCTCCACAATACCGGCCCCCGGACCCTGCCGGAAGCCGAAGAGCCCCATAGTGTAGGGTATTTGCCACGCTTTGCAACCCCGGGGAGACACTTTCCCGGGGATCGGGTTCCGGCCCGCAATACCCGGGCTGGACGGACGTTAGGCGTTCAGGACGGCTATGGAAGTGGATGAACTGACGACCCTGGTGGAGCGGGCCCGGCAGGGCGAACCCTCGGCGTACGACGCCCTGGTCGACCTGTACGCCAATCGGCTGTTCGGATTCCTCTTCCGGATGACCGGCTCCCGGGCGGACGCGGAGGACCTGCTGCAGGAACTGTTCGTCCGGGTGGTCCGGATGCTGCCCCGGTACGAGCACCGGGGGAACCTGGAAAGCTGGCTTTTCCGCATCGCGGCCAACCTGGGCAGAGACCACATCCGGCGGGTCCGACGCCGGCCGCCAATGATGCCCCTTCTGTCCGATTCGGACAGCGAAGCGGCCGGAACCGGACCCCGGGAGACGGCACGGGACCTGGATACGCCCTCTCGCGACCTGGAGCACCAGGAGGAGGCTGACGCCCTCCAGCGGGGGCTGGCCGCGCTGCCGGAGCCAGAGCGAGAGGTGATCATGCTGCGGCACTTCTCCGACATGACCTTTGCCCAGATTGCCGAAATCATGGGTACGCCCCTGGGGACAGCCCTGGCCCGGGCCCATCGCGGCCTGGCCAGGTTGCGAAAGCAAATGGAGGCACCAGATGACTCCTGACGAACGCGAAAGGATGGCGGACATCGAGCGGGACGAGCAGTGGTTGCGGGACCATGCGCCCGGCACGCCCGGGCCTGGGTCGCTGGAGCATCTCAAGCTCCAGGTCCGCATCGCTGCGGACGAGTCGCGCTTGCAGGGGATCCCGACGGTCTGGGTCGATCCGGCCTGTGTGGCCCGGGTCAAACGGGCCGTTCGGGATGAGCTGGCGGGCCGGACGGCCGGGGCCGCCAGAAGCCGGTTCCGCCGCCTGCTTCCCCTGTCGATCGGCGGTCCGCTGGCGGCCGCGGCCGTCGTGGCGATCGTTGTCATGGTGAATCGTCCGACGGGGCCCTCCGCTCCGCAGGCTTCCTATAGTGCGCTGGACGCACTGGTGGAGTTTGCGGAGGAAAGTGCGACAGACCGGGCGGATGCGATGTCCCTGCCGAACCTGGATGCGCTGGAAGAAGAGATGCTGGGGTTTGCCTGGAGCCCGGCGGCAGAGAGCGGATACGACGAGGCAGAGACGGAGACCGACCGCCTGTACGAGAAGCTCCGTGATGAGTTGGATTCACTGAAGAAGCCCGGCACCATTATGCAAGCGGGAGAAGATTACCCATGGTATGCGGCAGGCACTTTCGACTTGGGTTCGTGGTCCTGGCCGGTCTGAGCGTGCTGGCCGTTGCGGCCGCCTGGAGCGAGGAAGGGCCGCCGCCCGGACAGGATCGCGATGACACGACGGACTCCCAACCGGCGGAGGACGCGCCGGACGCAGATCGTCCGTCCAAGGCGCCCGGACCGCCGTCCGGACGACGCATGCGTGACCACCGGCAAAGACCGAATCGGCAGCCGTCCGAGCGGTGGGGGGAATCGGAGCGTCAGAAGGTTCGCGATTTCATCGACACGCACTTTCCGGAGGCCGCGAAGGAGCTTCGCGATCGTTTGCAGAAGAACCCCCAGATGGGCGAGCGCATCCTGGGCAGCCTGATGCCGGAGATGACGCGACTGCTTCGGTCGTATGAAGAGGATCCGCCGGATCTGTTCAACCTTCGCCTGGAATCCGCCAAGAACGAGATGGCCATGCGGAAGCTGATGCGGGAGTACCGGCATGCGGCCGAAGCGGATCGCGATCGAATTCGCGAGGCGATGCGGCAGCATGTCACCCGCGACGTTCAGCTTCGCGAGGACATCGGCCGGCAGGAGCTTCGCCGCCTGGAAGAAGGCGTCGAGCGGCTACGCCGGCATCTGGACGACGTGGAAGCCAGGCGAGACGCCATCATCGAAGAGGAATTGGAACTCCGGCTGAATCCCAGGCCGCCAGGCCGTGGTCCGGGTCGGCCGGATGGGCCGCCGCGGGGCCCACGCGGCCGCTGGGATCGACCCGAGGGACCGCCGCCGCCATCTCGGCCACCCGACGAACCGCCGGCGTGACCCGTGTGGCGCCGGCTGCCTCGCCGGCCTACCGAGGCGGGTCTGTGACCGAGAACAGCCCGACCCGCACCGTTTCCGTTGCGTGCTCGACGGACAGAACCCGCACCGCATAGCGTGAGCCGGACCGGCCGGTCACGCCCGCGTCCTCTCCCGGCTTGAGGTTCCGGGCCTTCAGCATGCGCCGTTCGCCGAGATAGACGTTCAGGTCGGCTCGCGGACGGCGGTCCGTGTCCCGAACCTCCACGCTCAGTCCGTCATACAGAAAGGCGCGAGGCCGGTGCCGTCGGTCCTTCCGGCTGACCGTGGCCTCCGCCACGCAGCCCGGGGGACGGGACCGTTCCGCCTCTTCCACCTCGGCCGGCGTGGGGAAGGGACGTGTGTCGGGTCCCAACTCTGCGGGCGAATCTGCGTTGCCGGCCGCATCTGCCCGGGACAGGGTCGGCACACGTCCGACCTGCAGTGACCGTTCGCCGTGCCGCATCCAGGCCACCCGGGCGGCCTCCGCGGTGTCGGGATGTTGCTCGCCGATTCGCTCAATGCCCGCCAGCGCGGTCGGATCGCCCGGATTCACCAGAAGGGCGCGCATGTAGCAGCGCCAGGCCCGGTCGACGTCGCCCTGGGACTCGAATGCGCCGCCAGCCCGGTTCCAGTATTGCACGGTCTGGGGGGCGACGCGGGCCATGGCCCGTGCCAGGGCACGGTTTGAGGGGGATTGCCGCGTGGCGGCCGCATAGATGGCGTATGCCTGGTGGTAGTCCCCCTTTTGCTCGGCCGTTCTGCCCCTGCCCAGGGCGCCGGAGGTGGCGCACCCGTTGGCGGCCAGCAGTACAGCCACCACCGCCGCGTGTGCGGCCCAAGACGCACAACCCGTTCTGTTTGCGACCTTTACCACTTCCAACACCCCGGCGTTGCCAGATGGGACTCTCACCCTTCGACTCCGCAAAGGGCTGGGAGTGTAACATGCGGGCCGCGCCTTGCGAAGCCATTTGACCCCGTGCGGCTCCTCCCGTTAAAAAGGCGAATCCGCCGGCCGCCTTCCGGCCGCGGGGGCCCCCAGATAGCGAGGTCAACGGAGCTCATGTTCGATACCCTCACAGAACGGTTCGGCGACATCTTCCGCTCCATGCGCGGGCGCGGACGCATCACCGAGGACAACATTGATGAAGCCATGCGGGCCATCCGAACGGCCCTGCTCGAGGCCGACGTCCACGTGGAGGTGGCCCGGCAGTTCTGCGACGAGGTGCGCGAGAAGGCTGTAGGGCAGGAAGTGATCCGCACCCTCAAGCCGGACCAGCTCATGTGGAAGATCGTCCACGATGAGCTGGTCAGCCTGATGGGGCCGGTGGACCCGCGTATTCCGTTCGCCACACCGGGGCCGACCGTTGTGCTCCTTGCCGGCCTGCAGGGCTCCGGCAAAACCACCACCTGCGGCAAGCTGGCCGGTCTGATCCTCAAGCGGGCCAAGCGGCCGCTTCTGGTGGCGGCCGACCTGAAGCGCCCGGCCGCCATCGACCAGTTGGAAATCGTCGGCCAGCAGGTGGGGGTGCCGGTTTACACCGAGCGCGGGCACGTGAACGCGGTGAAGGTCTGCCGCAACGGCATTCTCCACGCGAAGAAGACCGATCGCGACGTGGTGATTCTGGACACGGCCGGGCGGCTGGCCATCGACGAAGAGATGATGGCGGAGGTGGCGCAAGTCGCCAGCACGTGCGCGCCGCACCAGATCTACCTGGTGCTGGACGCGATGACCGGCCAGGACGCCGTGGCCACCGCCAAGGCCTTCAACGAGCGACTGGAGCTGGACGGGCTGGTCCTGACGAAGTTCGACAGCGATACGCGCGGCGGGGCGGCGCTGTCGGCCAAGCGGATCACCGGCAAGCCGATCAAGTTTGTCGGCGTGGGTGAGAAGCTGGACGCACTGGAGCCGTTCCACCCGGACCGCATCGCCGGGCGCATTCTCGGGGCGGGCGACATGCTGAGCCTGGTCGAGAAGGCGCAGGAGCAGTACGACGCGGCGGAGGCGGCCAGGCTCGAGAAGAAGATGGCCAAGGGCCAGATGACCCTGGACGATTTTCTGGCCCAGGTCCGCAAGGTGCAGAAGATGGGCTCCATGCGGGAGATGCTCAAGAAGATTCCCGGGCTGGGCGGGCAGATTCCCGACACGGAGATTGATGAAGGGGAGATCAAGCGTTTTGAGGCGATCATTCTCTCGATGACGCCCAGGGAGCGGGAGAAGCCGGCGCTGATCGATCATTCCCGGCGTCGTCGCATCGCCAAGGGCAGCGGCACGGAGCCGCAGGACGTGAACGGGCTGGTAAAGGCGTTCGGTCAGATGCGGGACGCGATGAAGATGATGGCCGGCAAATCGATGCTGGACCGGATGCGGATGACGTCGAGCCTGTCGCAGATGATGGCCGGCGGCGGCACGCTGAAGGCCAAAGGCAGCACGGCCGCCAGCCGGCGCCAGGTCTCGAAGAAGGACCGTCGCAAGGCGCGGAAGCGCGGCCGGAGGTGAGGAAGAAGGCACGGAGGCACGAAGGCACGAAGGGGAAGGCAAGGAGGCACGGACGGACAGGGGAAAGCAAAAAGCAGAAATCGGAGGGGCGCGGGGAAACGCAGAGACGCGGAAGACAGAGACGGAGGGACAGGGGGAAACGCAAAAACGGGGAAACGCAAAAACGCAAAAACAAGAAAGATGTCTCGGCCGTAGGCTGGCGCGAGGATAGACCGGCCTTCCAAGGCCGGGTTCACTCTCCGGTTTGCACGCCGTTTTGCACGTCAATCCAGGGGTCTCCGCGCGCCTCGGTTCCTGATTTCGGGCGGGGCCTCCAGCCCTTGCGGGTGGGTCAAGAGCATCGGCTACGTCGCGAGTCGTCATGCCCGATCCGGCCTTCGGCGGAAACGGGCGTGGCACCCGGAAGACCGGCTGGATCCCGGCGCGCCGGGACGGTCCCACGGAGAGGGGAGAAGACCGGCTGGAAAGCCGGTCCCACACCAGAGGCGGGGCCCACACCGGAAGCTGGCTGCACATCGGAAGCCGGTTGGACAAGGGGGAAGCGGGTGACATGGGGGGCAAGCCGCTGCGCGGGAGGGGGGCGAGGGATGCGGCCGTTTTCCGGTGGGTGAATCCCGTCTGCTCAGAGGGGAGGGGGAGAGAACGCCCGCTCCCCTCGTCATGAGACTGCCGAGGTGTGGCACTCGCTTCGGCCGGCGGCCGGTTGGCGGACGACGGCGGTGCCGAAGGCGAAGACCTCCACGCTTACGCCGGGGTTTCGAGGGTTGGCGCTGCGGATGTTGGAGGTTTCGTAGCGGACGTTGTAGACCTCCTGGGCGCCGGCCCGCCGGGCCTGGTCCAGCATCCGGAGCAGGGCCTCGCGCCGGGCCCGCGTCATCAGCGTGTGATAGGTTCGGACCTCCCCGCCGACCAGGCTCCGCAGCCGGGCCGCGAAGCTTTTGAAGAAGTCCGTGGCGATGACGGCTTCTCCCAGGACCAGCGACGACTGCCGGACGGTTTCGGGCGACGGCACGACTCGCAGATTCGTCACCACGAAGCCGCGGTATTGCCGCTCTCGGGCCTCGATGGAGCGGAGGTGGCGATGCTCCACCCAGCGCCCGACGCCGTATCCCAGGGCGAGCAGACCGAGAAGAGGCAAAACCTGGAGCCACAGAGCCTCCATCAGATCACTCCCGGCTCGACGATCACGGCGGTGCCGTAGGCGTACAGCTCGGCCGCACCCTGGGTGACCGCGCTGGTCGTGAATCGCACGTTCACGATCGCATTGGCCCCCAGTTCCTGGGCCTGGGCCATCATGCGTTCGATGGCCTGGCGCCGGGCCTCCGTCAGCAGCTCCGTGTAGCCCTTCAGTTCGCCGCCGATCAGGTTCTTGAACCCGGCGGCGATGTCGCGGCCCACGTGCTTGGCCCGGATTGTGTTGCCCTGGACGAGCCCGCGGACCTCGCGGACGGTATATCCGGGCACGGTCTCTGTGTTGACCAGAATCATCCGTGTGTCCTCAACTGGCGTATTCTGTCCGTATCGGTGAAGTAGGCCGGCCTGGCTCAGGGTGTCTCGCCCAACTCGCGGAGCGCCTCGAGTACGCCGGGTTCCGTCGGGTTCAGTGCGTACGCCGTGCGGAGCATCCGGGCCGCTTCCGTCCGTCGGTGGATTCGGGCGTAGAAGCGGCCGAGTTCCGCGTTGGCGTATGCGTTGTTCGGCTCCATGGCGACGGCCTGTCGGTACCGCAGCAGGGCGGCGTCCGGGTCGTTGCGTTTCTCCAGTTCATGGGCCAGGAAGATCTGGCCGCGTGCGGACGGACCGACGAACTCCGCCGCCCACTGCGCGACCGCCAGCGCCGCCTCGAACTGCTGTTTCAGCTCCAGGGCCATGTTCTTGCCCCAGAGTGCCGGCAGCATGCCGGGATGCGCGTTGACGGCCCGGGCGTAGCTGCGGGCCGCGTCGTCGACGTATCTCATCGCGGCCGGGGCGTTCCGCAGCCGGAATTGCTCCTTGGCCAGGTAGATGTTGCAGTCGCCGAGGTCGTAGAGGTTCCACGGGTCTTCCGGGACCCTCTCGCGGGCCTCGAGCAGGAGGTTGCGGGCGGCGCCGTATTCATGCTGGATCATCTTTTCCTGGCCGAGTTGTCTCAGTTCGCTGTACGACAGCTCGCGCCCGCACCCGCTGAGGCTTCCGATCGCAAGTAGCACCAGGGCCGGACCGCCGGTGCATCCACGCCGCTTCGACCGTTGCGTGCTCATCGCTATTCCTCGCCGAATCCGGTATCGTACTTGATCATTCGGCGCTCCCGGACCGCGTCAGGAACACCACCATGAATCCGTTACGATACGCTATTTTACATCATCAGGATCGGGCGGGCGAGCACTGGGATTTTTTGATCGAGCAGCCTGCCGCGCTGGCGACCTGGAAGTTCCCCGGCGACCCGACGGCCCCGGGCGCCCTGCCGGCGGAGGGCCGGCGGATCGCCGACCATCGCAAGGTGTACCTGGACTACGAGGGTCCGGTCCGCGGTGATCGGGGGCATGTTCGACGGGTGGATGGCGGGGCCTGTGATATCCTGGACGCCGGGGAGAATGGCTGGCGGGTCGTGCTGCGGGGCGGGCGTCTGCGGGGGTTTTTTACGTTGCGGCCCTGCGGGGCGGGGGGGTACCGGTGGCGGCTGGACGCCGATGTGGAGCCGAATTCACAGGGCGGGCAGACCGGGTGATGGGGCTCCGGTCCATGCTACCGGGGGCCGAGCGGCTCGATCTCGGCGCGCAGAATGCCGGGCTCCAGCGTGAGCGACCGGATTCGGAACCAGCGCTCGCTGGGTTTCCAGAAGAGGCGGTTCTCGACGGTCAACCCGTCGGTCAGCAGGCTGGCGTTGCCTTTTTTCCGCAGGAACCGCACCGCCGCGGCCATCGGGTCGGGCATGATGTCCACGTCGCTGTCCTCCGCGGTGATCACGGGCCGCAATTGCCCGGCCACGGCCGAGATCGGGAGGGGGCACGAGCCGCAGGCCAGCCGGTCCACTCGGATCGTGATGGTGTCGTCCAGCACGTCGCATGTCAGTCGGGCACTGAGGATGGCCTCCCAGCCGTCCCGCTGAAACCGAGCCCCGAGGGCGGCTCGACCCGACTCGAACGCGACGACCGGTTCGTGCAGATAGGGGGGGACCCATTCATCCGCTCCGGGCCAGACATCGGTCCGCACGGCGATCCAGCGACTGACCTGGTCGTCGGTCAGGGTGATTCGGAACGGCTTGCCGGCGGGGAGGGCGTCGGTGAAGCCGGCGACGGTATCCATCAGCGTCTTCTTGAGGTCGTTGTGCTCCGCGTCGGTGACCTGCGGCGGTCGATACCAATCGGGGACGTGGGCCAGGGCCGCCCACAACAAAATACAGGCGATGGCGGTTGCGCCCGCCAGGGCGGCCAGAATGGGCCAGCACCACGCCCAGAATCGTTTTCGCATTTTCCGCTTGCGTCGCATTGGACTCGATCCGTCGATGAGGAGTATAGCGGAAGTCCCGCCCGGATTGACCCCGGGATTCGGTTCTTCCTAAAATCAGCGGAACGCCCCGGGGGAGGCTCCGGGGCCTGTGGGGTCACGATCATGGTGAATCGACTCTGGGGTCCGGGCATCATCCTCTTCTGGCTTGCCGCCATGTCGTGGCTGTTCTGGCACGACGTCCGGCCCCTGTGGCTGGCCCAGGATCCGCCGCGAACCGTCACGGCGGACTGGCTGACGGAAGGCCGGATGCGTCAGCAGGCCGCCATCGAGGACAAGGCGGGCCAGCCCATCGGCACGATCTGGACCGTGTACCGCAAGTCGGGGGATACGATCGGGCGGCAGGACCTGATCGTGATCGACCATTTCCCGCCGATTTCACCGGCCCGGGTGGCTGTGGACATGCAGTTCGATCCCCAGGGCCGCTTGGATGAGATGTCGGTGGACGTGCGGTTCACGGGTCTGCATCTGGAGCTTCAGGCGGAGCGTTTCGGGACACAGTTGGCGTTTGCGCTGAAGGCGGGCCCCGTGAACCAGTCGTTCAAGATCAGCGATACCGACGCCGGCATGGTGGGGGACTTGTTCAAGCCGTTTTCCGACATGCCCAAGCTGG
>Ga0334888_1000406_pt1 | contig 69411 bp, 54 predicted proteins | sample GraSluR1_MG_FD_207227 | JGI IMG/M metagenome (GOLD analysis project Ga0334888, IMG submission 207227) | Sludge microbial communities from methane-producing bioreactor in Wageningen University, Netherlands - Granular Sludge_3_08-R1 | ecosystem: Engineered > Bioreactor > Anaerobic > Unclassified ... | reverse complement strand
AAGCCGCTCAGGAAGACGCCCAGGCCAGCTACCAGGTTGCTGGCCATGGCGAAGAACAGCACCTGGGTGTCGGAGAGGCCGAAGACGGCGCCGGCCAGGATGCCGCCGAAGGCGAAGACCCCGGCCAGCCCGTCGCGGTAGACGGCGCTGGCCAGCAGGAACCAGAAGGTCACCCGGGTGTTGCGGTACAGGCCGGCGATGCGCCGGAAGAGCCGCCGATAGGAGTCCAGCAGGCCGGCCGGGGCCTCGGGATCGCTGGCCTGGTTCTCGGGCACGGCCAGGAAGACCGGGATCGCGAAGACCAGCGACCAGACCGCCGCCAGCAGGACCACCGCCCGGATGTTCAGGCCGTTCGCCTGGGTGACCCCGAACCAGTAGGGCCCCTCGCCCAGGATGAAGCCCACCAGGGCCAGGCCCAGGACCACGATCCCTCCCAGGTAGCCCATGCCCCAGCCGAAGCCGCTGACCCGGCCCATGGTCTCGGGGGTGGAGATCTGCAGGAGCATGGCGTTGTAGTTCACGTTGGCCATCTCGTAGAAGACGTTGGCCAACGTCAGCAACACGATGCCGGCCAGGAAGAAGCGGGGCTGGCCCTGGATGAAGAACATCGCGAACATCGCCGCGATCACCACGCCCGTGTTGACGCCCAGCCACAGCTTGCGGCGCCCGCCGGCGTCGGTCCGTTGCCCCACCACCGGCGCCAGGGCGGCCACTGCGAAGCCTCCCAGGGCCAGGGCCCAGCCCAGGTTGGAGGTCAGCCCCGCCAGGGCTGCCTCGTAGGCCTCCCGGGCGGGGCCCGGGGCCGAAGCCGCGCCGCCGGCGGCCTGCCAGGCCTCCAGGACGGCGGGATCCACGAAGAAGTCCGAGACCAGGTAGCGCGCGAAGACGAACGTGGTGACGACGGCGCTGAAAGCCGAGGTCCCCCAGTCCCACAGGGCCCAGGCCAGCACCCTCATCCGCTGCGAGAATTCCGGTTTCATCGATCCGGGGGCTCCACGATACGGGTTGGGAATCCGGTGAAGCGCCGGCGCATCACTGCCAGGGCCTCGGGGTTGTGGTCCACCAGGGTGACATGGCGTCCCAGGCGGGCGCCGGCCTCGCCGAAGGTGCCGCTTCCCGCGAAGAAGTCCAGCAGGCGGTCACCCGGGTTGGAGTGGACCCGGACGATGCGGCTCAGCAGCCCCAGGGGCTTCTGGGTGGGATAGCCCGTCTTCTCGCGTCCGTTGGGGCTGACGATGGTGTGCCACCAGGTGTCGGTGGGGGTCTTGCCGCGGGCGGCCTTCTCGGGGCCGACCAGGCCCGGAGCCAGGTAGGGGATGCGATCGATCTCTTCGTAGTTGAAGCAGTAGTCCCGCGGGTTCTTCGAATACCACAGCAGGTTGTCGTGCTTGGCGGGCCAGCGGCGCCTGGTGCGGGCCCCGTAGTCGTAGGCCCAGATGATCTCGTTCTGGAAGCCGTCGCGTCCGAAGATCGCGTCCAGGGCCACCTTGGCGTAGTGGACCTCGCGGCAGTCCAGGTGCACGAAGAGGCTGCCGGTGGGCTTGAGCACCCGCCAGGCCTGCTCCAGGCGCGGGACCAGGAAGCCCAGGTAGTCCTCGAAGCGATCCTCGTAGGCGCTCCGACCCAGCACGGTGGTCCGGTATCGCCGGCCCTGGAAGCCGACCCGGTCGCCATCCGCATCCTGCTCGGTGCGCAGGCTGGTTCGGGACTGGGCTCGACCGGTATTGAAGGGCGGGTCCAGGTAGATCAGGTCATAGCTGGTGTCGGGGAAGCCGGCGACCACCTGGAGGTTGTCCCCCAGGTGGATCTCCAGGGTCCCGGCCCCGTCCGGCGCGTCCGGAATCGGGAAGTCCCGCACCCCGGCGGCTGCCGATCGGTCCCGAGGCGTGGCGCTCACTCGGGGGCGCTGGCCCCGGGCCCGACGATCTCCAGCCAGGCGAACCAGAAGGGGTGTCGGGTCTTGTACCAGCGCAGCACCTCCAGCAGGCGGACCTGCTGATCGCAAGAGATCACCGCGGGAGCGATGCGGTCGAAGTGGACGCGGATGCGGTTCTGACCCGGGAACTCCAGGGCTTCGGCGCACAGGGTCTGCAACTCGTTGCGGATGCGGCCCGAGTCGGAGATCTTCACGGCCCGCTTCTGGAAGTCTTCACCCCACAGGAAGCGGTTCAGAAGCGGGTTGAAGACCAGGCGCTGCTCTTGCAGGGTCTCCATGAAGCGCAGGGTGAAGGTCACCAGCTTCTCGGCGGTCTCGGAGACCAGCCGGACGGTGACCTTCCAGGTCCCCGCACCCACCTCCTCGACTCCGGGGGCCCCGGTGTAGGGGTCGGGGCACATGTAGCCCGAGAGGGCCAGGCTGCGCCAGCGCTTCTCGGGGAAGAAGTCGTCGGCTTTGAGGATCTTGCGATCCAAGGGCAGCCCGGCGTCCAGCCCCTCGGAGATCATCCGGCGGTAGTCAGCCAGGGTGTCCTCGTCGGGGGCGGTGCCCAGCAGGGCCTCCAGGCGCGCCGGGAAGTCCTCGGCCTGAGGGTCCAGCGCCATGACGTGCTGTTCGCGCTCGTAGGAGAGCTGGAACTTCGAGGTGAACACGCACATCGAGGTGTCCACCCCCAGGGCCGGGCCCAGGGTGGCGGCCTGAAGGGCCTCGGCCGAGGCCGCGTAGCCGTCCACCAGGAAGAGATGCCTGCGACCTTCCTCATCCTTCCAGGTCTTCACGAGGTAGGTGGGGGCATAGGTTCCCGACTCGGTGAAGGCCTTCTGCCCGGTCGGCAGCCTCCAGCCATCCTCGATCAGGTGCACGCCCAGGTCCTTCCAGGTCTGCCACAGGGACGAGATCCTCTGGACCCGGCTCTTCCCGCCCAGGGTCCAGACGTGGATGTCCTCGCGGCGGATCCCAGGCCAGGTCTCTTCGATGGCCTGCAGCACCTTGGCCCGCGGGGTGCGGAAGTCGATCAGGATGGCCTGCTCGGCCGCGGTCTCGACGACCTCGCGGGGCAGGACCAGGGTTCCCATGTAGCCCTCGTAGGGACGGACCACATGCAGAGGCTGGTCGAAGACGTGCAGCACGGTCATCGAGCCCGTGTCGGCGCCCTTGGCGAAGCGCGAGGTGTTCTCCAGGGTGTCGATGGCCGCACCCCAGACCGTGATCCCCGAGCGCTTGAGCTCGGCATAGAAGTCGTCCCAGGTGTAGCCGGGGTCGTTGAGCAGCCGCACGACCCGCTCGTCCAGCCACTGGGCCACCTCGGGCCGGGCGTAGACCCGCCCGAAGCCCAGTTGCGGATTCGAGCCCATCTCGGGCGTCTCGCCTCCCTTGGGCATGAGGCCCTCGCCCAGGCAGACCATGAGGGCGTGGTTCTCGGGCAGTTGACGGGTCAGATACCACAGGCTCTCGCTCATCGCGTAGGCGGAGATCGCGTCGGCATCCTTCTTGACCTGGTTCAAGCCGGCCTTGTCCAGCCCCCTGCCGTGCCCGAAACGACCGTAGACCCGGGTGCCCAGGGCCGTCACCGCTGCGGTGAGGGCCAGCAGGCGTTCGATGCGCCCGTTGGGGAAGGACATCTCGCGCAGGTCCTCGGTGTGGGGGGCCCCGCGCACCCATTCGCTCTGGACGTCCTCCAGCCACAGATGGAAGCGTCCCAGGATGGGACGGGTATCGAAGGACCATTGGGCCAGAAGGTCGCGGTGGTCCTGGAACGATTCCTGGACGGGGCGGGTCTGCGTGGTCATGTCCATTCCCTCCACGGGCGCTCAGAAGCTTGGTCTGCCTCTCCGCTTCCCCGCCTCGCCCGCGCCTTCCTGCGGAGAGCCTGCCGGGGAAGGGCCTGCTTCGGGCCTGCGCGAAACCCAATGGCGCGGATTCCTGCTCCGCCCGGGATGGGAGCAGACGACTGGTGGGAGGTCGGCCATGAGACTCCATGTTCCGCCGGAGGAGGCCGAGGGGTTCGTCCCCTTCATCCGTCAGGCCGAGTCCAACCGCGAGCGCCGCGAGTTTCGCGGAGCCCTGGCGGCCTGGGACCGGGCGCTCGAGGCCCTGACCGGAGGGGCCTTCAGCCGCGGTGGGGCCGACCAGTTGGCCTGGACCCGCCTGGCCCGGGCCGAGCTGGCCTGGCAACTGGGCCGTTGGGACCAGGTTCTGGAAGACGCGGAGGCCATCACGGCCCTGGACGGGCAGCTCCAGGAGGAGACGGGATGTCTCCCCCGGGTCTGGATCCTGGCTTCAAGGATCCACGTCGCCAACGGCCACTACCGGAAGGCCGAGGTCCTGCTGGAGCGGGCGCGCGACCGCCTGGCCCAAAGCCCGGATCCGCTGGCCCGGGCCCAGGTGGCCCTGGAACTGGGAGCCCTGCACAACAAGATCGGACAGCACGCCGCCGGGCAGGCCGAGCTGGAGGAGGCCCGCAGCCTGATCGGCGAGCGGGTGGAAGAGCCACGCGCCGCCCGAGCGGTGGTCAAGCTGGCCATCGAGCAGGGCCTGGCAGCGTTTCGCCAGGGGCGTTCGGAGGAGGCCCGCCACTTCAACGAGCATGCGCTCTCGGTGGCCCGTCAGCACCTGCCCCGGACCTGTCAGGAGGCGGATGCCCATCGTTTCCTGGCCATCGTGGCCAGCGTGCAGGGGCGCTACGTCGAGGCGCTGCGGGGCTACCTGCAGTCCCTGGAGATCTACCGCGAGCAGGGCGCCCTGCTGGGGCAGGCCAAGGTCTACGGTTCGATCGGGCAGGCCCTCCTGGAGCTCTCTCGGGTGGACGAGGCCCTCTTCGCCCTGAATCGGGCCCGCAAGCTGGCGGTCAAGCTGGGAGCCGACACCCAGAAGGCCGCCCTGTACGGCAAGCTGGGCATGATCTATCGCGAGCGCGAGGAGTTCGACAAGGCCGTCGAGTACCACCTCAAGGACGTCGAGCTGGCCAGACGATTCGGAAACGAGCGGGCCCTGGGGTTTGCCTTCCGCAACCTGGGGCTCTCCTACAGGGCCCGGGGGGAGGGCGACGAGGCCCGTTCCTACCTCTCCGAGAGCCTGGAGCGCTTCGAGGGCCTGGGGGACCACTCCCGGGTGGCCATGGTGCGGCTGGACCTGGCGGAGGTCTGGCTGGACCTGGGGCGCTTCATGGAGGCCGAGGAGCAGCTCGAAGCGGCGCGCGGCCTGTTGGAACAGACTCAGTCCCACGGGGAGCTGGCGCGCATGCACCTGCTTCACGGGGTCCTGGACCGGGAGCTGCGCCGGACCTCGGAGGCCGAACGGGAGCTCACGGCGGCCCTGCAGATCCTGACCAGCCTCCAGCCCTCGGGGATGCTGGTGGAGATCCACTTCGAACTGGCCCGCCTCTACCAGGTCATGGCGGACTCCCATCGGGCCGTCGGCCACCTGAAGCTGGCCCAGGGCCTGGCGCGTCAGTTGGGCCTGAACCGCTTGATGAAGAGCGTGGTCGGTCTCTTGGAACAGATCAACGAGCTGGAGCTGGTGCGTCTGGTCGTCCAGGAGATCGAGCGGGAGCAGGCCCTGGCCCGGCTGACCTCGGCGGGCGCCCGGCCCAGGATCACGGATTCTTGACGGCGCTGCAGGTTCTCGGGCCTCGGGTCGCAAAAGGAGACCCTGATGTCGCTTGAAGTCTTTGCGCTGCGCTTTGGAGTGGCCGATTACCCGGCTTCCTGGGTGTGCGAGGATGGCGGGGATGAACCCCTGACCCTCGCCCTGCACGCCTTCCTGCTGCGCACCCCGTCACGCAGCATCCTGGTGGACACGGGCTTCCTGGATTCCGCCCTGGCGCGACGCTGGCGAATCCGCGAGTACTTCCCGGTGGCCCATCTCCTGACCGAGGTCGGCCTGGCTCCCGAGAACATCGCGGACGTGATCCTGACCCACGGCCATTGGGACCATGTCGGCGGGGTTCGCGACTTCCTGCACGCCCGGGTGTGGATCTCCCGCGACGAACTGGAGACCATGAAGCGGGCGGTCCAGGCTCGGGGGGCAGGTCCTGAAGGTTATCGCTGGGAGGACCTGCAGGTGCTGGGCCTGGCGCCTCGCCTGCACACCTTCGGGCGCCGCCGGAGCATCGCGCCCTTCGTCCGGGTGGCCCTGGTTTCGGGACACACTCCGGGCTGTCTGGCCGTCAGCGTGCTTCGCGAAGGCCTTCCGCGCCTGGTCCTGGCCGGCGACAACGCCTGGCTCTACCGCAACCTGGAAGGGCATCCTTTGCCTTTGATGGCCCGCTCGGGGGGGCACGATGCGCTGCCCCGTCTCCGCGAGCTGGCCGGAGACGCTCCACTGGTTCCCGGCCGCGATCCCCAACTGGGGAGCCGCTTCACCCAACTCTCACCGCGAGTGGTCCGCTTGTTTCCGTGATCTTTCCGGGGGGAGGGGGAGAGTCCCCCGAGCAAGGTTGACCGGGAGGTCCAGACAGGATGGAGAAGGCGTTCCGAAATGAGCGCCGGCGCCGGCCCCGTGCCCGTTGCCGGCGTTTGTCGGTCCTGCTGGGGGAGGGGCGGGTCGTGCCGGTGGAGATCCGCAACATCAGCGAGTTCGGGGTCGGGCTGGTCTCGGGAGAACCTCTCCCCGAGAAGGCCACGTTGCAGCTCACCCGACCCGGTGAGGCCATCGGTTGTGAGATCGAGAGGGTCTTCAGCCAGCGCGCCGCCGACGAGGATTACTATACCGGGGCCTGTTTCTGTGAAGGCGTCGAATCCGAGTCGATCCGGGACTATATCCGTCAGGCCCTGCACGCCGGTTGACCCCTTCCGGGGCAGCGGGCCGGGTCAGGGATGCCATCGGGGCACCGAGATGGACGGCCCGTGGGGGGCGGCTGCGGTGATGTCCACCCTCCCGTCCCGGGGCATGGGAGCGTCGAGCAGGATTTCCACGTTCCTGGAGGTCCCAGGTGGGATCGGGCCCTCCAGGAGGACCTCACCCTCCGGGGCGAAGGGAACCCGATACCCGTGGCGTTCCGGATCCCAGATCCACCACTGGATTCGCAGGGGGGTCCCCGGCGAGAAGGGGCGAGATCCCGTGTTGCGCAGGATCAGATGCACCTCGCGGTGGTCGCCCAGCTCCAGGTGCTCGACCCGCAGACCCTCCTCGATGGCCTGAGAGAACCGGTAGCCGGCAGTCACCTCGCCGTGCAACCCCTTCCAGGGCTGGCTCCCTCCTGGTGACCAGGCCCATGAGAGCCGGTAGTCTCCCTCCTCCAGGGGCGGGACCAGCCAGGTCCGGGCGCTCTTGCCCTGGACCCGGCAGGTCACCGGGCTGAACCGGTTCACCGTATTGCCGTCGGGATCGCGCAGGACCGGGGCCAGCCATCCGTCCAGGGGATGCGAGAAGTGGACCGTCACCGGGTAGGCGACGCCCGCGGCCCAGGAATGCGGGCCGGGGAGGCCCTCGACGGTGGCCTCGACGGCCGCGGGGGAGTCCATGATGTCCAGGCTCCCCGGGACCCCGGTCTCCTTCAGGCGGTAGAGCCGGCGGGCGTGCGCCGGCGGACCGAATTGGACCGTCGGGCTCAGGCCCGCGGGGGGCTCGGTGGACTTCCGGGGGTCCTCCAACAGCCAGTCGACGCGCAGGCCCGCCAGGGTGTCGGGATTCCGGGTCTGTCGGAAGGCCACGGTGGGTTCGCTGGGCATGTCGGGCGGGCGCCCCACGGGCAGCCATCGGGGAGGCAAAGCGTGCCCCACCGGGAAGGCGCCCGCCAATCCGGCCAGGGCCGCCTGACGGTCGACCGAGTCCTGCCCGGCGGTCGAGAAGTCGGTCAGCAGGCGCTGATCGGGTCCGGCCTCGCGCCAGAGCCAGGCGGTGGCTTCCAGGTCGCCCCCGGTCAGGCGCAAGGAGGGAAGACCGGCCAACCAGTCTGCCGTCCTGGGATACCAGGGCAGGACGACCCGGCGCAGCAGGCCGGAATCCCTCTGCAGGTTGATGGCCAGGTCATTCAGTCGCCGCTGGGCTCCGACCATGTCGGCCAGCAGGATCAGCACCACCAGGCTTGCCAGCAACCCGCCGCGAGTCCCGGTGGGACGGCGTTCCCACAGGTCGGCCAGGGCCACTCCCAGCAGGGCGGCGAAGGCCAGGCCCGAGGCGAATTCCCAGCGCAGGAATTCCGCCTCGCGGATGGGGCCGAAGTCCACCATGCCCGGCGTCAGGAAGGCCAGGACGCCGAACCAGCCCAGCAGGACTCCGACCAGGTTTCGTCTCCAGACGGCCCAGGCCAGGGTCAGGGGGGCCAGCCAGGTCGGCAGCCAGTGCAGGACCAGGACCTTGGGGCCGAAGATGGAGGCATATCCCCCGTCGTCCAGGGCCGGTTGATAGCGGCGGAAGAGCGCCGTGTCCAGGGCGAACGAGAAGCGCTGATAGGGATCCACGCCCAGGCGGAGCGCCAGGAAGGGGTCCTTGGGGAACGAGATTCGGGCGGGCTGGGCCTGCCAGACCGGGGCGTGGAGCTCGGGGAGGGGACCGCCGGGATGCAGGACCAGGCTTCGCAGCGCGCTGCCCTGGGCCAGGGCCAGGACGAGCGATCCCCCGACCACGACGGGTATCGCCCGCCTCAAGATGCGAGCGACCGACTTGCGGCGGTAGCCCACCAGCGCGCAGCCCGGCAGGAAGGTGGCCAGGGCCAGCACGTAGTGGGTGGCTGACAGGGCTCCGCAGGCTCCGGCCACCAGCGTGGCCCCGGCCAGCAGGGGGAGGGGGACGGGCCATCTCCAGGCCGCGGTTCGCAGGATCTCGGCTCCCAGCGCCAGGAAGGCCGCCAAGAGCAGGTAGACCAGCAGGTTCTCGTTGTCATAGGCGTCCAGGAGGCCGACCCGCGAGCCCACGTTGACTCCCAGGAAGACCAGCATCCCCCCCAGGACCCCGGCGCGCGCGTTGCCGGAGGCGCGACGCAACGCCAGGATCCACAACAGGGCGCTGTTGAGCGCCAGGACCAGCTCCAGGATCCATTGGGTCCGAAGGGTGTCCCCCCCGACCGTGGTGGACAGGGTCGCCAGCAGGAGGGGGCGACCGCGGTGCCCTTGCAAGGGCAGGTCCGGGTAGTAGGGATTGACGGCCGGGAACGTCCCCTTCACCAGCGAGCGCGTCAGGGGATACTGGATCCAGAAGTCGTCCGCGGGGCGGGTGAGCTGGGTCGTGTGCAGGTAGAAGACCAGGGATCCCAGCAAGATCGCCACGAGCCAGCGCAGCCCACGGTCCATGGGCTGGAATTCAGGTTCGGGGGCGGGGGCGCGCGAGAACCCGGCCGCGGCTCCGACCAGGGCCAGCCCGACCAGCAGGCATGCCCACAGCGGGAGGATGGGCGCCAGGGTCTCGACCACCAGCAAGAGCGCCGAGAGGGCCAGCGGCAGGCTCAGCGCCCAGGCCAGGGACGGGTCGGCGACCCGGCAGGCGCGCGCCGCAAACCGGGCGCCGCCTGCGCCGAGCAAGGCCAGGACGAGGAGGAGGACCGGGTCGGCAATCATCAGCAGGGGGATCCGTCCACCAGGGGTTCCCCCAGCTCGGACCGGCTCCTGCCTGTCGGAGGGGCCGCGCCGCCAGGCGGCGGATTCAGGCCTGTCGCGCGATCTTGCGTGCACTCCTGGCTGCCTGTAGACTCTTGCGCGATACTCTGCGCAGGCTCGTGGGGGGCTGTGGGAACATGTTCACTTCTTTTGTGGCGCTTTTCGCGTTGGCCCTGGGCTGGCTTCTGGCGCGCCGGGTGCTCCGCGAGCGGGACCCCCTCCTGGCTGGCGCATTGGCGCCGCTGCTGGGATGCACTGCGGTGCTGGTGGCGGCCAACTGCGGGTTGCGGGGCCCCAGTCTGCTGGCTGCCGTGGTCATTCCCGCCTTCCTGCTGGCCTTCACCCGTCGGACGGGCTATCGGGTGTACGGCTCCAGCCGGGGCCAGAAGGTGTTCCTGCTCACCGGTCTTCTGGTGGTCCTGCTCTATACCCACTACGCGCAGATGCGCTTCCTGGATTCCGACAACTGGATCCACGAGCCGTTGGTCAGCGCCTATTCCTTGGGGGTCTGGCCGCCGTGCAACCCCTTCTTTCCCGACCTGCCCCTGAACGGGCACTATGGTCGGGACCTGCTGGTGTCGGTCTTCACCTCCCCGGGCCAGGACCCCCTGGCCACGGTGTGGTTCCTGAACCCCCTGCTGCAAGGGGCGACCTTCCTGGCCCTGGTCGCCTCCATCCGCAGCCTGACCGGGATGTTCTGGCCGGGCTATCTGGCGGCCATGCTGATGTTCTTCGGTGTCAACGTCGGGTTCCGGGTGGGTCTGGTCGACACCTTCGACAGCAACAACGGCGTGGTCTATGCCATGCTGGTCCTGAACCTGCATCTGCTGTTCCGTCTGTTCCGGCCCGCGCCTGCCGGCCGCGATGGCCAGCGACCGGTCACCTGGAAGGAGCTGCTGCCCATGTGGCTTCTGGCCGGCGTGGTCCTGGGAACCTTCCAGATCGTGTACGAGACCCACTTCGGCCTGCTTCTGCTGACCGGCCTCACCCTGGGACTGGTCTTTCGCCAGCGCCGAGCCTGGGCGGGGCTGTTGGTGGTGGCCGCCGTGGCCCTGCCCCTGGCAGCCACCGAGGGAGGCCCGGTGACGGATCTGGCGCAGCGGCTGGGGCGGACCGAGGCGGTGAAGGCGGTGCAGAACCAGGGGCAGCAGGTGTCGATTCGCTTCCCCAAGGAGCGCCTCTTCACGGTGCAGGCGACCGACTCCGTCTATCAGCGGGTCTCGGCAGCCTATCGGACCAGCCTCTTCTCCGGGCTCTTGCGCCCACCCCAGGGCTCGGGCCCCGTGTCGATCTTCGACCCGCGCTTCCTCACCACGCACTGGCTGCCGCTGTACCTGGCGCCGTTCACCCTGTGGGTCCTGTGGCGAAGGCGCAGCCTGCCCGGGCTGGGCCTGTGGTTCTTCGGGGCCTGGGCCTACCTGGTTCCAGGCCTGGTCGACTTCGGGGTGGTCTACGAGTGGGAGTATTTCCGCTGGGAGTTCGCCGCCGGGGTGGGTTGGGCCGGCGCGCTGGGCCTGGCGCTGTCCTTCTTCCTTCCGCCCCAGGGCGGCTGGCCGGTTCGGGTGGTGCGGGACCAGGAGGGCTGGAACCTCTGCCTGAGGAGGGGAGTCCTTCCCGTCGCTCTGGCAGTGCTGGTGCTGCTGGCCGACCTGGCGGCAGCGCAGAAGATGCTCAACGACGCCGTGATCGACCTGCAGAAGGTTCGGGTCCCCCTCTTCATCTCGGCCGGGCGCTGGAGGACCCTGCAGCCGGAACTGCGCACCTTCCAGGTGGACCTGGAAGCCGCCGGGTGGCTGGCCGAGCGCGTCCGGCCCGGCCAGCGCTTCCTGTCCAACCGGACCGATGGCACGCCTCCCGGGATCTGGGCCGATGCCGTGTTCTCGACGTGCTCGGGGGCCTTGCCTGCGGGCCACGCCTTCCCTCCCGGTTCCGACGGCACCCACGGGGCGCCACCGTTCCACGCCGACGCCCTGTCGCGCGCCTTCTGGGCCACCGGCCACTCTGAACTGCCCGCGCGGGCCGGCGTGGACTGGCTTGTGGTCGACCCCGACCGCCTCGACCTGGGTCTCTTCCAAAGACTGCAGACGGACCCGGGTCTGGATCCCGGACCGCTCTTCCTGGATGACACCGGCCAGAGGCGCCAGGTCTTCGCGGTGAAATCCAGGCCGGCGCTTCGCACCACGGGATCCCTGGCTTTGGAGGCGGTACTGCCCGCAGAGGGCGGACTGCGCGTCGGGCAGCACCATCCGATCCGGATCCGCGTGCGCAACGTCGGCGTCGGACCCGCCCGGCTCGGGCAGGTCCAGGCCCGGATCCTGGACGAAGGAGGGGTTCCAGCCCACGAGACTCCGCTGGTACGCGACTTCGACATGGAGCTGAGGCCCGGCCAGGAAGGCGGCGGCGAGCACTCGATGGTCACTCCCCTGGACGAAGGAAGGTTCCTCTACGAGTTGAGCTCCGGCTCGGCTGTCCTGCGGCTGCCCTTCCAGGTCGACTTCCTGGCCCGCGTGGCGGCTCTCCGGCCCCGCCTGGATCCTCCTGACGGCTTCAAACCTCGCCGCTTCCATTCGATGCGTTTGGGCCTGACCTCCGACAAGCCCCTCTTCACCCGTCAGGAGCTGGAGCTCTCCTATCGCCTGCGCCGACCCGGCGGAGAGTACGTCTGGGAGCTCGACTCGATCCCCCAGCCCCTGACCCTGGACCTTCAGCCCGGAGTCGAGCAGGAGGCCTTCTTCACGTTGCTGACGCCGGCGGAGGGCACCTATGAGCTGGAACTGATCGTCAAGGAACTCCGCACCGGGCGCACCGTTCGACTGGGCCGTCCTCTGCGGGTGACGGTGGGCGGCTCCTGATGGCCTGGCTTCTGGCGCTTCCCCTGATCCTGGCCTGGCTGGTGGCCCGCCGGCTTCTGGGCGAGCGTGACACCCTGACGGCGGCATCGTTGGTCCTGCCCCTGGGGGTGGCCCTGACGCTCCTGGGGGTGAACGGGGTCTACCGGGTGGCCGATCTCCCCCAGGCCGTCCTGGGGACCCTCGCCGGGATGGCTCTTGTTTCGGCGCTGGTCGTCCTCTTGGGCCGGGCACCCTCGTCGAGGCGTCCCGGGCTGCATCCGGGGACCCTCGTCTTCCTGGTGCTGGCCGGCCTGGCCATCTACCTCTACACCAACTCCCAGCAGATCGCCAACCCGGATGACGACTACTGGATCCACATGCCGCTTCAGGGCCTGATGCTGCACGGGGGCTTCCCGCCCACCAACCCGTTTTTTTCGGATGTCCCCATGAACGGGCACTACGGGCGGAACCTGACCCTCGTCACGGTGGCCTGGCTCTCCGGCCTGGACCTGCCGTTCGTCCAGGTCCTCATGACCGACCTCTGCCAGTTGGCCACCTTCCTGTTGTTGTTCACCACGCTTCGGCGCCAGACCCGATCCGAGCTTCAGGCCGTGCTGGGCACCGCCTTCGTCTTCTTCGGGATCAACGTGGGCGGACGGGGCGGCCTCCTGGATACGGTCCAGAACAACAACGCCGTCGTGCACCTGGGTCTGGTGCTCAACATGCACCTGGTCCTGAGGACCTGGGGTGGGGGAGGGCTTGAGCCTGAATCCGCCGCCTGGCGTGAGAACCGAGGGCGTCGAGGTGGGTCTGGATGCAAGGAAGGCGTGCATCGAGGAGCGGAGCGTAGTTGGAGACTACGTGAGCACCGCAGAGGTGCGCCTGACGACGCAGACGGGCCCGGATCGGCGGCCGAATGCCACGGTAGGTGGCGGATTCAGGTTGAGTCGGGGCTGGCCGGCCGGGTGTGGTCCGCGGTGTTGGGAGGGTTGGTCCTGGGGGGCTACGCCATCGTCTACGAGACCCACTTCGGCCTGGTGATCCTGGCTACGCTCAGCACGGCGGCGCTCCTGGTGACTTCCCGGCTCTGGGCCGGAACCCGCGAGGTGGATGCCCGGGTGCCGCTGGATGGACGAGCGCTGCTTCTGACCGGGCTTGTGCTGGCCCTGGCCACTCCGCTGGCGGTGACCCAGGGAGGCCCGTTGACCGAACTCTTCCAGCGGAAGGTCCTGGGACGAGGTGGGGTGGACGTGGCCGCCCTGTCCAAGGGCATGCTGAACCAGGCTCAGTTCGTCAAGATCCAGGTGCCCAAGGAGAAGCTCTTCCAGATCCTGCTCGAGCACGGGGAATACCAGCGCATCTCCTTCGTGTATCGCACCCGGACCTTCCTGAAACGCTTCTACAGCCCGTCGCCCGGGCGCGGCTATCGGCCCGTCTGGTCGTGGGACGTGCTGAAGATCCACTGGCTGCCCCTGCTGGCCGCCCCCTTCTCAGCCTGGGTGCTGGTCCGCCGGGGCCACGCCAGCGGATTGTTCCTGGGCACTTTCGGGGTCCTCGCATTCCTCACTCCGGCCCTGGTCGACTTCGGGCCCATCTACGAGTCGGAATACTTCCGCTGGCAGTTCGCGGCCGGTCTGGGCCTGGCGGGAGCCCTGGGGGTGGCTGCGGGGGCCGTCTTCGAAGAGTTCTGGAAAAGCCATCCCGGGCGCCTGGGCTCCTGGCAGGCCGAGCCCGACCGGGTCCGGGTGCTGCTGGCGCCTCGAGTCCTGGCCGTGGCGTCCCTGGTCGGTCTGGTCTGGCTGGAGACCCTGACCTGCTCGCAGTTCCTGTGGGACCGGGCAGAGAGCCTGAGCGGACGGGGACAGTGGCTGCGGGGAGCATGGCTTCTGCCCGAGACCCGAGCCTGGTTGGCCCGTCACACCGTGCTGGACTTCCACCCCGCCGACTGGGAGGTCGCACGCTGGTTGGAGAAGCGCGTCGAGCCGGGCCAGCGGATGCTGATGAACTTCCGGGAAGAGAACAACTTCAGCATCCTCCATGAGTCCACATTCAGCGGCCTTTCGGGCGTGCGCTCGGTGGGCCACGCCCTGCCCCTGGACGACGAGCCGGTTGGAACCACCCCCTTCCACATGGCGCCGCCCGCTCGGGCCTTCTGGACCACCCTGGACCCCAGCCTGCTTCGCGGCCTGCGGGTGGATTGGCTCTTCCTGCGCCAGGATCCGGGCGAAGAGGAACTCTCGGCGCGCCTGGCGGGCCTCCCTGGTCTGAGCCTGGTGCACCGGACCCGGGGCGGGAGTGGCGGCGGGCGCTGGTTGTATCGGGTCGACCTTCCCCCGCTGAGGGTGGGACCCCTCGTCTCGGAGGTCTCGCCACTCCGCCTGGAGGAGATCCGGCTGCCTGGAAACCTGCGCAACGGTCGAGGTGCCCGGGCCCGGGTGGTGCTGCGCCACGGCGGAGCGGAGCCCCTGAGCCTGCGCGAGGGGGTGCTCTTCTACGAGACCGTGCGCCAGGAGACCGGCAAGCGCACGGCCGAGGTCGAGAGGGTCCTGCAACCCCTGGACCTGGACCTGGCGCCTGGCGAGGTCCGGACCCTGGAGGTTCCCTTCGTGGCGCCCCACGAGGATGGGACCTACGCCCTGGAATTCTTCCTGGGAGACTTCAGGAAGGTCCAAAAACTGGCTGGGAAGGCCTGCCGCTTCGCGATGGACTTCCGCCCCCGGATGCGGGCCTTGCAGGTCCGCTCGTGTGACTCGTTGGACACCCTGAAGCCGGGACGGCTGGTCCGTCTGCGCTTCACCGTCGCGAATCCCCTGGGCTGCGATTTCGTCGCCCGGGACGGTCTGCTGGCGGCGGTGGTTCCCGTCCGCCCCCAGGATCCGCCCCCGTCGCTGGCGGTCGCGCCCTTGGCTCCCCTGGGCCTGGAGATTCCGGCCCGCGGGCAGGTCGACCTGGAGGTCTTCGCCCGGCTGCCGGAGCAGGCCGGAGTCTGGCGCATGGATCTGGTCCTGGCCCTGGCCGAGGGCGGAACCGGATTCCTGCCGGGGGTCGAGCTGGAGACTGAGCCGTGAATCACGTGCTTTTGTGGGCCTGGATCCTGGCAGCCGTCCTGGGTGGAGGAGGGGTCCTCCGCCTGTGGGGGGGCACCCTCGGGTGGGTCTGGGGGCTGGGCCTGGGCTCGGCCCTGGTCCTGGCCGCCTTCCTGCTGCCCGGGTTCAGTCTGGAATTGTCCCGTCTGGCCTGGGGGGCTCCGGCGGTGGTGGCGCTTCTGGGCCTGGGGACCTTGGGCGCGGCCTGGAGGTCTGGAAGGCCGGGCCCGCGTCCCACCCCCCGGCCTCTTGGCCTGGGCTCGAGGCTCTTCCTCCTGCTCCTGGCCGGGGGCGCCTGGCTGTCGGTGGTGGGGGCCATGCACCTGGATCCGGGCATCCCCTTCCTGGTCGAGCACGCGCCCATGGCCAGCCAGTATGCGGCCTGTGGAGACGCTGCCAGCCATCCTCTGGGAGGAGGCAGCGCCTCGCTTCCCGCCCGGCTGCTGGGGGTGGTGGGGGGAGACCCCCTCGTCTCGGCCCAGCTACTGGCCGGGACCTTCCAGATCCTGACCTTGCTGGCTCTCTTCACCGGCCTGCGCCGCACCTCGGTGCACCCGCTGGCCGCCGTGCTGGGCGTGGGCGCCATGCTGGCAGGGACCCCCGCTTCCTGGCTGCTCACGACCAGCCTGGCACAAGCCATGAGCCACCTGCTGGGAGCGGGCCTGCTGGCCCTGCTGATGCTCGGATCCGGTTGGCTGGCGGGGCTTCTGGCCGCCGGCCTGATCCTGGCCCTGGCTCCCCTGGACTCCGGGGCGGCCTGGTCTCTCGGCCTGTTGGCCGGGCTGGCACCGTGGTTGCCCGGTGGGGAGTCGCCCGACCGGCTGCGCTGGACCCGGTCGGTTCTGCCCCTGGTGGCCCTGGGGATCTCCCTGGGGACGCTCGGAATCCCCCACCCCGGCTTCGAGTGGTCGTGGTGGATCGTCCTGCTCCCGCCGGCTCTGGCGGTGGCCTGGCGCCGGAAGATGCGGGCCGCTCTGCTGCTGGGCAGCGGTGAGGTCCTGGTCGCCCTTCTCGGCCAGGGTCTGGGGGCCTGGGTCCTGGGAGCGGGCTGCGCCCTGACCGTGGCCGGCGAGCTCCTGGGGGAGGCGTGGGAGAAGTCCCGGCCGGGACGCTGGCGTCTGGGTTGGGAGGCGGGAGGCCTGCGTCTGGAAGCCCCCCGGCGCGTGGGCGTGGTCCTCCTTGTCCTGTGGCTGGTCGTCGAAGGGCTCGAGCCCGGCGAGGCGGCGATGAACCGCCAGGTCCTGCTGGCCGCCCACAAGGTGCGCGTGGGCCTGCCGGAGCTCCTCCGTCCCATCCCTCTGGAAGCCTGGGTGGAGACCCGGGGGTCGGTTCATGGCCTGGGCCCCGAGGACGTGGTCCTGGCTCGGACCTTGGCTGACCGGGCGACTCCGGCACCAGGGGCCCAGCCGGAAACCCCGACCGGGCCCCTGGTCCTGACCGCCGGCCTCCAGACCGAGCCGGTGCTGCCTGCGGCCGTCCTCGCCACCCTGGCGCGCCGGCCTTTGTCCGGCTGGATCCGGCTTCCCGAGGGGGCCGAGCTGGAACCCGCCGCCGAGTTGATCCGCAGCCGGATCCCAGACCGGGCGCCTCGTGGAGAGCGCCTGCTGAGGCTGGACCCCTTCGTCGACCTCCCCTCTTCCGGCTTGCGCCGGTCGCCGTCCTTCGAACTGCAGGCGCGCTGGAAGGGGCCGGCGGCGCCGGGCCGGATCGCTCCCATTCACCTCCATCCCCCTCCTCCCCCAGGGCAGATTCTTGGATACCGGGTCTTCCGAAACGGGCAGCCGTGGGGGCGGTTCCCGGTCGAAGGCCTTGAGGGGGGGACGCTCCTGTTCCCGGTGCCGCGGACCCCGGGCACCTACACCCTGCAGTTCTACCGACGTCCCGCGGGAGGGCCGGTCGGGTCGGGAGTCGCCCTGGGTGATGGTGGGCTGGATCCGGTGGTCTCGGACGAACCCGCCGCGCTGGCGGCCTTGCAGGCTCGGATTGAAGGCTTCGGATCGAGGATCTCTTCGGGTTCGCTGGTGCCGTTTGCCCTGGTCCTGCGCAATCCCACCGACCTGCCCGTGGATCTGGGGCGTTTCGAGTTCCTGTGCCTGGAACTGGACGGAGAAGGACTCTCGCCCGAGGAGGCTCGGGGGGATCTGCAGCCCTTGTGGACCTCTGCGGGTCAGCCCCCGGGCGTGCTGCTGCCCTGTGCCGAGGTCCGCCTGCAGGGCTTCCTGCCCACTCCTTGGACCGAAGGGAGATACCAGGCCCGTCCGCTGCTGGTGGACGGTACGGGAATCCGGATCTCCCTGGACCTGCAACTGGAGTTCCAGACCTGGCGTCGGCTGGCCCCTGCCCGGGAGGGGTGAGCAGGCGACCCCTCGAGGCAGGGTGGCAGGAGGAATCCTCTTCGAACCGAGAACCTGGGATCCTCATGAGCACCAACATCCGGGAACTCCAACCCAAGGAACTCTGGAATCACTTCGCCGACCTGTCTGCCGTGCCGCGCGGCTCCAGGAAGGAAGAGCGGGCCTCCCGTTTCGCCGTCGACTTCGGCCATCGCCTCGGCCTGGAGACCTCGGTGGACGAACTGGGCAACGTCCTGATCCGCAAGCCCGCCAGCCCTGGTCACGAGAATCGTCCGCCGCTGGTCCTCCAAGGCCACCTGGACATGGTCCATCAGAAGAACTCCGAGACGATCTTCGACTTCGACAGCGAAGGCATCCGCGTTGGGGTCGAGGGCGACCAGGTCAAAGCCGAGGGGACCACCCTGGGAGCCGACAACGGGATCGGCGTGGCCGCCGCGATGGCCGTCCTTTCCAGCACGGACCTGCCCCACCCGGCCCTGGAGGTCCTGCTGACCATCGATGAGGAGATGGGCATGACCGGCGCCAACGGCCTGAAGCCGGGATGGCTGAAGGGGCGGCGCCTGTTGAACCTGGACAGCGAGGACGACACCGAGCTGACCATCGGCTGCGCAGGCGGCATGGACATCCTGGTCCGGGGCACGGCCCCCACCGTCTCCGCCCCCCCCGAACATGACTTCTTCGAGGTGAGCCTGGCCGGCTTGACGGGTGGGCACTCGGGAATCGACATCCACCTGGGCCGCGGGAACGCCAACAAGCTGATGAACCGCCTGCTCATGGCGGCGGTCGGGCAGGTCGGCACCCGCATCTGCTGGATCGATGGCGGCGGGTTGCGCAACGTGATTCCCCGCGAATCCAAGGCCGTCGTGGCGGTGCCCCGCGAGGCGGTGGCCCTTTTCGCCGGTCTGGTCGAGAGTCATCGGGAACTCTATGCCGAGGAGTACCGGCTGACGGATCCACTTCTTCGCCTGGAGAGTCGCCCGGTGGAGGCCGCCCCGGAGGTCCTGGAGGAAGGCTTCCAGTCCCGGCTGCTGGCCGCCCTCTACACGGTCCTGAGCGGGATCCATCGGATGAGTCCGGCCGTCCCGGGTCTGGTGCAGACCTCCAACAACCTGGCCCGGGTCCTGGTCCGGGACGGCGAGTTGCGCGTGGATTGCCTGAGCCGGAGCTCGGTGGACACCGAGAAGCGGGACCTGGCCATCGGGATCCGTGCGCTCTTCGAGATGATCGGGGCCCAGGTCCACTTCGAAGGGGAGTACACCGGGTGGGATCCGAATCCGGACTCCGACCTGGTGCGCAAGATGAGCGGGCTGTACCGCGAGATCTTCGGGCAGGACCCCAAGGTCCTGGCCTGTCACGCGGGCGTGGAGTGCGGGATCATCGGCTCCAGCCATCCCGGCATGGAGATGATCTCGTTCGGGCCCAACATCCGGGGAGCCCACTCCCCCGACGAGACCGTCCAGGTCAGCTCGGTGCAGCGCTTCTGGCGCTTCCTCACCGCAGCCCTGGAAAAGCTGTAGCTTCCTGACCCGACCGGAAAGACCAGGGCCTGCCCGGCGTCCGCCGGGCAGGCCCTGGTCGATTTCCCCGGCAGATGCCGGGGAGGTTACAGGGAGGCGATCGCCTCTTCCAGGGCTGCCAGCTTCTCGGCGTCCGGGGTGTAGAGCAGCCGGGTCTGGGCCTGGTCCAGGACGATCTGGCTGCCCGCGGACTCCAGGAAGGCGTTGATTTCGCCCACGGCCTGCCCGCTCCAGCCGAACGAGCCGAAGCCGAAGGCCTTCTTGGGGCCGGGTTTGAGGCCTTTGTAGTAGGTCAGGAGGGCCCCGACATTGGCCATCATCGTGTTGTTCTGGGTGGGCGAACCGATGGCCAGGTACTCCGCCTTGTGGAGCTCGGTCATGATGTCGGAGAGGGCGTCGACGCGCAGGTCGAAGAGCCGGGTCTTCAGGCCCTTGCGGGCGAAGCCCTCGACCACGGTTCGGGCCATCTTCTCGGTGGCACCCCACATGCAGTCGAAGACCACCACGGCCTTGGGCTCGACCTCGTCGGAGGCCAGGTGGTCGTACTCGCTCAGGACCTGCGGGATGTGGCCACGCCAGATCACGCCGTGGCTGGGGGCGATGATCTCGGGGTCCAGCTCGCGCACGGTCTTGAGGACCTTCTGGGCCTGCTTCCCGAAGGGCAGCAGGATGTTGGCGTAGTAGGTCCGGGTCTCGTGCATGACGACCGAGAGGTCCTGCTCCTCGTCGAAGCGCTGGCTGGTGGCCAGGTGCTGGCCGAAGGCGTCGTTCGAGAAGAGGATTTTCTCCTGCGGGCACCAGGTGACCATGTTGTCGGGCCAGTGCAGCATGGGGGTGGCCACGAAGTTCAACTCCCGGCGACCCAGCGAGAGGGTCTGTCCGGCCTTGACGGGCAGGTAGTCGAATTCGAGGCCATAGTGCCCCGAGATGACCTTCAATCCGGCGGGATCGGTGGTGACGACCTTGGCTCCGGTGGCCACCTGCATCACGCGCGGCAGCGCCCCCGAGTGGTCGGGTTCGGCGTGGTTGGAGACCACGTAGTCGATCCGGGCCGGATCCACGATCTGGCGGATGCGCGCCAGGAGCTCGTCGGCAAAGGGCTCCTTCACCGTGTCGATCAGGGTGATCTTCTCATCCATGATCAGGTAGGCGTTATAGGTGATGCCGCGCGGGGTGGCATAGCCGTGGAAGCTGCGCTGGTTCCAATCGACGGCGCCGACTTCGAAGACGCCGTCCTTCAACTGCACGATGTTCATGGGAAGCCTCCGTGATTCGCACGCGTGAGGGGCAGATCGGTGGATGCGGTCGGGGAGCATCCAGGACGCCAGGAGGATGGTTCCTCCCCCGGGTGCGGACGCCACGACTTCTGCGCAAATCGGATCGCCCCTTCTCCTGGCCTGAACAGCCCGGGGCTTCAGGGGGGGGCGAGCCTTCGAAGACCGGGCTGGAGCCGGATGACAGGAGCACAACGACCCGGGTTGCCTTCCCGGGCCTCCCAGGAACTCGCGCCTGGACGGGGAACCCCTTCGCTGGCGTGTCTGCGACTCGCTGAAACCGGACCGGAGGTCTATCGTGTTCGAGCGCCTCAGCAAGCTGATCAAGGGATTCCTCAGCCTCTTCATCTCGGGGCTGGAGACCGCCAATCCGAAGGCCCTCCTGGAGGCCGAGGTCCAGGCCCTGCATTCGGCCGTGGGCAACTACAACAAGAACCTGGCCCGCCAGGCCGGCCTGGTGGAACGCCTCAAGATGCAGGTCGAGCGGGACAAGAAGGAAGTGGACCGCATGACCGCCCAGGCCTCGGCTCTCTTCAACGCCGGCCAGATGGAGGCGGCGGGCCGCCTGGCCCTGCAGCTCAAGAGCCTCAAGACGGCCCTGGCCGACAACGAGACTCAGTTCAAGCAGGCCGACGACCTGTACCGCAACCTCTCCCAGCAGCGCGACGTGTATGTTCGCGAGGCCCAGAAGCGGATCGAGAGCATCAAGCAGAAGCTCTCCCGCGCCGAGATCGCCGAGGCCCAGGCCCAACTGGCCGAGATCGCCACGGCGACCTCCTTCGACCTGGCCGGAAGCGGGGCGACCCTGGACCGCCTGGAGGAGAACCTGGACCAGCGGATGACCGACGCCATGGGCAAGGCGCGCGTGGCCAGCGACGCCGCTTCGGCAGGAGAGTGGAAGCTGAAGGCCGAGGAGGAGGCAGCCCTCGAACAGCAGGCCCTGGCCGAGTTCGCCTCCGCCATGGGCCTGGCCGCCGCCCCGACCGCCGCCCCGATCCAGGCTCCGCCGATGGAGCGGGACCTGGGCCCGGCCCAGGGCGCCTGAGGTCCCGGTCGCGACCCCGATGGTCTTCCCGCCTTCCCGGTGGGATCTTCCCCATCCCAATTCTCAAGGAGGCTTTTCATGGCTGAACAGAAATCCGCGGGCCTGACAGCCGCAGGCAAGCTCGTCGTGCTCCTGATCGTGGGAGCCCTGGCCTTCTTCGGCTACAAGATGCTGGCAGGCAAGGGGACCCTGCCCCAGATCGGAGGAGGCCCGGCCTCTCCGGTTGCGGGCGCCGGGGGCGACTCCGGTTCCGGGGCCGAGGCGGCCGCCGGGGCGCCCGGATCGGTCACCACCTTCCAGGAATACAGCTACGTCCCGGCCCAGAAGCTGCCCGCCGTCAAGGGCGTCAGCAGCTACAAGTGGGACAAGGACAAGAAGGTCGTCGAGTTTCCGATCAACGTGTGGATCGGGTGGTTGCCCATCGTGGCCGCCAACCACGGCTTCGCGCCCAACCCCGACAGCGTCTTCTACAAGAAGCACGGCTTCATGGTCAACCTCAAGCTGGTGGACGACGCCGTGCAGGCCCGGGACGCCTACGCCTCAGGTCAGAGCCACGTCCTGTGGGGCACCCTGGACATGATGGTCCTGTTCTCCGAAGAGCTGGCCAAGGACTCGCGGACGGCCCTGCGGATCTTCCAGCAGGTGGACTGGTCCGCCGGTGGGGACGGCATCGTCGTGCGCGAGGCCATCAAGAGCGTGCGCGACCTGAAGGGCAAGACCCTGGTCTACGCCGTCAACAGCCCCTCGCAGTACTACATCAACAGCCTGTTGATCTCCGCGGGGCTCAACCCGCTGAAGGACGTCCAGGTCAAGTACACGGCCACGGCCTTTGAGGCTGCCGCCGCCTTCGTCTCGGATCCCAGCATCGACGCCTGCGTCTCCTGGGCTCCCGACATCTACAACATCGCCGAGAAGGTTCCCGGGACCCGGCTTCTGTCCACCACCGCCGAAGCCAACAAGCTGATCGCCGACGTCTGGGCGGTCCGCGCCGACTTCGCCAAGGACCACCCCGAGATCGTCGCCGGCCTGGTCGAAGGCATCTTCGAAGGCATGGAGATGATCCAGGATCGCGACTCGAAGACCTTTGCCCAGGCCATCAAGTGGATGGCCGACGGCTACCGCATGGACCCCCAGGAAGTCCAGGGGATGGCGGCCGACGCCCACACCACGAACTTCGCCGAGAACCGCGAGTTCTTCCTCAACGCCAACAGCCCCACCAACTTCGAACGCACCTGGAACTCGATCTCCTCGGTCTACCGCGAGCTGGGCCTGATCCGCGGCTCGATCCGCTTCGACGAGGTGGCCGACTTCTCGATCATCAAGAAGCTGGCCGCTGAAGGCCGCTTCAAGGAGCACAAGGACGAGTCCAGCACCTCCTTTGCCCCGGCCACCTACTCCAAGGTCTCGGCGGAAGCCCCGATCGTCACCACCTCGCTGCAGATCCAGTTCTATCCGAACTCGGCCAACCTGAGCGAGCCGGCCCGCGACGACATGGGCAACCCCAAGCCCGGCACCCTGTATGACCCGCACGTCGACGCGGTGCTGGAGCGTGCCGCCAAGCTGGCCGGTCAGTTCGGCAACGCCCGCATCGCCATCGTCGGCCACACCGACTCGTCCCGCAAGGGGGCCGTCGACGAGAAGCTGGTCCGCGAACTCTCCGCCCAGCGCGCCGAAGCGGTCCGCAACGCCCTGGTCAACAAGTACAAGTTCCCTGGGAACAAGTTCGTGGTCGAGGGCAAAGGCTGGGATGTCCCCGCTGATCCCGCCGATCCCGAGAACCACTTCAAGAACCGCCGGGTCGAAGTCTCGGTGTACCAACTGGAAGCCGAGTGAGCGGCTGGCTTCATCGAATGGTCGGGAAGGTCGGCTGCCTGTTCCAGATCCGGCAGCCCCTTCCCGGCCTGCTCGGCCTGGGTCTGGCCCTGGTCTTCACGGGCCTGGTCCTGGCGGCATGGTGGGGGATCACCCGCGGGCCGGTTGAGGAGCGGGTGGTCTCCTCGGTGATCCTCCCCTCGCCCCAGGAGATCGCGGAGTCCTTGCCGGACCTCATCACCCGACGTCAGCTCTTCGAGAACATCCAGGTCAGCCTGGTCCGCGTGCTCAAGGGCTGGGGCATGGCCTTGTTGCTGGTGATTCCCCTGGGCCTGCTGATGGGGGCCTTCGGACCGGTCCGGGCCTTCTTCGAGCCTCTGAACGTGATCGCCGGCTATCTGCCCTTGATCACCATCATCCCGCTGACCTTCGCCTGGTTCCAGGGGGAGTCCCAGAAGCTGGCCTTCCTGACGATGGCCTGCTTCTTCTTCATGCTCCCCCTGGTGATCGCTGCCATCGAGAACGTCGAGGAGATCTTCCTCAACACGGCCCAGACCTTGGGGGCGCGGCGGCACGATCTGCTGGTCCGGGTCCTGTTCCCGATGGCCCTGCCCGAGATCTACAGCGCGGCGCGCCTGGCCTTCGGGATCGGCTGGACCTGGATCATCGTGGCCGAGAGTCTGCTGGCCGACGCGGGAATCGGCTTCATCTTCATGAGCTCGTACCGCTTCGAGAAGCCGCACATGTATTGGACGGCCCTCATCATCCTGTTGATCGGCTTCGCCGCCGACCAGTTCCTGGGCTGGTTGGGACGGCGGCTGTTCCCCTACCGATACCTATGAGCCAGACTCCCAACGTCGTCGAGTTCCGCGACGTCAGCCACACCTTCAACCGGGGAACCCCGCGGGAATTCACGGCGGTTCGCGACCTGAACTTCTGTATCGAAGACATCCCCGGCCGTGGCGAGTTCATCGCCATGCTCGGGCCCTCGGGGTGCGGCAAGTCGACGGTCCTGAACCTGATCGCCGGGTTCCGGGGGTTCGTGCCGCCGACCCAGGGCGAGGTCCTGGTCTTCGGCCAGCCGCTGACGGGCCCCGGGCCCGACCGGGGCATGGTCTTCCAGAAGTACAGCTCGTTCCCGCACCTGACCGTCCTGCAGAACGTCCTGTTCGGGCTGGACCTGCTCAAGGAGCCGGCCCGCACCCGGGCGGAGCGCGTCGATCTGGCCATGGAGTGGATCCGCAAGGTGGGCCTGGAGGACCACGCCCAGAAGTATCCTCGTCAGCTCTCGGGAGGACAGCAGCAGCGCGTGGCCCTGGCCCGCTCGCTGGTCCTGCACCCGCGGATCATCTTGATGGATGAGCCCTTCTCGGCCTTGGACGAGCCCACCCGTCTGGACATGCAGCGCCTGCTGGTGGATCTCTGGCACGAGGTGGAGGCGACGGTCTTCCTGGTCACCCACTCGATCGCCGAAGCGGTCTATCTGGGGGACCGCATCTGGATCTTCACCCCGGCTCCCGGTCGGTTGGCCGTGCAGATCGAGAAGGAGCCCCCCCGGGCCCGAGGGACGGATCCCCTCCAGGCCCAGGAGTCGGCGGACTTCAAGAAGGACGTGCAACTGGTGGCCCGGGAATTCACGCGGGTGACGACCTGAGATGGCGGCCAGGAATCTGTCCTTCTGGGATTACGTCAAGCGGGCCTTCTTCGTGCGGCCCCACGTCAAGGGCCTTGGCGAGGTGCCCGTCAACGTCCTGGCCGTCGGGGGGATCCTGGTCCTGGGCCTGGCCAACCCCGGGTTCTGGCTTCTGGGGGCCAGCGCCGAGGTCGCCTACCTGTTCCTTGTCAGTCACGACGAGCGCTTCCGCAAGTGGGTCCAGGCGATGGCAGCCGCCGAGCAGAGCGGGGACCAGGTGGCCCGCAAGGAGGCCATGCTGGACGGGTTGACCGACAAGCGCCAGATGCGCTACGCCGACCTGGAGCGACGATGCCGGGACATGGTCAACGTGGCCCGCAAGAGCGGCAGCAGCCTGGGCTTCGAGCAACCCCTCACCGAGAGCCTGAACCGCATGCTGTGGGTCTTCCTGCGTCTTCTGGTGTCCAGTCAGGTGCTGGAGACCCATTTGCGACAGAACAGCCGCGAGGTCCTGGATAACGAGATTGCCGGGTACGAGAGACAGTATGAGGAGGTCCGCGGCGACCCCGGCAAGGAGCGGATCGCGAAGTCCCTGGCCAGCACCCTGGAGTTGACCCGCAAGCAGCGCGAGAACCTGGAGAAGGCCTACGAGAACGCCCAGTTCATCCAGGCCGAGTTGCTGAGGATCGAGCAGCAGGTCAAGCTGATGATCCAGGAGGCCACCTTGTCCCGGGACGCCGGCTCCTTGAGCGGGCGGGTGGACGAGGTGATGCAGTCCTTCACCCAGACCCAAGACTGGATGAAGGCCAACTCCGAGATCCTGGGCAGCGTCCAGACCGAACTGGATGCGCCTCCACCGATCCTCGGAGTCGAGGCCTGATGGTGCACACGGAGGAGAACCCATGAGCGTGCCCCGCACCGAGCCCTATCCGGCCTGGGTCCAGGAGATGCGCGAAGTCTTCCGGGCCGGGACCGTCAGCCAGTTCCTGGTCTCCGGGAACGTCTTCGACCTGGTTCCCTGGCGCGGGGACTCCGGCCTGAAGTTCCTTCCCCTGAAGGAGTTCTTGGCCCAGGTCCTTTTCGGAACCTTCGACGTGGTCCTGTACTACAGCCGCGGAGCCGGCCTGAAGCCCCTGAAGGGCCAGGAGGAGTTCCACCGCTACCTGAAGATCCTGGACGAGTGGACCCAGACCACCTTCACTTCCGGGCGTCTGCCCCGAGAGGCCAGCCAGGCCCTGGAGATGATGGATTCCTTCCTGCGCTACAGCCAGACCCGGACGGTGGTGGAAAAGGGCCAGGTGGTGCGCAGCCCCTTGCGCACCGCGGTGCTGATCGACTTCGTGCAGTACATCGTGCCCCAGGCCGATCCGGCCCACATGAACGACCGTTCGACCGAGACCCTGATCCGCTTCCTGGACTGGGCCTCTGACCCCGGCATGCTGGGGGCTCAACTGGCCACGGTGCTGCTGACCGAGAATCTGGCGGGGCTGAACCGCTCGCTGGTCGAGAACCCCTACTCGGCAAAGGTGCACATCCCGTTGCCCACCGAGGAGGATTGCCTGGAGTATCTGGAGTTCCTCAAAGGTCAGTTTCCAGACCTGGAAGACTCCTGCGAATTGCCCCTGGCCAGCATGGCTACGAAGCTGGTGGGCCTGACCCGGGTCAACATCCTGCACATGGTGGCCCTGGCCGTCCGCAACCAGCGGAAGATCTCGGTGAAGTACCTGGCGGACCTCAAGAAGGAGCTGATCGAGAAGGAGTGCTACGGTCTGCTGGAGTTCGTCGAGGCCCGCCGGACCCTGGACGACGTGGCGGGCCTGGCCGAGGCCAAGGCCTGGCTGCGCCAGGATTCCCGGTTGATCCGCGAGGGCAAGCTCAGCTCGGTTCCCATGGGCTATCTGATGACCGGCCGGATCGGCACAGGCAAGACCTGGCTGACGAACTGCTTCGCAGGCGAGGTCGGCGTGCCGTTCGTGGTGTTCAAGAACTTCCGCGACAAGTGGATGGGCGCCACCGAGGGCAACCTGGAGAAGATCTTCCAGGTCCTGCGCGCCCTGGGGCAGGTCATCGTGTTCGTGGACGAGGCCGACCAGATGACGGGCAAACGCGGAGGAGGCGATGACAGCGGGGTCTCGGGGCGCATCTATGCGATGCTGGCCGCCGAGATGAGCAACACGGCCAATCGGGGGCGGATCATCTGGGTCTTCGCCACCTCGCGGCCCGACCTGGTCGAGGTCGACCTCAAGCGGCCGGGTCGCCTGGATGTCCACATTCCCCTCTTCCCGCCCCAGAGCGACGCCGAGCGTCAGGAGCTGTTCGTGGCCATGGCCAGGAAGGTCGGACTGCCTCCCGAGGAGCTCCCTGAGCTGCCCGCCGGGTTGGACGTGGGGGGCAACGAGATGGAGGCCATCATGGTCCGGGCCCAGCGGCTTTTTGATCTGCAGGTGGAGGGAACGCGCAGCCTCAAGGAGGTGCTCTCGGACGTGGTGGCCCAGTACCGCCCCGTGCCGCACCGTCGCAACCTGGAATACATGGACCTGGTGGCGGTCAAGGAGTGCACCGACGAGGCTTTCCTGCCGGAGTGCTACCGCCATCTTGGGGCCGCCGAACTCGATCAGCGCCTGGACGAACTCAAGAGGGAACTGGGATTGTCATGAAGCTGACTCGTCTGCTGGTGACGCTTGGACTGGTCCACGAGGCGAAACCCTCCGTGGCCGCCCAGGAGGAGGAGGTGGCGCCGGTCCCGACCCAGGTCCTGAGCCTGGAGGAACTCCGGGTTCAGGAGGCCCATGACCGCGCTCGCGGCGAGGCGGCGGATCTGGGGCTGGACAAGACCTGGGAAGAGATCTACCGCGAGCACGGACTGGGGGACCCCCCCGGGGGAATCTGTCTGGAGGAGCTGGATCGGCAGGTTCAGGGGCTCTCCGAGGAGGAGGCGCGCCTCGTGGTCCTGGGCATCCTCCAGGAGAAGGGGGCCCCGGTCCGAGAGGTGCTGCTGGACGGCCAGCGCCGGGATGAGGCCCTGGATGCCCACGAGCAGGTTCTGGAACAGCAGGTGGCGGCCCGCCGGTCGGCCCTCGAGCAGCGCGTCGCCGAACTGACGCGCGAAGCCAGAACCCTTCAGCTCCGCTCGGCGGACCTGCAGGCGGCCCTGGAGGCATGGAAGAAGCGCAAGCGCGAAGAGGAAGACCTGATGGAGCTGCTGGGGGGCATGTTGGTCCGGCTCGAACAGCAGGCCCCGTCTTCCCAACCGTCGGGCCAGGAGAAGCCGTCGACGGAACGATGAGCGCTTCAGGCAGGTCGCCTGCTCGCCCCGGCGAAGGCCAGCCTGCCAAATCCTATCGAGACAGGGGGCTTCCATGGCGGACCTGCACCTGATGGACTACAACGAATCCGACCGGGCCGATTACCTGGCGGTGGTGGCCTCCCTGGCCGGAGCAGATGGCCTGGTCAGCTCCGAGGAGATTCTGGCCCTGCAGGAGCTCTGCAAGCACTTCGTGTTGGGCCCCGACGCGCGCGGGCGGGTGATGGCGGCGACCACTCCCGGTACCGAGGACCTCCAGGCAACCCTGACGCGCCTGGCTGCGACCGATCTGCGCTGTGCCCTGACGCTGGATTTGTGCTCGATGGCCTGGCAGGACGGGCAGCTCCTGGAGGCGGAGGAGACCGAGATCCGGCGACTGGCCGGAAGCCTGGGCCTGACGGATCGACAGATTTCCGCGCTCATGCACTTTGCCTCCTCGTTGCGCCAGGGAGTGAACCCTGAACAGGGCCTGACCCTGCTGGAGGCCTCCGGGGTCCCTCGGAACGCCCTGGCCATGTCGGCCACCCTTCTCGGGATGAGCCTGGCCGGGGTCGGGGTGGCCCGCCAGGCCCTGGACACTCTCTAGAAACCGGCTCCGCCGGGCCTTTCCCGTCCGGGTCTCGAACCCGGCGGCCGTCCCCGCGTTCCGGCACCACGAGGTGAACCCCGGGCAGGGACCGGGAACCTCTTTCAGAAAGGGGGAGGGCATTCCCGGGCCGGGGGGGTCTCCGGCCGAGGAGTCTCTATGTTGCGCCATCTGCTCTTGTTCGGTCTGGTCTTGATTCTCGCCGGTTGCGGACGCCCGGTCTCCTTCCAGGGCGGAGAACCTCCCTCTGCCGACGCGACCTCGCTGGCCTCGTCCTCTGCCGGTCCTTCTCCGGATCCGAGTCCTTCGCCGTACTCCACCGAGGCGGCCGAAGCCCTGGCCAGGACCCGGGAACAGGCGGTGCATGCCAAGGACGGCTCGGTCCTGATCCGGATTCCCGCAGGCGCCTTCACGATGGGGGCGGAGGACGCCCAGGCGGCCCCGGACGAGAAGCCGGTGCGTCAGGTGAGCCTTCCGGATTACTGGATCGGTCGGACCGAGGTGACCAACGCGCAGTTCCAGCGCTTCGTCTCGGAAACCGGCTACCAGGCCGGGGAAGTCTGGGAGGCCGAGGCCGAGAAGTGGGGGCCCAAGGCGCCGGTCCTGGGCGTGTCCTGGGAGGATGCCCAGGCCTACTGCCAATGGGCAGGTCTTCGTCTCCCCACCGAGGCCGAGTGGGAGAAGGCCGCGCGTGGCGCCGACGCCAGCAGGTACCCCTGGGGGCCGAAGTGGGAACTCCAGAAGGCCTGGGTCCTGGATTCCAGCGCCGCCAAGGTTCGTGAGGTCGGAAGCCTTCCGGGTGGAGCCTCGCCCTTCGGATGCCTGGACATGGCGGGGAGCGCCAATGAGTGGTGCCAGGAATGGTATGACCGTTACCCGGGCAACACTCACCAGGATCCGTCTTTCGGGACGGACTATCGGGTTTCTCGTGGAGGCTGCTGGTACAGCAATGGCCCGGAGGAGACCCGGACCTCCGCCCGTCAGCGCTTCATCCCCACCGAGCGGATCAACGGGAACGGCTTCCGAGTGGCTCGGTCTGCGGATTCTCAGGATTGAGCCGGGTCGGTGCCAGGAACCCGCCGCGGGTGCGCAGGAACTGGTCGAGCTGGGTCTCCTCGCGGCCTGTCAGCAGGCTGAACAGCACCCCGAACAGTCTTCGCGGGTTTCGGGCCAGGGCCACGGCGTAGAAGGCCGCCAACATGGCTTTCTGGGCCGACAGAAGGAAGCGCCGGCCCATGGACGGGTTGAAGGTGGCCTGCAGTCGTCCGCCGCGGGCCAGGGCCGTGTAGCAGTAGAGGTCATCGATCTCCAGCCCCTGCTCTTGCACAATCCGGTCGAAGTCGCGTGAGCCGGGATAGGGAGTGAAGACCATCACCGCGGCGTCTCGGGCCCCCGCCCAGGCACAGCGCAGCAAGAGGCGCAAGGAAGCCCACAGGTCGGATCTCTCTTCGTCGGGGTGGCCGATGATCACGTTGACCCGGGCCACCAGGCCCACGCGACTGGCGGTGCGGATGGACTCCAGCATCCGGTCCAGGTTCACCCGCTTGCGGAACACCCGGAGCATCCTGGTCGAGCCGCTCTCGGGGGCGTAGGTGAGGTTTCGACACCCGGCCGCATGGATGGCCCGCAGGACCTCTTCGTCCAAGGCCTCCGAGCGGGTCCCAGAAGGCAACTGCCAGGTGACGTTCAGGCCTTCGGCCCGGAGGTGGTGGCAGAACTCCAGGATCCAGTCCCGGTGCAGGATGGCAGTGAGATCGCAGAAGTTGAAGTTCTGGGCGGCATAGCGCTGGACGTAGGACGTCATCTCCTGGACGACCTGGCGGGGGGGGCGCGTCCGGTACAGGCGGGACCACATCCCGGGGGCTGAGCAGAAGCTGCAGTCGTAGGGGCATCCCCGGCTGGCCAGGACCGGCATGGCCCGGCCGCGGTTCACCCCGAATCCGTCGGGAGCCGACAGGTAGTTCTCCAGAGGAAATAGCTCCCAGGCCGGCCCTGGAAGATCTTCCGGGTGGCGGCAGCGCTCGACCGCCGGCCCCGGTCCGGTCCTGGCCGAGACGACGCCCGGAAGGGCCTCCGGATCGCGCCCCTCCAGCAAGGCCTGGACCAGGGCCACGGCGGTGTGTTCGCCTTCGCCTCTCACGCAGTAGTCGACCGCCTGGGACTGGCGGAAGATCCAGGGCCAGAAGGAGGTGGCGTTTTCGCCTCCGAGGACGATCTTGAGGTGCGGGCGGGTGGCCTTGAGGAGTTCGACCAGGGTGCGGAGGATGGGCCACTCGTGCAGGTACATGTGGGAGATGCCCACGATGCGGACGCCCGGGTCGAGGCGCTCGACGATCTCCTGGACGCTCAGGCCGATCAGGATCAGGGGGCCGATGGGGCTGGAGAGCGGGTGGCGCCGATCCAGCCCTTCGGCGGCGGCGTCCAGGATCTGCAAGGAGACCCCGGCCTCCCGCAGGGCCCCTGCGATGCAGGCCAGCCCGATGGGGGGAGCCGCACCGGTGCAGCTCAGGCTGCCGGGAACCTGGAAGAGGGGAGGACGCACCAGGGCGACCTGGGGAGAGGGATCTTCCCCCCCCCCAGGCCAGCTCAGATCTGGAAGGTCTGAGGGTTGTAGGGTGCCCAGTTGTCGGAGATCTCGGCAATCTGGCGCTTCTGTGCCGCGGCCCATTCCTGCAGGCTCTCCTGGTAGCTCTTCAAAGCCAGGGCCTCGGGACTGGAGGCCAGTTGCGCCCGGGTGGTGGCCCGGCGCTCGATCACGTCCTCGCGCACGCCGTTCACCCGACCGTGCAGGTCACGAGGCATGGTCTGCTTGAGTTCCTCGGCCCGGGCGCGGATGTTGGCGGTCTCCTCTTCGACCTGGGCCTGCTCGGAGAGCTCCTGAAAGCGCTTCTGCCCGTCGGGCTGCGAGAGGAGCTCCTGCATCCTGGTGGCGTCCCCGGTCAGCTCGGCCAGTCGTGCGCGGGCGGAACCACTGGGGGGAGTCTTGTCGGCCGAGATCTGCGCATCCTGGAAGGCTTCCAGCTTGCGTCGCTCGTACTGTTGGCGCACGACGGCCTGCTCGGGGGTCTCTGCCCCATTGACCGCCACGGGCTCTCCCTCGGGGCCGTTGGGCCACTCGTAGTGCCTCTGTCGGAAGTAGGCGGCCTTCTCTTCTTCCAGGTCCTTCTCGCCTCGTTCGGCAAACAGGCGGTCCCGCTCTTCGAGGGTGGCGGTCGTCTCCTGGAGGGTCATCATGATCTGGCGCAATTCGTCGAAGTTGACCCCGGGGACGGCCATCGTGCCCGTGTTGCCCATGGCCACGCTGGGGTCCAGATCCGGGCCCATGTTCACGAAGAGGTTCTGGGGGTCGATCTGCTGCATCCAGCCGACCATGGTCGCCAGGTTGCCCATGTTGGCCAGGTTGCCCATGCCGCTCAGTCCAGCAATCATCTCGGTTCCTCCTTGGAGTCCGGTGGCCACCCCGCAGGGATCCATGGGGATGGCGACGCCGACAAGCTCAATCTGGAGAAAATTCGCCGCGGATCAGGTGGGGACCTGTCTGGTTCGAGGGGTGAATCCGGGTCAAGGCGTCGGCATCCAGCGCCCCTGCAGGACCAGTTCCTCGGGCCAGGGTTGGAAGTCCAGCAGCTCCAGGACGGCCCCCGGGCCCAGGGCGGTCACGGGCATGTGGGAGGGCAGCAGGACGTCCAACGGGACTGCGCGCAGGCCCTCGGCGATCTGCCGACGCAGGTGCTCCTGCTCTTCGGCTCCGCGGCTGCGCAGATGCCTGGACAGGAACTCGATCCTCTCCAACTCCGGGCGGAAGACCAGGCTCAGAGGTGGTCCCGGGCGGCTCTCCAGCCCCGCCACTCCACCCAGCCGGGCCCCCGGTTCCCAGCCCGAGAAGGGTCCCAGCTTCCAGTGCACCTGGGCGACCAGATCCCGGATTCCCAGGACGCCTCGGCCGTGATCGGCCCGGTAGTCCAGTTGGAGCTCGGTGATCTCCACCGCGTCGATCTCCAGTTGCATGAAGAGGACCGGCTGGCGGACCCGAGCCTGCGAGGGGAGAGCCTGGCGTAGCGGCAGCAGGGAGGGGACCTGGCGCTCCAGGACGTCGGACATGGCCTCCGCCGACAAGGCCACGGCAAACCCGCCGGGCTCGCGGAGGCGGTCGCGGAAGAGGTCGGGACCCGACTCGCGCACGCCCGGCGCCGTCGGACCCGCCACCACGACCAACCCCGTGCGCCGATCCCCGGTGGGCAGGGTCAGCACCTCCATCCGGGACAGATCGCTGGCACGCACCGCGCCGGAGGAGACCAGGTCCTTCCAGTAGGCCCCCGGGACGGGGACCCGGAATCCCCGGGCCAGACCGGCTGCCAGCAGGGCTTGCAGGTTGGCGCTCACCTCTGCGGGCAGGGCCAGCGCCAGGGGCCGGGTCAGGCGCAGGCGCAGGCTGTCCGGCACCAGCTCGAATTCCAGTTCAGCCCCCACCAGGGTCGGGCGGCTCAGGACCTCCCAGTGCCCTTCGATTCGGGGCATCTGGTGCCCCAGAAGGCGGGTGGCCCCCGTCAGCGAGCCATACAGGCGGACCTGGCCCGGCGTGCAGTCCAGGAGCGTCACCCCCAGGTCCGAGACCGCCAGGCGGGTCCGGCCTTCGGGATCCGTCCACTGGAAGGCCTGGGGCTGGCTGTTGCGGAAGCGGGTCAGGGCCGCCTGCAGGAAGCTCTCCCCCAGTTGGGCCAGGACGCGGACGGGTCCTCGTCGGGCGTGGTCTTGTCGAGGCGGCGCCAGGCGGACGTCCATGGCTTCTGAGCCCGCCACGGTGGCCTCCACGGTGCACAGGCTGCCCGCCGCCATCGTCGCCCAGATCGCGGGGGGCGGGCCTTCCCACTGCAGGTTGACGTCCTGGTGCCGGCCGCCCCCCATGGCCAGGCGGACCTGCGGAGGATCCCGGGAGAGCACTTCACCCTGAAGGCGTCCTCGAGTGGCTCCTGCGGGGGCATGGAGGGCTGAAGGCCCCTCGTCCAGCCGGCTCCGGAGGGTGACTTCACCCGGGGTCCATCGTCCGGCCAGGCGCACCGGCAGACCCTCCAGCCCGCGAAGGTGCGCCACGTCGCCGCGAAGCACGTAGCGCTGCGGCTGGTAGACGGTGTGGTCCAGCTCCGGCAGGATCCAGGCGCTGCCCTCCTGGAGGATTACCAGGCGGCGGTCCGGGGCCGCCAGGGCCGAAGGGCTCCAGGCCAGCGCCAGGACCAGGGCCAGCAGCGCGGCCCGGATCAACTGCGAGCCTCGCGCCACCTCAGGGCCACCGCTGCCAGGACGAAGTGGAGGGCCAGCACCGGCAGCAGGATCCCGAAGATCGACCCCGGGGAGATCGCGAAGTCCACCCCGGCGAAGGGCAGGCCCAGTTCCTGCAGGCGCTCGTTGAGGCGGGCCAGGCTGGCCAGTCCGCCGAAGCACCAGCGGCTGACCGCCAGCAGGGACAAGGTGTTGAGAGGCTCGGGCATGTTCTCGGCCCGGATGAAGGCGCCCGAGAAGACCAGCTGCAGGATCAGCACGACCGAGACCAGGCTCATGGATTGCTCGGCGCTGGCCGTCAGGCTGGACATGATCAGCCCCAGCAGCACGCCGCCCAGGCAGGCCGCGAACAGGAAGAGGAAGGCCTGGAGAAGCCCGAGGCCGTCCAGAGCCAGTGGGATCCGCAGAAGGATGGTGGCCAGCAGGATCGCGCTCTGCAGCAGCCCCAGGAGTCCCAGCAGCAGGACCTTGGAGAGCAGGTAGGGCACGAGCTGCAGGTTGACCAGCCGCTCGCGGTGGAAGATGGGCAGCTCCTTGACCACCTCGCGACAGGAGTTGATGACTCCGAACATCAGGCAGCTCATCATCAGCAGGAAGAGCAGGGTCTGACCATCCTGGATGGGGAACAGGCCCCGGCCGCTGAACTCCTGACGCAGGCCGAAGAGGTCCGGCTCAAAGAGCAGCGCCAGGATGACCCCGATGATGGGGGCCTGACCCAGGAGGAGGGTCAGGTTCTGTCGGTCCGCCCTCAGCAGCCGGGCGTAGCGTTCGAGAAGGACGCCCAGTTGCCGGCAGGAGGCCAGGAACCTCACGCCGGGGCCGGAACCGGGATTTCCGACCGGGCGGGAGTGGGCCGTCGGTCGCTCGGGTTCCTGGGAGCGGGCCGTGGCCTGGAAGCGCTCGCGCCAACGCACTCCCGCCTCGGCCGTATCCAGGGCCAGGTAGATGTCGGCGAAATCCTCCACGCCGAAGAACTCCAGCGCCTGGCGGGGGGGGCCGAAGAAGGCCAGGCGACCGCCAGGGGCCAGGAAGGCCACCTGGTCGCACAACAGGATGTTCTGGGTGGCGTGGGTGATCAGGATGACGGTTCGACCGCCCCGGGCCAGGCGGGCCAGGAGCTGCATGGTCTTCTTCTCCATCCCCGGATCCAACCCCGAGGTCGGCTCGTCCATGAACAGCACGCCGGGCTCGGTCAGAAGCTCGACGCCCACACTGACCCGCTTGCGCTCGCCTCCGCTCAGGGTCCCGATCCGATTCTGGCGGCGGTGCCCCAGGCCCATCGTGGCCAGGACGAAATCGACCCGGCGTTGGATCTCGCGCTGGTCGGTGTCCGCCGGCAGGCGCATGCGGGCCGAGAAGTGGAGGGCCTCCTCGACCTCCAGGTCGCGATGCACGATGTCGTCCTGGGGGACGTACCCCAGCAGGGAACGGAAGAGGTCGGTCGCCAGCGAGGAGTCCAGGCCGTTGTACAGGACCCGCCCGGCCGTGGGGCGGCGCAGGCCCAGAAGACAGCTCAGCAGGGTGGACTTGCCCGCTCCGCTGGCGCCCACCAGGGCCACGAATTCACCCGGCCGGACCGACAGGCTGACGCGGTCCAGGATGGCCCGCTCCGAACCGGGAGGGGTCCAAACCACGTCCACCGCGTCCACTCCGATCCGGCGACCCTCCTCGGTCTCGCGCAGGAGACGGCCGTCGAAGACCAGTCGGCAGGGCCCCACGTAGACCTCCTGACCGGAAGTCAGGAGGGCTTCCTGGATTCGGACGCCGTCCAGAAAGGTGCCGTTGGCGCTCTCCAGATCGCGCAGGAGGAAGGTCTCGCCCTCCCGGCTCAGCTCGGCGTGGCGCCGGGAGACCATGGGCGAATCCAGGACCAGGTCACAATCGGGGTTCCGCCCCAGGACCTGGACGATCATCGATCGGCCTGCGGCGGGAGCGCACGGGGAATCTCCCGGGCCGCCTCGCGGAAGGCTTGGAGCTCGTCGCGATCCAGGGACTCGATGGCCTGGAGCAACGCCTCGGTGGGGAGCCTGCCTTCCGGAACCTGGTGGCGGGCCCGGCGGTAGACCCGATCGAAGAGCGGACCCACCGGCCGGCTTCCCGAGGGGCGCAGGGGATGGGCGCGCTCGAAGTCCAGGGCGTGGTCGGGCTCACGTCCTTCCCGCAGGGCCAGGTGGTCCTCCAGCAGCGCCTTCCACCATCGACCGACCAGTTCGGGCTCGGCCCCCAGGTGAGCGGCCGTGGTGCGGTCCACGCGCAGGATCTCGGTCCCTCCCTGGCTGGAGAGCGTCCACTCCCCGTCGTGCCGCAGACCGTGCACCTCCTTCAGGGCACCCGGGCGCAGGAGGAAGGCCAGGGTGTTGGACGCGGCTCGGGCCCGATCCAGGCCGCTGGAGTTGCGCCCTGGCGCGAAGAGGGCGAACTCCGCCCCGTGAAGCGTGGCCGCGCCGGCGAGGATCCGCGCCAGGGGAGCGGGGGCGCAGCCGGTGGCATCCACATACCAGGCCGGCAGGCGCCCCGTGCCTGGAATCGACAGGGCCAGGAAGACCAGGGCCAGCAGCAGCAGGCACGCGGGCAGGTAGCGCAGCGGACCGCCGCGGGGTGACACCTCTTCGCGCAGGGCGACCTGGACGGTGGGGGAGGTCGCCGGGGGGGGGGCCGCGTCCGGGGTCGGCGACACGTAGAGGGCCGGGAGCCGGTTCGAGGGGGGCGGCGTCGGACGGCCTTCCGGAGGCAGGGTCAAGACCCGCGATCGAGCCGGCGGGGGCGGGGGCTTCCTCGTCTTCGGAATCTCGGGTCGGTCCCTGGGTTCGGGGGGCGGGGAGCCCGGAGAGTCGGGAGGCCGGGGCGCGGGGGCGGGCATCGGATTCGCCGGGGGAGGCGGAGCGGGCGAGCTGGCCGGAGGCGCCAGGGGCAGTCGGGCCAGGCGCGACAGCTCCTCGGCCAGGATCTGGGCGGACGCAGGGCGCATGTCTGCGGACTTGGCCAGGCAACTCAGGACGACCTGGTCGATTTCACGCGGGATTTCCGGGCGGAGCATGCTGGGGGGGAGCGGGGTCTGGTAGACCTGGCGGTGGATCACCTCGGCCACATGTTCGGAGCGGAAGGGTGTCCGCCCCGTCAGCATTTCGAAGAGCACCAGGCCCAGGGAGTACAGATCCGTCGCGGGCCCGACCTGTCCCGGCCCGAGCTGCTCGGGGGCCATGTAGTCCGGAGTCCCCGGCATGAACCCCGTCCGGGTCACCCGCGATCCTCCGGCGGCTCGGGCGATTCCGAAATCGGTCACCACCACCCGCCCGAAATCGTCCACCACCAGGTTCTCGGGCTTGATGTCCCGATGGACGACCCCGCGCTGGTGGGCGTGGCCCAGGGCTTCGGCCACCTGGGCTCCCAGGCTCAGGGCCAGGGGGATGGCCAGGGGAGCCTCCCGGTCCAGTAGGCGGCGCAGGTCCTCTCCCGGTGCTCGTTCCATGACCAGACAGGGGCCGACCTCAGGCTCTTCCCAGTAGTCCAGAAGTCGGACGATTCGGGGGTGTTCCAGGGAGGCGATGACCTGGGCCTCCTGACGCATTCGGGCCAGGAACTCGGGGTCCGCGGTGAACGGGCCGAAGAGGAGCTTGATGGCCACCTCTCGATCCTGGCCTTCGGGGATGGCCGAGAAGACCGCGCCCATCCCTCCCTGGCCCAGACGCTCGCGGATCCGGTAGCGGCCGATGGTCCGTCCCTCAAGCCTGAACATCACTGGATTCTATCATGATCGAACCGATCCGGGGAAAATCGCCGTTCAATGCGGTTCCTGCCTGCTGGAGGCGCGATGGCGCCTGGCTTCCAGGCGGGAGCGCACGACCGGTGCCAGGGCTTCGGCCACCTGGCGGTGGCCCTCGGCGTCGGGGTGGTGGGGGGCCTTCAGGGCGCGTCGCCGCGGGTCGGTCAGATTCACCCGGACCACCGGGATCCCCATCTCCCGGCCCAGGACTTCGTGAGTCGGGGGGGCATGGAGTTCTTGTGGAGTCCGGAGGTCGCTCAGCAGGATCACGTCGATGTCGTGGGCCCGGCAGGTCTGGAGGATTCGGCGGGAGATCGCCTCCAGGGCGGCGTGGTCCGGCACGCCCAGGTTCTCCTGTCCCGAGAAGAGATGCCAGCGGAGTCGCCAGCGCTGGACTCCCCGGGTCAGCCAGAGGTACAGGTGGCTCTTGTGGAGCCACGGCCGGAGTGCCTCCGGGAGAGGCCCTTCGGAAAGCAGGAAGGCGCTGTTCTGGGCATGGTTGTGGACGTTGTTCAGGATGACCAGGTCCGGTTCCAGCGCGAGGCCGGGGTCCTGCAAGGTCAGCCAGGCCTGGTAGAGGCAGTAGCCCATGACGCCGGCGTTGAGGACCTCCAGGCCGGTCTTCGCGCCCAGTTGCGCGGGCCAGGCCTCTTCCCGGGAGACGCCGTGCCCGAAGACCCAGGAATCGCCCAGGCAAAGGATCCTTGGCCCACTCTTGGGTCCGACGTCGTGGGCGTTGCGGAGCCCCTGGGCGTTGGTCTCCAACTCGGAGGAGTTGGGCGGCAGGCGCCAGATCTTCACCGGGTCGGTCTGAGCCGAGAAATCCGTCCGGTGTGGGACCAGGGCCGGGATGCATGCCATCTCCAGCGAGAGCAGGATCACCACGGCGCTCGGCAGGGCCCAGGTCAACCGTCTGCGGGTTGAGAGTCGAGGCCACCCCAGCAGGAGGAACACGGCCCAGGTCATGGCGACCAGGAGGGGGAGCCATCCGGCCAACCCCTCCGCAGAACACCAGTCGGTCAGGATCTGGCCGGCCCAGGGAGTGCGCAATGCTCGAACCTCTCGGCGGCTGTCAGGTCGGTCCCCCGGGCATGGCGTTCTGGTCCGATGCCGCCATCGCCTGCCCGGTTTGCTTCAAGCCACCCCGACTTCGGTTATACTCCAGGGCATGGACATCGCCGTCGAGTTGTTGGTGGGCCTGGCGCTGGCTTCCTGTGCCGGCTTGCGGGCCTGGTTGCCGCTGTTGATGGTCGGGCTGCTGGCCCAACGGGGATACCTGGAGCTGCACCCGGCTTTTTCCTTCCTGGGACGCCCGGATGCCCTGATGGTCTTCGGCGCAGCCACGGTGCTGGAGGTCCTGGGTGACAAGTTCCCCCTGGTGGATCACTGCCTGGATGCCGTCGGTGCCGTGCTCCGTCCTGCGGCCGGGGCCGTGCTGCTGTCGGCCATGTTCGTCTCGATGGACCCCCTGGTCAGCGTCGCCCTGGGGCTGATGCTGGGAGGAGGCGCCGCCTTCACGGTCAACGCCGGCAAGGCTCTGGTCCGGGCCAAGGTCTCGACCTGGTTCCCGGCCCATGGCGGGGTCGGCAACGCCGCGGTTTCCCTCGGTGAAGACCTGCTGGCCATGTCGGGGGTGGTCCTGGTGGCCTTGGCGCCGTGGCTGGCAGGTTTGCTGGGGTTGTTCCTGGTGCTTGCTTCCGCCTGGCTGGTGGGGGTCTTCATCCGGAAGGGGGGGAGGGTCCTGGCGTGGCTCTCGGCGCGGGCCCGGCGAGACCAGGTTCAATCCTGAGGAATCTGCAGGGGACTGCGCTTCCCGGGCCACGCAAAGAGGACCGCGGAGACCCGCGGTCCTCTTTGCGTGGGTGCGGCCGGCCGATCTCAGGCGGAGATCTGGGCCTCCAGTCTCTGGCGGGCCACGTCGGCCAGCCGGGCGAAGGCTGCGCCGTCGGCCACGGCGATCTCGGCCAGGACCTTGCGGTTGACGTCCACACCGGCCAGTCTCAGGCCATTCATCATGCGGCTGTAGGACAGGCCACAGGTGCGGGCCGCCGCGTTGATGCGGGCAATCCAAAGCCGCCGGAAGTCGCGCTTCTTGACGCGGCGATCCCGGTAGGCGTAATGCTGGGCGTGCAGGAAGGCTTCCTGGGCACAGTTGACCCGGCGGCTCCGAGAACCCCGGTAGCCCTTGACGGCCTTCATGAGCTTGCGACGCTTCTTCAGCGCAATGGTGGCGCGCTTGACTCTGGGCATCTGAATTCCTCCTACGGCGGAAGGCGCATACCGCCCTCACCAATCCTGTACGGCGCCGGATCCGGCACCGGGGTTGACCTCCTAGAGGTAGGGAACGAGGGCCTGCATCCGCTTGGCGTCGGTCGGGTCGACCAGGACGATCTGACGGAACTTGCGCGTGCGGTCGGGCGACTTCTTCTCGCGGATATGATGGCAGCCCGAGAACTGCCGCATCCGCTTCAACTTGCCGGTGCCGGTCACCCGGACCCGCTTCGCCACCGACTTCCTGGTGCGAATCTTGGGCATGGTCTTAGCTCCTTTCGTCTGCCTGCGCCCGTAGGCTCCAGGCCCTGTGAATCCTTCAATCTCAAGAACGAACGTCGGGCAAAAGGAAGACCGGCTCGTCCCCAAGACGAGCCCTCCCTCTCCAACCCGGGTCCAACCGTTCCTAGGGGCCCGGTCGGAAACCTCGACCGAGCATCGTCGAGGGATTTTTTGTCCCCGCCAGGAGCAAAAAGTTGCGGTTTGCTTGAGGCAAATGAGACTTTTTGCGACACAGCGGGGGCGGAAAAGACCCGACGAGGCGACCGAGGGGTTTCCGTCTGGGTTCCTAGGTGGGCTTCGGGGCCAGGACCATCACCATCTGCCGCCCTTCCATCAGGGGCTTCTGCAGGATGACGGCCTTCTCGGCCACCTCGGTGAAGATGCGCTCCAAGAGCTTCATGGCCAGGTGGGTGTGAACCACCTCGCGTCCCCGGAAGCGGAGGATCACCTTCACCCGATCCCCCTGGTCGATCAGACGGTTGACCATCTTGGACTTCACTTCGAAGTCGTGGTCATCGATCTTGGGCCGCAGTCGCACCTCGCGGAGTTCCTGGACCTTCCTCCGGGCTCGGCTCTCGCGTTCGGACTTGGCCTGTTCGTATTTGAACCGGCCGTAATCCATCATGCGACAGACGGGAGGGGTGGCCTGCGGGGCGACCTCGACCAGGTCCAGATTGCGCTCGCGCGCCGTCTCATAGGCCTGGCGGGTAGGAAGCACGCCCAACTGGGCGCCATCCTCGTCGATGACTCGGACCTCGCGAACCCGAATCTGACGGTTGACTCTGAGCTCCTTCGAAATGTGCCTACCTCGATTGCCGGCCGAAAGGATGGGCGGGAGGGCTTCGCACCGGAGGAGCGGCGAGAAGGTCCGGCAACGAGCCGGATTCTCAGGGCCGCAACCTCTGCTGGCTGCCGGAGGCGCCGCAGGGTGAGAAGCCGTGCGCTTCTGCTTTCTGGCCTGTTCTGGGGCCGAGCCGGCCTTGCAGCCAGTTCGGTCACGCGAGTATAGCAGCGCCGGGACGCCCCGTCAACATGGGTTTTCGACCCATCAAAGGGCTTTCCGGGTGCCGTGACTGGACGGGAGCCGGGTTGCCGACAGGGGAGGCCCGGCCTCAGGGGAGGGCCTGGTACCCCTCGGGCACGGACAGCGGATTCACCAACAGGATGGGACAACCGAAGCGTTCATTCAAGCGCCGCAGGCCTTCCAGATCGAAGGGCTTCTCGGCCACGATCCAGGGCGGGGGGAGCCGCCGGCTCTGCAGCAGGCCTTCGAGTTCGCCGGCGCCGGTCGTCACGATCAGGCGCGCTCGGGGGTCGATCCCGGCTTGCAGGGCGGCGCGGCCGAGTTGGAGGACGGCCTGGTCCGGCGAGGGGCCCAGATAGGCTGTCGGGGCTTGGCGGACCCGGACGATCTCCGTCAGGGCTTCGCCGGCTTCCAGAGGCCGGGTCCAGGCCATGCGGCCCCCTGGCAGCGAGACTCCGCGAAGCGCGGGTTGGGACTCTTCGTCGGGTGGAAGCAGGCCGTGCAGGGGCACAGGCCTGGGCGAGGCGGTCGGAGTGGATGGGCTGAGGGCGGACTGGATGCGGTCCAGCCGACGCACCTGGCTGCTTCGGGTTCGCAGCAGGTGGAGCGCAACCAGGAGGGTGAGGGCCGGCAGGGCCACGACGGTAAGAAGCGGAGAGTCGGCCATCGCGGGCGGATTCTGGACAGGCCGTCGGGACCCTTCAGCGTCGGGATTTTTCACGAACGACCCCAGGGTCGCCTGCCCCGGCGTCGAAGGGCCTGGGGCAGGCCCGTCACCTGCCTCGTCGATTTCAGCCTTGGAACAGAGGGAATTCAGGACCTGAATGACTGACCCGAACGGCTCCACTCCTCTTGGCCAGCCCATCGAATCGGGGGAGGTGCCGGAGCTGAGGGCGGCGCTGACCCGCCTCCGCTGGCAGAACCAGGACCTGGCGTCGCGGCTCGAGCAGGCCCAGGCGCAGATCGAGGCGTTCCGAGTCCGCCTGGAGCGGGCCGGCGTCACCGACGACGCCCCTCCTCTCTCGGATTTGCTGCCTGGGATCCCCTTCAGCAGCCTGGTGGACGATGCGCCCTGGGCGGTCTTCCTCCAGTCCCAAGGGTGCTTCGCTTACGTCAACCCTGCCGCCACCCTCCTTTTCGGGGCCGAGTCGCCCGGGCAGTTGCTGGGCCGCCGGATCGAGGACCTTGTGCATCCCTGCGACCGGGAGGAGGTGCGCCGTCGCGTCCAGGCCCTGTGCGAACGGAGGATCCCCGCCCCTCGACGGGAAGAGGTCTTCCTGAGACTGGACGGGTCCGAGGTGCCGGTCGAGGTCTCTGCGGTTCCCATCGAGTTCGCCGGCGCCCCGGGAGCCGTGGTCTTCGTCACCGACCTGACCGAGCGCCGGCAGGCCGAGGCAGCCCTGCGCCGGAGCGAGGAGAGGCAGCGGGCCGTCATCGCCTCCTCGCCCCTGCCCATCGTGACCCTGGACCCGCAGGGGCAAGTCCTGACCTGGAATCGGGCGGCCGAGCAGACCTTCGGCTGGTCGGTCGCCGAGGTCCTGGGGCGGCGTCTCCCGATCGTCCCCGACGAGCACCTGGGACAGTTCGAGGGGCTGCTCGCCCTCCTCCGCTCCGGAGAATCCTTCTCCAGCCTGGAGCTGACCCGGCGTCGGCGGGATGGGACCCCCATCGAGATCGCCTTGTCGACCGCCCCGATCCGGGATGGGGAAGGGCGGGTGGTGGCCATCCTGTCGGTCATGGCCGACATCACCCAGCGCAAGCGCTCGGAAGAGGAGCTGCGGCGCAAGCACGCCATGCTGGTCCGCACCGAGGCCATCGCCCGGGTGGGGAGCTGGGCCTGGGAGGTGGACAGCGACCGGGTGACCTGGTCCGAAGAGCTCTTCCGCATCTTCGGGATGGAGCCCGCCGAGGAAGCGCCGCCCCTGGCCGAGCACCAGGACCTCTACGTACCGGAGGACCGAGAGCGCCTTCTTCGAGCCATCGACGCCTGCGTCCGGGATGGAATACCCTACGAGCTGGAGGCCCGGATCGTCCGCCCGGACGGTCATCAGCGGACCTGCGTCATCCGGGGGGTTGCCGAGGAGGTCCAGGACGGAAGGGCGGTCCGCCTGGCGGGGAGCGTGCACGACATCACCGAACGCAAGCGGGCCGAGGACGATCTGCGCGCCAGCGAGGAGAAGTTCCGCAGGCTCTTCAGCCAGCACTCGGCGGTCAAGCTGCTGATCGACCCTGCCAGCGGTCGGATCGTGGACGCCAACCAGGCGGCGGCCCGCTTCTACGGGTGGCCCGTCGAGACGATGCGCCAGATGAACGTCGCCCAGATCAACACGCTCTCGGTCGAGCAGATCCAGGCCGAGATGGAGCGCGCCCGGCGCGAGGGGCAGGTCCACTTCGAGTTCAGGCACCGCAAGAGCGACGGAAGCGTGGCGGACGTGGAGCTCTTCAGCAGTCGGGTGGTCCTGGACGGGAAGGAATACCTGCACTCGATCGTGCACGATGTGACCCAGACGCGGCGCCTGGAGGCCCAGTTGCTGCAGGCCCAGAAGCTGGAGTCGGTGGGCCGGCTGGCGGGCGGGGTGGCCCACGACTTCAACAATATGCTGGGGATCATCCTGGGCTATTCCGAGATGGCCTTGAACATGGTCCCCACCACCGACCCGCTCTTCGGCGACCTGCAGGAGATCCGTGAGGCGGCCCGGCGTTCGGCCGACATCGCCCGGCAGTTGTTGACCTTCGCCAGTCGGCAGACCATCGAACCGCGGATTCTGGATCTGGGGGAGACCGTCGAAGGCATGCTCAAGATGCTGCGGCGGCTCCTGGGCGAGAACATCGAGCTGGAGTGGCGCTGTGAAGAGGACCTCTGGCCGGTCCTGATGGATCCCAGTCAGGTCGACCAGGTCCTGGCCAACCTCTGCGTCAACGCCCGGGACGCGATCCGGGAGGTCGGCCGGATCACCATCGAGATGCGCAACGTGTCGTTCGACGAGGCCTTCTGCGAGCTGCACGTCGGCTTCCAGGCCGGGGACCACGTCCTGCTGAGCGTCAGCGATGATGGAGTCGGCATGGAACGCCAGACCCTGGAACACCTCTTCGAACCCTTCTTCACGACCAAACCCCTGGGCGAGGGGACCGGTCTGGGCCTGGCCACGGTCTACGGCATCGTCAAGCAGAACCGGGGGTTCATCGACGTCTACAGTGAGCCGGGGCAGGGCTCCGTCTTCAAGATCTACCTGCCCCGCCACCAGGTCGGATCTGCCGCTCGGATCAGGGAGGCTCCGTCTCTTCCGGTACGAGGGGGGCGGGAGACGATCCTGCTGGTCGAGGACGAGAAGTCGCTGCTGCGGATGACCTCCATGATGCTGGAGACCCTCGGTTATCGGGTCCTTGCGGCCAGCAGCCCGGGCGAGGCCTTGCGGCTGGCGGGAGCCAGCGCCTCGGACATCCACCTGCTGATCACCGATGTGGTCATGCCTGAGATGAACGGGCGGGAGCTGGCCCGCGAGATGCTCGCGCTGCGACCCGGGATCAAGAGTCTCTTCACCTCGGGCTATACCGCCAACGTGATCGCTCATCACGGCGTGCTGGACGAAGGGGTCTGCTTCCTGCAGAAGCCCTTCTCCGCCAGCGATCTGGCGGATCGGGTCCGTGAGGCGCTGCAAGGGGAGTCCCGTCGGGGACGGGGATTGGGTTCTTCCGAGGAGGGCCTGGATCAGGCCTGAAGGCGACCCCGTCGATGGACCCTTGGGGAGCCTCCGGGGCACGCGAGATGCAGGCCAGGAATCGGGAGGAGGGGAGGAGGAACGCGTTGACAAGTGCGGGGTGCCTCCCTATAATTGCGCTGTTGCCGAACGCGGAGGTGGCGGAACCGGCAGACGCGCACGTTTGAGGGGCGTGTGGAGAAATCCATGGGGGTTCGAGTCCCCCCCTCCGCACCATGAAGGCCCGGTCGCAAGACCGGGCCTTCTCGTCATGGGTGCCAGGAAGCGGGCTATCAGGGACTGGGAGGTGGCGGACTGGGGGGGGGCGGGTGGGAGTGGGACTCGGAGGGACCCGTCGGATGCGCCGAGGGCTGGGACGGGTTGTCCAGGGGTTCGCCTCCCTCGCCCTGCAGCTCACCCCGGCCGGTGGTTCCCCGCTCGATGGCGGGAGCGGCGGAGGCTTCCGCAGGGTAGGGGAAGTCGGGCGGGTTGATGACGATCATGCCCTCCGGCCCGATGTCGACCGTCGAGCGCGGTTGGAGGAGTTGGACCGCGCCGGTGGGGACGGACTGCACCCGGACGGTGCCGTCATGGACCGCAGCCCGGGTGTGCCCCGGAGGCGTGGGCGGCCAGCCCTCGGGCAGGGCATCCCCTCCTTGGGGGGGAGTACCGTCCAGGGGGAGCGTCACGTGGTGGGTCACCCACTCGGTGCCCTGGGCTGCCAGGACCGCATTGGGTGTGAGGATCTGGTAGTTGTCGGAGGCCTGGCGCTTTCCCTTGAGGCGCGCACGCAGGGCGCCCCAGCCCAGTTCCAGGCTTGCCTGGCCCGCCTCCCGGTTGAGATCGGCCACGGTGAAGCGGGTGGCCGGACCCACGGCCAGAAGCATGTCCCGGAACTGAAGTCGGACCTGGGCCCGGGCTGCAGGGCCGGTCTGGCCGGAGTCTCCGCTGGCCAGGTAGCGGGAGGCAATCACCGGGGTCCAGGTGTTGGAGCCTTGTCGGCGGATCTCCACGGTCCCTTGCTGGCGGGTCAGCAGGGCATCCCTCCCGGGTTCGGCCAGCGCGCGCCCGGCCATCCAGGTCAGGGTCAGGGCCAGGGTCAGGGTCAGGAGGCCTCGGCAGCTCATGGACGGGATTTCGTCTCGTCGGGTCCGGCTTCCTGGCCAGGGCGAGGAGATGGGCCGGCCAGGGAGAAGAGTCGGCCCTCGCCAGCCGCTCGAAGAATCCCTGACAGAAATCGGCGCCGAATCCCCGCGGACGGGTGTCTTTCCCCCCTGCGCGGGCAGTTCCAGGAACTGGAGCCTTCCGTCCGACCGTGCCCTGCGACCCTCCCCCAGCGGACCCTTCCGCCCGAGCATCCGGGGCGGGCCTCCCCGACCCGGCCGACTACTACCTCCAACTGGTGGCTCGGGTGGACGGCTTCATGGCTGCCCTGAGGTCGCGCCACCCGGAGGACCTGGCATGTCAAGCCGGCTGTTCGGCGTGTTGTCAGCAGGATCTGGCGGTCTTCCCGGTCGAGGCCGACCGGGTGCGTCAGGCCCTCCTGGGACGGGGCGAGGAGCTCCTCCGCCGGCTGGGCGAGCGGCGGGCAACCTCCGGGACGTCTGGTTGCCCTCTCTTGTGGCAGGATCGCTGTGCCATCTATTCCGAGCGCCCCTTGATCTGTCGCACTCACGGGGCTCCCGTGCTGTTCCGCGAGGAGGAGGGCTCTGGCGTGGACGTCTGTCCGCTCAACTTCGCGGGGGGCGTCGAGGCGATTCCTCCCGCCAGTGTCCTGGACCTGGACCGGGTCAACGAGATCCTGGTGGCGGTCAACGTCTACTACTGCCGAAGGCAGGGCCAGGACCCCGGTGCGCGAAGCACGATGTCCCGGATTCTTGCATCCGTTTTGGGGTCCCCGACCCAGGGGACCGCCCAGGACGAGGAGGTTTCATGAGCGATGCCGTCTCGCGCCCGTCGGGCTCAGGTCGGTTCAACCTGAATCAGGACATCACCCGTGCGCTGGATCAGCTCGGCAAGGTGGAGTATTCCGAAGTCCTGCGAGCCCATTTCCCCGCCCGGAACCTGACTCCCGGCGAGTACGCCCGGCTCCACCCGCTCAAGCGCCGGGTGAAGTGCGTCTACGTCGGTCCCCAGGACCCGGTCCCGACGGAGTGTCCTCGCGGCTGGGATCTGCTGGCGTTGGTCGGGATCGGATTCACCCGCCGCGAGACCGAGGACGTGGCTTCCAGCCTGGAGTCTGCTGCCACGGGGGAACGGGTGGTGGTGGGAATCCCGCTGCAGGCCCTGCCCGGCTCGGCCCAGTTCAAGGAGCTGGCGGTTCTGGACCATCTGGCCGACACCGAGACCTACCGCCCCGAAGGGACGGCCCGGGAAGCCCTGCTGGTGCGTCGCGCCTCCCTGCGCCGCTCCTTGCTGGAGAGACTGCGCAAGGCCCTGGCCCCAGCCGCGTTCCGTTGGATGCACGGGGGCCGGATTCTGGAAGAGGCTCCGGCCGGCAGTCGGAACGCCTTCTTCAGCGGGGTTCTGGAATCGCTCTATCCGGAGACCCCCCGGGTCCCCCTGGCCGGTTCGCGTCGCGAGCGCCAGCAGGCCCTGGATGAGTTGCTGGACCTTTCGACTCCGTTGCAGCTTCCGGTGGCCAGCCGCTCCGGCGGCGCCCGGGTCCTGAGGCTCCTTCTGGCGGACCAGGGCCTGCTGGAGGTGGAGAGTGACCGCGGCGCCTCCATCCTCTACAAGGTCGGAGGGCCTCTGCCCGAAGGCCGTCCCATGGCTTCCGCCTGGAACAAGGTGCTTGAGGCCCTGGTCGGCTTCGGAGATCGGAACCAGACGACCCCCCTGGTCGATCTTCTGGCGGACCTCGTCAGGAGACCTCTGGGTCTGCGCGGCGAGCTGACGCCCTTCCTGCTGGGAGCCGCCCTGCGGCGGCACTACCCCGACCTGGAGCTGGTGGAGGAGGGCGAGCCGGTTCCCCCGTCCGGGGTCGCCCTGCGGCGAGCCCTGGCTCGCCCCCGCACATGGCATCTGCGCTTCCATCCCACCAGCGAGGACGAGGCCGTCTTCCTGCGAGCGCTGCTGGAACGTTTTGGCGCTGCGGAGCAGACCCCGACGCCCGGTGGTTTCAACCTTTGGGACCTTTCCTGCCAGACCCTCATGGCCTGGCGGGATCGGCTGCCGCCCCTGGCCCGGGGGCACCGGGCCTGGTCGGATCCGGATTGCCACGCCCTGATGGCCCTGCTGGAGGACCCCGATCGCACCCGGTCGGCCCGCGACCTGTTGGGCACCCACCTTCCGGAGCTCTTCGGCGAGGACGGGATTCCCCTGACGGATCGGCAACAAGGTCTTCTGGCCCGGATCGACGCCGCCCGGACGGGCATCGAGGCGTTCCCGGAGCGCCGGCAGGAGGAGCTCCTGCGCCAGATGGGTCGGGCCCTGGGGGCTGAAGAGGCCCCCGACCAGGGCCTGGAGGCCTGGTTTGAGGGCCTCCTGGGCAATTGGCGGACCAGCCTGCATCCTGGAACGGATGCCCGGCCCTTCTCGGTGTGGGCTTCCGGTCTGCTGGAGGTGGCCCGTGCCTCCGAACCCTTCGCGGTGCGCTGGTTTGAAAGCCTGCCCCGCAAGCTGGGACTTCCCGCCGTGCGCGACTGGGACCCCGACCAGGGAGCCGTCTTCCTGGCCCGCCTGGCACGTGCCCGACTGGAGCTGGAGCTGTGGAGGCTGCGCGAACTCTTCCCTCTGCCGCAGGACCCGGTTCAGCGCTCCCAGGAGGTCCGGCGCTGGATCCGGGAGGCCATGGACGGAAGCGGCCTGGACCTGGCCCAGCGGCGCTCGTTGATGTTGGACCTGCTGGAGTCGCTGGTCTGGAAGTAGAACTTCTCACAGGCAAGGAGGTCCGCATCGTTGCAGACGGCAAATTCCCAAATCGGTCACGAGCGGGTGGCGCAGTTTGACGGCTTCTTCGTCGGCTTCTGGGGGACGTGGGTGCTTCACCTGGGCAGCGAGTTGGGCTTCTTCCGGGCGCTCCAGGAGGCGGCCCTGCCCGTCTGGGAACTGGCCGAACGCCTGGGCTTCGAACAGGACTATGTCGGCGTCTGGTGTCGTGCGGCCAACGCCTACGAGATCCTGGACCAGGACGCCGAGGGCCGTTACTCGTTGGCGAGCGGAGTCGCTGAAGCCCTGGAGGCCGGGGGGCCCTGGGCCGGGGCCCTGGTCCAGGTGTCCAACCGTGTCTGTGAGACCCTCGAGGCCGTCTTCCGGGGCACGGCTCCGCCCGAGTCGCGTTTCTCGCTGCACCAGCAGATGGCCCAGGTGGTGCGCTCGTCCTACCAGGACCTGCTGCTTCACCAGTTGCCCAGGATCCCCGAGGTGCAGTCCGTCCTGACTGCGGGAGGGCGTCTGCTGGAGTTCGGCTGCGGTTGTGGGCACGGCCTGGAGATCCTGCGACGGGTTCACCCCCTGGTCGAGCCGACCGGCCTGGAGGCCGACTACGAGTGCGCCCGGGAAGCCGAAAGGTCGACCCGGGCGGTCATCGTGGTGGGAACCGCCGAGGACTGTCGCTACGAGTCCCGGTTCGACGTGGCCCTGTTCCATCGCTCCCTGTCCTATTGCGAGTCCCCCGAACAGGCCCTGGGACGGGCCGTGGCGGCCTTGAAGCCCGGGGGCTTCCTGGTGGTGACCCTGCCCGACGACTTCCCGAGCACCGAAGCCGATCTGCGGACGGATCGGGGGCGGGCTCGGATGGGAGAGAGGTTGTTCTACGGGATGTTCCTGGCTCCGGATCCCCGCTACAACCCGACCCGGGGACAGGTGGCCGAGTGGTTGAAGGGGCTTGCGGTCGAGGAGGTGGGGCAATTGGGCCCGGAGCACGTGCGGAACTTCACCCTGGTCTATCGGCGCTGCGCTTCCTGAGGATTCCGGGTCGCTCGCGGACTTCGGAGCAGGATGGTGGCCAGCCACAGGAGCGGGACTCCTGCGGCGAAGCCTGCGACCACATCGCTGGGGTAGTGGGCTGCCAGGTAGACCCGGCTGAGTCCGATCCCCACCACCAGCGAAGTCAACAGGGCGACCAGGCTGGCCTTCAAGAAACCTGAAATCGGAGCGCGCCAGACCTGCCAGGCCAGCAGTCCGTACACGCAGTAAGCCAGCATGGCGTGCCCGGAGGGGAAGCTGGCCAGTGGTTCATGGACCAGGGGGCCGAACTCGGGCCCCGGGCGGGGACGGGCAAACCATTCTTTCAGGCCGGCGCTGACCAGGGAGGCCGCCAGGAGGATCCCCAGTGGCCCGAAGCGCTGGGCGGGGGCCCGGGAGGGCCAGCCCATCAGCCCTGCCAGGGCGACCAGGCCCGTCAAGACCAGGGGGCTGCCCAGGTCGGTCACCAACCGCACGGCGGCATTCATGGTCGGACCACGCCAGGCTTGAAGGCCGCACAGAAGTTTGACGTCCAGTGGCGAGAAGGCGACCGTAGCCTGGCCCATCCCGGCCAGGAGGAGGAGGGCCAGGAAGGTCAGGGTCAGTCCGGTCCACAGGTCTCGTCGGTCTGGTGGCATCCTTCCGCTCCCTGGGTCGGGTTGGTTTGAGCCCGGGGGCGGGGTCGGGTCGCCCCCGGGCCGCCGTGCGACCCGGGAGCAACCCCTCCGGTCAGAACCTCCTCAAGGATGGGGAGGAAGCCACTTCGGAGCCGAGCGGACCAGCCGGGTCAGGAGCATCTGCCGCTCCAGGGAGAACTCCTGCGGCAGACGCTCAAGCAACTGCAGGAACATCTCTTCGTGGGCCAGCGATTCGGCCTTCCAGGATTCGCGGTCCACGATCATGAGTTCATCGAACTGTTCCTGGCTGAAGGCCAGCCCCGTCCAGTCCAGGTCCTGATAGTCCGGCATCCAGCCGATGGGGCTCTCGACGGCGTGTCCACGGCCGTGGACACGGTCCAGGACCCACTTCAGGATCCGCATGTTCTCGCCGAAGCCAGGCCAGAGGAACTTCCCGTCCTTCTTCAGGAACCAGTTCACCCGGAAGATCCTGGGAGGTTCGGGGTGGACCCGGCCCATGTCCAGCCAGTGGTCGAAATAGTCGCCCATGTGGTAACCGCAGAACGGCAGCATGGCCATCGGGTCACGACGGATGGCGCCGACCTTGCCGGCCGCCGCGGCCGTCTTCTCCGATCCCATGGTCGCCGCCAGGTAGACGCCGTGGCTCCAGTTGAAGGCCTGGAAGACCAGGGGCATATCCTGGCTGACGCGGCCCCCGAAGATGAAGGCCTGGATCGGAACGCCCTGCGGGTTGTCCCACTCCGGGTCGATGGTGGGGCACTGGGCGATCGGGGCGGTGAAGCGGGCGTTGGGGTGGGCGGCCGGTCGGCCGCATCCGGGGGTCCACTCCTGGCCGCGCCAGTCGGTCAGCCGCTCGGGGGCCTCTTCGGTCATCCCTTCCCACCAGACGTCGCCGTCGGGGGTCAGGGCCACGTTGGTGAAGATGCTGTTCTTGCAGATGGAGGCCATGGCGTTGGGATTGGAGGCATCCGAGGTCCCCGGGGCCACCCCGAAGAAGCCGGCTTCCGGGTTGATGGCGTAGAAGCGCTGGTCCTCGCCGGGCTTGATCCAGGCGATGTCGTCTCCGACCGTCCAGACCTTCCAGCCCTCGAAGCCCTCCGGGGGGATCATCATGGCAAAATTGGTCTTGCCGCAGGCGCTGGGGAAGGCCGCAGCCACGTAGGTCTTTTCGCCGTCGGGTGCTTCCACCCCGAGGATCAGCATGTGCTCGGCCATCCAGCCTTCCTGGCGGGCCATGTGGGAGGCGATCCGCAGGGCCAGGCATTTCTTGCCCAGCAGGGCGTTGCCGCCGTAGCCGCTGCCAAAGGACCAGATGGCGCGTTCTTCGGGGAAGTGGACGATGTACTTGTTGTCCTTGTTGCAGGGCCAGGGGACGTCGGCCTGGCCGGGCTTCAAAGGGGCGCCCACCGAGTGCAGGCAGGGGACGAAGTCTCCGCTCTCGCCCAGAACATCCAGGACGGCCTGCCCCATCCGGGTCATGATCCGCATGTTGGTGACCACGTAGGGGCTGTCGGTGATCTCGATGCCGATCTGGGCGATGCGCGAGCCCAGGGGGCCCATGCTGAAGGGGATCACGTACAGGGTGCGGCCCTGCATGCAGCCTTCGAAGAGGCCGGTCAGGGTGGCCTTCATCTCGTCGGGGGCGACCCAGTTGTTGTTCGGACCGGCATCTTCCCGGTTCCGGGTGCACACGAAGGTGCGGTCCTCGACCCGGGCCACGTCATCCGGGTCCGACAGGCAGAGGAAGCTGCCGGGGCGCTTTTCGGGATTCAGGGCGATGAAGGTTCCGGAGTCGACCATCTCCTGGCACAACCGGTCATACTCTTCCTGGCTGCCATCGCACCAGTGGATGCTCTCCGGTCGGCAAAGCCGGGCGATCTCGTCGACCCAGGCCACGAGTCGGGGGTTGGAGGTCGGCGGGGACGGGGCTTTCTGGATGCTCATTCGGGCTCCACTTCTATCGGGTGATGTCTGGGGTTCTCCTGGAGAATCAAGAGGAGAGGTACCGCCGCAAGACACGGCGAGGTGGGCAATTCCACCGTGCCCGGCCTGCTCCTGCCCGACGCGATCAGGGCTCGGAGTGGGCGACGTCCACGACGTTTCCCCGCGAGTCCAGGTAGATGACCACCCGGGTGCTTCCAAAAAGCCCGCATCGGTAGACCAGGCGCTTCAGGGTGAGCAGGCCCTCGGGGACCTTGGGGCCTCGCCGCTCGAGGATTTCGTCGGGAGGGCCGAACTGTCGGATCACCTGCTGCTCGGTCTCGCCGCTGCGAGGTCGGGGGCACGGCTCCCAGGCCACCAGGCACACGACGATCCCCGCCACCAGGCCCAGCAGGGCGCCTCGGAGGATCTCCGAGCCGTGACGGTGCAGCCAGTTGGAACGGCGGGGCGCGGACTCGGTCATGGTCTTCTGGTTCGGAGCCTCCCGGGACCGCTCCTGTCTTGGAGTCAGCCGTCCTCTTCCTCGTTCCTCTGGCACCCTTCCCAGGGCGCGTCGGCTCGCTGGCGAATCCGGGTGGTATGCCAGGATCGTCCCGCCCCGGCTTCGAGTCCATCTTCGAACCCTCGCCGCCGCGTCTGCTCTTCCGCAAGGCCAGGCTCTTCTATGCGATGGTCCTGGCGCTGGGACTGCTGGCCGTGGTCTGGTTGGATCGGGCCATCGGACCGCACCAGGAGCTGGGCTTCTTCTATCTGGCGATCATCGTCCTGGCATGCCTGGAGCTGGGACTGCCCGGACTGCTCTTCGTGCCCCTGGCCTTTGCCAGCTACCTGGGCAACGTCCTGGCCCGGGCCGGACCCGACCGGCCCGCCTTTCTGTTCGAGCACAGCGTGGTCAGTGCGGCCAGTTTCGCCGTGGTCGGCGTCGTGGCAGCCATGGCCCATCAGGGGCGGGTTCGACTGGAAGCCCATCGACAGGCCTTGGAGGTGGCCGTCTCGCAGCACGAGGCCGTCCTGCGCTGTCTGCCCGATTTCGTCCTGGTCCTGGATCAGGACATGCGCATCCGGGGAACCGGAGGTGCCTTCCACGAGCACCTGGGCCTTTCGCCGGGCGAGCTCGAAGGCGTGGCCCTGGGGGATCTGGAGGTCGGCCACGCCGGAGCGGGCTTTGAGAAGCTGGCCGCCGATCTTTCCGCGACGACGGCCTCCTGGTCGGCCCTGGCCCCGCCTCCGAACCCGGACCGACCTCAGGCCCACCGGATCACCCTCGAGACGCGGCTCTTGGACGCGGTCGCGGGTCCCATCCGGGCCGTCCGAGGAGACCTCCTGGGCTGGGTGGTCCTGCTGCGCGACGTGACCGATCTGGTCCAGACCCAGGAGCTGCTGCTGGCCCGGGCGCGCAGCCTGGCCGTCCAGGAGACCCGGCGGCAGTTGGCTCGACACCTGCACGACAACGTGACCCAGACGCTGGCCGCCATCCGCCTTCGGCTGGAGGTCGCCGCAGCCGCCGCGCAAGGGGGCCTGGACCCCTCTCAGGTCCACGAGGTCCAGGACGGGCTGGGTCAGGCCATCCGCGAATTGCGCCAGACGATGTGGGAGCTGCGTCCGACGGTGCTGGAGAAGCTCCCCTTCGCACAAGCCCTGCGCGCCTATCTGGAGGATCTGGGGAGCCGTTCGGGCTTCCGGGCCCGGTTGGAGGTGGAGGGGAGGGTCGACCTTCAACCCGAGCGCGAGGTGCTGCTCTTCCGGGTGGTCCAGGAAGCCGTGACCAACGCCTTGAAGCACTCACAGGCCGAGGAGGTGCTGGTCCGACTGGAAGCCCGGGACGGTCATCTGGCGGTCGAGATTCGCGACGACGGGGTCGGCTTCGATGTCCAGGCTGCGGGGGTGGACCCCCTGCGCAAGAGCTTTGGCCTGCGAGACATGCAGGATCGGGCCCGCGTGCTGGGAAGCGAACTGCTCATCCGGTCGGATCCTGGGCACGGGACCCGCGTGAGTCTGTCCGTACCCCGGGAGCCGCGACAGGAGGCATTGCAGTGACCCAAGTCCGCGTCATGCTGGTGGACGACCATGCCCTGTTCAGGGAGGGCCTGGCCCTGCTCTTGAAGGGCCGACCGAACCTGCAGGTGGTGGCCGAAGCCGCCACGGGGGAAGAGGCCCTGGCCCAGCTCGAGTCGGCTCACCCCGACCTGGTCCTGCTGGACCTCAACCTGCCCGGCATCGGAGGCGTCGAGGCCTGCCGGCTGCTCAAGGAGAGGGCTCCGGAGTTGCGGGTGGTGATCCTGACCATGTCCGACGACCTCGAATCGATTTTCGAGGCGGTTCGAGCCGGGGCTTGCGGCTATCTGTTGAAAGACATCGCCTCCCAGAACCTTCTGGAGGCCATCGACCAGATCGATCGCGAGGGCGGCATTCTGGAACCCTTCCTGGCGCGTCGGCTGCTGGCCGAGTTTTCGGGTCCCCGGTCCGCACCCAGGACGGTCGAGCCGGCGGTGACGCCCGGCCCGGTCCTGTCCCCTCGCGAGACCGAGATCCTGCGCAAGGTCGTCGATGGCCTGTCCAACAAGGAGATCGCCGACCGGCTCTGCATCAGCAAGTACACCGTCGGAAACCATATCAACAACATCTTCAGGAAGCTGGGCGTCAACGACCGGACCCAGGCGGCCGTGGCCGCGATCAAGATGCGCCTGGTCTGAAGTCGGGTCGCTCCACCTGCTCACGGAGGAACCCCCAGGCCCCCTGCGAAGGGCATGCTTTCGCGAGTCCACACTTGTTCTGGAGGTCTCTTGATGAAAGCTCTGCGCTTGTCGCTTCAAGCCCTGTTGCTGGGTCTTGCGCTGCTGACCCAGCCGGTTCGGGCCGAAGCCCCCGCCCAACTCCCCCCGGACCTGCTGGCGGTGGTCTGGCAACAGACCTCTGCCGAATACAAGGCCCTGTGCATGCAGGTCTTCCAGGGGGCCACCGAAGCCATGCGCACGCACGTTCAAGGGGGAGAATACCTCTTCCAGGACGGGCGGTTGTGGCTTCAGACGCTGGTCCGGCATCCGGATGGCCGGCTGACCTGGGATCGGCGGCCCGTGGCGCTGGTCATGGACCTCGACGAGACGGTTCTGGACAACAGCGGCTTCGAGGCCTGGGCCATCCAGACCCGACAGACCTACAACCCCAAGAACTGGGGGCATTGGATGAGGTTCCAGGGGGACACTCCGAGCTCCTGGAAGGCCCTGCCGGGAGCCCTGGAGATGCTCTGCGAGGCCCGGAAGATGGGGATTTCTCCGGTCTTCATCACCAACCGCAACGAGTCGGGCCGCGCGGCCACCCTGGCCGTCTTGCGGGGACTGGGCCTGGACGCGCCCGATCTGTCCGAGCGCCTGTACATGGAGGATGACCCCAACGAACCCAAGGCCCGGGAAGCCCTGCTCAACGAGATGGGCCTGTCCCCCGACAGTGCGGAGGGGCGCCGTCTGGCCGCCAACTCCAGCGACAAGGAACGCCGCCGACTGGACGCCATGTCGCGTTTCCACGTGGTGGCCTGGTTCGGGGACAACCTGTATGACTTCCCGGTCGACGTCCCCAACACGACCGCTCCTGGGGAGGCCATCCGCAAGGTTCGCGACGACGAGGTGGCCCGGAACGCCCAGCGCTGGGGAACCAGTTGGTTCGTGCTGCCCAACCCCATGTATGGCAGTTGGTATTACGGACCCGCCGTGCCCTCGGGGAGCCAACTGAAGGTCCTGGATGATTTCGGCTTCGAGGCCTGGCGCAAGAAGAACCTCTAGAACCCGGACCTCGCCAACCCCGGCCAGGCTGCCCTCCTTGCCCCTTCCGGGCGCGGGAGGGCAGCTTCGCTTTGCGGGCCATTCGGCAGGCAGCTCGAACGCCCAGGCTTCGGCGGAAAGGGTCCACCCGGGAGACCGCGAAACCATGGAGCGGGTCGGGGTCCGCTCCTACTGGCCGCGGCGGCAGCCATCGGGGTGGACGAAACGCCGACATCCCCGCCGGCGTGGCGGGTCGGGAAAGGGAGATGGATCGATGGCCTTTTGCATCCACTGCGGAGCCGGCGTTGCCGAGGACGCCACCTTCTGCCATTCTTGCGGAGGGTCGGTCCAGGACCTGACTGCTCCGGCCGTCGAAGGGGCCGGGCCCGCCTCGACACCCCTGGAGGAAGGCCCCGGTTGGCCGGCGTCCTTGGACATGCCGGCCAGTTCCTGGGAGGCACCCGCCGCGCAGGCTCCCGCCTCTTCCTGGGACCAGCCGGAGGCCGAGGCGGTACCCACCGAGGGGGCGCCCGGAGCCTGGGACGTTGCTCCCCAGGCGTCGGGGGCGGCGTGGGGCGCGACGCCAGAAACGCCGCCTCCGGCATGGGGTTCTTCGCCTGAATCCCCTCCTCCGGCCTGGGGGGCTGCCCCCCAGCCGCCGGCTGCAGCTTGGGGACCCCCCGCCCAGAGCCCGGCCTCGAATTGGAACGCGCCCCCGGCAGTCGCTCCGGTGGCTCCGCAACCCCGATTCTCGGACCCCAGTGGCACCGGGTGGCCGCCCTCGCTGGGCGCTTCTGCCGCACCTCCGTCTCCCACGCCCCCGCCTGCACAGGCCTACGCACCCGGCCCGCCGGTCCCCAACTACCTGATCCCCGCCGTCTTCTCGATGCTGTGCTGCTGCCTGCCCTTCGGCGTGGTCAGCCTGGTCTTCGCCATCCAGGCCAACACCAAGGCCGGCGCCGGACTGCACGAGGAGGCCCTGCGGAACGCCAACCTGGCCAGGGTCTGGCTGTGGGCGGCCGTCGGTGTCGGGGTCCTGGGGAACGGACTGGTGCTCCTCATGCAGGTGCTGGCGGTCATGGCCAACGCCTGAGAGGAGCCGGCTTCCCGACCTGACCTGGGTCATAGGCTGCAGCGCCAGAGGGTGGCTAGTCTCGAGCCAGATTTGATCCCCTGGCCGGCGCAAGCTTCACGCGCCAGACCGGTGGGTGATGGAGGACTCGTCGACGTGCAGCCGCCCCTGGAGATCGTCTATCGCGACCACGCCCGCATTCCGGTCCTGGAAGAGAAGATCCGCGAGCAGGCCGGGTGTCTGGCCCGAGACTGCCATGACCTCTGCAGTTGCCGGCTGACCCTGGAGACTGCCCGGGGGCGCTGTGCAGCCGGTTGCCGGGTTCGCCTGGAGATGCTGACCGCGCCGGGCGAGGAGCTGACCGCCGCCCGGGGCGCCGTCGAGGACGAGGCCCTGGAACAGGCCCTGGAACGGCTCTTCGAGGATGCCCGTCAGCAGTTGACCCGGGCCAGCCAGCGCCACCACCAGGAAGCCACCGAGCTTCGGATGGCGGTCCTGACCGCTTTGTAGTGGGGTCGATTCAGGCCCAGTCCTGGGCCTGCCGGCGGATCCTCTCGTCGTCCCCGTCCACCATCTGACCACTCCACTCCCGCGGGGCCTTCAGGGCCAACCAGGCCAGGGTGAGGCCCGCGCTCTGGGGGCTCTGCAGGGCCCCCCGGCGGGGAAGGTCCAGGAAGTAGCGTCCCCAGGGATCGGGCATCCGAGGCGCGGCCTCCCGGCGGATCTCTTCCTGCATCCCGGTGTCCACCACGCCCGGCGAGAAGCACAGCGTCGTGATCGAGGGCTCCTCCAGGGCCAGGACCCGGGCCAGTTGGGTCAGGGCCGCCTTGGTGGCGCAGTAGGCCCCGAAGTGCGGCAGGGGCTGGATGGCCGCGCCGGTGCTGACCTGGATCACCCGCCCCTGGCTGTCCCGAAGGGCGCCGAGGGCGCTGCGGGTCAGGGCCAGGGGAGCCAGCAGGTTCACCTCGACGGTCCGGCGCCATCGGGCCAGATCCGTCTCCGAGGTCGGACCCGTCGGGCCCAGGACGGCCGCGTTGTTGATCAGCGCGTCCAGGCGGCCGAAGCGCTGCAGGGTCTCCTGCACGAAGCGGGCGGACGCCTCGTGGTCGGTGACGTCCAGGGCGCCGAGGAGGACTTCGGTGGGCAGCTCGCCGGCCAAGGCCTTCAAGGCCTCCTCGGAGCGGGCCAGCAGGGCCAGGCGGGCTCCCCGGGCGGCCAGGGCGCGGGCTGCTTGCGCACCGATGCCTCGGGACGCTCCGGTCAGCAGGACGACGGGAGAGGTCTCAGGATCGCGCAGCATCATTCGAGCCTCCTACAGGAATCCCAAGGTGTGGAGGATGCCGGGGACGGCCATGGCCAGCGCGATGCCCACGCCCACCAGGGATTCACCGGCGATGACGCCGGAACAGACCGGCACCACGAAGCGTTCGGCCAGGGCCGCCCTCTTCTTCTGAAGGAGGGTGGCGATGACGGCTCCGAGGAACATCGAGAGCGAGTTGTAGAAGGGGATCACGAAGGCCAGGCCCAGTCCGGTGGCCGAGGGGATCAGGTGCCGGTGGCGGGGGAGGGCCTTCTCCAGCAAGGGCAGCGCGATGCCCACCAGGCACCCGATGGCCATGCCGGCCTGCGCGGTGGGGTGCAGGGCGCTCAGGCCGTTGGCCAGCAGCTCGGCCACCTTGGCCCAGACCTGGGCCGAGGGGGCCGGCCAGGTGTCGCTGCCCAGGATGGCGGCGTTGGGCACCAGCAGGTAGAAGGCCGGCACCACGACCAACGTGCCCGCGAAGATGCCCGTGAACTGGGCCAGGAACTGCTGGCGGGGGTTGGCCCCCAGCAGGTAGCCGCTCTTGAGGTCCACCAGCAGGTCCGCCGACGAGCCGGCTGCCCCGGCGGTGACGCTGGCGGTCATCAGGTTGGTGATCATGTTCGAGGGAGCCAGGAATCCGAAGGCCAACTGGGTGATCTTGCCCATGGCGCCCACGGGGGTGATGTCCGACTCCCCGGTGGCCCGGCAGGCCACCAAGGCCAGGAAGAAGGTGGCCAGGACGGCCACCAGGCCCATCCACCAACTGGTCTGGAAGGCGAAGTGCAGGACCAGGATGCAGCCCAGGCCCGAGACCCCGGCCCCGGCCAGGAACCACCAGGCGGGCACCTCGATGGCTTCCAGGGGATCCTCCACCGCGCTGCGCTTGCCGAAGATCGCCGTCAGGCCGCTGAAGGCGCGCAGCATCGTGCGCCACTCCATGGCGAACATGGTCAGGCCGGAGGCCACCATGATCGAGGCGCCCGTCCAGGTGCTCCAGCCGACGATGGCCCGATAGGGGCTTTCCGCCAGCATCCTGGGATCGATCGCACCCAGGGAGGTCATCCAGGGGGCCAGCACGCCATAGCAGACCAGGCCGCCCAGGACCATCGACCAGGTGACCCGCCAGCCCACCAGGGCGCCGGCCGCGATCATCACGCCGCTCAGGTCGAAGTTGATCGTCCACATTCCCAGGGGACGGCCCGCCAGCATTCCGGGCAGGTTCAGGTGGGCGGGGATCCAGGCCAGGGCGTCGCGGACCAGCGCGATGAGTCCTCCGGCCAGGCCAGCCAGGCCCAGCGAGCGGGCCTTGCTCATGGCCTCGCTGCCGTGCGAGTGCAGGCTGCGCAGGGTCTCGGCTGCGGCGATGCCGCTGGGGAACTTCAACTGTTCGACGTTGATCATCTGCCGCTTCATGGGGATGGCCATGAAGACGCCCAGGGCGGCCAGGAAGAGGGTCCACAGCGTCAGGATCTCCCAGCCGATGTGGACACCGGTGATGATCAGGTAGGCCGAGATGGCCGAGACCATCGTGCCCCCGGTCGAATAGCCGGCCGACGAGGCGGTCGACTGCATGCAGTTGTTCTCGAGGATCGACATCTGCGTCGGGAAGAACCTGGGGAAGAGCGTGTGAAGCGACGTCCAGATCGCGTAGGACAAAATGCAGGCGGTGATGGCCACGCCCAGGGCCCATCCGGTCTTGAGGCCCACGTACAGGTTGGAGAGCGACATCAACCCGCCGATCAGCGAGCCCATCAGGATCGCCCGGAGCGTCAACTGGGGAACCCGGTCCCCCTGGTACACCTCCCGGAGCCACTTGTGCTCGGGATCGTCGGGCAGGGGAGCGGCGTGGTTCGGCTCTTCGGGGGGCGTTCGGGTGGGGGAGGGATCGCTGGGTTGGCTCAAGACATCTCGCTCCTGGGGTGGAAAAACTCCAATCTACCATAGGGGCGCGGTCGACCCGGGGGTGTTACGGTGCGGTGAACAGGCCGTGGGGGGGACATGGATGCGTCGGAATCGAACCATGCCCGACCACTTCCCAGACCCGCGGGAGATAGCCATGCATCCACTGGTCCAGCGGCGCGCCCTCCTGGCGAAGCACCTTCCCCAGAACCCCGTCCTTCTCTTCAACGGAACCGAGCGTCCCCGGAACTACCCCGGAAATCCCCATCCATTCCGGCCCGACAGCCACTTCCTGTACTTCTGCGGAGTCCTGCCGCCCAGCGCCGTGGTCGTCCTGGATGGGGGTGAGGCCCATCTCTTCATGGACCCGGTCACCCGCGACGAGGCGGTCTGGTCTGGGCCCGGCCCGGACTGGGCCGAGCTGGAACGTGCGCTCCAGGCGCGAATCCATCCCCGGAGCGAGTTGGAGGCCTTCCTGGACGGCCTCGGGCGCTCGCGCCTGGCGACCCTGCCCTCCCAGGACCCCGCCACGACGGCCGAGCAGTTCCACCTGCTGGGACGCAATCCCGATCCGCGGGGTGACTCGCCGGACGGCCTCCTGGCCCGGGCGGTGATCGAGCTGCGTCTGCGCCACGACCTGGCGGCCCGGGAGGAATTGCGCCGGGTCTGCGCGGTGACCGTCCAGGCCCACCTGGACGGCATGGCCGCCACCCGGGTCGGAGGCGATGAAGGCGATGTCCTGGCGGCGATGATGTCGGCCTGCCTGCGCCAGGGCTTCGACACCTCGTTCCAGCCCATCATCACGGTCTCCGGCGAGCGCCTGCACCAGCCGCACGTGGGCGGCCCCCTGCGCGAGGGGGACCTCCTGCTGGCCGACTTCGGTGCGGAGGCCGCGACGGGCTGGGCCGGAGACGTGACCAACACCTGGCCGGTCTCGGGGCGCTATACGCCGCGCCAGCGGGACCTCTACTCGGTCGTCCTGGAGGCCCACCGTCGCGCGGCGGCCAGGGTCCTTCCCGGAACCCGCTACCGCGAGGTCCACCTGGAGGCCTGCCGGGCCATGGCTGAGGGGCTGGTGGCCCTCGGGCTGCTGAAGGGAGACCCCGAGGACCTGGTCGAGCGCGACGCCCACGCCCTGTTCTTCCCCCACGGGATCGGCCATCTGATGGGCCTGGACGTGCACGACATGGAGGACCTGGGCGATCTGGCCGGGTATGCCCCGGGGCGGACCCGGAGCACCCGCTTCGGCCTGCGCTGGCTGCGCCTGGATCGGGACCTGGAGGAGGGCTTCGCGGTCACCATCGAGCCCGGGTTCTACTGGATTCCCGAGCTGTTGGAGGACCCCGGACGTCGCCAGGCCTATGCCGACTGCGTCGACTGGGACCAGGTCGAGAGGTTCCGCGAGGTGCGTGGGATCCGGATCGAGCGGGACTACCTGGTGACCGACTCGGGCCACGAGCTTCTGACTCCGGGACTTCCCGACGAGCCCGAGGCCGTGGAGGCCGCCGTGGGAGGCAGGCCTTGAGCCGCTCGCCGCGTCCGCAGATGGTCCTGCGCACCTACGAGCGCCGCGGTTCTGGCGTCCCCACCGGGGAATACCTCACCCGACGGTATGACCTGGCGGGGAACCCCTTTGCGGTCTTCTGCACCCATCCCGACTGTCCCCACTGGCTGGAGGGCGTCTCGGCCCTGCCCCACTGGTCGGAGGACTGCCCCGAGAACCTGGGGGTCTTGCGCTGTCCGGAGTGCGGCGCCCCGGTGGTCCGGCCCCCGCGCAACCCCGACGCGCCCCCGGACTGAGGCAGCCGCGATTCTGGCCGGGCCCGCGGGGCGCGAGGTCCTGCGGCGGAAGGATTTCCCGGCGCAGCCCGGCGAAGGGGCCGGCCATGTTCAGGAGGAGAGACGATGCCCGAGACGATCTTTGATGTGGCAATCCTGGGAGGCGGCCCCGGCGGTTACGTGGCCGCAATCCGGGCCGCTCAACTGGGCCTGTCGACCTTGTTGGTCGAAAAGGAACCCCAACTGGGCGGCACCTGCCTGCACCGGGGGTGCATTCCCACCAAGGCCCTCCTGGAGACGGCCGCCCGCCTGGACCAGGCGCGCCAGGCCGAGGAGTTCGGGGTGATGCTGTCGGGGCCCCCCGCCCTGGACATGGGCCGGGCCCACCAGCGCAAGAAGACCCTCGTCCGGCGCCTGGCGATGGGTATCGAGGGCCTCCTGAAGAAGAACCGGGTCACCGTCCTGACCGGTCATGCCAGCCTGGACGGGCCCGGCAGGGTCCGCGTCGAGGGGCAGGTCCACCAGGCCCGCCACGTGGTCCTGGCCACCGGCTCGACCGTGGCCGTTCCCCCGGTCTTCCCGGTGGACGGCGTCCGGGTCCTGACCTCCGACCACATGCTGGAATACCCCGAGATCCCCCCCCGTCTGGTCGTGGTTGGAGCCGGGGCCGTGGGGATGGAGTTCGCCTCGATCTACTCGCTCTTCGGATCCCAGGTGACCGTGATCGAGATGCTTCCCCGGGTGTTGCCTCTGGAGGACGAGGACATCTCGGCCGAGGTCGAGAGGATCTTCCGCAAGCGGGGCGTCACCTTCCACACCGGGTGCGCCATCGAGCAGGTCGAGGTGGGCGCCGACTCGGTTCGCGTCCAGGGCCGCGGACTTCCCGAGGACCTGCAGGCCGAGATCCTGCTGGTTGCCGTCGGCCGCCGCGCCAACACCGAGGGGCTGGGCCTGGAGTCGGTGGGCCTGGAGCTGGAGCGCGGGCGGATTCCCGTGGACCACTTCATGCGGACCCGGGTGCCCGGGATCTACGCCATCGGAGACCTCGTCCCCAGTCCCCAACTGGCGCACGTGGCCTCGGCCGAGGGGATCCTGGCCATCGAGCACCTGGCCGGACTGGAGCCCCATCCGGTGGACTACCGCTTCATCCCGTCGGCCACCTACTGCCACCCCGAGGTGGCCAGCGTGGGCCTGAGCGAGGCGGACGCGGTGGCGGCCGGCCACGAGGTGAAGGTGGGCCGCTTCCCGTTCGCCGCCCTGGGCAAGGCGGCCATCATGGGACAGACCGAGGGCTTCGTCAAGGTCGTCGCGGAGGCCCGCTTCGGCGAGGTGTTGGGGGTCCACCTGGTGGGGCCCCACGCCACCGACCTGGTCTCGGAGGCCGTGCTGGCGCTGACCTGCGAGGCCACCCTGGGCGAGCTGCTGCACTCGGTCCACCCCCACCCGACGCTCTCCGAAGCGCTCATGGAGGCCGCCCACCAGGCCGCCGGAGCCCCCATCCACTTCATCCCCCCGCCCCCCAGGAAGAAGCGGGACTGACCAGTCTTTCTGTTCAGGAGGAAGCATGCCGACGAACGTGATCATGCCCCAGATGGGGGAGAGCATCACCGAGGGAACGCTGGTCCGCTGGACCCGGAAGGTCGGAGAGCGGATCGAGAAGGACGAGATCCTCTTCGAGATCGCCACCGACAAGGTCGATGCCGAGATCCCGTCGCCGGCCTCGGGGGTCCTGCTGGAGATCCTGGTGCCCGAGGGTCAGACCGTCCCGATCGAGACGGTGGTGGCGCGCCTGGGAAGCGCCCAGGAGGCCGCCGCACCGGTTGCGTCCCCGGCGCCAGCCGCTTCCTCGGTTCCGGCCACCTCGCCGGCACCCACGGCGCCGGCTTCCTCTCCCGCGCCGGCTTTGCTTCCCCGGGACGCCTCCTCCGGCGAAGCGGGTGTCGAAGAGTTGCGTCGGACCCGCTCTTCCCCCCTGGTTCGCCGCATGGCGGCCGAGCACGGGGTGGAGCTGACCGGGCTGCAGGGCTCGGGCCTCTCAGGGCGGGTCACCAAGAAGGACTTCCTGGCCTGGCTGGAGGCGCGGGACTCCGCTCCCGCCCCGCCTGCGAGGGAGCCGGGCGCCGCCTCTGAGGCCTCCGAGGGCCTCCTGGAACCCTTCAGCCCCATGCGCCGCTCGATCGCCCGGCACATGGTGGCTTCCAGGGAGACCTCGGTCCACGTGACCACCGTCTTCGAGGTCGACTTCACCAGGGTGGCCAGGCTGCGCCGTCGCCACAAGGAGGACTACGCCCGCCGGGGTCTCTCGCTGACCTTCATGCCCTTCATCTTGAAGGCCGTGACCCAGGCCCTGCAGGAGCATCCCAAGCTGAACGCCTCGGTCGAAGGGGAGGCCCTGCGCCACCACCCGAACGTGAACCTGGGCGTGGCCGTGGCCCTGGATTGGGGCCTGGTGGTGCCGGTGGTGAAGCGGGCCGAGGACCTGTCGCTTTCCGGGCTGGCCCGGGCCGTGGCCGATCTCTCCAGCCGGGCCCGCGCCAAGAAGCTGAGCCCGGAGGACCTCCAGCAGGGCACCTTCACGATCACCAACCCCGGCGTCTTCGGCTCGCTCTTCGGCACTCCGATCCTCAACCAGCCTCAGGTCGGCATCCTGTGCGTGGGCGCCATCCGCAAGCGCGTCGTGGTCCTGGATGAGGAGGAGGAGACCCTGGGCGTACGCTCGATGGCCTGCCTGGCCCTCTCCTTCGACCACCGGGTGATCGACGGCTCGGACGGTGACCGCTTCATGGCTCGGGTCAGGGAACTGCTGGAGAACTTCCCCGAAGAGGCGATCTAGACCCTGGCCCGGGTCCCACCTGGCGCGGGGCTCTGGGCTGAAATCGCGGGACCGGCAGTGCCCGCGGGGGTGGGTGGAGGCTTTGGGAAAACCACGACCTCAGGTCGGGAATGACCTCCCTCGAACTGGAGGGCGACCTTGGCTGGTCCACGGAAGATGCTGAGCGACTGGAACGCACCCTACATCCAGTCGTTGGTGAGACAGATCGAGACCCAGGCCAAACCCACCTTGGCCCGCTGGGCCATCGAGGAATGCGAGCGTTGCCTCGTGCCGATCTGGAATCGGCACCACCCGGAGGATTTGCGCCCCCAGGACGCCCTGAAGGCGGCGCGCGACTGGATGTCGGGGGCGGTGAAACTACCCGAGGCCAGGCGTCGGATCCTGGGCTGCCACGCAGCAGCCCGCGAGGCGGGGGCCCACCCTGCCGCTCAGGCCGCTGCCCGGGCGATCGGACAGTCCGCTTCGACGATCCACGCACCCCGCCACTGCATCGGTCTGGCGCTGTATGGGTCTCTGGCCGTCGCCTACCACGCCCTGGGCACCAAGGCTGCCTGGGAGCAACTAGAGGCGCGGGCGGCCGAAGAGTGCGCCCGTATGCTGGCGGCCCTGCGCGCCGTCTCGGTCGAGGACGAGCCGAATCCTGCCAGGATCGACTGGAAGTGCTGAGTTGAAGTCTCCGCCATGTCTCGCAGGAGATTCCTGGGAAGCGTGATGGAGTATACGGGGGGGAGAAAAGAACGACGCGGGGCCAGTCGGCGCCGCGCCGTTCTTTTCCGGGACCGGTTGATCGTCTAGGAGACGATGGGGACGCGTTCGATGGTCATCTGGCCATCGACCCAGCGCACCACGCCCGTGTAGGGGAGACCTTCACTGTCGAAGTAGTCCTTGGTGGTCAGCTTCTGGTGAGGCTCGGTGTAGAGGATGCGCCCCTGGGCGATCAGGCGCTTCATGTTGGCCTTGAGCCGGTTCTGGGAGTCGGCGTCCTTGCCCAGGGGGAAGGAGCCATCCACCTGGGTCTCGACCTTGGCGCCACTGAACATCCCGAAGTCGTCGCCGCTCAGGGTGACCCCCAGGCTGCGCACGGCCGGGGCGTTGGGGTCGCTTGGGACGAATGCTTCAGTCTCGGAGGCGTACAGGGAGGGGTTGAGGATCTTGCGGTCGGTGTAGACCTGGCGCAACAACTCCTGGTTCTTCCCGCCCATGTACTTGGAGTCGACCTTCAGCAGGGTGTTGGCCATCTGCTGGTAGGTGAACTCTCCGCGCGGAGCGTCCTTCAGCAGGAAACCATACATCTGCAGGTTCTCCTGGCCGGCGGCCTTCAGGGCCTGCGCGGGGGACATCCCATCGGCCATGTTCTGGTTGACCATGCCCTTGAGCACGTCGTAGAAGGCTCCGGTCCACAGACGCGACCAGGAGTGGACCTCGCTGCCCAACTGGTCGGGACCGCCGCGATCGGGCAGGGTGGAGGGATCCTGCCAGGTGAAGTTGTTGATGGCGTTGCGGACGTAGTTGCCACCGGTCACGTTCTTGCCGACGGCGTTGTTGATGGCGGAGCCCAGCTCTTCGCCGGTGTGGGCCAGGGAGTTCTGCTTGGAAAGGTCCCCACCGGTCTGCGTGGCGATGATCTCCACCGACGTGTCGTCCTGCAGGGCCATCAACATGCCCATGATGTCGCCGAACGATTCGTGGAAGCCGCCGGGGTCGGTGCCCCAGGTACCCAGGTAGTCGGGACGGATGCCGTCCAGCATGGCATGGCCGACCTCGTGGGAGACGACCTCGCCGGACTTGCCCGAGAAGACGACCTGATTGGTCTTGGGGTCGGTATCGTGGAAGAAGTTCAGCGAGCCCGCATTCCGCGAGTAATAGGCGTTGAAGTCCTTGCCGGCGTCCGGGTAGACCCGGATCTTCTCGCTGCGGAAGGCCCAGGGGATCTTGGATCCGTAGGCCTTCTCCATGACCTCGACGGTCTTGGCCACGGTGGCCAGGGTGGCTGCCGCCACGTAGTCCTTGTCGGCCGGGTCGTAGACGTACTTGCCGTCCTTGGGCTCGAGCCGGGTTCCGGCCAGGGAGGCGCGTTCGGTGGAGGGCCCTGCCTGGACCCCCTTGACCTTCGTGGTCGTGGGAGCCATGACCACCTGGTCTTGCGGGTTGTAGGAGAACTCGACCTCTCCGGTGGGTGGACTCACAACAGGGCCCGGTGCAGGAAGGGGATTCCCGGCGGGTCGGGAGATGGGATTCAACATGGACTGCCTCCAGGTGAGCAATCTTCGGGGCCTGCACCCCCCCCGCAGGTCCTGTTCGCTTGATTTCCCACTGGAATTCTCTCGAAAGCGGATGGCCCCCTGTTGCCGAAAGGTGTACTTCCGGGCGGCTGGGGGCGGGCCCGAACCACGAACCGGAACCTCGTGCGCCGCTGCCCTCCAAGACCCGGACCCCGTCAGTACCCATCTGCATTCGGTTAAGCCCACGAAACCCCGAGGTTGCGGGGCCGCGAGAGGTTGGGGTCGACAGCTTCTCGGCCAAGGAACTCTAGAAGTTGCCTCCATCGCGCCGCCGGCGTGGCCGGGGTCAGGAGGGCATCGAGAAGTCGGGCAGCGCAGGCGTGGAGGGCGCGCGACCACAAGCGCTCCGGCGTCCGCGACCGGGGTAACCGCATCGCTCGCCGCACGAACTCGAGGAGCTTGCGGCTGACAACGAGGGTCAGCAGGGCCGCGTAGATCACCGCCTCGATGACGTGGGGCTTGGATGAAGGGAGCTCGTCGAGTTGGTAGTTGGACTTGAGTTCCTTGAAGATCAGCTCGATCTCCCAGCGGGTTCGGTAGACGCGGGCAACGTCGTGGGCGGTCAGTCGGTCCGCGGGGATGTTGGTGATGTAGAGGTGGTAATGGCCGGTCTGCCGGTTCGCCACGCCGACCAACCGGAACTGCCGGGCCCCCTTGCTCACTTGTCCAGCGTACCGCCGACGGTCGAACTGTACTTCGACCATGACGTCCAGAATCTCGCGCTTGAGGTGCGGCAGGATATCCTTGGGCTTCTGCCCCACCAGCGGAATGGAGCGCCCTCGCCAGCGGCGGTTGACGGAGATGATCGTGGGGTTGGCATTCGCCTTGACGCGCGTGAGGAAGAATCCGCCGTTGCGGGCGATGCGGTCGAAGAGGCGGTGGCAGAAGTAGCCCAGGTCGAAGATCAGCAGTCGGTTGCGAGCCCAACCCCCGATCGCGAGGTTTCGGCCGTCTGGACTGCGCTCGCTCGTCACGCGGACGCTGCGCGGACTGGCTGCCTGGACGCTCATGACGAGGTGCACCTTGGCAGCCGCCTGCACAACGTTCGTGCGACACGCCGGATAGCCGCCCATGAGCAGTTCGTGGAGCTTGATGACCGTGGAGTCGGCCAGCACGACATCCTTGAACCCCGCAAGAAGGCCTTCCAAGGGCTGCGCGGGCTCGCCGTACGCCTCGCAGGCCCACTTCAACACCTTCTTCAAGAACGCCGTCAACCGCGGCGTAAACCGGTCGTAGAAGGCCGAGCGAGCGATGGTCCTGGCCGTAGACTGCTCGAACTCGCGCCTCAGCCCCGAGAGCGTGCGCTGCGAGCCGGTGCCGAAGCCCAACACCAGCGTCCAGAACAGCGACAGGACGGAGACCTTTCGCATCCGCTGCTGGACGCCCGCGTCCTGTGCGAGCGAACGCAAAACTTCCTCGGGATAGCAGGAACGAAGGGCCTCCTTGAGAGAAGGCTGCCGGTGAGTGGCCATTTGTATCGGGCTCCCTTCGAGGGTGTTGACGACCCGATACTTTGGCCACTTTTCATTGAGGGACCTTCAAGCCAGAGGCCTTTTCCATTCTGTCAGCTAACTCAAGTGACATCACATAATTTCGGAAACAAACCGATCACGGATGGGCCGCGCACAGAGATTACGGTGAGCATGTGTATCTTCTATGTATTGGCAGTGCCGGTATTGGCAACATCGGATGCAGTCAGATGTGCAAAGCTCTCTGCCAAATGACGACGCTGGGGGTCGCCACCCCAGCCTGCAATTGGATCTGCAACAAGCT
>Ga0334888_1000405_pt1 | contig 69566 bp, 61 predicted proteins | sample GraSluR1_MG_FD_207227 | JGI IMG/M metagenome (GOLD analysis project Ga0334888, IMG submission 207227) | Sludge microbial communities from methane-producing bioreactor in Wageningen University, Netherlands - Granular Sludge_3_08-R1 | ecosystem: Engineered > Bioreactor > Anaerobic > Unclassified ... | reverse complement strand
AAATATGGGGTTGCTGATGGCGAGTTTATTTTTATATATGTAGGTAGAGTTGGCCCCGAAAAAAACCTTCCTTTAATGATCGATGCTTTTTATTCATTGACTCAGTCTAATTCAAAAATTAAGTTGTTTGTTGTTGGCAAAGGAACAGAATTGCCCAATATTATTAAGCAAGCCGAGGAATTAGGAATCAATCAGCAGGTTGTTTTTACAGGCTTCATTCCTTACGATGAAGTATTCAACATCTTAAAAATAGCTGATGCGTTTATTTCATTATCTTTAACTGAAGTACACCCTTTGTCAATTTTAGAAGCAATGAGTGTTGGATTGCCAGTAATTGGTATTGATACTTCTGGCATCAAAGATATTATTGAAAATGGGCAAACTGGACTGTTATCAAATTTAAGCCTTGGAGAGATCGTAAAAAATATGCAATTTTTAATTGAGAATCCACACGAAAAAAAGCAAATTGGCGAAAATGCCAAAAAAAACTCCAAAAAATATGATGTTAAAGTGACATCAAAAATGTTGATTTCTGTTTTTCATAATATGTTGGAATGATTTTATCTTTATGAAGAATTTAAAAATAAAAAAATGGACATTATTCGTAATAATAATTTTTCTTTTTTTTACAATTTGGTTTTTCCCTGAGCCAAAATATGTTGATATGTCAATGGAATCACTTCCTGTTAAAATTAGAGACAATCAAATTTCTTTTTTAACCGCAAATCTTGGGAATAGTAACTTGAGGTGTCAAAAATATTTTTGGAAATTATGTATTCCTGAGGTTGAACGACGAATTACTGAGGAAATTAGTAACCTCCAGCCAGATATAGTAGTTTTCCAAGAAATACTATCAAGCCCTCTCTGTGAGGAATCGGGATTTCATGACAATGGGGTTTGTGAGTTAAATTCAAGGATGCAAAGTGAACAAATTTCTCGATTGCTTGGTGAAGGATATACGATTGTTTGTGATTCAAATCAACATATGCAATGTATTGGAGTAAAATCAAAATTTGCAAGGGTGTTAGATTGTCCACTAGATTGTGTCTGTATGAACGGCAGAACTATTCCTATTATCGAGAATTGTAATCAAAATTTCACAATCTTTGCTGTGAGTATTGAAACCAAAAATCAAAAACAAATAGATTTAGTAAATGTTCACTTAAATTCGCGAAGTGATACATGTCGTGAGAAAATGTTTGTGGAGTTATTCAATCCTCAAAATGAAATTTTGGTGAATAGTGAAATATTGATAGCGGGTGATTTTAACATTGATCTTTATAAAAGCAATAAACAAAGTTCAATTGTCATTGAACAATTATTGCTTACTAAGAAAGACTTTCATATGCATGAAGTACTTGATGATGATTTCGAACCAATTACAACATTTCAATTCGGGCCATACCAAAGAACACTGGATTATATTTTTTCAAATTTTTTAATTGGGGAAGTTGTTGCTTTGGGAGCGTCAGACAAAACAATCAGGTTAGATGGGGGAAGTGGAATGGACCATACAGCATTATTTGGTGTTTTTGAAATTATTGAAGATCAATAAGATTGAAAACCTTATGGGCATCACCGGCCGGGCGGTCATCGTCCCGTTTGCCGAGCTGGGCATGGACGTGGACAAACCGCATCAGTTAGAGCTGGTCGAGAGTGACCTCGCCGTCCAGGTTTGATCCGATACCTGCGGATCGCCCCCCCTTCCAAGATGACAACTTAACATCAAAAGCTGGCGAGAAGCGATCGCCAGCTTGATTTCACTTCAATCCAATCGGTCAGTAACGCAGAAAAGCACCAATCTCGCCTGCCTGCCGGAGGGCATCGCTCTCCCCGATCGTTTCAATATCACCGCCGTGTGCAAGCACAGACCCGACGGCCTGGTTGACCACATCCGTGACGGGCTGCAGGCCACCGCCACATCCGCTACAGGCACCTTCGGATGCCGCCGTGAGCGCCCCACAATCCGCACAGCGAAACCCTGGTATATGATATTGCTGCAAGATGACCAGCGTTTTTACCTGCCCGTTGTTTACCGCGTCCAGCGTGTCTTCCAGGCCGGCCACGCCCCCGCTGCCCTTGGCCGTTGCGGTGATCAAGGTTTCCACGACATGGGTTTCGCGCTTTTGCTCGGCCTGGCGCCCCACTTCCAAAGCACGCGAGAGAACTTCGGTATGATTGGCGGTCATATCCACGGCAAAGGTGCCCACGATCAAACTCTGCCAGGCTTTGGGTAACTGGCTGCGGAACAAGGCCACATTGTGATCTGTGCCGCCGATCAATATTCTGCGAATTTTTTTCTGCTCAAAAAACGCATCGGCAAATTCAGCCGCAATTTTCATATTGCGCTCAACCATCTCCTCGTGGGCGCGGGTTTGGCCGCCGCGAAACGCAGAATCTTCCCCATGTTTGGCGTGTTTGATTTCCGTCCCGATCACGCCATCCTGTTCCATCAGTTCGCCGAGATGGAAGTAAAACAAACGCGCACCCTGCTGATCGATCAAAACTACACCATAGCCGCCGTAATCATCCAGCAGATCCGCCAGCGGGCGCACGTTGGGCCGGCTGCCGACAAAGACCGCATCGTGTAGTGGCAGCGCAAGTTGAAAAACTCTAAAAAAATCATTTTGTGTACAGGAAAAAAGCGCAAGGCTGCGTCCGGCGCCGTCATAGTCACGGTCAATAAAAAGCTCCACCGCTTGCACATCTCGAGGAAGATGGACATCCTTCAGCAGATTTCGCAGCCGTAAACGGTATGCTTCAGATCTGCCTTTTGAAGGGTCCGTGTTCAAATAAACACTCAGGACGGACTGGGGAGCTGTTAAGGATAATAATTCGCGCAAATCATTGTCATGGTACATGTTCATCTCCTTTCGCCAAAGAACAAATACCGCTTCTTCGTCCAGGTCAGGGACGTTTACCCAGAGTAACCGCTACCTCCTTTTGTTCGTTATCACGGATGATGGTAAGTATCACAGTTTCGCCGGGGCTTTTCTCCGTCATCAGGTAGGAAAGCAGCTCGCCGAAAACACGCACCGGACGGCCATCAATGGCAATGATCAAATCACCGCCAGCATTCAATCCCGGAATATTGGTTTCAATGGAACCGCCAATCATGCCGGCGTCATCGGCCGGGCTGCCTGACACTACATTGACCATATACGCCCCGGAACGGTTGGGCAGCGACAGTTCCTCTATCTCGCTCAGGCTGAGGTCATCCCGTGAGTTGATCCCCAGATACGGATAATCATATTCGCCATCTGCGATCAGAACAGGCACCACCCGCTTGACGATATTGGAAGAAACGGCAAACCCCACGCCGCTGTTGCTGTTTTCAAACATCGAATTGGTTTGAATGGCGCGGTTGACGCCCACTACCTCGCCGTTCAGATTGAGCAGCGGGCCTCCGGAATTGCCGGGGTTGATGGCCGCATCGGTTTGGATCAAATCTCCGGCCGAGAAAAGTCCGCCATTCGGTGATGCGCGCAGCGAGGTCAGGGTACGGCCTTTGGCCGAAACAATGCCCAGAGTGATCGTGCTGTCGAGGCCGAAAGGATTGCCGATTGCCACCACGGCTTCGCCAATCCGCAGCAAGTCGGAATCGCCCAGCGGCAGGGGAAACAACTCCTCTGCCGGAACATTTACCTTGATCACCGCCAGGTCAGAGTCCAGATCAAAGGCTACCACCTCACCGCGTACCTTGTACCCGGAGGGAAAGTCGACCTCATAGTTCAGCCCTTCCTCAACAACATGATAATTGGTAACGATATGCCCCAGACCATCAAACACAAACCCTGAACCCTGGGCCACGCCCTGTTCCGAATTCACCTGGATGGAAACCACCCCGGGGTTGATGCGCTCATACAGGGCAGCCAGTCGGTTCTCATCCGCCCCCGACGGTGAAGCGAACGGCTGCAAGGTCGGCACAGGTTCCTGCAAGAGGGGAAAATCCCGGGTAGCAGTGGGGGCCGGTGTATAGGCTGCCGGGGTTGGGCTGGGTTGTGTTCGCATCACCACACGCGGAGAAATGCTAAACTGGCAGGCCAGAATGCTGATCAAAGCCATGCCGATCACCAATATTGACGATAATTTTTTCATTTATTTTTTCCAGTCCCTTCCTGTTTTTATCTACTTAAACAGGTGGTTTGTGCTTCACCCCTCGTTACGCAGCCAGTTTTTGTAATTTTTCAAAGAGCTGGCGTTGTTCATCGTTCAGCTTGCGGGGCATCTCTATTTTAACACGTGCATATAAATCACCCGAGGACTTGGGAGAGCGTATCTTCGGCATACCCTGCCCAGCCAGACGGAAAGTCTGCCCCTGCTGGGTACCGGAGGGGATCGTCAAGGTCGCACTGCCGCCCGGCGTATCGAATTTTGCCTTGCCGCCCAGCACAGCCGTGTACAGGTCCACCTTAACATCCGTATACAGATCGTCTTTCTTGCGTTCAAAGCGGGCATCATCGGCAACCGTGATCTTTAAATAAATATCAGATTTACGACCGTCCCTTCCGGCCGGGCCAACGCCGGCAATGCGCACTTTGGTGCCCGTCTTTGCCCCTTTGGGGATTTTGGCCGTCACCCGCTGGTCTTCCAGTTGCAGCACGCGTTCGCTCCCATGATAGGCTTCATAAAAACTGATCGTGATCGGCTGTTCATATGTTTGTGGACGGGCAGGCGCCTGTTGACGCGGTGCGCGGCGTGGTTGACCGCCCAGGTCGCCAAAGCCGCCCAGACCGCCAAATATGGCGTTAAAGAAATCGGAGTACATTTCTGCCTCCCCCATATCCACATGCACACCGCCGCTTCTGCCTCTGGGTGCGCCGCTGAACCAATCATCCCAATTAAAATTATCTCCGGCTTGCCCGCCCTGCTGCTGCCAGTTTTGATACGAGCTGCCTAACTGGTCGTAGCGGGCTCGTTTTTCCTTATCGCTCAACACCTGGTAGGCCTCGTTAATCTCTTTTAATTTATCTTCAGAAGCCTGATTGTCTGGATTGCGATCCGGGTGATATTTCATCGCCAGTTTTCGATATTTTTTTTTGATATCTTCCGCGCTGGCGGTACGTTCAACACCTAGTGTTTTGTAATAATCTTTATATTCCATAATTTGATTCTATTCAGCCAGCGGGAGAAGTCAAGTCTTTTTGGGCATGTCTTATAGGATTCTTACGCGGAATAGCATGAAAAAATTAAACCCAACGCCTATTGTGTACCACAACAATTGATTTCACCCTTCCCGGCGGTGTATCGCCACACCTGCCCACACACCCCTTGCCCACGTCGGTTTCTTTCTTTTTTATCGCAGCCATGCTATCATTATTCTGGTGAGGTCTGTATGGACAAAATACTTTTGGTAGAAAATGACCCGGTCATCAGCGACTTGATTGTCCGGCAGGCATTACAAGCCGCAAATTTCGAAACTGTTGTGGTAGGCGAAGCCTCGGCTGCCATTACGCGCGTCATGCAGCAGGCTCCCGATGTGATCATCGCTGACCTGTCCCTGCCTGGACTAAGCACCCAGGATATGATCATCGCTCTCGCATCGCAAAACATTCACACCCCGGTCATTGCCCTCGCCCGCCAGGGAGACGACACGCGCATCACCCAGGCCTTTCGCCTGGGGGCAAGCGATCTGCTCATCTGGCCGTTCAATGAAACAGAAGTGCTCGCCGTGGTGGCGCGCGCCCTCAAGCAAACCCACGCCAGCCAGGAGCGTGAAATGCTGGCCCGCAGGCTCAAGGAAACCAATGTGGAATTGCAGCAGCGCGTGCGTGAATTAACCACCATCTACAACATCGGCAAAGCGGTTACCTCCATCACCGATCAATCCCTGCTGTTTGAAAAAATCCTTGATGGCGCCACCCGTGTGACCCATTCCGACCTGGGCTGGTTTCTTTTGGGTGAAGATGGAGGCAATAAATTCCGCCTGACCGCCCAACGCAACCTGCCGGACGCTCTGGCTCAGCACATCAACCAACCGTGGGACGACGGGATCAGCTCGCTGGTCTCCATGTCCGGGGAAACGCTGACCATTCACGGCGGCCCGCTAAAGCGCTTCAAAGTCGCCTCCCTGGGAGAATCTGCCATGGTCACCCCGATTAAGGCCCAAAAACAGGTGATTGGCCTGCTGGTGGTGATGCGTAAAAAGTCGGAACCCTTCATGGAAAGCGAACAGCATCTGCTGGAAGCCCTGGCCGACTATGCTTCGATCTCATTGATCAATGCCCGCCTGTTCCAGGCCGTCGAAAAACGCGCCCAAACCCTGCAGCGCGCGGCAAACAGCGCCCAGATCGGGGAGAAGATCACCAATGAAATGCTGGAGGTGGTCAAAACCACACTGCGCGGGCACCTCAACGAAACCTACCGCTCGCTGGAGAAATTAGCCAAAACACCGTTGGCGCGCTGGCACGCCAACCAGCGCCAGGAATTGGCAAACGTTGAAGAACAACTCAAAAAATTGAACCAAATTACGGAAGCGATCCAGCCCCTGCCTATCACCAATCCTGCCCAGGTAAGGGCGCAGACCAATCTGAATGATCTGGTAATAAAATCGGTCAACTACTTCCAGCATTTTGCACAGCAGAACCATGTCAGTCTGGTGGTTGAAACCCCCGAAAAACCCATAGCCGTACGCGCCGACAGCCTGCAAATCAGCCAGGTGATGAACGGCCTGCTCAGCAATGCGATCAAATACTCCCGTCCAGGCGGTCAGGTAACCGTCCAGGTAGAACGCGCGGGGAATGGGCAGGCGCAAGTATCTATCCGGGATACCGGCACCGGCATATATGAAAAACAACTGGCCGCCATTTTTGAACCCAAAGATGACGACAAACCCAAAACCCTTCGCTTTGGTGGTTTGGGTGTACACTTACCATTGATAGAAGAACTGATCATTGGCAACCAGGGAAAGATTTGGGCAGAAAGCCGGCCTGAGCAAGGCACAACCTTTACATTTGTATTGCCCATTGCGTAATAGAACAGGAAAGCTGACAGAAGAAAGGCTTTCTTTTCAACTGTCAGGGGAAAACTATGGCATTTCATAAACAAGAGCATATTCTTGCAATCATCTCGGAGATAGATATTTCTTTTTTGTTGGAGCCTGTACTGAAATCATTGGGCTATCAAGTCGTCCTGTGTGATGACCAGAAAAGCGCTCACAAGCACCTCACAACCGAGACCCCCATGCTTGTCATCGTGGCAGAAAAACTAAACGATGGCAGCGGGATCGATTTCGCCCGCAGTTTTCTGCAAAAACTCCCCCTGGTGCCGGTTATCCTGCTGGCCAAAGAAAATTCGCCGGGCTTGCTCAAAACCTGTCTGAACATCGGCATTCATAATACCCTGGCCATGCCGCTTACCGCAGAGGACATTAAAACTGTGGTCATGGGCAGCATCAACAAAGCCCGCCAAACGCGCGAGTGGGTTCTGCTGGAAGGGAAACGCGCGACCGCCAGCCTGAAAGAACAGGTGGATGAGCTGCAAACCCTGACGCGCCTGGGCCAATCGATCAACCGCTCCCTGAATTTAAACAATGTGCTTACCTCGGTAGTCGATATTGCTGTTGACTTGACCCATGCGGAAGAAGGCAGTCTTTTGCTGCTGGATGAAGACACAAACGAGTTGTATATTCGTGCTTCGCGAAATTTTCAGGAAGAGTTTGTGCGCACTTTCCGCCTGCCTACAGAAGATACCCTGGCGGGCACCGTGCTGCAAAGCGGCCAGCCCATGCTGATCGACGAAAATACCCCGCAGAAGATTAAAACTTCCTATCTGGTGTACAGCCTCATCTACGTTCCCATCCAGATTGGCGGACAGGTGATCGGGATCCTCGGCGTGGACAACCGCTCGAAGAGCCGGGCTTTTAATCGGAGAGACGTCAAGCTGCTTTCGGCCATTGCCGAATATGCTGCTACCGCCATCGAAAATGCCCGCCTGTACACCGCCGCGGTCCTCGAACGCAATAAACTGGAAACCCTGCTGACGCGCATTCAGGACGGGGTGATCGTCTTTGACCAGCAGCGCAAATTGATGCTGGTCAATCAGGCGGCCAAATCTGCCTTCGATTTGTCAGGTCATCTCGCCGGGCAAATCTTCCAAAACGTATTCACGGACCCGGACCTGCTGCAGCTGGCAGAAGACGCAGAAAATAACCGCTTCAATCATGCCGAACTGACCATTAAGGACGGCCGAGTCTTCAACGTTCAGACCACTGCCATCCCGGATGTGGGTCTGGCAATTACGATGAATGACATCACCTACCTGAAAAAAATGGATGAGATTAAAAGCGATTTCGTCAATGCCATCTCACATGATCTGCGCTCACCGCTGACCGCCATCATGGGCTATATCGATCTCATCGACCGGGTCGGGCCGCTGAACAAAACTCAGGAGGAATTTATTGCCCGGGTACAAACCAGCACGCAGAGCATCACCAGCCTGGTGGATGATCTGCTCAATCTCGGCAAGATCGAATCCGGATTCGACGGCCAAAACGAAAAAATCTATCTGAATCAGTTGATCCACTTCATCGTGGACGGCTTCCAATACCGGATTATCGAAAAACGTTTTAATATCGTCCTGGACCTGCCTGCAGAAATGCCGCCCATCTTTGCCAACCCCTCCCAACTTCGGCAGGTGATCGAAAACCTGCTGGACAACGCTTTCAAATACACCCCGCCCGGCGGAAAAATCATTATCCAGGCAAAAGTGGAACAACACCAGATCATCCTTGAAGTAAAAGACAGCGGGATTGGTATCTCGCCGATTGACCTGCCGCATGTCTTCGATAAATTCTATCGTGCGGGAAACGTAGGCGGCATCACCGGCACCGGGTTGGGCCTGGCAATTGTCAAATCAATCATTGACAATCATCATGGCCGCATCTGGGTAGAATCTGCTCCCGGGGAAGGCACCACGGTCACCGTTGTGTTTCCGGTGGTGGAAGAATAATTTCTCCTGATTAAACGGCCAGCCTCCGTTGTTGCCAACGGAGGCGCTCGCCAAAGGAGGAAAATAAGAAAAATCTTATCACCAACTACGGAAATCCTATCTCCACTAAAATTCTACTCGATCCATCCCATTCCTGCCACAGCCAAAGGTCACAAAAACACAATGACGTTTTACCTGATTGGCATGCGCCTGTAAGGGGAGTCTTGCCTTAACAATGGAAAGCAGCTGCCCAGCAGGGGGAGTGGACAGCCCACCCTGCTGCTATCAATCGCTTGACATGCCAAAGGAAATTAGTATAATTAGTGTATATATGACACTAACGACCCACCACCAAAAAGAGGACTGGTATGAGCATTTTTGACGGCAAGAGATTAACCAATGAAACCTTCAAACTGGATGTAGACCGCATGCGGCACGGCTGGTATTCCGACAAGTATTTTGTCAACATTGCTCAAATGTTGACCATATTGGCAGCCAACGGCTACCGCTATCAGGGACAGCACGATAACCTGCCGCCCGGTTTTTCGCCGGAAAATGTCGCCTGCGGAGACATTGAAGTCGAAATGCAATGGTTCACCCGCCACAAAGGCGCCACGATCGTGGTCGGGGTGGACAAGGCCCTCGCTATGCTGCGCCACTCCACCGGCTATTTTGAAGGGGATAAGTTTATTGATACTTCCAACAAACTGGAAGTGTGGGCTGTGCAGGATGGCTATAAGGTTCACAGCAACGGCGATCCTTTAACCATCCAACCCGTGATCCGCGTGCGCGGCCGCTACCGCGATTTTGCCCTGCTGGAAACCACTACTTTGGGCATCCTGGCCCGCTCCAGCCGGGTGGCGACCAATGTATACGAAACCCTGATCGCGGCGCGAGGCAAACCGCTGCTCTTCTTCCCGGCTCGTTTTGACGTGCATGAAGTCCAGGCAGCCGACGGCTATGCCTATCATCTTGCCTTGCAGCGCTTCAACATGGATTATGCCAATAAACTGGGCGCATTCATCTCCACCGATGCCCAGGGCGACTGGTGGGGCGGGGCTGGCGGGGGCACAGTCGCCCATGCTGCCATCGCATCCTTCCTCGGCGACACCGCCGAAGCCATGCTTGCTTTTTCCGAGGTGCTGCCTGTGGACATCCCCCGGATTGCCCTGGTGGACTTCAATAACGACAGTGTCACCGAATCGCTGCGGGTGTGCAAAAGCATGTTTGACCGCTACCGCGAGTTGATCGCCGCCGAAAAAGAGGCAGATGCGCAGCGCTACAAGCTGTATGGCGTGCGCCTGGATACCAGCGCTTCCCTGCGGGATGTATCCGTGCCGCCGCTGGGCGACCCCACGCTGGATCTGGGGGTAAACCCCCGGCTGGTGTTCCTGGTTCGGCAGGCACTGGATGCCGCCTGGGTCGACTGGAATCTGCCGCAAGAATGGCAGGAGGAGGCACGCAAGTTCTGCCAGGCGGTCAAGATCGTAGTGTCAGGCGGGTTCAATCCGGAACGGATTACCCGCTTTGAGAAACTTGGCGTACCGGTAGATATCTATGCAGTCGGATCATCGCTGTTTGACAACTACGGCCCCACCCGCACCGACTATACCGCCGATGTGGTACGGGTTAAAGTTGAGGGTGAATGGGTTGACCTCGCCAAAGTCGGGCGTCAGGCGCGCGACAACCCCGACCTGGAACGGGTGTGGTAGCTCAGCCAGTAAACCGCGGTTGGGCCAGTTTAATTTTTCAGAAATCCCAGGCCGGTAGTTGTAGGGTGCGTTCGTAGTTGAACGCACCAAAATTTACCTTTGGTTTTGAATGGTTCTGAAGTGGAGCTTGTTGATTGGTGCGTTGCCGCTTCCCTGCTTGGCAGGGACTTCGTCCGCGGCTAACGCACCCTACGCGTGACAGATTTGTAGACAAAAATTACTACTTGTTTCGTGCAGGATAATCTCATTCGCCGCTCGGCTCCATTGACAACGCTGAGCAGTTACAAAAATTCTAAAAAATGTCTCACCCGGCCCATTTTCCCCGCTCAGGAACTTATCCAGAGCGGGGAACGTCTTATAAGTATGGGGAGCATCCCCCATTGACAGGCTGTTTGGCCTGGTTAATAATGAATCATAAGCGTCCCGGCGCATGCGCGCGGGATGGAAAAGGAGAAAGAAATGAATGTTCGTAAAATATTTGGCGTTTTATTGCTGCTGACCTTTACCCTGGCGGCATGCGGCCCGCAGCCGGTCATAGAGACCCCTGCCCCGCCACAGGAAATCCAGCCGCCCACTGCTGCCCCCACGGAAGAACCGACCATTGTTCCCTTGCAGATCGACCTGAACAAACTCGAAAACACCACCTATCAGGGCATCTACGAAGAAGCAGTCCCCCTGACCGATGGCGTATATGAAGGCGAACCCGTTACCGAAGGATCGGCCTTGCGGCCCCTCGTAACTTTGATCCCGGAAATCGTTGCTTTTGGCGATCTCAACGGCGATGGCGTCGAAGACGCAGTCGTCGTCCTGACCGAAAATTCCGGCGGCAGCGGCAGCTTTGTTTATTTGGCAGCTGTGGTCAATGATATGGGCGTACTCAAAAATATTGCCACCTTGTTATTGGGCGACCGTGTTTTTCCAAGCCAGATTACCATTGCCGATCAGCAAATTGTGGTTGAAATGCTCACCCACAGCGACAGCGATCCCTTGTGCTGCCCCAGCCTGGAAGTACGCAATACCTACGCCTTAAAGTGGACGTTGGAAAAGATGGACTCGGAAACCCTCTCAGAGGTCGTCATGCCCGATAGCTTGCAAAACACGAAGTGGGTCGCCAGCGGCATCTTCGTCGATGGCGAAATGACCACCAACCCGCTGGATTCGAAAATCACTGCCCAGTTTGAAGACGGACGTATCAGCGGTCAATCCGCCTGTAATCAATATTCCGCCGACTATACCCTGGAAGAAAATAACAGTATTAATTTCAGTGCCTCCATGAGTACGCTGATGGCCTGCGAGCCTGCCGTCAACCAGCGGGAGCAGGAATTCCTGACTGCCCTGCAAGCCGTTACCCGTTATCGCATGGATGAAAACACTTTGGAATTGCTGGATGCCAACGGCGATGTGCAGATTGCCTGGCAAACCCGGGCGGAAGCGGCTGTGCCCGCCGAATTACTCAATACCGTCTGGCGGTGGACAGCCTACGAAGACACGGCTGGACTGAATGACATTACCGTGCCCGACCCTTCCAAATACACCCTGGAATTTCAGGCCGATGGCTCCGTCCTCATTCAGGCGGATTGCAACCGCGCGACAGGCAGCGTCAACATCGAGAACGGCAGCCTCAACTATATCCCCGGTCTTACGACCCTGGCAGCCTGTGGGCCTGATTCCCTGTATGACCAGTTTCTTGCCAAACTCAATGATTCCGCCACGTATGTACTTCAGGATGGTCAGTTATTCCTGAACCTGAAGATGGATGCGGGCAATATGGTATTTGCGCCGTAAAAAGATTTTGTAGTGGAAACGGCAACGAGCGCATCTTCCCGTTAAATAAAAAAAAAGGCTGTCCGCACCGGACAGCCTTTTATCTTTCATCCTGACAGGTAAGATATCATACCCGTAGGGGTAAACCTGTCCGTATCCTGTTGATTGTGGTGAGAGGGTCAATTGGTAAAGGTGTTAACGCGGTGTGAAGGAGAAGAAAGGCACTTGTTTTGACGAAGCTGTTCGTCAACCTGAGTTTTTACGGGTTTCTGTAACGACTGAAGTCGTTACTACAATCACCTCTGGTTAAAAAAATTACTTTTGATACACTAGCGAGACCCAGTCCTTCATCTGCGCACGGTCAATCAGTGTCAGGCCATCCGCCTGGGCGGCAGCGCGGATGCGCTCTTCCTGCTCGTCCAGAATGCCAGAGAGGATCAGCGTGCCGCCCTCGGCGGTCAGCTTTGCCAGCCCGGCTTCAAACAAACGCAGGATGATCACCGCCAGAATATTGACCAGCACCACCGGTGATTCGGTCAGCGAGAAATTGCCGTCCAGCACTTCCTCCACCGACCCCTGACCGATCTCCATCCCCCCGAAAACGCGGTTAAATTCAGCATTACTGCGGGTGGCCTTGACCGATTCAATGTCAATATCCACCGCCAAAGCATGGCTGGCACCCAGCTTTAGTGCGGCGATGGAAAGAATCCCGGAACCACAGCCGATATCCAGCACCGGCTCACCGGGACGTACGTATTTTTCGATCATCTCCAGGCAAAGCTGGGTAGTGGGGTGTGTCCCCGTACCAAAGGCCATGCTGGGGTCAATATGGATGGGAATTCGTGCGGGGTCTTTGGCTTCAATCCAGGCCGGCAGCACCATCAATCGCTGTCCGACGGGGATAGGCCGGTAATGCACTTTCCAGGCTGTCATCCAGTCCTGGTCTTCAATTGTACGGTATGCAGGCTGCGGGAGAGGTTGGATGCGGCTTAAATACCACAGGGCCTGTTCCAGCCGCTGGCGGCGTTCTTCAAGGGTTTCATCCACGGGCAGGAAGCCAAACACCCGCACCATCGGCAGCGGCGTGCCGGGGTCGTCCACATCCAGGCAGGTGATGCCGTTCTCAACCACGGCACCGCCCTCAGCATAACGCGTGATCACGTCTGCCACAGCTTCGGCCAGCTCACCGTCTACTTCCAGCGAGATTTCCAGCCAGCGCTGCTCAGCCACCAAACGCATCCCGGAGAAGATCAAAGAATCCGCGTTCTTGAGGCGCAACCTCGGTTCCCAGGGTATCGGCTATTTTGGCAAACAGCTCACTCTGGTCATCTGTAAGACGGGTGGGAATTTGCACGTTAATCATCACACGCTGATCACCGCGTCCGCTGTTGCGCAAATGCGGCACGCCTTTGCCGCGCAGGGTAAATACCTTGCCCGGCTGTGTGCCGGCAGGGATGCGCAAAGATTCCTCCCCATCAACGGTAGGAATCTCAATTTCAGCGCCCAAAGTGGCCTGGGCTACATTGATATTCATATCCAGCAAAATGTCATCATTGGAACGCCGGAAAAATTTATGCGGTTTGACCCGCAAGTCAAGATACAGGTTGCCGCGCGGGCCGCCATTGGTGCCGGGTTCACCCTCACCGGCCAGACGGATGCGGGTACCATCGTCTACCCCGGCAGGAATAGTGACTTTCTTCTGGATCATCTTGCGCTCAAAGCCGGAACCGCGGCATTTTTCACAGGGAGATTTCACCACCTTGCCCTTACCCATACAGGTGGGGCAGGTGGTAACCTGCACCATCGAACCGAGCAAGGTCTGGCGCACCTGGCGCACCTCACCGGTGCCGTGACAGGTTTGGCAGGTCTCTGGTGAGGTGCCGGGTTTGGCCCCCGATCCGCTGCAAGTGCTGCAGGTTTCATCGCGCGTAAATTCAATTTCTTTTTCAACCCCAAAAACGGCTTCTTCAAAGTCCAGCTTGAGCGACATGCGCAGATCAGCGCCAGCCCGTGAGGCATTCCGCCGCCGGGTACTGCCGCGCATCCCGCCGCCGAAGCCAAACAGGTCTTCAAAAATATCCGAAAAATCAACTGTGCTGAAGTCGGGCATCCCGCCGAGGCCATTCAAACCGGCATGTCCATAACGGTCATAAGCTGCACGTTTTTCGTCATCCGATAACACAGCAAAGGCTTCATTGATCTCTTTAAATCTCTCTTCAGCATCGGGTTCCTTGCTCACATCGGGGTGATATTGGCGGGCAAGACTGCGAAAAGCAATTTTTAGTTCATCGGTAGAAGCGTTGCGGGACACGCTCAGCACTTCATAATAATCTCGTTTGATCATACTTATCCTGCAATGCGCTTGGTTTGGAATGGGACGTTATCATGGGATAAGCCTGACAGGCGTTGGCACCTGTCAGGCTGGTTTATCCTCATGCGGTCAGCATTTGTGCAATGCGTCCCGATTGTATCATATCTTTATTCGGTGGTGAACTCACCTTCTACAACATCTTCATCACCATCGGCCGGGGCCTCGCCGCCGGGAGCAGCGCTCGGGCCAGACTGCGCCTGTTCATGCATGCTGGCACCAATTTGCTGAACAAATTGCTCCAGGTCATTGGAAGCCTGTTCCAGAGCAGCCTTGTCATCGCCTTCCAGCAGATCACGCACCTGTTTGACCTTGGCTCGGGCCTCTGCCTGCTTGTCTTCCGGGATCTTGTCCGCGTTTTCAGTGAGCAATTTCTCGGTAGAGTAAGCAATGTTATCGGCCTTGTTGCGCGTCTCAATCATTTCCTTGCGGCGCTGGTCTTCTTCAGCATGCAATTCTGCTTCCTTGCGCATGCGTTCGATCTCCTCTTCCTTCAAACCGGAAGAAGCGGTAATCGTGATTTTTTGACTGCGTCCGCTGGCTTTGTCCTGCGCGGTTACGTTGATAATCCCGTTGGCGTCAATGTCGAAAGTTACTTCGATCTGGGGAACACCGCGGGGTGCCGGGGGAATGCCATCCAGGACGAATTTACCCAGCGATTTATTATCCGCTGCCATCGGGCGTTCACCCTGCAGCACATGGATCTCTACCTGGGTCTGTGAATCTGCCGCAGTGGAGAAAACCTGACTCTTGCGGGTTGGCACTGTCGTATTGCGCTCGATCAACGGGGTGGCAACGCCGCCCAGAGTTTCAATCGAGAGGGTCAGCGGGGTCACATCCAGCAGGAGGATATCACTCACGTCGCCGCCCAGCACACCCGCCTGAATGGCTGCGCCGATACCGACTACCTCATCGGGGTTGACGCTGCGGTTCGGTTCGCGGTTGAACATCTTGCGGACAGCTTCCTGCACGGCGGGCATGCGGCTCATGCCACCGACCATGACCACTTCGTTGACTTCTTCGGCCTTCAAGCCGGCATCGTCCAACGCGCGGCGCATCGGTTCAATGGTGCGTTCCACCAGATCAGCAGTGAGCTGTTCCAGTTTGGCACGGGTAAAATTCATCACCAGATGTTTGGGGCCGGTTGAATCTGCTGTCAAATAAGGCAGGTTGATCTCGGTCTGCATGGTGGTCGATAATTCAATCTTGGCTTTTTCAGCAGCTTCCTTGAGGCGCTGCATCGCCTGGCGGTCACCGCGCAGGTCAATGCCGTTTTCTTTCTTGAATTCGGCGATCAGGTAATCCATGATCTCCTGGTCAAAGTCATCCCCACCCAGGAAAGTATCCCCGGCTGTGGAACGTACCTGGAAGACGCCATCCCCGACATCCAGAATGGAAATATCGTAGGTGCCGCCGCCGAGGTCGTATACGGCAATGATCTCGTTTTTTTTCTTGTCGAGGCCGTAGGCCAGAGAAGAAGCGGTTGGTTCGTTGATGATGCGCAGCACTTCGAGACCGGCAATCCGGCCGGCGTCTTTGGTGGCATTTCGCTGGGCATCGTTGAAATATGCCGGGACGGTGATCACAGCTTTGGTCACGGGTTCCCCAAGGAAAGCTTCTGCATCAGCCTTCATTTTCGCCAGGATCATGGCCGAAATTTCCGGCGGGGAGTATTCCTTGCCGTCCAGAAAAACGCGAATATCGCCATTGGGGGCTTTCGCCACTTTGTATGGCACGCGGGAAAGGGAACGCTGCACTTCAGGATCGTCGAATTTCCGCCCCATAAAGCGTTTAATCGAGAAAATCGTATTCTCGGGGTTAACGATTGCCTGGTTGCGGGCCACGCGGCCTACCAGACGTTCGTGATTTTTATTTACTGCTACCACAGACGGGATCAAGCGTTCGCCTTCGGCGGAGCTGATCACCGTTGCTTCGCCGCCCTGCATGACGGCCATTGCTGAGTTGGTGGTACCTAAGTCAATACCTATGATTTTTGCCATTTTTTTCCTTCCTTTTTATTTAACGGGCTACTCTTACCAATGCCGGTCGCAGCAACCGGCCATCGGCCAATTTATATCCTTGCTGCATTACTTCAATAATTACTTCACAATCGTGGTCAGGGCTTGCTTCACTCGAAATTGCTTCATGACAGGTTGGGTCAAACGGTTCATTTTCTTGAGCGACAGGCTCAATCCCCAACTGTTCGAGAATCGCGTTGAATTTTTTTGTAATCAGTTCAATCCCTTGCGCCCATGCCGCACCTTCCCCTTGTGTGGGGCGGTTCTTCAAAGCCAGGCCAAGATCGTCGAGGATTACCAGGTATTTTTTCGTCAAGTCACCCGTGATCGTCTGACGCATTTGCGCCTGTTCGCGGTCCAGCCGCTTCTTGTAATTGGAGAATTCGGCCAACGTGCGTAATTTGGCATTCAGGTTTTCAACAGCGTCTTCACGGGCGTTTGCCAGCTCCTGCTGTAAGGCTTCATACTCTTCACGGGTGATCGTTACCATTTTATCTGTTTCCTCAAGATCCTCCTCATTTTTAATGAGATGTTCGTCTTCTATGGATTCTTCGTCTTTTTTTATTTTGTTATTTTTCATAAACCTTTGCCTCCAGGATTACCATCACGTCGTTACGCGCTCAGAGTCTCTACGACCATATCACTCAGCAGACTCGAGAGGAAACGAACGGTGGAAATCGTATGTCCATACGGCATACGGATGGGACCGAGTACGCCTAATGTGCCGGTTGCCAGGCCAGGCGCACCATAACGGCCCAAAACCAGTGAACACTGCCGCAGTTCATCCCAGGTGCCTTCACCGCCAATCAGTACATGCACGCCACCCACTGCACCGGTCAACACGGTACGTGCCAGCAGGTCCTGCAAATGCGAGCGTTCCTCCAAAAAATGAAGGGCGCGGCGTGCTTCTTCGGCATTGGCAAATTCTGGTTCCGAGAGCACATTCGTCCAGCCGTCCAGATACACTTCGCCTGAAGCTAAAGCGTCCGATTTGCTTAAATCTTCTACAGCCCATTTGATGGCATCCTGTTCCAGTTCCGTCAGATTTGGTATGGCTGCTTGAATCGTTTCCAAACTCTCACCAGCAAAGATCTCCGTCAACCGTTTGGCAGCCGCAGATAACCTGCTTTGGGAAACCGGTTCATCCAGCAAAACGATGCGCTGGTGAATTTGCCCCGAAACCGTGACCAGCACCATCAGCACCTGGCGTCCCTGGGTAGAGATCAATTCCAGATGCTTAAAGCGGGACTGCTCAAAATGGGGGGCAGTGACCAGTGACGCGCCCTGTGAATGCACAGCCAGCACAGAGGCGGCCAGACGCATGGATTGATCTACGTCATACTGCATCTGATAAAACTGATGGCTGATGGTTTGACGGATGGATTCAGGAAGTTCGTGGCTGCGCTGTAAATGCTGCTGCACAAAATAGCGGAAACCGTCTTCGGTGGGCACCCGGCCGGCAGAAGTATGCGGCTGGTACAGCAAGCCCATCTCGGTCAGGGCGGCCAACTCATTGCGCACAGTCGCCGGACTGGAGTCCAGCTTGTAACGCGTAACCAGATTCTTTGACCCCACCGGGGTTGCTGTTTCGGTGTAATCGTGCACCACCAGCGAAAGAATCAGCTTCTGGCGTTCTGTTAATTGGTTTTTATCCGTCAATGCAGCCATTTTTTAGCACCCTTTTAGCACTCCAAGCACTAGAGTGCTAATTCTTATAGATATGATGATAACATGCACGGAAATAGCAGTCAAGCGGAGGGAGTACGTTTAGAGAATTTCTGATGAATTTTTTATATTCTCTCATGCTATAATTTGCGCTGTTTATGGACACGATCACACTCACCCCCACACAAAAAAAGAACCTGCGCATCCTGCTGCTGATCGGGCTGGCTGTCTTCCTCCTCTTCGCCATCCCTAACGCCCAGGGTGCAGAAAATGAATACATGCTTTCCGTTCTCTCGCAGGATGAGAGCTTCCAATACCCCTTCCTGGTGAGCGTCCTCACCCCGGGTGATACCCTGCTGGAAACCATTAAAAATTTCATCTCGTACCAACACTACATCTACGGCTATCCCTTCTACATCATCTCCAGCCTGGCGGTGCTGCCTTCGCGCCTGATCTATGGCGCTGAATTTGGCAGCCATGTGCAGCTCAACCTGTTGCTGCTGCGCCAACTGGTGAGCGTGCTGCCCATGCTGATCGCATTGGGGTTCCTCACCTGGCTTACCACAAGATTTAAAAGCACCTTTAAAAGCGTGGTGCTTTTCCTGTTTTTGCTTAGCGTGCAGGGCGTCACCCGTCAGAACCTTCACTGGTGGCATCCTGATGCGTTCACCTTCCTGATGATCGTGCTGACCTTCTTCTTTCTTGATCGTGACCGCCTGCATTTTGGGCGTCACTTCTATCTGGCGGCCATCACCTGCGGCCTGGCCGCCGCCACAAAGGTGATCGGGGTGTTCTTCATCTTAACCATTCCTCTCTACCTTTGGATGGGTCTGCGCCAGAAAAAACTGGGGATCAAACAGGCAGCTCAAAAAGCCGCCCTGTTTGTTCTGCTCATGCTGCTCGTCGTCCTGATCACCAACCCTTTACTGCTCATCCCGCGCACACGGGCGGACATCATTGCCGTGCACCGCAGGCATAATGATGATTTTGCCAAAGGCTGGCAGGCTACCGGCGACACCTACCAGCGCGGTTTCCTTTCCTGGATTCCCGTCCTGACCACCTGGTACGGGCAAGGAGATATGCTCATCTTTGCCGTGCTCTCGCTGGTGCTGGGCGCGCTCTGGGGGAAGAACAAAATGGTGCATGGGCTGTTTCTCAGTTGGGTGCTGCCGTATGCCTTCTATATCTTTTATGCTATCGCCAACAAACCCGACCATTACATGCTGCCGGCCATGCTGCCGGTCTATGCCTGTATCTTCACCCTCGCTGACATTGGGGATGGCATCCGCAAGAAGGTGAGGACAGAAACCAAACCGATCCCGCCCCTCCCTCCGCGCAAATTCCTGAACACGATCATCGCCGCCGATCTGGCCTGGGCGATCGTGTTGATCATGCTGACAGCGCAATTTATCCCCAACGTGCAGCGCGGCCAGCGCCTCTATCATCAGGCGATGACCGCCGAGCGTCTGTTATTGGCCTGTAACAACAGCCCATCCAATGATCCCGATGGCAGGGCGGTTAACCTGGAAGATGGGCGCTGGTATTTAATGGAAGACTACGACTACACCACAGACCCCGAAACGCGCCGTTTCACTGCCGTGCGCGGCCCCCTGGAAGTGCAGGCGGTCAAAAGCGGCGGCCAGCAGGTATGGGCCTGTATCAATGCCGTTGAAGCCGAATTCAGCGCCCGCGAGCGCGCCATTACTTTCAAACACAACCACCCCGAAATCCAGGTCTTCGGTCCGGACGGCGTGGAATTGAAATAAACGCGCCACCTCTTGATGTCATTGCGGATGTTTTGTCTCCCCTTGTCAAAATGGGATGTCGCGAAGCGACAGGGGGATTGCCACGTTCGTTCGTGTTTCGCAATCACAAAATCCATAACCTTTAGCGCCAAAAAAACGGCAAATTCCCACAATCCCGCAGAATGTGCTAAAATTTTTATACTGTTTTGCATGATGTACCAAAAGGCTATCGACAAGATGACGATTGTTTTCTTTGAATTTTATCTCAGCCTTAAGATGAGGATGCCTCTTTTTTTACCCGAATGATCGCTGACATCCGGCATCTTCCCTGTTTTTAACCACTTATTAAACCAAAGGAAAAAGCCATGAACTCTTACCAAGCCCCCTCTACCAGGGCGCCTGTATTTCGTGATGTTCCCGATGAGCAATGGGATAACTGGCGCTGGCAGCTCTCCAACCGGCTGAACAGCATCGAAGATTTTGAAAAAGTACTGGAATTGACCCCGGGTGAGCGCGAAGCACTGAGTGCTTCCAATCTGTTTCACGTGGATGTAACCCCCTATTTCATCTCGCTGGTTGACCCGGACGATCCCAATGACCCGATTCGCAAGCAGATCATTCCCAGTGCGTTGGAACTCGTTCACTTTGACGGGGTAATGAAAGATTCGCTGGGCGAGGAGGAGATGTCTCCTGTTCCGGGCCTGGTGCATCGCTATCCTGACCGCGTGCTGATGCTGGTGACCACCCAGTGCGCCACCTACTGCCGTTATTGCACCCGCTCGCGCATCGTCGGCCAGGCCGGGGCCAATTTCTCCCGTGCAAACCATGAAGAAATGCTGGACTACATCCGGCGCACCCCCGCTATCCGCGATGTGCTCATTTCCGGCGGCGACCCGCTGACCCTGGCACCCAAAGTGCTGGAAGACCTGCTGCGCAAACTGCGCGATATTCCGCATGTCGAGGTGATCCGGATTGGCTCGCGGGTGCCGGTGTTTGTGCCCCAGCGGATTACTGACGACTTGTGCGAGATGCTGCAACAATTTCACCCGCTGTGGCTCAACATCCACGTCAACCATCCCAACGAGATCACCACGGAACTTGCCCAGGCAATGGACAAATTGAGTCGTGCCGGTATTCCGCTGGGCAACCAGTCCGTGCTCCTGGCGGGGATCAATGACTGCGTCAATGTACAGCGCAAGCTGGTCAACGAGCTGGTGCGCATCCGTGTACGGCCTTACTACCTTTATATTTGTGACATGGTGCAGGGTGCAGGCCATTTCCGCACGCCCGTCTCCAAAGGCATCGAGATCATTGAAGGACTGCGCGGCCATACTTCCGGCTTCTGCGTGCCCACCTTCGTGGTGGACTCTCCGCACGGCGGCGGAAAGGTTCCCGTTGGCCCGAATTATGTACTCAGCTCGTCAGATCACCGCGTGGTGCTGCGTAATTATGAAGGCTTTATCAGCACCTATGAAGAGCCGCTCGATTACTCGCGGCACGACCCCGCCACCTGCAAATTCTGTCAGACGCAACGGGATGAAAGCGGACAGCGCGGCGTATCGGGACTGCTGGAAGGCGATGGCAAGACCATCAAACCCGAAGGCTTTGACAGGATCCACTCGCGCAAAGCCTGACAGGACTCATCCTCAAAAAAAATACAGCGCACCAGATTTTTACACCTGGTGCGCTGTGGATTTAACGTCTCGCAGATCCATGCGAAGATGGGGAAAGGAGCTTTTTAATTCTGGTTGGCTGTCTGACGATGTTGTCCTGTCCAGGAAGCCTGAGCGAGGATATGCCCCTGCATGGCGCGCAGCAGGTCGCTGGCGTTCATGTCACCGGCCAGGTTGGGCGGCAAGTCCAATGCGTATAGCTTAAAGATGTAGCGATTGCTGCTGCCATCCCGTGCGCAGGGACCGTCATAACCGGTGCGATAGAAATGATTGATCGCCTGCGTACCAATGCCGCTGACGTGCGGCGTGCGCACAATCCCTTCCGGGAGCGCATCTTTTTCAGGGGAGATATTGTAAATCGCCCAATGCACCACCGGCTCAATGATCCCATTCGGGTTTTCAACGATCAGGGCCAGGGACTGGGTATTTTCCGGCAGTTCCTGCCAGTTAAGCGAGGGGGACTGATTTTCACCGTCCCGGGTAAAACGCAGCGGAATGTCTGCGCCATTTTCAAAAGTAGAACTGAATAATTTGAATGTCATTGTGATTCTCCAATTGTGTAATTGCCTTCAACAGGTCGTTTTATAATTTTTCTTTACCTCATCGCCAGAAAGGCAATGATCGCAAATAAACCGCCAGTCAGATTGGCGGCCAGGTTAACCCAATCATTGTTAAACCAGCGCCAGCCGCGTTTGTATTCAGTCGCTGTGCCGCAGGAATGGATGACGCTGTGTTCGGTTTCCTGTTCGCAGGCCGGACAATAATACATCGCCTGTTTGGTGGCACTGAAAAACGAGTCCATCTGGGCACCAACCAGGCCGGACAGGGCGATCAACATCACTCTGGCAGCGGAGTCCAGCAGTACCGGCATGGGATCAACCAGCACGGCCAGCAGGCCAATCAACAGCGCGCCGCCCAGCGAGGCCAGCGTACCATCCAGGGTAACTGCCCCGGCAGTGCCGCGCGGTACGGGCTTTAAACTGGTGATCAGATGCGGCTGACGGCTGCTGAGCACACCCAGCTCGGTGCCCCACGTATCGGCGTTGGCTGCTGCCAGGGTGCCGGCAAATCCCAGCCAGACCCATTCTGCCTCCGGCAGCAGCAGGTGCAGCAGGACAAAAGCCCCGCAGATACCGCCATTGGCGATCACCTGCCCGGCGTCACGCTGCGAGCCTTTGGAAAAGGCCGCATCCAGACTGGACTTGCGCCGTCCAAACAGCCTGGAGAGTACGCTGGCCGAAATGAAAAAGCCAAACAGCAGCGCTCCCCACGCCCAGCCGCCCAGCCCGAGGACGATGGTGCCCAGCACGGCAGCACTGAGCGCACCGTCGGGGCTGAGGTTTTTTGACCGCCAGGCCAGCAGGGATGTTAAAACAGAAATGAAAAAACCGGTCAACATTTGTATGAGCATTTTTATTTCGTCTGAGGGGGAAAGGGAATAAAATGAAAACGTCGCCCTGCAGGCGCCGTATCGAATTCTAGCGTATTTTTGAAAACTGGTCAATAACAGGAATGCACGGAAAACAGGCACATTTCCCACCCCCAAAAGTGAGCACTGGCATTGCTGATGCAGGAAAGTACGCGGTAATTTGATTGGGATTTAAGGCAAGGGTGAGCAGGTTGTCCATTCTCGACCCTATTCTATTTCTGTCCGGTATATCTTTTAAGGTATGGCTGTTGAACCCTGCCGCCATACCTTTTTTGACTCTCCTGCCTTGAATCCCGCGTTGAGATTTCAAGACGAGCCTAAAAGTCTCCTCTTGACAGTAACTCCATCAATGGTGTTAGAATCACCCCATACTCTCCCGCGCTGTAAGACTCGTTTCTTTCCGGGATACTGCCTGCCGTGGAACTTATCCGATTGATTGTGCGTCTTATCTTCAAGGAGAATCCATTCTATGACCCTTCCTGACGAAATAAACGGTGAGGTCAAACCCTCACTGAAAGCAGATCCTCGCTGGCTGCTGAGCATCTTTACCCACCCCACCCGCACGCTTCATGAAATCCTGGGCAATTCCAAAGCCATTTGGCTGTGGCCAGTTCTGCTGTTGTCCCTGCTGGCGGTGATCCGTATCCTCGTCAGCGGGCCGATCCAGATTCAATCCGCACAAGGGATCGAAGTCATCCCGCCCGATTTTCAATACTATACTCCCGAACAGCAGGAACAGTTTCAGTCCGCGATCAGCGTCAATCAGGGGCCGGTGATGGTGTATGTGCTGCCTGGTCTGGCGGCCGTGCTGGGGGTATGGCTGCACTGGTTTTTGCTGGGCGCGTTATTACACCTGGCGCTGACCCTCAACGGCAGCCGCAGCAGCAACACAGCCGCCCTCAACCTGACCGCCTGGGCCAGCCTGCCGCTGGCCCTGCGCGAGATCGTGCGTATTTTCAGCATCCTCTTCACCCACCGGTTGATCCAGTCTCCGGGGCTTTCCGGGTTTGCCAGCGGCGGGTTTTTGTCGGCCCTGTTGGCCCAAATAGATGCCTACTTCCTGTGGCAGATTGTCCTGATCCTGATCGGTGCCCTGCATATTTCCGGCATGACGCGGGCCAAAACCTGGATTGTGACCCTGACCACGATTTTGATCGTGATGGGTTTGCTGGCTATTCCCGCCTATCTGGTAACCCGGCTGAGCGGCATCGGCGCGATTACGCCCTTCTTCTGATATGTCTACCCCCACCCTGATCGAGATTCGCCAACTGAGCAAGGTCTTTCACATGGGCAGCCAGACCATCCGCGCTGTGGATAACCTGGACCTGGACATCCCTGCCGGATCGTTTACGGTCATTATGGGGCCGTCCGGTTCCGGCAAAAGCACGCTGCTCTACTTGCTGGGCGGGCTGGATCAGCCCACTTCCGGCAGCCTGAAGGTGGATGGCCGCCTGCTGGAAAAGATGGATGAAAATCAGCTGGCCCTCTACCGCCGCGATAAAGTCGGTTTTATTTTTCAGTCCTTTAATTTAATCGCCAGCATGGAAGCCCTGGAAAATGTAGCCTTCCCGATGCGCTTTGCCGGCATTCCGGCGCACACCCGCCATGCCCGCTCCACTACATTAATGCAGCAGGTCGGGCTGGGAAAACGTCTGCACCACCGCCCGACCGAACTTTCCGGCGGCCAGCAGCAGCGCGTGGCGGTCGCCCGCGCCCTGGTCAACGACCCGGCCCTGATCCTGGCGGACGAGCCGACCGGCAATCTTGACAGCAGCAGCGGGCTGGGCATCCTCAAACTGCTGGCCCGCTTGCAGCAGGAAGGCCGTACCATCGTCGTCGTTACCCATGATCCCCGCACCTTGCATTTTGCCAGCCAGGCTGTTTATCTGCTGGACGGTCATGCCGTCCGTGAAGCGGATTATCAGGCGGCGATCAATCTATCTGAACTTGAACAAGATGAGGAGTATCCTGAATGACGAAACCCTCTTTTCTGAAAATCATCAGCATCACGCTTGTGCTCTTGAGCCTGCTGGCATTGTCCGTGATGCCCGCTCTCGCCCAGCCCCAGCCCGCTCCGCTGGCCGCGCCGGGGGTTACCCTTAGCGGACCTGACACGAAGTCCGGCACTCCCGGCAGCAATGTTACCTTTACCCTCTCCCTGGAAAACACGGGGGATGCCAGCGACACCTTCGATCTGTCCGTGGGAGGGGGGGCATGGACCAGCCAGATCAGCCCTGCCAGCCTCACCCTGGATGCAAACGCTTCCGCCACCGTAACTGTGGTGGTTAGCATTCCCGCTAGTGCTTCCACGGGGGATGATACTGTTACGGCTGTAGCAGCGTCGCAAACGGATCCAGCAATCATCACCAGCTTGACGCTAACCACCACCGCAGTGGCTCCCACCGCCACTGTTCCTCCGCCCGGCGCAGTCAACCGCCCCCTGCTGGTGATCCCCTCCTACACCGCCGGCGGTGCGATTGCCGCGGGCAAGGATTTTCGCCTGGATGTTTCCATCCGCAATATCGGCCAGGCGCATGCCAGCAATGTGATTGTCGACTTCGAAAGTACCGACTTCCTGCCCCTTGAAACGGGCGGTCTGCGCGCCCTGCCCAGTCTGGTGGCCTCCAACAGCGCCAGCGTTTCCCAGTCTTTTCGGGCGGGGGAGGATACGGCCGGTAAAACCAACGGTACGATCAGCGCCGCCATCACCTACAGCGACAGCGCGGGCAACTCCTATTCGGATACCTTCACCCTGACGATTGAATTGCAGGCGCCGGTTTATACCGGCGCGGCCTACGCTACCAAAACGCCCACCAGTATGCCGCGTCCGCAGATCATGGTCGGTTCCTACACATCGGATGTAGATCCCCTGCAGCCTGGCAGCATTTTCAACCTCTCGCTTGACATTCGTAACCAGGGCAACTCGGAAGCGCGCGCCGTTACCATGATCCTGGGCGGGGGCAGTGTCGAAATGACGGGCGGTACCCCCCAGCCCGGCACGACCGGCGGCAGTGGGGACGTCACCAATTTCGCCCCCCTGGGCAGCTCCAATCTCTACTATCTGGGTGACATTCCGGCCGGCGGCGGACTGTCCGGCACGCAGCAATTGATCGTCAACGTCAACACCAATCCGGGGGCTTACCCGCTCAAACTGTCCTTTGTCTATAATGACGTCTCTGGCAACCGCGTGGTCGACGATCAGATCATCACCCTGCTGGTCTACGGCCTGCCCCAGGTGGAAGCCGGTTTCTACCAGGACCCCGGCATGATCCCCGCCGGGCAGCCTGCCCCGCTGCCCCTGCAGATCACCAACCTGGGGCGCAAAACAACGACCCTGGGTAACATGAAAATTACCGCTGCCGGCGCAGAACTGACCAACAATACCGCCCTGATCGGCAGCCTGGAACCGGGCGGCTACTACACCCTTGACCCGCTGCTGATTGCCTCCCAGCCCGGAGAGCTGGAACTTGAGATCACGATTAACTACACCGATGATTTCAACCAGCCGCGCACCATCAACCAGACCCTGTCCGTCACCGTGGAAGAAGCCCTGCCGATGGAGCCGATGGATATGGACATGCCGATGCCGGAAGTGCAGCCGGAAACCTTTATGCAAAAAATCGTACGCTTCATCAAGGGCCTCTTCGGCCTGGACAGCGCCGTGCCCGAACCGGAATTCCCGGCGGAGATGTTCCCCCCCGGAGAAGATTTCCCGCCGATGGAACCGTCTTTCGAACAACCGTTGGGTTAAGAGACAATCATGCGTTTTTGGGATTTATTGAGCCTGATCCTGAGCAACCTCAACCGCCGCAAAGGCCGGGTAGTGCTGACTGCCATGGGTGTGGTGATCGGTACGGCCGCGGTGGTGCTGCTCGTCTCGTTGGCCAGCGGGCTGCAAAAGAATGCCGCCAGCCAATTGGGCGGAATCGGCGACCTGACCGCCATCACCGTGTATCCCAACTATGGCGAAGGGGGGCCTGGTTTTATGGGCCCGGGCATGATGATGGAATCTGGGGGGCCATCCACCGCAAAAATGCTCACCAACAAAACCATCGAAGAGATCACCGCCCTGCCGGGGGTGAAAAGCGTCATCCCCCGTGATTCGCTGCGCATGGGCGGTATACTGCGCTTCGGAAAGATGGAGAACTATGCTTATCTGCTGGGCGTCGGTACAGATGACCTGTCCGTGTTTGAGTACCCCGTGCAGGAAGGCGAGCTGCAGCTGGCCCGCGGCACGGCCGTCATCGGCGGCTGGGCGGCCAAAAACTTCTATAACCCCAACCTGCGCCCGGGGCAGGAGATACCCGAACAGCCCGACCTGCTGGGTCAAACGGTGAAACTGGTGCTGATGAAGTGGACCGAAGACGGGGAGGTGATCGAGAAAACCGTGCCGCTGCGGATTGTGGGCGTGCTCTCCGAGGTGCGCGGCGAGCAGGACAGCGCCCTGTATGTGCGCCTGGAAGACATCACCGCCTGGAATGAGTGGGCGATGGGCCAGCGCATCAACCGCAACAGGGACGGCTACGAAACCCTGATCGTCAAGGCCAACAGCGTGGATGATGTGCTGGCCGTGGCCGACAGCATTAATGCCCTGGGGTATATGGCGAACACGCCGCAGTCGTTTGTGCAGGGCATCAACAGTTTTTTCATCGTTTTGCAGCTCATCTTTGGCGGGGTAGGCGCGATCGCCCTGCTGGTGGCGGCGATTGGTATCGCCAATACCATGACGATGGCGATTCTGGAACGCACCCGCGAGATCGGCTTGATGAAGGCCGTCGGCGCCTCCAACCGGGATGTGTTGACCATCTTCCTGGGCGAGGCCGCCGGGATCGGGCTGGTGGGCGGGATTGGCGGGGTGCTCCTCGGCTGGGGCGGCGGGCAGATCCTGAACGTGGTGGCCTTATCCTATCTTGCCAACCGCGCCGCTACCCAGGGCGGTTTGCCGCCCTCCTTCGCCATCTCTACACCGTTGTGGCTGCCCATTTTTGCCCTGCTCTTTGCCACCCTGGTCGGTTTGCTTTCCGGCCTGTATCCTGCCTTGCACGCGGCCACATTACAGCCGGTCAGTGCGCTGAAATATGAGTAGGGGGTGGTGCGTTGTATCTCACGAATTCCCGTGGAATCCTCCGGCCTGCAAAAGCGCTGTTCCGAAGCGCCGGCAGTCTGTAGAGGTTGTCAATGGAGGAAGGTTCGAGCCGGCATGGGCAATCCCGCCGCTGGCCGGAAGTTTGCCGCAGTCGCCGCAAAGCGGCCCCTTCGGGGCGATCCAGGGCTGAATGATTTCCTGTCCCCTTTTCGTGCCCCCGAACCGCGTTGTATTTCGTATATCTTTAAATTGTGCTATACTGGAATTGATGTACGAACATTCTTTCTGGTCTGATTGGGCACGATATTTGCAACGATGGGGACTGCGCAGACCGGCCGCTTTTGTGCTGGAATCTGCTGGCCCATTGACCCTCTTGCTCTCGCAAACCATCTACCTTGCACAGCCTTTCATGCGTTCCGGTTTGCAAGCGGGAGAATGGGAGGCGCTGGCAGCGCTTTTGGAAAACCAGCAGGAAAGCCAGGCTTTTGCGGACTTCTTGCGGAAGGAGGATGAACGACATTGACCATTATTGATAAGCTCCTCGGACTGGCACTCGTCCTTCTGGCTGGCGCAGCCATGTTCATCCTGGCCCTGCCGTCCAGTTCCCTGCGCTTTTCCAAAAAGGCCAGAAAACGGTACAAGCCCACCCTGCGTCCGCTGCCGGCTTTTCAAAAGCTGCGCCGGGCGATTGGCCTGGCAATTGAAGATGGTCAGGGTGTGCATCTTTCTCTGGGCAATGCCAATATTTTACAGGCAAACGCCGCTTCGGCGCTTTCCGGTTTAAGCACCCTGGAAAGACTGGCCCAGTTGAGCATCGTCAGCGACAAGCCGCCGATCGTGACCAGCGGCAGCGGCAGTCTGGCAATCCTCAGCCAGGACACCCTGCAAGCTGCCTACCGCAGCGGCAGTGCCATGGCCCAATACCGGCCAGACCTCGGCCGCCTGACCGGCCCCACTCCATTTTCCTACGTCGCCGGCACGATGCCGGTCATCCACCGTGAAAAAGTTTACACCAATATTCTTGTCGGCAATTATGGGCCTGAGATTGGGCTGCTGTGTGAAGCAGCCGACCGCGAGGGCACCTTTACCCTGGCGGCCAGCGATGCGCTGCCTGCCCAGGCAGTGTTATATGCCACCGCTCAGGAACCCCTGATCGGCGAAGAAATGTTCGCCATCCCCGCTTACCTGAAAGCGGGCAAGTTCCATCTTTCCAGCATCCAGGCACAGGATCTGCTGCGCTGGGTTTTGATGATCATTATGGTGATTGGCGCCTTGCTGAAACTGGTGCAAACCTTATTCGGGATTTCAATCTTATGAGAGCACCGCTAGCTACGGCCTTTGCAATTTCTGTCGCTGTGATCCTGCTGCTGGGCAGTTTTTTGCCCGTTCCCCTGCTGCAAGACGTTCTCCAGCCTTATCTGCTGGGCAGCGCGGTCATCGTGGGCGGCGTGGCCTCCCTGATCGGAATTTACAACCTGCTTTCCGTACATGTGAGGAAATTGCGCACCCCTAAAGCCGGTAACCTGTACAGCCTGTTTCTGATCATCGCCTTCGTCGTTACTTTCGCTGCGGGGTTATGGTTCACGCCCAGTGATGCCAGATTCCAGCGCGTGGTAACCCATATTCAGGTGCCTGTAGAAACCAGTCTGCTGGCTTTGCTGGCAATCAGCCTGACCTACACCAGCCTGCGCCTGTTGCAGCAGCGGAAAGACAGAATGGCGTGGGTCTTTGTGATCAGCACCCTCATCTTTCTGATCGTCACTGGCGGTTATCTCAGTGCGCTGGGGGGGAATGGCGGGGGTGGATTTGCGGCCTTCTTCAATACCCTGCCGCTGGCTGGCGCGCGCGGCATTTTGCTGGGCGTTGGCCTGGGCAGTCTTACCACCGGCCTGCGCATCGTCTTCGGCGCTGACCGGCCTTATAGTGGATAATTATGGTTGATACCAAACGCTGCCCCATGTGTGGAAAAGGACACCCGGCTGATGCCGAGGTGTGTCCGCACTGCCAGGCACAACTCAAACCCATCGTCGGCGCCGCTGCGCCTGGGGAATCGCCTGCCCCCCTCCCTGAAGAAGGCGAGAAGATGGACTGGCTGCGCAGCCTGGCGGGTACCAATGAAACACCACCTGCCGAGAACGAATCGGAAGATGACCAACCCATTCCAGAGGACGATGACTTCCTGCTGAACAGGATTAATCTCTCCAGTCCTGCTCCGGCCAAACAAGCATCCGAGTCTTCCCTTCCTGAACATCCGGAAGAAGAGGGCAGCGCAGACTGGCTTCGTATTCTGGAAGAATCTTCTGCCAGAAAAGAAAATGCTGCCCACAGCCTGCCCGAAGAGGATGGCGCAGACCTGGATGCGTGGCTGGAAAATTTGGGCAGCACCCCGCCGCCAGCCGCAGCGCAGCCCGAACCCCCTGCCAAACCAACCCCGCCCCGAAAACTGACAGACCGCCTGAGGGAAGAACGCGATTCACAGGCAGAATCAAAACCAGTCGACTGGATGAATACCCTGCGTCAAGAGTCTACTGGTGGAACTGCCCCGGAAGAAAATGAAACCACAGACCCTTCTTCCGTTTTCACATCCAATTCCGTAGATAGAACCGGCTCATTGATGGGCTGGCTGGATGATGAAACCCCGTTTTCCGAAGATCAGCAACCCGAAGAAAACACGGTTTTGCCTGATTGGCTGCAGGAAGAACCTTCCCAACAGGAAACCGCCGCCCCCATCTTGCCAGACCTGCCTGCTGAAACCGATCAGCCTGCCCAGGCCGCGGAACTGCCGGACTGGCTGCGAGACATGGCCCCACCGGAAGCAGCCCCAGCCACACCAGAGCCGGCAGAACCATTGTTTGACGCAGGCCGCCCGGACGATTTGCCTTCCTGGCTAAACGATGAAACGGGCGAAAACGCACATGAGCTGAATTTCGTTACTGATGACGATGAGGATATGGGGGATTTATTAAGCGGCCTGCATGCGGAAGAAAGCCCTGTCGAAGAAACCCCGGCAGCCCCATCTACTGACGTTTTTTCCTTCAACACAGAAGAAAAAGAAACCAGCCCTTTCCCATTTGGCGGCGATCTTCCTGTTGAGCAGGATGACTCTTTGGAAGAAGACTTCCTCATTGGAAACATATCACCCTTCAAAGAGAATGCCTCTTTCGAAGCGCGCCCTCCTTTAAAAAACATACCTCTAGGGAATGGAGAAAACCTGCCTGATTGGCTTGCAGAGAAAAGCGATTCCGCCTCACAGGACGAATCCCCTGGGGACGGACCGCTTGCGCCTTTTACTGCTTCCCCCTTTACAGACGACGCTTCGTCCGACAGCAATCCTCCCCCCTTCGAAGATGATCCTGATCTGCCCGATTGGCTCACCAGCGATCTGCCAGAAGAAGAAACCGGCCCACAAGGGCAGCCTCCCGCCGTTGAAGTACCTCTTTCCAGCACTTCACCTTTTTTGGACAATCTGGCGTCTGATGATGATGCTGTCTTTGAAGACAGCCCCCCCTTCGGTGCGAGCGCCCCAATTGCCAATAAAGCCGCCGGTGAGGAAGACGGGGAATTTATTTCCGCCGGGGATGAACACCCCTTCGCCGCTGCGGATTTGCCCGACTGGCTGGAATCTGAAGAAGCCAGCCAGATCATGCCCGAACAGCCGGCAGCCGGTGAAACCGCGGGCAATCTAAGCCCGGCCCAGCTTCCTGGCTGGCTGGCCGCCATGCGTCCGATCGAATCGGTAGCCATCCAGAGCGACGGCAGCCTGAATGAAATCATCGAAAAATCCGGCCCGCTGGCAGGGCTGCGCGGTGTGCTGCCGGTAGACAGGCAGGCGATTAAATACCGCAAGCCGCCGATTTACTCCGCAAAATTAAAAGTTACCGAAACCCAGGCGCAGCACGCCGGGTTGATGGAAGACCTGCTGGAATGGGAACACAGGCCCAGCGAAGCCAAACGCGTTGGCGCGCAGGGTTCCAAACGCCTGATGCAGCTTGTCGTAGCCGTGGTGCTGATCGCTGTGCTGATCCTTTTCCGCGGCGCTGGCAGCATCCCTGATATCCAGGGGCGGCCTTATCTCTCCCCATTTGTGACATCCTTCTTCAAGGAAATTGAAAGCCTGCCAAGCGAATCGCCGGTGCTGCTGGCGGTGGACTATGAACCTGGCTATTCTGGCGAAATGAAAGCCGCCTCAAACGCCGTGATTCAACGCCTGATGAGCAACCAGCAGCGCATTGCCGTCATCTCCACCGTGCCCGCCGGCCCGGCCCTGGCCGAAGACCTGCTGCTGCAAGCCTGGCTCGGTCAGCAAGCCAGCGCCGCAGACTATATGAACACCCATACGATCAATCTTGGCTACCTGCCAGGCGGGATCACCTCGCTGAAAGAATTTGCCCTGCGCCCGCAGCAAGCCGCCCATTACGGCCTCACCACCCAGCATGACGGTCTGATCCCCTGGGATCATCCCGCGCTGAGCGGCGTCAGCAGTCTGACCGATTTTGGTGCAGTGCTTGTGATCACCGACAGCGTGGATTCGGGGCGTGCCTGGGTAGAACAGGTTCAGCCCTCTCTGGACAGCACCCCCATGCTGCTCATCTCCAGCGCACAGTCGGCCGCGATCATGGAAGCATACGTACAGTCCGGGCAAATCAAGGGTATGCTCTCCGGGCTTGCCGGCAGTGTGGCCTATGAAAATCTCACCGGGCAGCCGGGCACCGGTCACAGCTACTGGGTTGCCCTGCAGGGCGGGTTGGCGGTCGTCGTGGCCTTAATCCTGGTTGGCATCCTTCTGGAACTGTTCGTGGCCCTGGTTGCCAGCCGCAGAACACAAAGCGAGGACTGAGGATATGCAATCTTCCAGCCTCTTCTGGACATTCACCAGCTTCCTGCTGACCCTGATGATCTTTAGTTATTTCTTCGGGGATAATCCCCTGTTCCGCCTGGCGACCTACCTTTTCGTGGGCGTAACCGCTGGCTATGTGGCCGTGTTGATTGTCTACCAGGTCCTCCTGCCGCGGCTCATCTGGCCGCTGCTGCATGGCGGCACAGCAGATCGAATATTGGTTCTTTTGCCCCTGATCCTGAGCCTTCTTTTACTGACCAAACTTTCCCCTAAATTCGCCCAGCTTGGCAGCATTCCGATGGCCTATCTGGTCGGCGCGGGCGCAGCCGTTATCATCAGCGGTGCGGCTACCGGCACGATTATTTACCAGGTGCAGGCCGCGGTCAACATGTTCGACATGCAGTCCCCGGCAGCCCAGGCGGTCGGGCCGGTTTCCCAGCTCTTCACGGCCACCATCGTGCTGGTCGGTACAGTCAGCAGTCTGGCCTATTTCCATTTCTCAGCCAAACCCAGGGCGAACGGCCCCGCCCAGCGTTCCCCATTAATGGAACTGCTGGCAAAGATCGGGCAGATTTTCATCGCCATCACCCTGGGCGCATTGTTCGCAGGCGTGTATGCCACGGCCATCACGGCATTGATCGAGCGTCTGGATTTCATTACCCAATTTCTACAATCATTACCGGGATTGTTTTCTTAAGAGACTATGACTACTTCAACGATTGATGCTGAATCCATTCTGGCCGTCGAAATCGGCTCTACCCTGACCCGGGCCGCTCTGTTTGACGTGGTCGAAGGCGTATATCATTTCATCGCCAGCGGCAGCGCTACCTCCACGGTGGACGCACCCTTCCACGATGCCGGGGAATGTGTTCATCTGGCAATTGAAGACCTGCAAACGATCACCGGCCGGCAGTTGCTGGACAAGGACGCCCGCATCATCCTGCCCGGTAAATCAGACGGCTCCGGGGTGGACCGCATGGCGATGAGCATTTCCGCCGGGCCAACCCTGCGCGTGATCAACGCTGGTCTGCTGGATGATGTCTCCCTGCAAAGCGGGCAAAACCTGATTGCAACGGCCAAAGCCCGGGTGATCGACAATTTTGGCCTTTCTGACGCGCGCTCTACCGATGAGAAAATTGACGCGATCATCAGGGCCGAGCCAGACTTGATCATCCTCACTGGCGGCACGCAGCAAGGTGCCAGCCGCTCCGTGCTTAAAATGGTGGAATTGATCATGATGTCCTGCCGCATCCTGCCCGAAACCAGCCGCCCCGAAGTGATTTTCGCCGGCAACCGCGTGCTGGCAAAGCGCATCAAGGAAGTGCTGGGAAAATGGTTCTCTGTCCACACCGCTCCCAATGTGCGCCCGTTGATCGACCTGGAAGACATCAGCCCCGCCGAGGCCGTGCTGACCAATGTGGTCACCCGCATCCGTACCAGCCAGATTGGCGGGTTGAAAGAATTGGGCAAAGCCTGTACTGCCCCGCTGACCCCTGCACCGCAGGCATTCGGCCGCATCGTGCGCTTCCTGAGCGAAATCTATAACCCCAATAAAGGGGTGATGGGCATTGATGTCGGCGCTTCGTCAACAACCTTCAGCGTGGCTGTGGCCGGAGGGCTGACCAACAAAGTCTACCCGGTCGGACTGGGCAGCAGCATCAAAGACATCCTTGAATTTTACGAACCTGCCGAAATCATCCAGTGGATGGACATCCCGCTCAGCGAAGACAGTCTGGTCAGCTATCTGTGGCAAAAGAGCATCAACCCCGGCAGCCAGCCGCTTGACCATACGGCCATGGCAATCGAACAGGCCGTCACCCGCATGATCCTGCGCCATGCCATGCAGGAAATCAAGGCCAAGTGGCGGGAGAATTGGGAAGATGAAGTCTCCTTTGAGCCCATTCTGGCAGGCGGGGCCGTGTTGACCAATGCCCCTACCCCGGCCCAGAGCCTGTTAATGATTCTGGATGGTCTGCAGCCGGTCGGCATCAGCACGATCATTCTCGACCAGAACACCCTCACCGCCAGCCTGGGCACCATCGCAGCCTTTAACCCGATATTGCCGGTACAGGTGCTGGAATCCGGCGCTTTCCTCAATTTGGGTACGGTCATCTGTCCCGTCACCAAAGCACGGTATGGCACACCGGTACTGAACATCCGTATGGAGCATGAAAACGGCTTTAAAGAAACCTTCACCATCAAACAGGGCAGCATTACCGCCCTGCCTCTGCGCATGGGAGAAACCGCCACGATTGCGCTGGATGCGCTGCGCGGCACGGAGATCGACCCCAATGGCAACCGGGCTAATACATTCAAAATCATCGGCGGCGTGTGCGGGGCAGTCATTGATGCCCGCGGGCGACCGATCCAGCTCCCCAAAGAGGATGGCCGCCGCCGTGAACTATTAAAAAAATGGCAAAATACCCTGGAAAATCGCTAAAAATGTTTTCCTGGTATAGGACTTGCAACGAAAAGAACTGATATGATAATCTTGGCTCCTGTCACGCACATCGTACCCCTTACCAAAGTCCGCCGGGCGCGCCTCCTGCCGACCAATGGCCGCGTGCTGGTCAAGGCCGGCCAGTCTGTAACTGCATCCGACGTAGTAGCGGAAACCAGGCTGCAGAACAAACATACCCTGGTGGACGTACAGCGCGACCTGAACATGACCAGTGCCGCAGAAACCCGTGAAGTCATCGACCGCAAACTGGGCGAACGTGTGCAGGAAGGCGATGTGATTGCCGAAACGGGCAGGCTCTTCCGCCGGGTGGTGCGCGCACCCGTCAGCGGCGTCATCGTCATGATCAGCAGCGGACAGGTCTTAATGGAAGCTGATCAGCCGCCCTTCCGCCTTAAGGCCGGTCTGGACGGGGAAGTGACTGAAGTCCTGCCAGAGCAGGGGGTGATGGTTGAAACCAACGGTGCGCTGCTGCAAGGTGTATGGGGCAATGGCAAAATCAGCCAGGGGCTGCTGCTGAACCTGACCCAATCCGCCGGTGATGAACTGACCCCGCCCAAAATGGACGTGAGCATGCGCGGAGCGATCGGTTTTGCGGGCTGGTGCGGCCGGCCCGAAGCGCTGGAGATTGCCGCTCAACTGCCTCTGAGAGGGTTGATTCTCGGTTCCATCCTGCCTGGCCTGATCCCGCTGGCAGAAAAGATGGATTTACCCATCATGGTGCTGGAAGGTTTCGGGCAGATTGCGATTAACCACATCGCCTACGACCTGTTGATCACCAATGTGCAGCGCAGCATCGCGCTTAACACCGCGCCGTGGAACAGATTTACGGGCTCCCGTCCCGAAGCGATCATCACCCTGCCCGCCCCGGCAGAAAGCAGCCCGGAAATCGATATTTTCAAACCTGGTCAAACGATCCGGGTGCAAACCGCACCCTACTGCGGCCAAACCGGCATTCTTTCAAATATTCTTCCCGGTCTGACCACCCTGGACAATGGCCTGCGCACACAAGCAGCCATCGTCCGGTTAAGAGAGAATAACGAAATCACTGTACCACTGGCAAATTTAGACGTACTGCAATAGAATTATCCTATACCCGGAGGAGATGCACTGATGAGCGATGATAATCTGTTTGATGATAGTTTATTCGATGATTTCGAAGATGAGGAAGTTCCGCCATTTGAGTCAGATTTTGATGATGATCTGCTCGATATGGAAGAAACCAGCGAAAAGAAACCCGGCGGCAATCGCACTTTTATTGTGATTGTGGGCATCATTTTCGCCTTCTTTGTGCTGATTGGCGGCGCCATCGCAGCTTATGTACTGCTGATCGCCCCCCAGTCACAGAACAAGGCCGCCCAGCAAGCAGCCCTGATCAATGCGCAGAACACCGCCACATCGGTGGCTGCTACGGAGCAATCCCTGATCATGCAGCTGGCGCTGACCCCCAGTGCCACCCTGCCGCCCACTGCCACCCTGGAAGAAGCCATCCCGAACACCCCTACCGCGGTGATGATCATCGCAACGGACACTCCTGTGCCCACCGCGACAGAAATCATTACAATAGAAGCTGGCGCAGCTGATTTTGACGCTCTCACGGCGACGGTGGCTTCCCTGCTTACCCTGGCAGCAGAAGGAAAAACGGCCACGGCCACGCCATCGGCCCTGCCCGATTCCGGCTTTGCCAGCGATGTTGGTCTGCCCGGCTTGCTCGGTCTGGCCGCGTTGATGGTCGGGATCATCTTCCTGGCACGGAAACTGCGCTCGGCAGCCAACACGGCCGGTTAATCCCCACCCCGCACCCTCCGGCGGAAATATTTAAATATAATCCCGGGCTGTTGAAATCAGCCCGGGATTTTTTATGTCAGTATATTTTAAAACGATGGGGATCACCACATATTGGCAAATGCCTTCACCGATATTGACGCTTCGCGTTGAAATCAGGAAAGGGTCCTTGCCGCCTCAACAAACGCCTTGATCTTTTCCAGGTCTTTGCAAAACCCGCCGCCGGGCAATGGTTTGTTGGTATGGCTCAACGAATCAACCGCCCAGGGCTGCACAACCCGGATCGCTTCGGCAACATTGTCTGCCTGGAGGCCGCCCGCCAGAACGACCGGGATGCGCGTTTTTTCCACAATCTCGCGGCTGATGGCCCAGTCATGGGTTGCGCCGGACGCGCCAATTCCGCCGATCTCTGGCGCAACCGAATCGAGGATCAACAGATCAGCCACTTCCTGATATGCCAGGGCATGGTCAACCGCCTCGCGGCTGGTGCCCACCGGGATAGCCTGCATAATACGCATGCCATCGGGCAGCAGCGGACGCAACGCGCGCACCATCTCCACCGTCACATCACCAAATGGCGCGCACAGGTGCAGAATGTCCGGCTGGACAATTTTCGCCATTGACGCAATTTCGCTCAAGTGCTTATCGACGCTCAGCGCAACCCGCGTGGCCCGATCGCCAACGCTGTCCACGATTTCGCGCGCCAGCTCGTAAGAAATCTCCCCTGGCAAACCGCAATCTGAGGGGGTGAGACCGATATGGTTCACGCCCAGGTCAATCACGGCGTGTGCTTCTTCTATCGACTGCATGGTATAGATTTGGATGATCATGGTTTCCTCGCTATCTAAAAAATATTGTGTAAGAAAAGTGATCAGTCAATCTGTCAACCAGTTAATCAGTAAAAAAACTGATCCCTGATTGACTTCCTTACTTGACACTCTCTGCCACCCGCTCGCCATACTTGAGCAGGGCTGTTACCATCTCGGGTGTGCGCCCTTCGGCATACACGCGCAGCACTGGCTCGGTGCCGGAGGGGCGGATCAGCAGCCAGGAATCATCCGCCAGAATGTACTTGACCCCATCGGTTGTGGCAACTTCCACCACCGTCTCCCCGCCAATCGCTGCCGGGGCGTTGTCCTTCAACTGCTTCACCATCAGCGGCTTGGATACCGGCCGGCCGAGGCGCTGGTCGCGGCGCTCATAATGCGCAGGGCCCACCTCCGCAATCAGGTCGTCGACCAGCTCGCACAACGTGGCGCCCGTGGCGGCCACAATTTCGATCAACAACAGGCCCATCAGCACGCCATCCCCTTCGGGAATATGTCCCTTGAAGGAGATCCCGCCGGACTCCTCGCCCCCTATCAGCACATCTTCGCTCATCATGTAATCGGCGATATGGTTGAAACCGACCGGCGTTTCATGCAAGGTTAACCCATAACGCTTCGCCAGGCGGTCGATCATGCGTGTAGTAGAAACTGTACGCACCACCGAGCCGGTCAATTTGCGCTGCTCGTGCAGATAACGCAGGGAAAGCGCCATGATCTTGTGCGGATCAACGAAATTGCCTTTCTCGTCCATCGCGCCAATGCGGTCAGCGTCGCCATCCGTCGCCAGGCCATAATCACCCAGTCCGGTGCTGATCGCGCCAGCCAGGGTATGCAGATAACGGGCTATCGGTTCGGGGTGAATACCCCCAAAACCGGGATTCATCTCATTGCGGATCTCATGTACTTCAATGCCGGTGCCCTTGAGAATATTGGCAATCGTGCCGCGTCCCGAGCCATACATCGAGTCCACCACCACGCGCTGCTTCGAGTCCGCGATCACATCAAAGTCAATCAACGTACGCACATGGTTGGCATAATCCGGGATGGGGTTGAAGCGCCGGATCAGATCCTGATTTTTGGCTTTATCCAGGTCCATCAGATTCGGGCCGCGGCCCTGTGCTTCGTTGTCATTCAGATACACTTCCACTTCCCGGCACTGCTGAGGCAGGGCTGAACAGCCTGCACCACCCTTAAGCTTGATCCCGTTATAGCGAGGCGCATTATGCGAAGCCGTGATCACGATCCCCGCAATCGCGTTCAAATAGCGTGTGGCATAGGAAATGACCGGTGTGGCGGCATCTCCCTGGCTGAGGTAGACCTGAATGCCATTGGCTGCCAGCACGCGCGCCGCCTCGGTGGCGTAGCGGTCTGAAAGAAAACGGGTATCAAAACCAATCACCACCTTCTTCGGTTGGGCGGGATCGACGCTAGCGGGGTCATTGCATTCCCAACTGCCGGAGGCAGCGGCGTCAGCAATAGCCTGCGTAACCTGCCGCAGGTTGTGAAAAGTGAAAGTGTCCGAAATAACGGCTCGCCAGCCGTCCGTTCCAAAATTTACGGTCATCTACAAACTCCTGTGAAAAAAGAATCATGCAGGGATCTCTATCGCTGCATGTCGCCCCTTTGAATGGCTCTATGCGCCAGGTGCAGGCGGGGTCGCCGTTGATAACAATGTACTCACCACCCAGCCTTCAATCCCGTCGGCGGTGATCACTTTCATCCAGGTGGTGTTGCCCACGCGCACATCGGCGCCGGGCACAATTTCTACCAGCATGCCATTCATCAGGCTGATCGCCACCAGCGCTTCCTGGCTGGGTTCTTCGCGCACCAACACACCCCCACCCGATTCGGCATTGACGCGGGCATAAATCGGCGTAGGCTTGGGGCTGACTGTCAGGGTAGGGGTTTTGGTAGGCATCAAGGTGTTGGTCGGTGTCGGTGTGCCGGTGGGGGGGATGGGTGTGGCCGTCATCGTGGCTGTCTGGGTCGTGGTCGCGGTCAGACTGGGGGTATGGGTCGGCACAGCCACCTGTAAACCAATTGCGGTGCCCATGCCGCTCAATGCCACCAGGGCGGCAATCGCTGCCAGTAAAAGCGTCGTGCTGACCGTGTAGCCAAACAGGCCGCGCGGATGCACGCCAATGATGACCAGTACAAGCGCGCTGATCAGAACGGCCGCCGCCAGATGGACAACAAACACCAGCAGGCCATCCGGCCACAAACCGGGGATGCCGCTTAACAAACCAAAACCAGCCACGCCCAGTGGGAACAAAATTTCGTAAGCCAGGGCCACGCTGGCCACCATGGGCCGCTGCCGGGGTGAACGCACGATCAAATACGTGGTCAAGCCAGCGCCAAGCACCAGCAACAGGAAATTCGCCCACGTGAATTGGGTGAATTGGTAAGCGATCCTGATTACCAGTTGGGAGGAACGCAGGCTGATCAACGAGCCTCCCAGCACGCCGCTGAGGAAAATCAGCGCACCGCCAATCAACAGACCGCCCAATGCCTGCATGAAGAAGCGTACCGACCCCAGCACAACGCCCAGGGAAAGGCCAATCACCGGCGCCATGAAAGGCGCCAGCAGGGCAGCCATTACCACCAACGCCCATTGCTCGGTAAATAAAGCCACCGTCAGCGTCAGGCCGGCAATCAGGCAAAACAGGAAGAAATCAAAAGAAGGGGTGACGCGGCGCGCCAGCTCTTCCAGGAAGCTGAACTTCTCATCCGTGCCCTGGGGCAGGATGCGGCGTTTCCGCCGCCTTCTGCGGGCGGGCGGCAAAGAGCGGTCAGATTCAGGAGAAAGCGGTTCGCTGGTGGGTAAACTCATATTCGTAAACTGGCTACCATTCGCATTGGATTTTGAAACAGGTCAAGCGCGGAAAGAATATCAGGCATCAACAGGTCAGACGTCTGCAAGGTTTCCACGGCCAGCCCCTCCTTGGAAAGGAGGCTGATCCCGATCGCCGCGGCGGCCAGCATGCCGGCGTCATTCGCGCCCTGCCCTATGGCAGCCACATGCTCAGCGCCCAATTGAGCCACATACTCAGCCTTCTGCCACGGTTCATTCCCTTTTTGCAGTCGTACAGCGGTCAAATTCAACTGCTGGTCAATCTCGGTCTGATGCCCGTGGGTGTCCGCGGTCACCAGATGAACGTGAAGCAGGCCCTGCAACGCTGCCAGTGCCTGCACCACCCCATCGATAAGTTGTCCATCCACTGCCAGGGTGCCGTTCACATCCAGCACCACATGTTCCAGTTGAAACTGACCGCGTCCGGGAATGTCGATATTTAACATGGCTTTATTATAATACAGGCGGCGTCTTTGAATGAAAATAATGTTATGACAGCCTGATCCTACGCCACCTCCAACATTTCACCCGGCTGCAAGACCACCGCGCGTGTATCCGTCTCCGCCTCCACACGCGCCGTCCAGGCCCCCACGTCCTGGGCGATTAGATCCCAGGTGTTGTAATGCATCGGAATCACGACTTTTGGTGTGAGCATCTTGACCGCGCGCAGGGCATCGTCCGGCCCCATGGTGTAATTATCGCCAATCGGCAGCACTGCCACATCCACGCCCTCCTCGCCAATCAGGCGCATGTCGCCAAACAGGCCGGTATCCCCGGCGAAGTAGAATTTTTTTCCGCCCAGGGTGGTCAGCAAAAAGCCGGCCGGGTTGCCGCCATAGGTGCCGTCCGGCAAAGCAGAACCGTGCAAGGCCAGGGTCAGCTTGAGATAGCCGAAGGGATGGTGATAGCCCCCGCCAAGGTGCTGTGCATGGGTGCGGATGCCCTGCTTGTTCAGCCAGCCCGCAATCTCGAAGACCGCGATTACCAGCGGATCGCAGTTTTTGGCGATGATGGCCGTGTCACCGATGTGGTCACTGTGTCCGTGCGTGACAAGGATATAATCCGCGGTCATCTCCTCGGCGCGTACCGGCGAAGCGGGATTGTCATTAAAGAAAGGGTCCACCAGCAGGTGGTATCCGCCCGTTTCAAGGCCCCAGGCTGCATGTCCATAATACGTTAATCTATCGTTCATGTGCTCTACCTCCTGATTGCTTTAATCATACATCAAAGTCCTCTCCCGCGGGTTGGGTTCCTCATTCCAGTGCCGGTCTAATTGGACACTGATTCCACAATCCCTGCACAGTGAACATCCCTCCGAAACCTGAAGGATTCATACTGGCCGGTCTTGCAAATATCGCAATTGGGGATTGATTTTGGAGGGACGTTGCATGTTCAGGATGCGATCTCCATTCGAGGGTACAAAACAGCCGCCCAGCATCAGGCTGGGCGGCCGAAAGAACGGCTGAAGTCGTACCTACACCGGGTATCTTCTAGCGCAGGCGTTCACCGGGGGCGCGGCCCATTGCTTCGGCGACGACCAGAAAATCGGTGGCCGAGATCAGCCCCACCACTTCTCCTTTTTTGTTGGTCACCGGCAGATGGTGGATTTTGTTTTCTTTCATGATCCTGGCGCAGTCTTCAATGGGGGTGTGTTCGTCCACGGTAATGGTGGGCGAGGTCATGATGTCTGCGACCTTGACTTTGGAAGGATTTTTTCCCTGGGCGACGATCTTGTCGGATACATCTGTGGACGTGAGAATCCCGTATTCTGGCTGGGTTTTGGTTTTCTTGACCATTACACTGTTGATGTACCGCCGGCGCATGGTCGCCAGCGCTTCTGTCACAGTTGCATCGGGGTCGATGAACACCACCAGATCAAGCATCCAGTCACGTACTGAGAATACCATTTTTGGCTCCTTGTTGAATATGGGTTAGATGAAACACATCTGTGTGAAGGCAGTGATGAAAACACTATGTTATCAGTATAGGAAAAAATGGGCGGAAAGGCAAGTTGACTGGACAGGCGGATGAAAAATGTAGGGGCGAGGCACACCGCTGTGCGGCGCTCGCCACTACGCACACCGTGCTACTTACCCCACGTCCAGCCCTTTAGCGATTCTGTCATGTGATAGGCGGTCATATCAAGATGCACGGGGGTGATGGAGACGCAGCCGGCGGCCAGGGCGCCGAAGTCAGTACCGTCTTCCGGCTCGCCCAATGGCGGGTCGCCGCCCAGCTGATATTCGGACAGGTCAGCGACTTCCGGGAGAAGTTTGTCGAGGTAGATGCGCTTGCCGAGGCGGGTGATCTGGTAACCGCGCAGCTCGTCCAGGGGCACATAGGGTGCGTTCACGTTCAGCAGGGTTTCGGCGGGCAGGCCATTGCGCAGCACCTGGGTCACCACGGTGCGGGCTGCTGCGGCGGCGGTGGTGTAATCAACGTGTCCGGTGAAATGATGATTCGGGCCGTCCATCGAGACGGCCACCGCCGGCACGCCGTGGATCACGGCTTCCATCGCCGCGGTGACCGTGCCGGAATAGGTCAGGTCGTGCCCCAGGTTGGCGTAGGGATTGATCCCCGAGACCACCAGGTCCACTTTGTCGGCCAGCATGCCCATCAGGGCCATGGCGACACAGTCTGATGGTGCGCCGGAGACAGACCGGGCTGTGATCCCGTCAGCCAGAACGACTTCGCGCACGGTGAGCGGGGTGAAGAGGGTTTTGACATGGCCGCACATCGACCAGTTGTGGTCGGGCGCGACAATGGTGATGGTGCCCAGGGTTTGCATGGCCTGCGCCAGGGCGAGCAGCCCGGGGGCGTCCACGCCGTCGTCGTTTGTGATCAGGATATGTATCATGGTTGGCCTTTATGGTTCGCAGGGTGAGCGCAGGTCGCTCAAATTGGAAGTGAATAGTATATCAGACCCATCCAGGGCAGCCACTAGGCGGGCTTCAATCATCGCTTCCTGCTGGCAGCCGATGAGGATCATATCGGTCGGGTGGGGGAAATGTTCCGGCACCTGCGCCACGGGCAGGGCGACGGTTTGATTGGTCTCTTCCGAGAGGAAGAAGAACACCACGCGGGGATAGAAAAGGGTGGCGTAGGCTGTCTTGGCAGTGTCGGGTTCGACCTTGTCCTGCCCGTAATAGCGCGGGTAGAGGGCACGCCCCTTGAGGATCAGCAGATTGCCCTCTGCCGGGAGGTCACTGAGGGCTTCTGCCAGGTCCGCGTTTTCACGGACGGCGGGCAGTGCCTGCAATTCAGCGAGGAGCTGTGCATCGGTCTGCGGCGGAAAACGCTGCGACACGATTTTCTCCGCCAGGATCAATGAAGAGCCGATCAGGGCAAACAGGGCCAGCCCCAGCACGATCTGCCACCAGTGTAAGGGATGGGCTGTGATTTGCGGCGCCCTGGATGTGGATGTCTTTTTAGCGTGATGCAGGGATTGCCACAGCAATTCGACCAGGGCCAGCACACCCAGGCCAAAATAAAGATGCACGATCCAGGTGACGGGCAGCACAAAGCGCATCCCCGATACCTGGAAAATGGCCGTGGCCAGGTTGTACATCAGGTTCATGGTCAGCGGGATCAAGCCGATCCATTTCAAACTGTGCCAGGCAGCGCCGATGCCCAGGGCAACCAGTCCCAGATTCAGGACAAGCAGCAGGATCATTTTGGCGGTCGGCGTTGCGGGCCATATCTCCCAAAAGGCATGGCGCGTGCGCAGCAGTTCTTGCCAGCTCTGGAGGGGATCGGTGCGGATGGGTAAAGTCAGCAGGCTGGAAAGCTCTCCGTTGACCAGGTTGATCCCGACAGTTTTAACAGCATATCCGGGATGGGAGAGGATGGCGTTCGCGGTGTAGGTGTTCAGCCGTTTCACAAAATCGCCATCGTTTTCTCCCGGTTGGCGGGCGAGGATCGCGGCGGGGTCTTCCTCAAAGACGATGGCGTAACGGCGGGCCATTTCCCAGTTTTGCGAGAGCGGATGGTCAAATACGACTGCCCCGGTGATCTGGTAATTGCGCCACAGCCAGGGGGTAATGGTTACCATAAGTCCGGCTATCAACAGGGCAGCGGGCAGGAGGAGCTTCTTCCAGTCAGGCCACAGGGTCACCAGGGCAAACAGCAGCACAAACGGCAGCACCGCCAGCGACTGGGTGCGGATGAGCATGGTGATGCCCAGCATGCCGCCCGCCAGCAGGGGGTTCAGGCCGGGCTGTTCGCGGCGTTTCAGCCAGCGCAAGCAGAACAGCAGGAACAGGCCTAATCCCAGAGCGGTGGGAATCTCTGAAAAATATAGTTTGACATTGGCAACGCTGCGCGTGAAGGGCGCAGCCTGGATAGAATGAGTCTCGCGCAAGATGGTCAACAGGGCCAGCATGATGCCTGCCGGCCGGGAACCGAATTCTTTCCCCAGCAGATAGAGCACAGCCGGGAAGAAAGCCAGCACGATCATCTGTACCAGGATGACCTGGTTGTAGTCCTGCCCGGCCACGGCATGCAGGATTGCCAGGAAAACCGTATATAGCGGACGGGCGGGAATTTCATCCCCCATCAAGCCGTTGCCGATGAGGATACTCTGGGCGGTCTGGTCGTAGAACATGCCATCCGAGAAGGGATACACCTCAAAATTTGGCGGGCGTCCCGCGGTGGCATAGTGGTTGGGCAGCAAAGGCTGAGCTGTCCACAGGGTCAGGCTGAGCGCCCAGATGAGGAAGAACCAAAAGCGGTCTGAGCGCAGCAGGGCGTACAGGCGGGATTTTGTGGGGGAATTGGGCTGCTTTTCTGGCCTGTCCAGCACGAAGAACAGCGCCGCGATCAGCCCGCTGAGCCAGATGTGCCACTCCAGCAGGGGCACCGCAGGGATGGCCCAGGCGGTCATGCTGGTTTCGGGCACGCGCAGCCCGCTGATGCGCACGATCAGCGCCAGCAGCAAAAAGGCGCCCCAGGTCAACAGGGCGGCCCGGCATAGTTTACGGTTAGCTTTCCACAGGTCGTTCCATTTTTCAGGATGCGTGATGAACAGCCAGCCCCAGAATTGGACGGCGGCCAGGCCTGCCCACAGGAGGAAGGGGTCCAGATGGAGAGACGCCAGACGGAAGAGGGCGTTTCCTGTACCCGCATAGAGACTATGCAGCGTGGTACCCGTGATAATCACCAGCGGGATGACCGCCAGAGCCAGCAAAGAGAATACGGTCAGACGGTGTGGGTGTTGTGCGTCTGACAGATCAAACAGTGTTTTATGCGATCGTCGCCAGGTGAAACAGAATGCCGCCAGCAGGGCAAGGGTCAGCGAGGCGGCCAGCACCATCAGCAGGATGGAGATGGTGGCTGCCAGCCCGCCACCGGGGCTGCGGGGAATCTGCGTCAGGCGGAAAAAGACATACAGCCCTTCGAGAGCGGTTAATGAAAACAGGATGGGGCGGAGCAGGGTCCGGTTGTTGTTAGAGAGAGGGAATAAGGGCATCAGGAATTAAAGGGGGCAAAATTAATGCGTATAGATAAATACGTTGACGAGGCAGGTTAGTAAATATCGAGCAGTTCGTCGCGCAGGCTGACGACCAGTTTGTGCCGCTCAGGCCTGGGCAGGAAAGCCGCCCCTGCGGCGGCGATGATCCGGTCTTTCAAGGCATCACGGGAGAGTTTGAGCACACTGCACACCATGTGATATTCGTCACTGAGAATGATGCCTGAGATTTCGGGGTCGTCCGTATTCAGGGTAACGTTCAGGCCGGCTTTGAGCATGCTCATAAAGGGGTGTTCTTCCAGGGCGGAGACCACACCGGACTGGTAATTGCTGGTGATGCACACTTCAAAGGGGATATTGCGTTCGCGGGCCAGGGCGATGACCTGCGGGTCTTCCATCACGCGCACGCCGTGGCCGATGCGGTCAGCGTGCAGGTCTTCGATGGCTTCCCGTACGTTTTCGGCTCCGCTCCACTCGCCGGCATGCAGAGTGACAAAGAGGCCGGCTTGCTTGGCTTCGCGGAAGATACCGGCAAACGGTTCGGCAGGGTATTTGACTTCATCCCCGGCCATGTCAATGCCTACCACGCCTTTGCTGATGCGGTCAACGGCCAGTCCGGCCACTTCTTCCGCCAGGGCAGGGCTTTCATGGCGATTCACGCTGGCGATCAGACGGGTAGTGATGCCAAATTTGGCACTGGTTTCCTGGGTGGTTTCGACGACCCAGTCCATCACGGAGGCCAGGGGGAAATTCTGCGAACGGCTGAGGGCAACCGGGGTGAAGCGCAGTTCGAGATAGCGGATACCGTCCGAGACGGCGTCTTCGACTACCTCGCGTGCCACGCGGGTGATCACTTCCGGCGAACGGTAGAACTGGCGCAGCGGCTGGAATTTGGAAAGGAAATTACCTGAGGTGAGGGGGTCGTCCGTTTGGATCTGTACCAGTGGGCGCAACTGTCCCGTCTGTGGCGGGAGGGGAACGTTATGCTGGAGGGCAATCTCTTTCAGGGTGCGCACGCGCACCGAACCCTCCAGGTGCCGATGGAGTTCGACTTTCGGCAGTGATTTAAAAAACGTCAGATCCGTTGCGGCGTTATACCAGCCCATATTTCGCGCCTTTGGTTAGCATTGTTGTGCGGTAAGGGGGGAAAGCAGGTCCCTCTGGATAGACATATCATAGTCTAAGGTGGGATTTAAGTCAATTTACCGTCAGTGTATTTTATTTGTCGCGTTGTATTCTTGTTTTTTCATTTTTGGGTCTTCTGCATAATTTACCTGTCAGTCTCGCCATGCTATAATCGTAATTTGAAAATCAAAGAGTTTCTTTTTTCATCACAAATTGAAGCTTTCTGCCAGAAGTATCATATTCGCAGTTTGGCTGTTTTTGGTTCTGCGGTGCGGGAAGATTTTAGCCCGCAGAGTGACATTGATATTCTGGTTGAATTTGAAACAGGAAAAGTTCCCGGTTTTGAATTTTTTCTGATGGAGGATGAGTTAACCCGCCTGGTGGGGCGAAAAGTGGATTTGCAAACGCTTAATTTTCTAAGCCCTGAGATCAGGGAACAGGTATTGTCCGAAGCGGTTCCTGCGTATGAGCAAACGTGATCCGAAAACTGCGCTGCGGCAAATCCTGTTGCTTCACGGGAAGCAGTGGGAATTTGTCAGTCACGCGTAGGGTGCGTTAGCCGCGGACGAAGTCCCTGCCAAGCAGGGAAGCGGCAACGCACCCATCAACAAGCTCCACTTCAGAACCATTCAAAACCAAAGGTAAATTTTGGTGCGTTCAACTACGACCTCATAACTACCGGCCTGAGCAGTTACAATTGGAGAAAATATTGGAATAACAAGAGATAGTGGTCAGAATGTTTCGATAAATGCTTATCACGCCTTCCCGTTGACGTGCGTTTTTTATTATCAGCTTGTTCCGAAACCTTATCACATACCTTTTGCGGTCGTATAATCCTGTTGCCGGACAAGATGTATTTGTTGATGAAAGTTATGCAGAGAGGGATGTGCCTTGATGAATCGAACCGTGAGAATGAGGGAAGAGCTGTCCTGGCGGACAGCGGCAGATTATTTGATGCTGATTTTGGGGGCATTGGTTCAGGCTTTGGCGATGCGCCTGTTCCTGGTGCCGTCCCAGTTGTTGAGCGGCGGGGTGAGCGCGATTGCCCAGATCATCCATTCGTTCAATGGCTGGCCGATCGGGTTAATGGTGTTTCTCGGCAACCTGCCGCTCTTCTTCCTCGGTTGGCGTTATCTGGGCGGAGCGCGGTTTGCCATCCGCACCGGGGTTGCCATCACGGTCTTCTCCGTTTTGACGGACACGCTGGTTTTTGTGATGCCAGCCGAAGGGCTGACTCATGATCCGGTGCTTTCCAGTATTTTTGGCGGGTTGATGTTTGGCGCCGGTCTGGGGCTGGTCTACCGCGCCAAAGGCACCAGCGGCGGCAGTGATATTCTCGGACAGATCCTGTATCACCGCAGGGGCATCGCGATCACCCAGGCTTATTTTTTCACGGACACGCTGATTTTGCTGGCAGGCGGTATCTTCTGGAGCTGGGAGCTGGCCTTGTACGGGATGATCGTCATGTATGTTAGCGGACTGGCGGCCGAAATGATCCTGGAAGGGCCTGGTATTTTGCGAACGGTGACCATCATCAGTTATGAACCGCAGCAGGTCGCCCAGGAGATCATGACCGTGCTGGAGCGCGGCGTTACCATTCTGGCAGGCAAGGGGGCTTACACTGGCAAAGACCGTCCGGTGTTGTACTGTGTCGTGACCCGTTCAGAAGTGAACAAGATCAAAGCCCTCGTGCATGGGATTGACGAGGATGCTTTTATTGTGGTGGGTGGGGCGCACGAAGCGCTGGGGGAAGGCTTCAAACGGCTGACGCCGCCGGAGAGGTAAAAGCAAAAAGTTCCCTTGAAGGGTTCCTTCGCGGGAACTTTTTTATGCCAGAAAAATCATATTTCCCCAAACGCCAGCAATGCTCCGGTGACAATGCCCAATTGACCGAGTAAATACGTTACCATCACGACCAGGTTGCCATGCTTGAGCGGATGGATGAATTTGTTCCAGGCGAGGGTGCTGTCGGAGATGACGAACAGCACGGCGCCGGTCACTGTCCATGCGGCTGCGGCGGGCGGCCAACCCGGGCGCAGGGGTGTCAGCAGGGCGGAGAGCAGCATGATGGAGATACCGATCATGTAGACAATAATCAGCGCTTTCAGCCGCTTGCTGTGACGGTGTTTTAGACTGCGGAAGAATTTCCGGGCGAAGAGGAAGACGACAACAGCCGCGGCTGCTACCACCAGCAGACTTTGCCAGGTGACGATGGGCAGGGTTTGATTCAGGCCAATGATGTAGCAGACGTGCGCGGTGAGGAAAGACAGCGCGCCAGCGGGGAAGCACCACACTGGCAGCAGGAGGAAGATATCTCCGGCCAGGGAGAGTAACAGCCCCATCCCGAACCACCACAAAATACCCTGCCAGGCGCCTTGCTGGGTGAACCAGGCCAGCAAGGCCAGCAGGGCAGCCGGTTTGGTCACGCGGCGCAGGCGACTGCTTTTGCTGGCAACTGCGTACCATTCGGCCACAAAGGCCACAGCGGTTAACAGCAGCAGACCGTTGAACACGGGTTATTCGTCCTTTTGCACCATGAACCCGAATTGCTGCAGGGCGTCGGGGTTGTTGCGCCAATTCTTGTGAACCTTGACACGCAGGTCGAGGTAGATTTTACGGCCGCTCATCGCTTCAATGGCCTGGCGTGCGGTGGCGCCGATCTGTTTGATCATTGAACCACCTTTGCCGATCAGGATGCCTTTTTGCGAGTCGCGTTCCACATACAGGGTGGCCTGAATAAAGGCAACGTTGTTTTCACGTTCCTTGAATTCATCAATCCGTACTGCGGTGGCGTGGGGTACTTCCTTGTCGAGGTGGGTCAGCAGGGCCTCACGGATCAGGTCGGCGGCAATCTCGCGCTCGTAAAGGTCGGTGATCTGATCGGGTTCGTAGTAAAGAGGACCTTCTGGCAGGCGGGCGATGATCGCGTCCAGCAGGGCGTCTTCGCCCTGGCCGTCTACTGCGCTGACGGCGAAGGGCATCGCTTCGGGCAGCAGTTCCCAGAAGGCGCGTTCGCGTTCTTTGAGCTGCTCAGGGGAGAGGAGGTCAATCTTGTTCAGCGCCAGAATGAGGGGCGGCAGGGGCTGCACGGCGGCGATGCGCTCGGCGGCCAGTCGATCCTCGTGGTGGGGGGCTTCGCTGGCGTCCACCAGCCACACGATCACATCCGCATCCGACAGGGTTTGGAAAGCGGTTTCGTTCATGAAGTCACCCAGCTTATGCACCGGTTTATGGATGCCGGGAGTATCTATGAAGATGATCTGTGCGTCCTCAAGGGTGAGAATGCCTAATTGGCGGCGCTGGGTGGTCTGCGGACGGGGCGAAGCGGCGGCGATCTTTTGCTGCATGATGTGGTTGATCAGGGTCGATTTGCCCACATTGGGGCGGCCAGCCAGGCTGACAAAACCGGATTTAAAGGGTAGATTTTCGTTCATTTTGTTTCCTTCCAAAATGGGTATTTGCTGATAGCGCGCGTCAACGCCTTATCGTTTAGTTTTTGTTGAACAACCGGAGACGATAAAAAAGATCGATGCTCATCGTGCATCAGTAAGGATGAATTTAAACCAGTTTTTGGTCGACAACCCGGTGACCTTCCAGTGTGAGCAGCCATGCTTTCGTTTCCAGCCCGCCCGGCGCTGAATAGCCGTGCAGGGCGCGTTTGGCGTTAACCACGCGGTGACAGGGGATGACCAGGGGGAGAGGGTTACGCGCCAAAGCACCGCCGATAGCACGGGCCGCGCGCGGTTTGCCGATCATTTCGGCCAGTTCGCCGTAGGTGCGCACCTGTCCGAAGGGGATTTGGACAGCGGCATGCAGGACGAGGCTCTCGAAGCGCGTTACCAGCCGCCAGTCAATGGGCAGTTTGAATGTGTGCAATTCTCCGGCCAGGTAGGCGATGATCTCATCGCGGGCAATCGACAGCATTTTGCTGGAGGACTGCCCATTGATCGTCATTTCAATACCCAGCTCATCCTCCATGGATTGGGATGGGCCGAAAGCGACGCGCAGCAAACCCTGCTCTGAGGCAACCAGCGAGATGGTCTGGATCGGGCTGTTTGTCTCAAAAGTCAGCACGTGCAGGGGAATCGGGACGGAAAGCGGGGTATTAAACATATCAATTTTAGTATAGCAGAAAACGAGGGGAGGAAGATGGTTTTCATCACGCAAAACACCCCCTCCTGACATCTTTTTAAGGGTGGATTTTTAAGAGCGGCGAAAGTCATACCGCACTCTGAGCTTGTCGAAGCGTGCGAGATCGCGAGACCCGCTTCGGCTTCGACAAGCTCAGCCTGCGCTGTGAGGCTTCCAAATGTGTTTGCATCAGACTTATTAAAAAACCTGTCTCTAAAAGCGCCTATCCTCCCGCATTTTTGAAAAAAATACGGGAAGCACGTGGTGATTTTGCGTGTGATGGCGATCTCCCAAACAGTGGTGAACGCTTCGCGGCCACGCTCCGGCTACGCCTCCGTTCGCGATGACAAATTAGTCACCTTTCGTTTTTGTCAGGTGGTCGTAGGGTAAGCGTAGGGGAAGCGTCAAGCATGGTTTGGGGAGGTGCGATAAGATAGTATCAACAAAAGAGAAACTTCTCTTCTTCTCCTCCTTAAGTAATCTGCCAGGGTCGGCGTCCCTGGCAGATTACAAATTTAAGGGGGGAATTGCGTTTTTGTAGAGGCGGACGGCGTGTCATCGGCATACGCTAAGGTAAAACTCCCTTGAAAAGGTTGGCGTACTTAGCATTTTACCTGCCCAGTTCCGCCGCCCGTAAGCGTTAATGGCTTGCGAACCGACCCTTTTCAAGGTTGCGCGCGCGTGGACCTTACCCTGCGGGTACGATGTGAAAAGGGGAACATTGCCAACCAATTTATGAACCTTTGAACACATTTCGTCATCCAACTTTATAGAAATCCAAGCTTTCCAAGGGGAACATTTGTTTTCTTTTTCTTGGCGTATGCCTATGGAATGGCGTCCGCCCGCTTCTTATGAGTATTCAAAAGTGAAGATTGGCATAATATCCTTTTGAGGATATAGTCCTGGCCTTAACTATGAGCTTGTTGGTCTGGTGGGCGCATGGCAGGCGCCCCTACAGTGGTTGAGGATGGAAATGAGAAGATTTTGTATTCTTGTCTTTTTGCTTTACGCTTTGCTGGCGGACGCCGCTCAGGAAATCAATGGTGGCGTCGTATTCCGCTCTTGCGAATTAAATCCCGCAATTCTTTTCAAATTCCTCGTCGATCAAGCTCAACAAATACTGCCCGTAGCGGTTGGCGGACATTTTCTCGGCAAGGACGCGCAGATCTTCGAGGCCGATGTAGTTCATGCGGTAGGCGATCTCTTCCAGGCAGGAGATCATCAGGCCCTGGCGTTCTTCAACGGCCTGCACGAAGCTGGAGGCTTGCAGCAGGGACTCGTGGGTGCCGGCGTCCAGCCAGGCCACGCCGCGGCCCAGCACTTCCACGCTGAGCTGCTTTTTCGCCAGATAGACCTTGTTCAGGTCGGTGATCTCCAGCTCGCCGCGGGAGGAGGGCTGCATGGCTTTGGCGATCTCGACCACCTGATTGTCATAGAAATAAATGCCGGGCACGGCGTAGTTGGAGCGCGGTTTGGCGGGTTTCTCCTCCAGGCTGACGACCTGGTAATTGCAGTCGAACTCGACCACGCCGTAGCGTTCGGGGTCGCGCACCGGGTAGGCAAACACCACCGCGCCAGCTTCCAGTTTGGCAGCCGAACGCAGTGTGGTGGGCAGGCCGGTACCGAAGAAGATGTTGTCGCCCAGCATCAGGCAGCAGTGGTCGTCGCCGATGAAGGATTCGCCGATCAGAAAAGCCTCTGCCAGGCCGCGCGGTTCCGGCTGCGGGGCGTAGGAGATTTCCAGCCCCCATTGACTGCCATCGCCGAGGAGCTTCTCAAAGGCGGGTAAGGCGTCGGGGGTGGAGATGATCAGGATCTCGCGGATGCCGGCCAGCATGACCATCGAGAGGGGGTAATAGATCATCGGTTTATCGTAGACGGGCAGCAACTGCTTGCTGATTGAGAGTGTTAGGGGGTAGAGACGGGTGCCATGCCCGCCAGCGAGAATGATCCCTTTCATTTGCCTGCTCCTCGTTGCGTATAGTTTTCGTTCATCCAATTGGCGAAACCTTCGCCGCCGGTGACGGCGGTGATCCAGCCGCCGTTTTGCAGATACCAGTTCACGGTGTCGCGTAATCCCTGGTCGAGGTCGTGCTGCGGCTGCCAGCCGAGTTGGGCTTCGATCTTGCCGGTGGTGACGTCGTAGCGCCTGTCGTGTCCCGGCCGGTCGCTGACGTGCTGCATCAGCTTTGCATGGGGGGCATGCGGCGAGTTGGGAAACCGTTCATCAAGAATGGCGCAGATCCGGCGCACGAGTTCGATGTTGGGCGGCTGGTTGCGTCCGCCCACCAGGTAGGTTTCGCCGAGGCGGCCTGCCGTCAGCACGGCATGGATGGCGGTGCAGTGGTCTTCCACGTACAGCCAGTCGCGGATCTGCTGCCCGTCGCCATAGATGGGCAGGCGTTTCCCTTGCAGGGCGTTAAAGATCATCAGCGGGATGAGTTTCTCGGGGTACTGGCGCGGCCCGTAGTTGTTGGAGCAGTTGGTGATGGTCACGGGCAGGCCATAGGTGCGGTGGTAGGCGCGCACCAGATGATCGCTGGAGGCTTTGGATGCCGCATAGGGTGAGTTGGGGTCGTAGGCAGTGGTTTCACAGAAAGGCGGATCATCCGGCCCTAATGTGCCAAAAACTTCATCGGTGGAGACGTGGTGGAAGCGGGGGTTGGAGACGGTTTTCTCGTCCAGCCAGGCCTGACGGGCGGCTTCCAGCAGGGTAAAGGTGCCGATCACGTTGGTTTCGATAAAGCTGGCCGGGCCAGTGATCGAGCGGTCAACGTGGGTCTCGGCGGCGAAATGCACGATGGTGTCAATGCGGTATTTACGCAACAGGTCATCAACCCGCGCGCGGTCGTTGATGCTGCCGTGGATGAAGGTGTGGCGGGAATCGTCCGGCAGGTGATCCAGATTCTCGCGGTGTCCGGCATAGGTGAGGGCATCCAGGGTGTAGATGCGTACATCCTGTTCTGCCTTAAGCAGGTAATGAATGAAATTCGAGCCGATGAATCCGGCGCCGCCAGTGACCAGCAGGTTTTTCATGGGAGTCTCCTGATTATTTAGGTTCATCACAAGTATAACTCAGGTAAAGGGTCAACCAGTCAATTAGGGATTGGTCAATTTGGAAAATAAGCTGACCAGACATGTGGAGATTAGGGTGTAATATGATAGAATCGATGTGGGTTTTTGCCGGGAGCGTACTCCGGTAATCGATAGAATTGTGAGGAATTATGCTGATTGAAAACGGTCATTATGTTGTTGAAATTGCCGGCCTGCGGCGGGAATTGCCTTTGCTGGAGATCAAGCCTGGTTTGCGGATTGCGCTTCTGAATATTCTTGGGGATATTGAGCTGACCCAGGCTGCTGGAAAAGCCCTGGCGGAGAAGCTGGCGAGATTTGAGTACGCAGCCATTATCACCCCTGAAGCCAAAAGCATCCCCCTGGCATATGCGCTGGCATTGGAAGTGAACAAACCTTATGTCGTCCTGCGCAAGGACTTTAAACCCTATATGGGGGATGCTTTAGAGATGGAGACATTGTCCATCACTACCGGTCATCCGCAGACTCTGTTTCTGGATGAGAAGGATCGTGAATTTGTGCAGGGCAAGCCGGTGGTCATTGTGGATGATGTGATTTCTACCGGCTCTACGCTGGAAGGGATGCGGGCTTTGATGGAAAAAGCGGGGGCGACGGTTGTCGCCGAGGCGGCCATCTTCACCGAAGGGGATCTGGACAAGTGGAGTGAGATTGTTTCGCTGGGTCATTTGCCGGTGTTTGTGGACTAGAGAAAGATTGTAAATGATACAGGCTGCCATTCTCGGCAGCCTGTTTTTTATTTCCGCCAGTAATTCTTTTTCTTGTTATCGTTGGGGTCTTCCTGATAGCCGCGCCAGAATTGTTTACCATCGTGTTCCTGGATTTTCTTCAGGTTCTTGACTTCCCGGATCTTAACTGCGCGGGCCCTGGCCTGGCGCCGGTAGAAAAAACCCGTGACCGCCAGCAGGATGGCAAGCTGCGTAAGATAGGATATGGCAATCAGGTCTTCGTTACCGGTCATATAATCCGGCAGGAAGGTGATCGACACTGGTTTGGTCACATGCCCAATTTCGTATGCGCCGGGGGTTTCAATATAGAAGGTATGGATGGGGCGGCCTTTTGCCAGAGGGGTATCATAGATGCGCAGACCGCGCTCAACATACCCCACCTTAATCGGCTTTCCGCTGGATATTTCGGTTATTTTCAGCCAGGGGTCCAGCTTGTGTTTGGCGATCTCATCATTGATGACCAACAGGTCATAGTCGTTGGTATACACGGTGTACAATCCTGGCTTCTCAAAATAGAGCTCTGTCGGCGGATTGGACATGGTTACTTCCGCTATTTCAGTTCGTTTGGCGGTCTGGAGAATGCCCAGCCTGTCCGGCAGAAAGAGGAACACATTACCGAAGCTTTTGACAACCTGGCCCAGGGTGAAGAATGCAATCAGCAGGATGATGAAAACGATGACCCCCGCCAAAATCGCAAAGATGGTTGGTGATTTGTATTGATTTTTCGCTGCCAAAAAAGTCTCCTTGAGGAATTTCTACCATGATGATTGTACACGAAACAAGTCGTTATGCACCTGTCCAAATGGGGGATATTTGGCTAATTTTTTGAAAATATTTTGGGAACCGGATTTCTCGTCGCTTTTTGTTGTGGATCGTTTTTCTTCTTTTATTGTCGTTGTGCCAATGCCCGTTTTTTTGCATGGGGCAGGCGTTTGAGCTGAATCTCGCGGCGCATGGCTGTGCTGCGGTCTGGCTGGGCTTCAACATACACCAGTTTGACCGGACGGCGGGTGCGGGTATAGCGTGCGCCTTTGATGGTGTGGTTATGTTCGTGTTCCCGCCGCCAGGGGTCGGTGGCCCAGCCGGTATAAAAACTGCCATCAGCGCATTTCACGATGTAGCAATAAAAATTTGAGGGCAGTTCATTTTCCCGGTCCACGTGTAAGCCGGTCAGTCCTTTTTTTTCTTCTTTTTGGGATTGATTCCGATCCAGTGCTTCAGATGGTCGCCCATGGAAGGAATATCTGCGCTGGAAGGGTCGGTATTCCATTCAGCACGGCTGCGTGCCATCCACCAGTCATCATGCGCATCCTTGACTGTTTTCATCAGTTCTGCCAGCTTTTCTTCATCGCGATTTTCGAGCGCAGCGCGCACGATGTGCAGCCCTTGAATTTGATTATCGATCAGGCGGATCAGATTTTCGCGGTTCATCATGAAGGATGCGCCCAGTTTCTCGCGGTCGTCCATCAGCAGTAAGGGCTGGGTGCCGAGGGCGTAGGCTTGCCCGGCGATTTTGCGGCCTTCCTGCCAGCCGGCGCGGCCGGTGGTGGTCAACACCAGGGCGGCGGCGTTGATCTGCGGCAGCAAGCCACTGGCAGCATACAGCCCTTCGTATTCAGCCTCGTCAACGAAGAATGGGCGGCTGCCCAGCAGGACGGCCAGGTTGGTGGTCAGGGTCAGGGCGGCTTCGCTGGTCTTGCGCGGCGAGCTGATTACGGCCAGGCTTTTCTGGAACAGGTCAGCCTGGGCCGATTCAAACCCGGTCTTCCCATCCAGCAGATGTTCCGGGTTGAGGGTCAGGGCCATGGTGAGGAAGTCCACCTTTTCGGGGAGGAGTTCGGCGGCCCAGGTGGAGGCGTTCGACTTGCTCGCCGAGGTGTCGATCACCACGGTTTCGGCTTTCAGGTCGTCCGCAATCTGACGCATGGTTTCGTAGATTTCATCCACTGGAATTGCCAGGACGATGATATCTGCATCCTGAACGGCCGTATGCAGGTTGAGGGGTGTTTTATCAAAGGCGCCCATTTTTTGCGCCTGGTTGGCATATGCCGGTACGCGGTCGTGCCCCACGCGGGTCAATTGTTCGGTTTCACCAGCCAGGGCTAACCCGATGGAGGTGCCAATGCGGCCGGTACCGATGATCGTGATTTGAATGGTCATGTGGGGAAGCTCCTATCCTACCAGCAGGGTCCAGAAGAGGTTAAACAGGGGGCGAATGATCCAGCCGATGATGTCAATGCCCAGCCTGGGGAGGACAAATAACAGTGCCATCAGGATCAATGGCCCATACGGGCGGATGGTGTCCAGAAAATCAACCCAGGAGGGGGGAAAAATGGATTGTGCTACCTTTTCGCCATCCAGCGGGGCGAGGGGGATCAGGTTGAAGATCATCAGCAGCAGATTGATTTGAATAAAGGTGCTTAAAAAACCAAATGCTGAGGGAAAAAAGCCGTTTGAATAAGCAAAGGGCACCAGCCTCAGCCGCAGGGGAATGGCTGCCAGAATTGCCAGCAGCAGGTTGGATAGCGGACCGGCCACGGACACCCACATGGGGGCAGACTGGGAGCGCCGCTGGAGGGCGTACATATTAACGGGTACGGGCTTGGCCCAGCCAAAACCGACGAGGACCAGCATCAGGCTGCCGATGGGGTCAAGGTGGGCCAGCGGGTTGAGGGTCAGACGGCCATTCATGCGCGGGGTATCATCGCCAAAAAAATTGGCGGTCCAAGCATGGGCAAATTCATGAAACGAGAGCGCGATCACCAGGGTGATCAGGCGTGAGATTAGGGTGGGGGCGGATAATCCGAGCATGTTTTTTTCTTTCCAAGCCTCCGTTGGGGAGGCGATTATTTGAGTTCAGGTGCGGTGATTATATCATGGGTGTATAATGCGATCATGTTGACAGAACTGGCTTTGGAGGATGTGGTGCGGCTGCGAAAGCCGCATCCCTGCGGCAGCACGGACTGGACGGTGGTACGCCTGGGGGCGGATATTGGCCTGGAATGCAAGGGCTGCGGCCGGCGGGTGCTGTTACCGCGCCGGGAATTGGCGCGGCGGTTGAAATTGATTCTGCCGTCGGAGGAGAAGCCGGGGGAGTGAGTGTCCTCACCTGACTTTTTTGCTGCGCAGGAAGTCTGCCCCGCTTCACAGGGGTTTCATCCTCTCCCGGCAAGCGGCAGAGGACTTTAATTTACTAACCAAGGGTTTGCCCCTGGATTTGGAAAATGCCAAGGATGGGAAGCTCCCCTCGCCCACTTGTTGGGCCTCCTAAATGATAAAAACAGGTATTTTTGCCTTATAATAATCTTATGCCAATCTTTGATTCCAACATGGTTGAATTTCTAAGCCGCGGGCCGGAGCAGACCCGCCGCCTGGGTGCACGTCTGGGGTCCCTCCTCGGACGGGGCGATGTGGTTTGCCTGGAAGGGGACCTTGGGGCAGGCAAAACCACCCTGGTGCAGGGATTGGCCCAGGGGTGGGGGTCGCTGGATGCGGTATCCAGCCCCACGTTTGTGCTGGTGAATGTCTACCGCCGGCTGGATGGCGAAAACCTGCACCATCTGGATGCGTATCGTTTGCAGGATGCGCGCGAGGCCGAGTCGCTTGACCTTGATCAGATGCTCGATGATGGCGCGCTGATCGTGGAATGGCCCGACCGCATCCGCCCGGCCCTGCCGGAGGACTGCCTGTGGGTTGGTCTGGATTATGTGGGGGAGGAGCAGCGCCGGATGACGTTTAAGCCTTTTGGTGCGCATTATGAAGATATCCTGGCCGGGTTTCGCCAGCGGTCTTTTGGAGGGTGAGCAGCATGTTGTTAGCGGTAGATACATCAACTCGATGGATTGGATTGGCGCTGTATGACGGCGTGAGTATAAGAGGGGAGATGGTGTGGAATACGAATAATCACCATACCGTTGAATTGGCTCCGGCGCTGGATCATTTGTTCACGCGCTGCAATATTACCAGCGCAGACCTGAAAGCCCTGGCCGTAGCTTTGGGGCCGGGTTCCTTCACCAGCCTGCGGATTGGCATGGCCGTGGTCAAGGGGATGGCCCTTGCCCTGCATCTGCCAGTGATGGGAGTGCCTTCGCTGGATGTGCTGGCTGCTGCTCAGCCGGTGAGCGACCTGCCCCTGGCAGCCGTATTGAGAGCCGGACGCGGGCGTTTGGCGCTGGTATGGTACAAGCCGTATCGCAGCCACTGGAAAGCCGACAGCGACCCTGAAGTGATCACCACTGCCGCATTGGCTGATTTGCTGAAAGAACCGACCACGGTGTGCGGTGAACTGACGAGCGATGACCGCCGCATTCTGACTGAAAACCCCAATGCTATTCTCCGGTCTCCGGCGGATTGCCTGCGCCGGCCGTCTTACCTGGCCGCGCTGGCCTGGAAGCGCTATCAGGCGCATAAATTTGACGATGCGGCTTCCCTTTCACCGATCTACCTCCACATGAATACCGGCATCCCTGCCTGAGGGAGATCCCGTGGCGTTTGAACTGCGTCCCATGCTTCTTCAAGATGCGCAGCAGGTGCATCATCTTGATCAAATTTGTTTCAGCCTGCCCTGGCCGAAACATTCTTTTGCTTATGAAGTGGAACATAATCGTGTTTCCCGTCCTTATGTGGTGGAGTGGACTTCGGCCAACGGCGCGCAGCGCATCGCGGCGATGATGGTTTGTTGGCTGGTGATGGATGAAGTGCAGGTAGCGACGATTGCGGTGCATCCCGATTTCCAACAGCAGGGGCTGGCCCGCTGGCTGCTGGCGCATGGCCTCTTGCAGGCAGAAAAAGAAGGCGCAGAGCATGCTTTTCTGGAAGTACGCGCTGGCAATTATGCGGCGCAGGCCCTTTACCGCAAGTTTGGCTTTGAAGTGGTCAGCGAACGCAAACGCTATTACCGTGACAATGGAGAAGATGCGCTGGTGATGCTGCTGGATCATTTTGACCTGGCGCAGCTGCACGCCTGGTGCGAACGCGATGATGAAGAATAAAGAGAGGAGATCGATATGACAACCGCCGAAATTCTGGAGGAGATTGCTCAACAAGTGGCAGTGTGCGAGAAATGTGAGCTGCACTTCTCGCGCAAGCATGCTGTGCCGGGTGCGGGCAGTCCTCAGACGGAGATCCTCTTTATTGGTGAAGGCCCCGGCTTTCATGAGAATGAGCAGGGCCTGCCATTTGTCGGCCGTTCCGGCAAGTTTTTGGATGAGCTGCTGGAAAGCTGCGGGATGGACCGCTCGACGGTATTTATTACCAATGTGGTCAAATGCCGTCCGCCTGGCAACCGCGATCCCAAGCCCGAAGAGCTGACGGCCTGTGGGCGTTATCTTGACCGGCAGATTGAGGCGATCAATCCCAAAGTGATTGTCACCCTGGGCCGGCTCTCGATGGCGAAGTTCATTCATAATGCCAAAATCAGCCAGATCCACGGCCAGCCGCGCCGGGTGCGCGGGCGTTTGGTTGTGCCGATGTACCATCCGGCAGCTGCCCTGCGGCTGGGGTCATTGCGCCCGGTGATGAAAGAAGATTTTGCGAAATTGCCTGAATGGATTGAGCAGGCCCGCCAGGCCGCGCCCCAGCAATACGAGACTGCCGCGCCGTCCGGCACCCAGACCAGCATCCACGAGGTCAATGCCGAGCAAATTGACCTCTTTAGTGGGAACAATCCTGCCCCATCAAATGAAGATGCCCCGCCGCTTTTTAATCCCCAAGAGGATGAGCCGGATCAGTTGAGTTTGTTTTAACCTGTCTGGCTTCTTGGCCTGCAATGTAACCCTTTTCGAGGTTGTTTTCGCATTAACCTTGAAAAGGGAAGCCTTGCTGGCTGATTGATGGCATGCCTGGCAAGGTTTGGCGTCAAACTACTTGGAAATCCAACCTTTCCACATCATACCCGTAGGGTAAGGGGCGGTTTTGGCGTTTTTGTTGATTACCACCGCTTAGCTTGATGCGTATGTGCGTTCAAAAGCGAACGGCCCTACGCGTGACGGCTTGAATCATCACAGAGTATTTGAAATTTCAAGTTTCACGAATGAAAGGGTTGTAAAAAGAAACCCGCTCACTTGACTGGTGAGCGGGTTAAAAGATTAACAATGCTGGAGGTTATGGCACCCAGCGCGGATTGACCGCGTAGCGGTAATTTTCATTGAGGCGGGTCTTGCCCGATCCGTCAAGGTTCATGGTATAAACGCCCTGGCTTCCATCCTGTTTGATGTAGATGATCTTGCCATCTGCCAGGGCGGGGTATTTTTCGTTCTCGGCGCTGGTGTTGGTCAGGTTTGTGGCACCTGCCATGTTGGTGATGTCGGCGATATAAATATCATATTGGCCGCTGCTGTAAACCATGTACACGATCTGGTTGGCAGACACGAATTGCGGTGAATATTCTGACAGGCTGTTGGTAGTTAAGCGGGTGACGACATAGGGATCCGGACCAGTGTTTAGATCCAGCAGATACAGGTCTGTCTGTCCGCTGCGGATTGATGTAAAAACGATGCTGTGCCCGTCAGGGGACCAGTCGGGATAGCTATCCTCATTGCTGTCGTCGGTCAACCGTTGGGGGGCCAGTGAGCCGCTCGAATTCATGCGCCACAGGTCAGCGCTGGTGCCGGAACCCTGCACGAAGAGGATCCAGTTGCCGTCGGGGGAATAGACTGCATCATGGGTGTTAAAGCCCATGTTATTGATGAATGTTTCGTCAGAGCCGTCTGTGCGGATTTTCTTCACCTGCGGGATATTGCCGCTGTGGAACAACAGCCACTCGCCGTCAGGTGACCAGTCGGTCAGGATCGGCTCGGCGCCGGAAGAACCGGCCCGGATCATGTTGGTATATACCCCGTTGCTGCTCATCGTCACCAAATCTTTGTAGCCATCCCCGTTGTAGTCAACCGAAAAGGCGATGGCTGTCGGCTGTGGGGCAGGGGTTTCGGTAGCCGTTGCTGTGGCAGTAGCAGTAGATGTAGCAGGATAGGGGGTGTAGGTTAAGGTCGGAGTTGGTGGAGTGCCGGTCAGCGTTCTTGTGGGGGTTCGCGTTGTCGTTCTGGTTGTGGTAGCCGTGGGAGATGGCCCGGGCGTGCCCTTGGTTGCGGTGCGCGTAGCCGTTGTGGCGGGGGTGTTGGTCGCCGGTATGGCGGTCTTGGTAAAGGTTCGGGTGGGCCGGATGACCGGATACAAAATATTGTAGGTTGCGGTGGGCATGATCGTCGATGTGGAGGCGAGCTGGTACTGTGAATCTGTACGCGGGGTAAGCGTCCAGGTCGCCGGCATGGAGCGCGGGGTAGTTGTCCAGGAAGGGATGATCAGCTTTGCGGGGACGGTGGGGGGCGGGAAGGGGTTCACGGCAGCATAGGGGTTGCGATAGACTTGCAGGATCAACCCGCCGATCACCAAAAGCAGGATCAGCAGAAAAAAGGAGAGGATGTCCCAAAATTTAATTTTCATAGATGGTTCCTGACGTATAACGGGGTTCCCGCACTGGTTTATCGGGGGGATGTTTTGCTGAAGCATTTCCCCGGGCTGTGAAGAGCAAAATCCATAATAAGCTTTGATGATAGTATAGCGGAGTTTAAAGCCATGTCAAGTAGCAACTGCGTATAGGTAACTTAGAGATACTTAACAACTACTGCGCATAGATGAAAACCACCCTGAAAATCAGGGTGGAGTTTAGTTGATTACGATGCAAGAATTGTTTAGGCATTTGCCAGATCGACAATTAAATATTCATTTTGTATTACTTCTGGGTCAAAACTCCCTATTTCTTTTTTGAAATCAAGAGTAATAACTTCGTGTATTTCGCATGGATTTGAAGGAGAAAATCCTGTTAATGTGATTTGAGGTTCTGGAATGTCAATATTAAATTTTAGTAAGTGTACAATGCAATCCAGCCGTACCTGACGCAATGCAGTAATGGCTTCTTCAGGTGTATCGCCTTGGGCTACACATCCGGAAAATTCTGGTGATATTGCAAAATATACAACATCACCAGATTCACATATTTCTTGTCATAAAAAATGTGAATAGCTTTTTTGTGCGTATTCCTGTGCATGTTCATGAATTGAGCGTTTCATGCTTCACCTGTTTCCTTAACATTATAGAGTATACAATATTTCAAGATTAGATCAACCATTCAATGGCGTTGTTTCTGCCTGCTATTGGATGGTATACTTTGGGCGGCTCAATTTATCGTTTTGTTGCGCCTATCATACGTATATGCAGTTCAAACACAAACTGCTGTGTTTATCAGGAAGATGATGACGGCTCAAAAATTTCCCCAGATTTTTATTCGTGTAGACTCCTCCATCCGGGATGCAATTGCCTGTATTGATGGCGGTGGAAAGGGTATTGCCCTGATCGTGGATTCGGAGCAGCGCCTGGTGGGCACCGTCTCGGATGGCGATGTGCGCCGCGCGATGCTGGCCGGTGAAAATCTGGACACGGGTGTGCAGGTGCTGCTGGATGCCAAACAGTCTGGCCCGTATGCCAAACCGATCACGGCTTCCATCCATACCCCGCCGGAAGAAGTTCTGGCCCTGATGCAGGAGTATGTCATCTCACAGGTGCCGCTGTTAGATGAAGAAGGCCGCGTGGTCGAGGTGGCCTTGATGGAGGAAATGCTTCCCCAGCAGCCAGCGCCGCTCCAGGCGGTGATCATGGCTGGCGGCGAAGGCCTGCGCCTGCGGCCATTGACCGAAGACATGCCCAAGCCGATGCTGCCCGTGGGTGACCGCCCGCTGATGGAGCTGGTCATCGAACAGCTGCGCAATTCCGGTATCGAGCAGATCAATGTGTCTACCCGTTATTTGGGCGACAAGATCAAATCCCATTTTGGGAATGGGGCTGCGCTGGGCGTCAATCTGAATTATGTAACCGAGGACCGTCCGCTGGGCACGGCCGGGGCACTGGCTTTGATGAAACGCCTGGATACCCCCATGCTGGTGATCAATGGCGATATCCTCACCCGGCTGGATTTCCGCGCCATGCTGGCTTTTCATCACAAACACCAGGCAGAAATGACCGTGGCAGTGCGCCAGTATGATTTGCAGGTACCCTATGGCGTGGTGGATTGCAACGGCCCCTTTGTGAAGGAAGTGCGTGAGAAACCCTCTTACCGCTTCTTTGTCAATGCCGGCATTTACTTGCTGGAACCGGGCGTGGTAAGCTCCATTCCCAATGGCGAGCACTATGATATGACCGACTTGATCCAGCTGCTGCTGGATGAGGGCCGCACGGTGGCGAATTTCGCGATCATGGAATACTGGCTGGATATCGGCAAGCATGATGACTACGTGAAGGCACAGGATGACGTCAAGAACGGGAGGTTCAAACCATGAGCTGGGCAGGAAAACGCGTGCTGGTCACCGGAGCGGGCGGGTTTATCGCCAGCCATCTGACCGAACGGATGGTGCAGGAAGGCGCCGCAGTGCGCGGGCTGGTGCATTACAATGCGCTGGGCAGCCGCGGCTGGCTGGACGAATCTCCCCTGGTGGACCAGGTTGAAGTGCTGGCCGGGGACATTACCGACCGCGACAGTGTGCGCCGGGCAATGGAAGATGTGGATGTAGTTTTTCATCTGGCAGCCCTGATCGCCATCCCCTATTCCTACCGCGCCCCCGAGTCGTATGTGCGTACCAATATCAATGGCACCCTGAATGTATTGCAGGCTGCCCGTGACCTGGGCACCCCGCGTGTGGTGCATACCTCCACCAGTGAAGTATATGGTTCGGCGCTGTATGTGCCGATTGATGAGAAGCATCCTCTCCAGGGGCAGTCGCCCTATTCGGCCAGCAAGATCGGTGCGGACAAGATGGCCGAGGCTTTCTATCGTTCCTTTGATGTACAGGTTGCCACGGTGCGGCCTTTCAACACCTTTGGCCCGCGCCAGTCCGCCCGGGCCGTCATCCCGACGATCATCACCCAGTGCCTCCAGCAGGGGGAAGTCCATCTGGGCAGCCTGACCCCCACCCGCGATATGAATTTTGTATCCAATACAGTGGACGGCTTTGTGATGGCCGCCCAGTCGCTGGAAGTGGTCGGGCGCACGGTCAACCTCGGTTCAGGCCGCGAGATCAGCATCGGTGGTCTGGCCGCCTTGATTGCCCGCCTGACCGGCATTGACTTTGAGGTGGAAAGCGAAGTGGACCGCCTGCGGCCGGAGAAGAGCGAGGTCAACCGCCTGCTGGCTGACCACAGTCTGGCCACTGAGCTGATGGGCTGGACGCCGCGCGTTTCCCTGGAAGAAGGGCTGGAAAAGACTATCGCCTGGATTCGAGACAACCTGGACAGGTACCGACCGAATGAATACACCGTTTGAGCCCGGCACCCCTCCCCAGGAGGGTTTTGTGCCATTATGCGTCCCCGAGATCCGCGGCAATGAATGGAAGTACATCAAGGAGTGTCTGGATACGACCTGGGTGTCTTCGGTAGGGGCGTACGTCGACCGTTTTGAGGCCGGGCTGGCGGATTTCGTCGGTGCGCCGTATGCGGTGGCTGTGGTGAATGGCACCTCGGCCTTGCATATCTCCCTGCTCGTTTCGGGTGTGCAGCCTGAAGATGAAGTACTGGTCTCTTCGATGACTTTCATTGCACCGGTGAATGCCATCCGCTATGCGGGGGCCTGGCCAGTGTTCATTGATTCGCAACCAGATACCTGGCAGATGGACCCGCAGCAGGTGAGTGATTTCCTCGACCATAAATGTGAATACCGTGACGGTGAACTGTGGAACCGCCACACTGGCCGACGGGTGAAAGCCATCATCCCCGTGCATATCCTCGGTCATCCGGTGGATATGGATCCCATCCTGGCTGCCGCTCGCAAATATGATTTGGTGGTAATTGAAGATGCCACCGAGAGTCTCGGTGCGCGCTACAAGGGCCAGATGACGGGCTGCATCGGGGATCTGGCCTGCTTCAGTTTCAACGGCAACAAGTTGATCACCACTGGCGGCGGAGGGATGATCGTTACCGCCCGCAAAGAGTGGGCTGAAAAGGCGCGTTACCTGACCACCCAGGCCAAAGACGACCGGGTGGAGTTCATTCACAACGAGATTGGCTATAACTATCGCCTGACCAATGTGCAGGCGGCGATGGGTGTGGCCCAGCTTGAACAGATCGAAGACTACATTGCTGCCAAGCGGCGCATTGCGGATGTATATGATGCTGCTTTTCGGGATGTACCCGGTCTGACCCTGATGCCGGACGCATCCTGGGCAAGCAGTGTAAAATGGATGTACACGATCCTCGTGGATGAGGATGCTTATGGTATGGATAGCCGCGCTTTGCTTAAAAAATTGGGTGAAGCGCGGATTCAGACACGCCCACTTTGGCAGCCAGCTCATCTCAGTCTGGCGCATGCGGATGCGTTTGCCATGCCCTGTCCGGTGGCCGAGCGGCTGAAGCGTGAGGCGATCAGCCTGCCCTGCTCGGTGGGCTTGACGGATGAGCAGCAGCAGCGGGTGATACAGGCAATCTACAATTTATAATGTACAATGCATAATTTACAAAAAGGTGTTATGACAGGTAAGAACGAGGGAACCACGCAGGAACAACCACAGGAAGTCCAATGGTGGACGAGCGTTATCACCCCGCGTGAGAAATGGTATCATCTGCGCCTGAAAGAACTGTGGGAATATCGCCAGTTGGTGTGGCTGTTCGTGCGCCGTGATTTTGTCTCGGCTTACAAGCAGACCATCCTGGGATATTTCTGGTTTGTGTTTCCGCCGATTCTGGCAGCGCTGGCGAGTACTTTTTTCTATGGCAATGTGATCAGCCTGCCTACCGACGGTCTGCCGCCCTTCCTGTTCTATATGTCGGGCACCTTCATGTTCAATATTTTCTCGAACAGTTTTATCAATACCTCCAATGTGTTTGGACAGAACGCGAATATTTTTGGCAAGGTGTATTTCCCGCGGTTGACGATACCACTGGCACGGGTGTTGATCTACCTGATCAATGTGGCGGTGCAATTTGTGCTGTTCATCGGCTTCCTGGTGTATTTCATCTCCATTGGGGCGGATATTCAGCCCAATGTGTGGGCATTCATGCTGCCGGTGCTGCTGTTGATGTCCGTCAATATGGGTCTGGGGCCAGGCTTGATCACCTCAGCCATGACGGCTCGCTACCGTGACCTGGGGCAGTTGGTGGCATTCTTCACCACCCTGGTGACCTACGTCACCCCGGTGGTGTATCCGCTTTCGAATGTGCCGGAGCATCTCAAGATCTATTTCAAGCTTAATCCGGTAACGGCGATCATCGAAACTTTCCGCTATGGGTTCCTGGGGCAGGGCGTGCTCGATCTGGGGATGCTGGCATATTCTTTTACCGTGTCATTCGTTTTCCTGCTGATCGGTGTGTTCTGGTTCCGCAGCATGGAAAGCACTTTCCTGGATACGGTATAGGCGGAGATCATGGGCAAAGTCATTTCAGTTGAACATCTCAGCAAATATTACCGCCTCGGTCTGGTTGACCGGCGCACCTTCCGTGACGATATCCTCGTCCTGTGGAATCGCATGACCGGTAAGCCGGACCCCTATGGGCGCACCCAGAGCGAAGAAACCGGCATCTGGGCTTTGAAAGATGTCAGTTTTGAGGTGGAGCAAGGCGAGCGCATCGGTATCATTGGCTTCAACGGGGCGGGCAAATCGACCCTGTTGAAGATTTTCTCCAGGATCACCGCTCCGACAGCAGGGCAGATCAAGATCAAAGGCAAGGTCGCCAGCCTGCTGGAAGTCGGTACGGGATTTCATCCCGAGCTGACCGGCCGCGAGAATATCTACCTGAACGGCACCATCCTGGGGATGAAGCGTTCCGAGATTGAGAAGAAATTCGACGAGATCGTGGCGTTTTCCGAGATCGGCAAATTTATCGATACCCCGGTCAAGCGTTATTCCAGCGGGATGTATGTGCGCCTGGCGTTTGCGGTGGCCGCCCATCTGGAGCCGGAGATCCTCGTGGTGGATGAGGTGCTGGCGGTGGGCGACTTCGCCTTCCAGCGCAAATGCCTCGATAAGATGGAAGACGTGGCTACCGGCGGGCGCACGGTGTTGTTTGTCAGCCATAATATGGGCTCGATCAACCGCCTGTGCAACCGCGCCGTGTTATTACGCCAGGGCGAAGTGACCGCCATCGGGCCGACCGCCGCGGTGATCAACAAGTATATGAAGGAAAGCATCGCCGGGGAAGCACAGTATATTCAGGAGCCTGATCCCGCAAAGCCGATGAATTTGCTGGAGGCATCGGTGGTCAATCAGGAAGGGGTGGTTGGCGCACAGTTTGGCTATGACGAGCCGGTCACCATCCGCCTGAAATACGAGATCAACCAGCCGGTGCGCGGCTGCTATGTGGGCATTGAATTATTGACCTCGATTGGCGTGAGTGTGTTTACCACTGCTGACCATGATGCGGATGTGAGCATGCTCGAAGACCGCCAGCCGGGCGTGTATGAAAGTGAAGTGGTCATCCCGCGGGAATTCCTGATGCCCGGAGAATTTATGGTGCGGGTATGGATCGCGGACGGGTTTGCGGTGGTGGCCTATGAACGGGTGGATGCCCTGCGCTTCTCGGTGATGGATACCGGTACGCCGGGGTCGCATTTTGGGCAGGACTCGCGCCGCAGCCTCTTGCAGCCGATTTTCCCGTGGCGGACAAAAGGCCTGGATTGAATTAATAGCGATTAATCCGGGTATGATTGGGTTATGACAAAAAATATTCTCCCCCACAAACAATCTGTAACGACTGCGCAGCGCAGTGCGATCAAAGGGCATGCGCCGGTGGTGCTGTGGTTCACCGGCCTGTCCGGCAGCGGCAAGTCAACGGTTGCCAATGCGGTTGACCTTGTGTTGAACGGAGCGTACCAGGCGCACACCTACCTGCTGGACGGGGACAA